>Ga0207976_100019_pt1 | contig 341366 bp, 301 predicted proteins | sample LakWasMe94_HOW11_2_FD_183916 | JGI IMG/M metagenome (GOLD analysis project Ga0207976, IMG submission 183916) | Freshwater sediment methanotrophic microbial communities from Lake Washington under simulated oxygen tension - Sediment Metagenome... | ecosystem: Environmental > Aquatic > Freshwater...
TGGAACCACCTGATCCCATCCCGAACTCAGCAGTGAAACGATGCATCGCCGATGGTAGTGTGGGGTTTCCCCATGTGAGAGTAGGTCATCGTCAAGATTAAATTCCGAAACCCCAATTGCGAAAGCAGTTGGGGTTTTGTTTTGCCCGCAAAAAAAAGCACGCTCCGCACGAGCACAAATTTGCACAGTTATTTTCGACTCAGGACACTAGAATAGGTCCAACTTTTTCGGAGTCAGTGCCTTTATGCCAGATCCGGTTGACGCCCCCGGGCTGTCAGAATTACCGCTGGACGACTTGGTGGCGTGCCATGAGTGCGACTTGCTGATGCGCAAGCCCAAGCTCGCCCATGGGGAGAAAGCCCTGTGTCCGCGCTGCGGTTACGAACTCTATGCCCACCGGCACAATGTTGTGCAACGTAGTCTCGCCTTGGTCATCTCCGCGCTGTTGTTGTACATCCCGGCGAACTTTTTACCCATCATGCAGCTCAATCTACTCGGGCAGTCGTCGCAAGATACTGTCTGGAGTGGCGTTGTCGGCCTGTTCGATACCGGAATGCAAGGCGTCTCAGTGATTGTGTTCCTGTGCAGCATGGGGATCCCGTTGCTCAAACTGCTTTGCCAACTGGCCGTGCTGCTGAGCATTCGTTTTGATATCGGCCGTAGTTACGGTTTGTTGCTCTATCGGATTTATCACCATCTACGCGATTGGGGGATGCTCGAGGTCTACCTCATGGGGGTGCTGGTGGCGATCGTCAAACTGGCAGATATGGCAGCAATCACCATTGGTCTCGGCTTGGCGTGCTTTATCAGTTTGTTGTTGGTCCAGGTCTGGTTGGAGGTCGTGATGTCGCCCCATCAGATCTGGCAGGCTTTATCAGGAGAGGATGCCCATGCGGGCGATTGATGCAGGCATTCTGATTTGTGCCGAATGCCATGAATTGAACAAGCAGGAAGCTGACACCGACGAGCAGGTCTGTACCCGCTGCGGTGCGCTGGTTCACGCCCGCCGCCCCAACAGCCTCGCTCGTACCTGGGCGTTGCTGATCACGGCGGCGATTCTCTACATTCCGGCCAACGTACTGCCGATCATGACGGTCAGTTCCCTCGGCCAGGGCGATCCCAGCACCATCATGTCCGGTGTGATCCAACTGGTTCAACACGGCATGATTCCCATCGCCGCCGTGGTTTTTATCGCCAGTATTCTGGTGCCCACGTTCAAATTGGTGGGCATCGCCTTGCTGCTGTTTTCGGTGCAGCGCCACCAGCCGCTTTCGGCTCGTCAACGGATTTGGATGTACCGCTTTATCGAGTTCATCGGTCGCTGGTCAATGCTCGATATCTTTGTGATTGCCATCCTGGTGGCGGTCGTGAATTTTGGACGGCTTGCCAGTGTCGAAGCCAATCTTGGCGCCATCGCTTTCGCCAGTGTGGTGATTCTGACGATGCTTGCCGCAGTAACTTTCGATCCCCGACTGATTTGGGATAACACGGAGTCGGACGACGACCATGACTGATTTGCCCACAGCGAAAACCCGACCGGCCTCGAACTGGTCAGCCATTTGGGTGTTGCCCCTGATCGCCTTGATCATCGGCGGCTGGCTCGGCTGGCGTGCCTACAACGAGACCGGCATCGAGATTCAGGTACGTTTTGAAAGCGGTGAAGGCATTCAGGCCAACAAGACCGAAGTGGTCTACAAAGGCATGTCGGTCGGCAAGGTGAAAACCCTCACGCTCGATGACGAAGGCGCCTCCAAAGGGGTGATCGCCACCGTTGAGATGAACAAGGACGTGGAGCAATACCTGCGGACCAGCACACGCTTCTGGCTCGTCAAGCCGAGCGTGACCCTGGCGGGTATCACTGGCCTGGAAACCCTGGTCTCCGGTAACTACGTCGCGATCAGTCCGGGGGAGGGCGAACCCACACGCAGGTTCAAGGCCCTGGCTGAAGAACCGCCGCTGTCGGATGCCCAGCCCGGGTTGCACCTGACCATCAAGGCTGACCGCCTCGGTTCGCTGAACCGCGGCAGCCCGGTGTTCTACAAGCAGATCAAAGTAGGCCAGATCAAAAGTTACTTGCTGTCCGAAGACCAAAGCACAGTTGAGCTCAAAGTGTTCATCGAGCCCACCTACGCCAAGCTCGTACGCAAACACACACGTTTCTGGAATGCCAGCGGCATCAGCATCGACGCCAACCTGTCTGGTGTGAAAGTGCGCAGTGAGTCCCTGGCCAGCATCGTCGCCGGCGGTATCGCGTTTGCCACGCCGGAAAACCGCAGGGACAGCCCGCCCACCGATCCGAGCCTGCCGTTCCGTCTTTATGAGGACTTCGATGCGGCGGCGGCCGGTATACGGGTCAAGGTCAAACTCAGCGATTTCGAAGGCCTGCAGGCCGGTCGTACGCCGGTGATGTACAAAGGCATTCAGGTCGGCAATCTGAAAGCGTTGAAGATCGATCCCGATCTGTCCGGTGCTACCGCTGAACTGACCCTTGATCCTCTGGCCGAAGATTACCTGGTCGAAGGCACTCAATTCTGGGTGGTCAAACCGTCGATCTCCCTGGCCGGTATCACCGGGCTTGAAGCGTTGGTCAAAGGTAACTACATCGCTGTGCGTCCCGGCGATAAAGGCGCAGCACCACAACGTGAGTTCGTGGCAAGGGCCAAGGCGCCGCCGCTGGATTTGCGCTCGCCGGGCCTGCACCTGGTGTTGTTTACCGAAAATCTTGGTTCGCTGGAAGTCGGCAGTCCGATTCTCTACAAGCAGGTCAAGGTCGGTTCGGTCCAGAGCTATCAGTTCTCGCGCAAGAAAAAACAGTTGGTGATCGGTGTACACATCGAAAAGGAATACGAAGGGCTGGTTAACGCCTCGACCCGATTCTGGAATGCCAGTGGCATTACGCTCACGGGCGGATTGACTGGCGGAATCCAGGTCAAAAGTGAATCGTTGCAAAGCCTGATGGCTGGTGGTATCGCCTTCGAAACCCCGCTGGCCAAAGCCCCGCTGCAAAAGAAAATCCCGCGTTTCCGTCTGTTCGCCAGCCATGACGAAGCCAACCAGAAAGGCGCCGTGATCACGATCAAGGTCGATCGCGCCGATGGCTTGCGCAGCGGCACACCGGTGAGATTCAAAGGTCTGGACGTCGGCAAGATTGAAGACGTTGACCTCACGGATGACCTGCAATCGGTGATGCTCACCGCGCGGATCACCGAAGTGCCAGAGCGTATCGCTCGGGCCGGCAGTCAGTTCTGGGTGGTCAAGCCCGAGCTGGGTCTGCTCAAAACGTCGAACCTGGAAACCCTGGTGACCGGCCAATATATCGAAGTGCAGCCGGCCGCGAAAAACCTCGGGTCGCAGAATAACTTCGTAGCGCTGGCCAATCCTCCTGAAACCGCCAAACAGGAAGCCGGGTTAAGTCTGGTTCTCAGCGCCGCTCGCCGCGGTTCGTTGAAAATCGGCGTACCAGTGACGTATCGCGAAGTCACCGTGGGCAAGGTGACGGGGTATGAACTGGGCCAGACGGCTGACCGTGTGTTGATTCACATCCTGATCGAGCCGAAGTACGCGCCGTTGGTGCGCAGCGGCACACGATTCTGGAACACCAGCGGTTTCGGTTTCGATTACGGTTTGTTCAAAGGCGCGACGGTTCGTACCGAATCGCTGGAGACGCTGATTCAGGGCGGCATCGCTTTCGCCACGCCGGATGGGGATCGCATGGGTAACCCGGCGAGAGCGGAGCAAACCTTCCCGTTGTTCGACAAGTTTGAAGATGAATGGCTGACGTGGGCGCCGAAGATATCACTGGGTAAGTAGTTGATTGGCGACCGCACTGCCGCCATCGCGAGCAGGCTCACTCCCACAGTGGATTTGTGTCAAACATACAACCTGTGGGAGTGAGCCTGCTCGCGATGGGGCCCTCAAGATCACCGAAGATACTAACGAAAGCCCACTAAAAAGGCCGCGATCCAATTGGATCGCGGCCTTTTTTATTGCCTTGGAATTAACGTCGATCAGACCGCATCCAGCTCCGGTTCATCCGCCTCAACGTTAACCACAGCCTTCACCTCATCGTGACGACGGATGTACTTCCAGTCCGCCTCATCGATGTAGATCCCGTTCGGCCCGCTACCCCCTTCCAGGTCAATCGCCACACTGGCGCAGACCTGCGGCTTCACACTCGCCAGAATCGGCACGAAGCCCAGTTGCAGACTGGTTTCCAGCAACGCGGCCTGGTTTTTCTCGTCGATGTCCGCCGCTTCGTCGAGGTAGTACGGTAGGCGCACGCGACCAGCCTGGTCACGGTCCATCAAGTGCAGCAACAAGTACATGTTGGTCAGCGCCTTGATGGTCATCGTCGTGCCGTTGGACGCAGCACCGTCGATGTCGGTGTGGATCACCGGTTGACCGTTGACCTTGGTGATCTCGAACGCCAGTTCGAACAAGTCCTTGAGACCAAGCTGGTTGTGGTTCGCCGCTACCAGGCGCGCCAGGTATTCCTTGGCTTCTTCGTTCTTGTTGTCCTGATCGGCGCTTTGGCTCAGGTCGAACACGGAGAGGGTTTCGCCTTCTTCGTACTGACCGGCGCTGTGGATGATCTGGTCGATGTGCTTGAGCGCTTCCTTGTTCGGCGCAAGCACGATGCGGAAGCTCTGCAGGTTGGAGACCTGACGCTTGTTGATCTCGCGGTTGAACAGCGCCAGTTGATGCTCGAGGCTGTCGTAGTCGCTGCGGATATTGCGCAGGGTCCGGGCGATGTCGGTAACCGCGGCGCGGCGTGCCTTGCCGAGGGTCAGGGCTTCGTCGGTGCGGTGCGCATACGCGTTGATCAGCAGTTGCAGGCGACGCTCCATATCGTCTTCGCTGTCGAACTTGGCCACGCCCTTGAGGCGCACCTGAGCGTACAACGCGTCGATCTGGCCATCGCTGCGCAGCAAGCCCTGCCAGCTGTCCTGATAGTCGTTGAGCAGCGGCAACAGGTTGTCCATGGAATCGTCGATCGGGTCCATGAACGGCGTGCCGAACGGCAGGTCTGCCGGCAACAACTGACGGCGGCGCAGGGCGTCGTCGAGGGTGCGTTGCTTGGCTTCCATGTCGCCGATCTGCCGGCCGACCAGTTGCAGCTTGGCCGACAGTTGCTGGACACGTTCGGTGAAGGCGTCGCTGGAGCGCTTCAGTTCTTCCTGCGCCGCTTCCATCTGCGCCAGTTGCTCAAGCTTGTCGTCTTCCTCGGCGCTCAGGGTTTGCGCGCGACGGAAATCTTCCAGGGCTTTCTGCGCGTCCAGCACTTGCTGGTACAGCGCTTCGGTCTGGGTCTTGCTCGCTGCGCGGTCGGCGACCACGGCAGCCTGGGTTTTCAGTTGCTTGAGTTCTTTTTCCAGGCGGTCTTTCTGATCGCGCAACGCGGCGCGGTCCGCCAGCGCCTGCAACGCCGGAGGTTCAATGTGCGAGATGTCGATGGACAGGCCCGGCACTTCGAAGCGCTCGCCTTTGAAGCCGTCGAGGATCAGCTCCATGGATTTGACCCACTGACCGTCCTCGTCCAGCGTGATGCCATGCTCGCCCAACGGCAGGCTGAACAGCGCGCTGTTGAACAGGCGCATCAGACGCTCGACATCCTGTTGCGAGAACTCTTCACGCAGACGGGCGTAGCTGTTGTTGTCGGCGTGATCGAGTTGCTGTTTCACCGACTTCAGGCGTTTTTCCAGATCGCGCAGACGCTCTTCCAGGTCTTCGGCAGAGAACTGCCGCGACTGCGCCAGCGCACCGGCCAGTTCATCGTGCGCGTCCTTGGCCGCGAGCAATTGCTGCTCCAGGACCTTGACGTCAGTCACCAACGCGAAGCGATGCTTGAGCACGGACAACTCGCCGAGCCAGCGCTGGATACCGGTGATTTCCCGCTCCAGACGCATCAGCTCCTGCGTGCCGCCACGCTGATCGTTTTGCAGCGCGTCCTGTTCGTTGCGGTAGTGCTCGGCCTGAATCGTCAGTTCTTCCTTGCGCGCACTGGCGTAGTCCGACCAGGTGCCGAGCAAGGAATCGAGCAGCGGCGAGATCCGGTGCAGTTTGCCACGCAGAATATTGCGCTGAGCAACGCCTGCGGCCAGCGCTTCAACCAGCGGGCCGGCGGTGACCAGCGAGTTGTAGTCCTGCTCCATGCGTCGTACATCGCGGAAGGCTTCTTCGCACGCAGCGATGTAATCGACGCTGCCGGAACGCAGGCTGTGTTCGAAAGCATCGAGGAACAACTGCTTGAGCTTGGCCGCGGTGATTTCGCGCATGTGCAGCAGGTTGATGAACAGCGCGCGGAAGGTCTTCAGGCTCTGCTCGCTGGTGGAACGCAGCGGAATCAGGGTCAGGTCCAGCGGAATCGAGGTGTGGCCGCCGACCAGCAAACGACGCAGTTCATCCGGCTTGAGTTCGTAGGCTTTCAGGCCTTCGCGCTCAAGGTTGGTGAACAGTTCTTTCTGGCGCAGGCAGGTGTCGTTTTTCTGGTAATGGGCCAGGTCGAGTTTGCCGGCATAGGCAAAGAACTGGTGACCGAAACCACCGCCCGGGCCGCGACCGACCACGCCGATCACGTGCGGGCCGTGGGGCAGCGAGACTTCCACCAGGATGTAACTGGTGTCCGAAGCGAAGTAGAAACGCCGGGACTGTTCCAGGCTGTACTTGCCGAAACTCATGTCTGACATGCGCGCCAGAATCGGGAACTGCAAGGCGTTGATCGAGGCGGATTTACCGAGGTTGTTCGCGCCGTAGACCGACAACGGTTCTTCCAGCGGAAACAGGCCGAGGCTGTAACCGGCGGTGTTCAAAAGGGCAAAGCGGCGAATGCCGTAGCGTTCCTTGCTCATGCGTCGGTCTCCTGTTCTTCGGTAATGGCGCGGGCCATGGCGTCTTCTTCGCTTTCTTCTTCGAAGTCGCTCAAGTCCAGCGGATCATCGGTTTGCAGCAGTTTTTCGTCGCTGTCGTCGTCGATCAGTACCGGAACCGGCAGCGGCAGCACGCTGTGCAGGCTGGCGGCCAGGTCACGGTCCTGCTGAACCGACAGGCACACGTCGAGGAAACGGTGCATCGGCGGCAGGAAACGGTAGACGCCGTTTTCTTCGCCGGCGAACCCAAGCTGTGTCATGCGGCGCATGATTTTTTCTTCGAGTTCTTCGACGGTCTGCACTTCGGCCTGGATGAACAGGTCGCGGTATTTTTCCAGCAACGACGGCAATTCATCGCGACCGAGGCTGCCGCCATCGAGCACGGCAATCGGGTCACGGCCCTGATCGGCCAGATGCTCGACGAGGATAAAGGTGAACAGCGCCAGACGCTGCGCGGTCTTGTTCACCGCAGCGGCGGCGAGGTCCGGCACAAAGTAGTAGAAACCGCGGGTGTCGCAGACCAGTTCAAAACCCAGTGCCTTGAACAGCGTGCGGTACTGGTCCTGGAAGTTCGACAGTTGCGCGTACAGCTCCGGATCGCGGCGGCTGACGTGGTAGCCCTTGAACAGCTCGCGAAAGATCGGTGCCAGCTGGGACAGTTCGGATAGATCAAGATGCATGTGGAATGCTCGCAGAATCCTCGGCGGCGGTGTCGCTGGCCGAGAGCAGGGCGAAGGAGCGCAGGCTGACCTGGTGCTCATGAGTGTGGTAATCGCGGCGTTCCAGACGCTCGCGTTTGAAGCGTTTTTCCCGCGACAGGCGCGAGAACCAGTACAGCAATTCGTCGGTGGCGCCGTTCGGTTCCTGTTCCAGCAGCCAAGTCATCAGGTCTGGCATTGGCAGCGCGTCTTCACAACGTTCAAGCATTTCGCGAACGGTACGTGGTGCGCGTGGCGCTTCGCCTTTCTGGGTCTTGTGGGCCTTGGGGAAACGCGCCGGTTTCGGCTCGAAACGGGCCAGCGCGTAGACGTAGGCTTCGACCTGACTGGCGCTGCCGAGGAAGGTGCTTTGCGGCCGGGTGAACATCGGCATCGCCGCTTGTGGCACCGCGTCGATACCTTTGCGACGGATGGCCGACAAGGCCAGCGCTGCGCCACGGGTCACGGCGTTGTGACGGCGAGCTTCTTCACGCAGCGGCAGCAGCAGTTCGCGAGCATGACGCAGCGTCAATTGAGCGCTGGTCTGCATTTCAAGGATACGTGCGTGGGTGCGCAGCAGCATGTCGTCATCGACCAGGTGGCCGAGGCGTTGCTGCTCGGTGAGCATCTTCAACAGGACATTTTCGACCTTGCGCACGCCTTGTTCGAAGGCGCCGTCGGCGTTCACCAACTGAATCATCGGCTCGACGTATTCGTCCCAGGTCGCCAGCACTTCGGCGTAACGCTGACGCAGCGGAATCTGCCGGTCGCTGGTCTTGGCGCGTTCGGCGACGGCCACCAGGGCCTGTTCGTCGTTGGCGAGCTTCTTCAGTACATCACGCACACGCATGTCGAGCAGGCGCAATTGGCGCGCCAGGTCGTGGCCGTCGCGGATGTCGAAGGCGTCCTGAATGTAACCGGCCAGGCGTTCGAGATGACGCAGATAGGCTTCGATTTCCAGGCACAGGCCCAGGCGGTGCTCACGGCGCAGGTAAGCGAGGAAGTCGTGGATCTGCGCGTTGAGCTCGAAACGGTTCGGGCTTTTCGCCACGGGAACCAGAATGTCGAGGCGGATCCACACGTCCAGCAGGCTGGTGATGTCCTGCGGCGTACTGTCGAGTTGCTGGGCGGCCAGTTGCGTGCGCAGTTCGTTGAGGCTCAGTGTGCCTTGGTCGAAGTGCTCGCACAGTGGCTCCAGAAGTGCCCAGTGTTCAGCGAGGGCGCGCAAGACGCGCTTGGGTTCGATCATCGGAATGGCCGGCTGGTTGGCGATTAAAAGCCGCGATTGTACTGCATCGGGACCGATGCGATTCACTCTCGGGACGGGCTGTAGCTGTTTCTAAGGGAAAGAGTATCGATCAAGCGCGGGCGATCTTGAGCGAAGGGCGGTAGAATCAGCGCACTTTAGTTATCCACAAGTGGCCGACCTTTGCTAATCGAGTCCCGTCGCCGCGCTTATTTGACCGCCATGCAGGTGGTCAACTGGCTGCCGCGTACCGAATTGCCCTTCGCCGCGCCCTCGCGGCCCGAGCTGCTGGAAATGCCGGAGCCGTTGGTCGTCGCGCCAGTGGCGCTGGCTCCAGTGGCCGATGCGCCTGTGGAACCTGTGGTCAAACCGGCCGAACGGGTAAAAATCGAGGTGCCGCGGCCATCGTTGGCCAGCACGCGCACCAACGCCAAGGTCGAAGAAGAAGAGGCACCGGTCGCGGTCAAGGCGCCGGTCGTGCCGCCACCGCGATTTGCCCTGCAATTGCTGCGCGCCGGTCGTTGCCTGCTGTTGGTGGAGTTACCCACAGGCGAAACCTTCCAGACCCGCGATCCCGCCTATCTGCTGCTCAAGGACATGTTGCGCGCCGCCGGTCTGCCGGACAGCCCGCAAATTGTCGGCGAACCGGTGCGCTGGCCATTGTTGGTTCGCGGCACCATGGATCAAGGCCCGGAAGCGGCTCGTGATTTCGTACAAGGTTTTCTCTCGGCCCGGCTGGAAGACGCACCGTGCGTCTGCGTGTGGCTGATCGGCCTGCCGGCGGTGCGTTTTGCCGGCGAGGCCAACGCCGAATCCTTCAATCGTGAACTTCAGGTCGAAGGCCTGGGCGCGGTCTGGGCCCTGCCGGGCCTGGAATTATTAATGGAAGAGCCACAGCGTAAGGCTGATGTCTGGCAAGCCATGCGTCGGCTGATGGCGCGCTGGAAAGAATCGAATGAGTGACGCTGTATCGTTTCGCCCGATGACCGAGGCGGACCTGGACGCTGTCCTGAAAATTGAATTCGCGGCGTACAGCCATCCCTGGACCCGCGGGATTTTTCTCGATGGGCTGGGCAAGTACCAGATCTGGCTGATGTTTGAAGGTTCACAGCAGGTCGGGCACGGTGTGGTGCAGATCATTCTGGATGAAGCGCACCTGCTGAACATCACCGTCAAACCGGAAAATCAGGGCCGTGGCCTGGGTTTGACGCTGCTGGAGCACCTGATGTCGATTGCCTACAAGGCTGAGGCGCGGGAATGTTTTCTGGAAGTGCGCGACAGCAATCGCTCGGCGTTCCGGTTGTATGAGCGGTATGGGTTCAACGAGATTGGCCGGCGTCGGGATTATTATCCGGCGGTGGGTGGGCGCGAAGATGCGGTGGTCATGGCCTGCACTTTGGTGGATTGAGCCTTAAAAGCTTCGCGGGCAAGTCGGATCGCCGCCCGCTCGCTCCTACAGGATTTCGGCGTTCACAAATGCAAGAACGCCACAAATCCTGTAGGAGCGAGGCTTGCCCGCGAAGGCGTCCTCATTGACACCCACGATCACCGATTCCCATCCAGCGGATCCAGCCGCGCCAGTTCTTCTTCATCCAGCCCATTACCCCCACCGATGTCATCTTCATCGACGATGCTCAAATCCCAATCGGCCCGGTAATCGTCACCGGCCTCATGCGCATCCCGCGCACCGTCTTCACGGATCAACGTTTCCGGGCTCATGTCATCATCGGTGGATTCATGATCAGCGGTCGAGGCGCCGGTCATGCCGGCTTCACGCACGCGCGCGCGCGGTATCAGTCGCTCGCGTTCCGTTTGCGTCAGTTCGTCGCCGATTTTCGCGCTGGGTTCTTCCTCGTCGAAATCCAGCTCCTGCAGCGAACCCATGCGGTCTTCGTTGTCGTCGATGGGCTCGGGTTGCGCCGCATCGTACGGACGTCGTGAATCATTCATGGTAATTCCTCATACTGTGAGCCTTACTACGGTAGACCCACTGGGCTGCCCGGAATTCCGCCGGCAGGGAACACCGGTAATATGCCTCATCGGCAATCTGCATCTTGCGCGTGACCCCGACGGGCGGTTGTCTGTCAAAGCAGCGCATCATTCTCGAGGCTTCATTGCATGAACGACTTACAAGATCTGATTGATAACAACGAGCGCTGGGCTGACGCGATCACCAAAGAAGATCCTGATTTCTTCGCCAAACTGGCGCGTCAGCAAACGCCGGAATTCCTCTGGATCGGCTGTTCCGACGCCCGCGTACCGGCGAACGAGATTGTCGGCATGCTGCCCGGTGACCTGTTCGTCCACCGCAACGTGGCCAACGTGGTGCTGCACACCGACCTCAACTGCCTGTCGGTGATTCAGTACGCGGTGGACGTGCTCAAGGTCAAACACATCCTCGTTACCGGCCACTATGGCTGCGGCGGCGTGCGTGCGTCGATGCAGGATCGCCAGTTCGGCTTGATCGATGGCTGGCTGCGGTCGATTCGTGACCTTTACTACGAGAAGCGCGAAGAACTCTCCAAACTGCCAACCGAAGAAGAGCGGGTCGACCGCCTCTGCGAACTCAACGTGATCCAGCAAGTGGCCAACGTCGGGCACACCAGCATTGTGCAAAACGCCTGGCACCGCGGGCAGAAACTGTCGATTCACGGCTGCATCTATGGCATCAAGGACGGTCGGTGGAAGAGCCTGAATGCCACCATCAGTGGTTTCGAGCAGTTGCCGCCGCAGTACCGCCTGCGTCCATTCGAGCCGCTGTAAAAGCCCCCGGCGTCATCGGCGCCAATTCTGGAAGAACAACTGGCCATCGGCATTCGGCGATTCGTTGTAGCCGGTGATCCAGCCACGGCAGCAAGGACAACCGCAACGGCAGGCAAACTGCCGCTGCAGCCTGTCTTCCGTCGTGGCGAAATCCATCGTCAGCCGATCACCTTTTTTGATGTCTTTGAGCGCCCATAACCACAGCTCACTCATGTCGGGATAGACCTTGGGATCGCAGGAGTGTCTGAGCAGGCCCAGGAAGCGCGGGTCATAGACATGAATGCCCGGCGCCATTTGCCGAGTGTGTCGGCAGCGATAGGGCAGCAAATGCCCGGAAATACGGCAGATTCGGCTGAACCGAGGGAATTCGCGCAAAGCGGCGACAGCGATTGGCTCTCTCTGGGCATTGTTGATGATTTGAAAGTCTTGCGTGGTAGGGAATCCCAGTCGAGGGGGCAATTCCATAAACGGATAGATGCCATTGAATGGCGGTGAGGTGATTCCTTGCTCAGCATGGGGTTTCATCACAATCCTTGTCGGCGGGGTGCTGCGACCTCCGTCAGCTGACATCCTGTCAGCCCTGCAGCACATGGGTACGCCTCAAGACTCTCGCAAAAAAAACCACCGGTCTACTGTCATAACTGACAGAGGAAAAGCGCGCGTTCCCACGTCAGCCAAGGCTCACGCAGGAACGCCGTTCAGTTTTTTACAGATGCGTAGCAGGCACTGCGGTCGCAGGCGTGGGGACCTTGAGCTGTTTGAGTTGAGCCTTGATCGGCGTCGTCGCGCATTTGGCCGTGGCTTGTCCAGGTGTCAGGTTGCGGATCGAGGTGTAGAACAGTTCGCAGGTTTTAACTGCCTGGGCCACTTGCCAGGTCTGGGTGCAACTTCTCAGCTCAATGTCTGGATTGCTGTCGAGGTCGCGGCCCATGGCGGCTTGCCAGCATGCGGCACTCAAGTCCTGGCCCATGACTTTCAGGCCCGCTGCGTCGGCCTGGGCCTGGGCATCTTTACCGGTGTAGCTGTCCGGGTCGGCGGCGTACCAGATGTAGCTCGGGTGGTTGGAACCCAGCACCGGCACTTTCACCCCTTCTTTCGGACTGATGGTTGCCAGGCCCAGCACGTTTACGGTCGGCCCGTATTGCTGCTTGATCCAGTTACGCACCGGCGCACCGAACGCGACCATCGGCAACGTGGCACCGCTGGCGTTCTGGCTGACTTCCTTGACCATGGTGGTCTGGTAGTCCTTGAAGTAGTCGTAGACGCCTTCCAGATCTTTGCCGGCGTTGGAGGGCGCGGCGATCGGGGCGATGTCGATGATGGTCTGGAAAGCCGGCGTCTGATCGGCAGGGATGCCGTTGATCGTCAGCAGCGTGGCCCAGCGATCGGTGGTCTTGGACTCCAGATAGTCCTGGGCCTGAGTCAGCGAGTAATCAGGCGGGAAGTGCAGCAACTCGACACTTCTACGGTTCTCCAGGGCCATGCCCAGCGGCAGGAACAAGTACCAGCTGTAAGCCCACTTGCCGTCGGCATTCAACTTGCTGGCGCCGGTATAAGCCAGATCGCCGGCATCGAGCAACGCTGCCAACGGCTTTTCATAGCCCCTGGGCACACCGGTGATTGCGGCATAGAGCTGATTGTTATCGGTTTTGACCTGCACCTTCGCATCGCTGTAACCATCACGCTGCACGCTCTGCGTCAGGTAATGCTCGACGGTTTGCTCCAGCGTCCAGTTGCGAAAGCAGATCACGTTGCAATTGTTGGGGTAAGCGAACAGCCGGGTGACGCGCTCGGTGCTGCCCAGCTTCAGATCGGCATCCGCCTGGGCGGCAGTGCTCAGGGTCAGGGCGGCAAGGGTGAGTGCTGCGAGTTTGAACATGCTCAGATCCTTTTCAGCGTGTGGGCCCCCAAAGCGGAGGCGAGTACAGTGCAATGCGACAGGTCAGCTTACAAGTGGCGCAGTGTTTACCTCACTCAAGCACTGCTAGACTGGCGCAATACTGCACTGGGTAAAGGTGAAAAATGAAGCCCTCCACCGCTCTTGATCTGCAACGAGCAGCCGTTCGCGAGGTTGTAGGCCGCTTTCGTACCGCCAACCCTCGGGTGTTTGGTTCGGCGTTGCTCGGAACGGATAAAGAGGGGAGTGACCTCGATTTGCTGGTAGATGCACTGCCTGGTGCCACTCTTTTCGATCTGGGCGGCCTTCAGGTCGAGCTTGAGGATTTGTTGGGAGTGAGTGTCGACCTGCTGACGCCCGGCGATCTTCCGTTGAAATTTCGCCAGCAAGTGCTTGAGCAGGCTCGTCCTGTATGATCGAAAACCGTCTCGGCGACTACCTTGAGCACATGCGTCAGGCCGCTGTGGATGCGCTGGTTTTTGTCGAAGGATTGAGTAAAGAAGAGTTCTTCGAGGACAAGCGAACCCAGCAAGCCGTCATCATGAGCCTCATCATTATCGGAGAGGCCGCGACAAAAATCATGGACCGCTACGCCGAGTTCGCCACGCAGAACACTCAGGTGCCTTGGCGCAGCATGCGGGGTATGCGCAATCGCATTGCTCATGGCTACTTCGATATCAATCTTGAAGTGGTATGGGATACGGTTCAGGCGGCCTTGCCTGAACTTCTGAAGGTGTTACCCACCGATCAAGCCTGATTGCACCTGCCTCACAGCAGGTGCAATCAACTCCGTTTACGGCATCACCGGCGCCGTATACGTCAGCGTCGTCCCCAGCGCCCACAGCAGGAACAGCACCAGCGGCGTGTGCACCAGCAGTTGCACGAACGAAAACCCGATCAAGTCCCGAGCCTTCAAGCCCAGCACGCCCAGCAGCGGCAGCATGTAGAACGGGTTGATCAGGTTCGGCAGGGCTTCGGCGGCGTTGTAGATCTGCACGGCCCAGCCCAGGTGGTAGTTCAGGTCGGTGGCCACTTGCATCACATACGGCGCTTCGATGATCCACTTGCCGCCGCCCGACGGGATGAAGAAGCCGAGGATCGCCGAGTACACACCCATCAGCAGCGCGTAGGTGTCGTGGGACGCGATTTGTACGAAAAACGTCGAGATGTGGTGCGCCAGGGTCTGCGCGTCAGTGCCTTTGACCGTGGTCATCAGCGCGGCGATCGAGCCGTACAACGGGAACTGGATCAGCACGCCGGTGGTAGTCGGCACCGCGCGGGACACCGCATCGAGGAAACTGCGCGGGCGCCAGTGCAGCAAGGCACCGAGCATGATGAACAGGAAGTTGTAGGTGTTCAGCCCGGAAATCGCACTGATCGCCGGTTTGGTCGAGAACTCGTGGAACAGCCACCCGGCCGCCAGCAGCACCAGCAAAATCGTCAGTAGCGGGCTGTGTTCCAGCCATTCGCCGGGGCGAGTGCGCGGTTGCAGCGGTGGCAGGTTGAAGCTCGGGTCGATACCGCAGGCTTTGGCATCGCGGGCCGAGTTCGGGCCTGGGGCGGTGGCGTAGGCAATGATCAGCGAGATCACGATCAGCGCCAGCAACATGACGCCGGACTGCCAGAGAAAGATGGTTTGCGTGAACGGTATCACCCCGGTGATCGACAGAATCGACGGCGGCAAACTGGCCGGGTTGGCCTGCAACTGCGCGGCGGACGACGACAGGCCCAGGGCCCACACCGCGCCAAGGCCCAGGTAGGCGGCAGCACCGGCGGCGCGATAATCCATTTTCAGGTCGACGCGGCGGGCGAGGGCGCGCACCAACAAGCCGCCGAACACCAGCGACAAGCCCCAGTTCAACAGCGATGCGACCATGGAAATCAGCGCCACCCACGCCACGGCGGAACGGCCGTTCTTGGGGATGCGCGCCAGACGGTCGATCAGCTTGACGGCGGGCGGCGAGCTGGCGACTACATAACCTCCGATTACCACGAACGCCATCTGCATGGTGAACGGGATCAGGCTCCAGAACCCGTCACCGAAGGCCATCGCGGCATCGGTGGGTTTGGCACCCATGAACAGAGTGGCCACGGCGACGATGATCACCGCCAGCGCAGCAAACACCCAGGAATCAGGAAACCAGCGTTCGGCAAAACTTGAACAGCGCAGGGCAAAACGGGCGGAGCGGGTATCTTCGATATCAGCGGCCACGGGAGTACCTCGAATTTTTATGATTGTTGTGGTCTTCAGGGCTGCAAAGACCTAACGCCGTTTTTATTGTGGGAGCGAGCCTGCTCGCGATGGTCGTAAACGATGACGCGTGTTTACTGGTTAAACGCGGTGTTCTCGAGTCCATCGCGAGCAGGCTCGCTCCTACAGTTTTTGATCGGCACTGGCTGCAACGCCCGTCTGGACAGGCGCCAACAGTAAATCAATCGGTCAGGATTTGTGACGAAGTTTTACCGATACGGGACTATGGTCTAACGGGTTGTCCGCTGGCGCGTTTGCGTAGACCATGGGCGCCTTGGTTTTTTGCCCATGCCAGAGTTCTTTTGATGACTGCCCTTAACGATTCGCGCCCGGCACCGTTCAGCCGTTCGGACTACAAGACCCTCGGCCTTGCGGCCCTCGGCGGCGCGCTGGAAATCTACGATTTCATCATCTTCGTGTTTTTCGCCCTGACCCTCAGTCAGCTGTTCTTCCCGCCGGAAATGCCCGAATGGCTGCGCCTGCTGCAAAGTTTCGGGATTTTTGTCACCGGTTACCTGGCGCGGCCGTTGGGCGGGATTCTGATGGCGCATTTCGCCGACCGTCTGGGGCGCAAGAAAGTCTTCAGCCTGAGCATTCTGATGATGGCGCTGCCGTGCCTGCTGATCGGCATCATGCCGACCTACGCCCAGATCGGTTATTTCGCACCCTTGCTGCTGTTGGTCCTGCGGGTACTGCAAGGCGCGGCGGTGGGCGGGGAAGTGCCAAGCGCCTGGGTGTTCGTCGCCGAGCACGCGCCGGCCGGGCATCGCGGTTATGCACTGGGTTTCCTTCAAGCCGGGCTGACCTTTGGCTACTTGATCGGCGCGCTGACAGCGACCTTTCTGGCACAGGCGTTCACCCCGACGGAGATCCTCGATTACGCATGGCGTTACCCGTTCCTGCTGGGCGGCGTATTTGGCGTGATAGGCGTCTGGCTGCGCCGCTGGCTCAATGAAACCCCGGTGTTCATGGCGATGCAGGCGAAGCGTGATGCCGCCGTCGAACTGCCACTGCGCACGGTCCTGCGTGAGCATCGCCTGGCCATTTTGCCGGCGATGATCCTCACCTGCGTGCTGACTTCAGCCGTGGTGGTGTTTGTGGTCATCACCCCGACCATGATGCAGAAAACCTTCGGCATGACCGCCAGCCACACCTTTGGCCTGAGCGCATTGGGCATCGTGTTCCTGAACATCGGCTGCGTACTCGCCGGTTTGCTCGTCGACCGTATCGGCGCCTGGCGCACCGTGATGCTGTACAGCCTGCTGCTGCCGCTGGGCATCGGCGTGCTTTATACCTGCCTGATCATCGGCGGCAACTGGATCGGTCTGGCGTACGCGATTGCCGGCCTGAGTTGTGGCGTGGTCGGCGCGGTACCATCGGTGATGATCAGCCTGTTCCCGGCGCGGATTCGCGTCTCGGGGATTTCCTTCACGTACAACATTGCCTACGCCGCGTGGGCAAGTATCACGCCGCTGTTGCTGATCGGTCTGATGCCGTGGAGCCCTTGGATCTGCGTGATTTTCTGCGCGGTGATGGGCGCGGTGGGCGTGAGCAGCGCGCTGTATTTCGGTGCGCGTACGCCGAGCACAGGCACTTGCCCGGCGGCTGGCGCCATCTGATTGAAGGTGGCGCTGCGTCCATGACAATTATTTTTGTAGGACAACCCTGAAACACTCTTCAGAAAATATCCCCAAGGCCGATGGCTAGGCTGAATGCCGCTTTCTATCTCTGTCCATCGGTGCTTTCCCATGTTCAACAAACGCTTGAAGCAAGAGTTGTCGGCTCTTCGCGAAGAACTCTCCAGCCTTCAGCAAGTGAAGGAAAGTCTGGAAAGCGAGATGCTGGTCCTGACCCTGGATCCCGACGGGCGGATTCAATCGGTCAATCAGAATTTTCTCAGTGAGATGCTCTACAAGAGCCATGACCTGATCAATCGTCCTATCGAAGACATCGTTCCGGTTCACGTGAAGTCCGACGAATTCCATCACCGCTTCAAGGCTGCGCTGACCCGAGGTGAGCACTTTGCCGGTGCGGTGCGCTTGTTGCGTGGCGATGGCCAAGAGGCCTGGTTGCGTTCGATTGTGCAGCCGGTGCGCTCCGGGGACGGGCGGATCAAGCATTTCTCGATTTACTCCAGTGACCTGACCCGCACCATCGAGGCATCCCGTGAACACGAGAACCTGATCGGCGCGCTGGTGCGCTCGACGGCGGTGATCGAGTTCGACCTCGCTGGCAACGTGTTGTCGGCCAACGACCGCTTCCTCAACGGCATGGGTTACAGCCTCGCGCAGATCAAAGGCAAACATCACCGTCTCTTCTGTGAAGCGCAGGAGCACACCAGTGCCGAGTATCAGGACTTCTGGCGTCGCCTGAATTCCGGCGAGTTCGTGGCCGGCCGTTTCAAGCGCGTGGATAGCCACGGGCGTACGGTCTGGCTGGAGGCGTCCTACAACCCGGTGGTCGACGCCAATAACAAACTCTACAAAGTGGTGAAGTTCGCCACGGTGATCACCGATCAGGTCAATCAGGAGCTGGCCGTCGCTGAAGCGGCGAACATTGCCTACGGCACCTCGCAGCAAACCGATCAAAGCGCCCAGCGCGGCACGGCCGTGGTGACGCAAGCGGTGAATGTGATGCGCGACCTGGCCAAGCACATGCAAACGGCCGGCGAGGGCATCGAGGCCTTGAACGAGCAGTCGCTGGTGATCGGCACCATCGTCAAAACCATCAGCGGCATCGCCGAACAGACCAACCTGCTGGCACTCAACGCGGCGATCGAAGCGGCCCGTGCCGGTGAGCAGGGTCGTGGTTTTGCCGTGGTCGCGGACGAGGTCCGACAATTGGCTTCGCGCACCAGTCAGGCCACCGATGAAATTGTCGTGGTGGTGCGTCAGAACCAGGACATGGCGCGTAATGCGGTGTCGCTGATGACCGACGGCAAAACTCAGGCAGAGCAGGGGCTGGCGCTGGCGGCAGAGGCGGGTACGGTGATTGTCGAGATTCAGGACGGCGCGCAGAAAGTGGTGAACGCGGTCGGGCAGTTTGCCAACCAGCTAACGACTTGATGCCTGCGAACCGGGCGGATATCGTTACAATCGGCTCTTTTCCCAGGAGCAGATCCCATGAGCGCTTCCCATCGCCGTCCGGTTCCCTTGTCCAAGGCTTATCGCCTGCTCAACCATGGGCCGACCGTGCTGGTCAGCGCGGCCCATGACGGGCAGCGCAACATCATGGCGGCGGCCTGGGCCATGCCACTGGATTTCGAACCGCCGAAAATTGCCGTGGTGCTGGACAAGTCCACCTGGACCCGGCACCTGCTGGAAGCGTCGGGCACATTCGTTTTGAACGTACCCTGTGCTGCCCAGGCCGATATCGCGCAAACCGTCGGCTCGACCTCGGGCCTGGAGCTGACTCAAGGCCAGGGCCGGGACAAATTCCAGACCTATGGCTTGCAGACTTTCAGCGGCGAGTTGATCGACGCGCCGATGCTCGAAGGTTGCGTGGCCTGGCTGGAATGCCGGTTGCTGCCGGAACCGAACAATCACCAACAATACGATCTGTTCCTGGCCGAAGTGATTGCGGCCCAGGCGGACGAGCGCGTGTTCAGCGACGGTCGCTGGCACTTCGAGGGGCACGATGCGTTGCGCACCTTGCACCACGTGGCGGGCGGGCATTTCCTGACCATCGGTGATCCGGTGGACGGCAAAGCCTTGCAGCCGTAAGACTTCAGACCCAGAGGTCATTCTCTGCCGTGCGTTCGCCACCCTTGTCGCCGGTGTTCAACACGCCCCGGGGTTCGATCAGCAGGAGTTTCACCTCTTGCTCGGCGAACGGCTTGTGCTCGATGCCCTTGGACACCACGTACATTTCGCCGGCGTTCACCAGCACGTGGCCATCACGAAAATCGATGCGCAACTGGCCTTCGAGCACGATGAAGGCTTCGTCGGTATCGAGGTGGTCGTGCCAGATGAAATCCCCCAGCAGCTTCACCACCTTGAACTGGTAGTCGTTCATTTCGGCAATGACGCGCGGTGTCCAGTGCGAGTCGATTCGTGAGATTTTTTCGGCGAAGTTCAGGCTTTCGTAAGCTTTCATGAAGCAGCTCTAGTGGTTGATCGTAGAACCACGGTAACCAGCGCAACGGCGCGCTTCTTGTACGATTGTGCGTGGCTCAGCGCCGGTGCATTTTCATCCAGCGCGCCGGTGACAAGCCGTAGGTTTTGCTGAACTGGCGGGTCATGTGGCTCTGATCGGTGAAGCCGGCGATCAGCGCGGCACTGACCAGCGACTGGCCCTGAATCAACAGCGAACGGACCAGGTCCAGGCGACGCATGGTCAGGTATCGATAAGGGCTGGTGCCGAACAACAGGCGAAAGTCCCGGGACAGGCTCCAGCGATCCCGACCGCTGTGGTGCGCCAGTTCTTCCAGGGTCACGGTGCGATCCAGGGCGCTGTGCATGTACTCCCGCGCGCGTTCCGCTGCCACATAATCGAAGCTTGGGCGCGTGGTGGTCACTCCGCCGACAGTGTTCAAGGCTTGCGCCAGATCGAACAGCGCGTCCTGTTCTTCCAGCGGTTCGAGCGGGCAATCGAGACTGCGCAGCAGCACTTGGGTGGCGGCGAACAGGCGTGGGTCGGTCGACAGCCCGTTCTTGATGAACGGCAACGGCTGACCGCCGAGCATCTGCTGGATCAGCGCCGGTTCGATGTACATCATCCGGTAGTGGAACCCGCTCTCGGTCCCGGCCTCGCCATCGTGGACTTCGTCCGGATGCAGCACCATCGTCCCGCCGGGCAGGCTGTGGCGCCAGGCGCCGCGGTACTGGTAACTCTGCACGCCGGCCAGGGTGTGACCGATGGCGTAGGTGTCGTGGCGGTGCAAGTCGTAGCCGTGACCGGCAAAAAACGCTTCGAAACGCTGCAGGCCGGAAACGTCGGGCGCGCGGTGGAACCAGTCATTGCGAGGCGGGTGTCGAGCCATGGTTATCGTTATCTTGAGCTTGATGCAGAACACGTTAGCTCAGTGACCGGTCGTCTGTCTGCTGGCGGATGGAAGGTCTCGCGCGAGTAGAAAACCGAGTGCAAATGTTGCAATGTGTTGCGCATCCTCTGCAGCCAAGAAGGCGACCCACATTATGGAAATATCCCACCTGAGCTACGCCGCTCCGTTGTTGTCGCTGGCGCTGTTGTGGACGGTTGCGGTGGTGACGCCGGGGCCGAACTTCTTCAACATCGCGCAACTGGCAGCCAGTCAATCCAAACGTCACGGCGTGGTGGCTGCGCTGGGCGTGGCCACCGGCACGGTGCTCTGGGGGCTGGCGGGCGGGTTGGGTATCAAGTCGCTGTTCAGCGCGGCGCCGACGCTTTACCTGAGCTTCAAGATTGCCGGTGGTTGTTACCTGATCTATCTCGGCTTGAAGCAGTTCAAGCGCAAACCGCCGGTTGCTGCGGGCGACAGCCGCTTGATTGACGGCGCGGGGCGCACATTGTGGTCGGTGTATGGCCAGGGTTTTCTGGGCAACATGACCAACCCAAAATCCGCACTGTTCGTGGCGACGATCTTCGCGACCGCCATGCCCGCGACGGTGCCCCCGACATTGCTGGCGCTGGCCGTATTGACCATGGCGACGTTGTCGTTCAGTTGGTATTGCAGCGTGGCGCTGGTTTTCTCCAGCCGTCGGATGGCGCGGGTGTACGACCGTTCGCGCCAATGGCTGGATCGCTTTGCCGGCAGTTGCTACCTGTTGTTCGGTGCGCATCTGGTGGCCAGTCGCTAAGGAGTTCTGAATGAGCAAACTGCGGGTAGGCATTATTTTTGGCGGCCGTTCGGCGGAGCACGAAGTGTCGCTGCAATCGGCGAAAAACATCGTCGACGCACTGGATCGTTCGCGCTTCGATCCGGTGTTGATCGGTATCGACAAGCAGGGTCATTGGCACTTGAACGATCCGTCGAATTTCCTGCTCAACCAGGAAAACCCGGCGCTGATCGCCCTCAACCAATCCAACCGCGAACTCGCCGTGGTGCCGGGCAAAACCCGTCAGCAATTGGTGGAGACTTCCAGTCAGGAGCTGTTGGGCCATGTGGATGTGATCTTCCCGATCGTCCACGGCACGCTGGGTGAAGACGGTTGCCTGCAAGGGTTGCTGCGCATGGCCGATCTGCCGTTTGTCGGCTCCGATGTGCTGGGCTCGGCGGTATGTATGGACAAGGACATCAGCAAACGCCTGCTGCGCGATGCCGGGTTGGCGGTGACGCCGTTCGTGACCCTGACCCGCGCAACCGCCAAGCGCACCGGGTTCGCCGAGGTCCGGGGCAAACTCGGGCTGCCGCTGTTCGTCAAACCGGCGAATCAGGGCTCTTCGGTGGGCGTGAGCAAGGTCAACGATGAGGCCGAGTACACGGCAGCGGTCGAACTGGCCCTCGGTTTCGACGAGAAAGTGCTGGTCGAATCCGCCGTCAGCGGTCGAGAGATCGAATGCGCGGTGCTCGGCAACGAAGACGCTATCGCCAGTGGCTGTGGCGAAATCGTCGTGCGCAGCGGGTTTTATTCCTACGACAGCAAGTACATCGACGCACAGGCCGCGCAAGTGGTGGTTCCGGCTGACATCAGCACCGAAGCCAGCGAACGCATTCGTGCCCTGGCCGTCGAGGCGTTTCAGGTGCTCGGCTGCTCCGGGCTGGCGCGGGTCGATGTGTTCCTGACGGACAGCGGTGAAGTGCTGATCAACGAGATCAACTCGCTGCCCGGTTTCACCCGCATCAGCATGTACCCCAAGTTGTGGCAGGCCACGGGCATGACGTACAGCGAGCTGGTCAGTCGTCTGATCGAGCTGGCGTTGGAGAAGCACAAGGCACGGCAGTCTTTGAAAATCTCTCGCTAAATAAAACTAACTATTTGAGGAGACAACACCATGAAGGTCAGCGCGCGTAACGTTTTCAAAGGCACCATCAGTCAATTGCAACCAGGCGCGGTCAACGCCGAGGTATCGCTGAAACTGGCGGGCGGCAATCAGTTGGTGGCGGTGGTCACCATGGAAAGCGTGAAAAGCCTCGGCCTGGCGGTCGGCAAGGAAGCCATCGCGCTGGTCAAAGCGCCGTGGGTCATGTTGATGACCGAATCCAGTGACATTCGCCTGTCGGCGCGCAACTGCCTCGAAGGCAAAGTCACCAGCGTCATCGATGGCACGGTGAACGCCGAAGTGGTGATCCGGCTCGATGGCGGTGACGAGGTTTACTCTATCGTGACACGCCAGGCTGTCGCAGAACTGGGCCTGGCGCCGGGAGTGAGTGCGACGGCGGTGATCAAGGCGTCGCATATTATTTTGGGTGTGCCGGCGTAATTTGAGGTTTCAACTGCAGGCAGGATAAAGGTCAAGCCTGCTTCACAGGCTTGATCAAGCTCTCGGCAGGTATGCCGAATAGATCATGAAGTTTCCAGATCATAGGAAGCGTTAATGCACGCTTGCCGTTGAGCACTTCGTAGACTCGGTTTGTCCGGCCTATGGCGGGCGCAAGGTCTGCGGCGGACAGACCAGATTGCTCCATGCGAAATTTGATTGCATCGATCGGATTGGGCAAATCGACAGGAAACTGCTTCGATTCATACGCTTCAATAAGCGTGATCATGATGTCGAAGTAGTCACCCTCAGGGGTGCCAGGCTCTGGTTCATTGTCGAACATTGCTGACACGCTCTTAAGGGCTGCACGGTAGTCCTCGTCGGTGTGAATCGGACGAATATTCATGGGTTACTCCATCTCGACAGTGTTGGCGTCGACTGCGTCGTACTGTTTGTGGGTGCCGACAAATTTTATGTACACGGCGCCGAAGCGATAGGCCACGGCAACTACCAGTCGAAAGTCATTGCCTTTGATGTTGAACACAACTCTGCGGCTTTTGAGAATACTGGCGGTCGTAAAATGAGCCTTTATGTCCGCTGGCGTTTTCCACTCAGCGATTTTTGCCTCGTCAATCCAGGCCAGGAATGGTTGTTCCGAGTCCGGATATTTCTCCCAAAACCTTTTTAACTGGCTGATAGCGATGATTCTCATGGCACGATCCTAGTCCCATGATGGGACTGATGCAAATCTAAAGAGATTGTCGGGACGCGAGTTCGATTTCTTTAATCAAGTCTCGCTGACAGCTGTTTTGATGGAGCGGGCCTGGTCGGCTTCGGGAAATAGGTCTTCAAACTCTATCTTGGAAGCATTCATCTGCGGGTAGGAAAAGGCTGCGCAAGCTGGACGATCAGGATGGGTTCTCCATAAAAAAGGCTTACCTCCCGGTAAGCCTTTTCCCTGCCATGTAGGACTCAATCCCCCAACGCTTCCCCCTCACGCCTTGGATCCGCTCCACCCGCAAGCGACGCTTTCCCCTGCGCATCCCTGACCCGGACAATCGCCTGTGTCCCGCTGGTCATGTCGATCTCGCTCACGTTGTGCCCCTTGTCCTTCAGCGCCTGAATCAGCTCGGCGCTGAACTGCCCGCGTTCCAGTTCGGTCGGGCCGTTGCGGCTGCCGAAGTTGGGCAGGTTGATGGCGGTTTGCGGGTCGAGGTTCCAGTCGAGCAGGCCGAGGGTGGATTTGGCCACGTACTCGATGATTTGCGAGCCGCCGGGAGAGCCGATGGTGGCGAGGAATTCGCCGCTCTGGCGGTCGAAGATCAGGGTCGGCGCCATGGACGAGCGCGGGCGTTTGCCGGGTTCGACGCGGTTGGCGACCTTTTGCCCGTTTTCTTCGGGGATGAATGAGAAGTCGGTCATCTGGTTGTTGAGCAGAAAGCCCTGGACCATCAGGTGCGAGCCGAACGCGGATTCGACCGTGGTGGTCATCGACACTGCACCGCCCAGGTCATCGACCGCCACCACCTGCGAGGTGGAAATGCGCAGTGGCGAGCGGTCCGGGGCGTAGGCGACCTGAATGCCCGGCGGCGTGCCGGGTTTGGCTGTGCCCATGCTGCGATCACCGATCAGAGCGGCGCGGCTGGCCAGATAGGTCGGGTCCACCAGGCCTTTGACCGGGACGGGCACGAAGTCGCTGTCGGCGACGTACTGTGCACGGTCGGCGTAGGCGAGGCGCTCGGCTTCGGAGATCAGGTGCACGGCTTCAGGGGCCGGTTCGATGCCGGCGGGTTGGGCACTTTTGACTGGCTTCAGTGGCGCCAGGGCATAACGCGGGTCGCGGGCTTCCAGCGCCTGCAAGGTGCCGAGAATCTGCGCCACGGCGATTCCGCCCGACGACGGTGGTGGCATGCCGCAGACTTGCCAGCGCTTGTAATCGGTGCACAGCGGCGCGCGTTCCTTGGCGGTGTAGCCGTTGAGGTCGTTCAGCGACAGCGTGCCGGGGTTGGCGTGGCCCTGAACCTTGGCGACGATTTCCTGCGCGATGGGGCCTTTGTACAGTGCATCGGGACCTTCCTTGGCGATGCGTTTGAACACGGCGGCCAGTGCCGGATTTTTCAGTGAGGTGCCGACGGCTTTCGGGCTGCCATCCGCGTTCAGGAAGTACGCCATCATGTCCGGCGAGCGCTGCATGGACGAATCCGAAGCAATCAACTGATACAGGCGCGGCGAGATGGCGAAGCCTTGTTCCGCGAGTTTGATCGCCGGCTCGAACAGCTGCGCCCAAGGCAGGCGACCGTGTTTTTGATGGGCCAGTTCCAGCGCCCGCAACACGCCCGGCGTGCCGACCGAGCGACCGCCAATCTGCGCCTGAGTGAACGGCATCGGTTTGCCATCGGCCTGCAGGAACAGCTTCTCGGTGGCGCCGGCCGGCGCGGTTTCGCGACCGTCGTACGTGCGCACGGCTTTGCCATCCCACAACACGATCAACGCGCCACCACCGATACCCGACGATTGCGGCTCGACCAGCGTCAGCACTGCTTGCATGGCGATGGCGGCATCAATCGCCGAACCGCCCTGACGCAGCATCGCCCGCCCGGCTTCGGCGGCGAGTGGGTTGGCTGCTGCTGCCATGTGTTTCGAGGCGTGGCGGGTTTGCAGGTCGGTGCGATAGCCCGAGGCGGTTTCCGGTGCGACCGGTAAGGTCGAGGAGGGCGGGGCACTGCACGCCGCGAGGATTAATGCACTGGCAATCAGCGAAAGGGCTGACAGGCGATAGCGGCTCAAATGAAGGGTTGAGAACACGCGGGGCACTCCGTCCGTGGGAAAAGTTCAGGGGACTTTATCGGCCGACAGGAAGCGACGCAAACCACAGGACGTTTTGTCCTTCATCCATTGACGGATTTTCTGTAGGGTCGAGGGCAACAGGCAGGCCAGAAAACAAACAAGAGGCAGACATGCAGACCGACTTTCCCACCCAGCCCGGCTATCGCACCCAGCGTGAACAGTTTCTGGCCGCAGCGACCACGGCCGGCGCGACGCTGACTGAGTACCCGCACCCGCTCAAAGGGCCGTTCGGTGAGCCGTTGAGCACCGATGTGGCGGTGCTCGGTGATCCGGGCGCCAAACGCTTGCTGATCGCGTTGAGCGGCACTCACGGGGTCGAAGGTTTCTATGGTTCGGGCTGTCAGATCAAATGGATGCAGGAATTGGGCAAGCGTTCACTGCCGGCCGATGTCGCCGTGGTGTTCGTTCATCTGATCAATCCCTGGGGCGCGGCGTGGTTGCGTCGGGTCAACGAAGACAACATCGACCTGAACCGCAATCACCTGAACTTTGAACATCCACTGCCGGACAACCGGGCCTACGCCGCGCTGCATGAAATCTATGCCTGCACTGAATTGACAGGCCCCGAGCGTGATCACGCCGATGCGCTGCTTAACCAGCAGATCCACGATCATGGCTGGCCGGCGGTGATGTCGATTGTCGAGGGCGGCCAGCACAGTCATCCCGATGGTCTGTTCTATGGCGGGCGGGCACCGGCCTGGTCGAACCGTACGTTGCACCAGATCCTGCAAAAGCATGTCGCCCACGCCGAGGTCGCGATGTGCTTTGACCTGCACACCGGCGCCGGGGAGTACGGCCATCCGATGTTGCTGACCATCACCGAGTCGGCTTACCCGACGCTGCCCGAGGCGCAGGCTATTTACGGGCCATGGCTCTACACGCTGCTGACCGGTGCCGATACGCTGAGCGAAACCGGCGTGGCCGCGACGGCAACCGGCTACACCTCCCAGGCGCTGATCGATGCGTTGCCGCAGGTGCGCCTGATGCCCTTCGTGATTGAGTGCGGGACGTATCCGGGGGCAGAGGTTCATCGTCATCTGCGTGACGATCATTGGCTGCATCTGCACGGCAATCCGAGTGATGCGGTAGGGCGCGAGATCAAACTGAATCTGCTGGAGCAGTTCTATCCTGCCGACAGCGACTGGCAGGCGATGGTCTGGTTGCGTACGTGGCAGATATGGGAGCGGGGGTTGTCGGCGCTGGCGGCGATGCGTTCCTGACAGGCGTTGTGGTTCGGCTGAGGTTTTGTGGTGCGTGTCAGGTCGCCATCGCCGGCAAGCCGGCTCCTACAGGTTTTGCGTTGACCGAAGAGTTTGCGCACGACACATGTCCATGTAGGAGCCGGCTTGCCGGCGATGGCGTGCTCGCAATCGATACAAGGCTCGAGGCCCTCATCGCCGGCAAGCCGGGCTCCTACAGGTTTTGTGTCGGGCAAAGAATCCGTGCACTTTTCTCCGGGCATAAAAAAACGGCCTACCTTTCGGTAAGCCGTTTTTAGTACTTGGTGGCTACACAGGGACTTGAACCCCGGACCCCAGCATTATGAATGCTATGCTCTAACCAACTGAGCTATGTAGCCAAGTGGCGCGCATTATTCACCGGTAATGCAGATGCGTCAAGCGTAAATCTAAAATATTTCTCTACACTTTCAACCGCTTATCCTCCAGAGCCGAAAAACCGGACCGGGGGAGGGCGTCAACCGAGCTGGAATCTCCCGGTATTGGCACTCAGGGCCTTGCTGCCTTGGCTCAAGGTGTCCGCCGCCAGGTTCACCGCCCGCGCGCCTTCGAGCAAACGGACAGCCGCCTGATCGACCTGCTGGATGTTGCCGCTGACTTCGTCGGCAGTGGTCGCTTGCTCGTCGACCGCCGTGGCAATTTGCGCCAACGTGTCGGTGACACTCTGCACGGCGCTGGCGATTTCCCCCAGTCGTTCGCCGAGGCCAGTGACTGCTTGCGCATCGGATTGCGCCTGGCCACAGGCGGCTTCCATCAGGCTCACGGCTTCGTTCACCGTGTTGCGCAGGCTGTCGACGGTACCGGCGATCTGCGCGGTGGACGATTGGGTTCGCTGCGACAGGCTGCGCACTTCATCGGCCACTACCGCAAAGCCACGGCCCTGTTCGCCGGCACGAGCGGCCTCGATAGCGGCGTTGAGCGCCAACAGGTTGGTCTGCTCGGCGACACCGCGAATAGTGTCGACCACCAACTGAATCTGCTGCCCTTGTTCGCTGACCCGTCCGAGTGCGGCCGCCGTGTCGTTCAAACGCTGATTGAGCTGCTGGATGCTCGCCGTTGTACGCTGGCTGTCACGGCTGCTGTCGGCGGCGATGCGCTGGGTATGCTGAGCGCTGCCGGAGGCCTGTTCGCAACTCTGGGCAACCCCTTGGGAAGTGGCGGCCAATTGCGTTGCCGCTGCCGCGATCTGACTGATCTGCAACTGCTGCGCTTCAACCTCGCCCAACGCGCCGCTGGAATGGTGATTGAGCGTGCGCACCGCGTTACTCAGCTGCAAGGTTTCATGATCGACCCCCAACAGACTGTTGCGCAGTTGCACCACCGCAACGTTGAGCGCGGTGCTGATCGCCGCCAGTTCGTCGCGGCCTTCAACCGGCACTTGCAGGCTCAGATTGCCGTCGCGCAAGGCTTCGGCCAGCAGCGTGATGCCGCTGGCGCTGCGGCGGATCGAAGCCTGCAAGCAGATGAACAGGTACAGCGCGGCCAGCAGCAGGCAACCAAAGATCACGGCCACCAGAATGAACTGGCGGATCGCCGAGCCATGGTAGTAATCCAGACGCTGATCCAGCGAAACCAACGACTGCTGACGCAGCGAGGCGAGGTCGGTGAGCAGGCTGTCCAGGCTGCGTTCGAACTCCTCGGGTTTGAGTTTGATGCTGCCGCCAAACACGCCGTCATCGAGGACTTTCAGCTCGGCGTCGAGGTGTTTGAGGTTGTCATGGTACTGCCCGGCCCACGCCTGCAAGGCACTGGGCAGGCGCGCTTCCAGCAGGCCAGCGGTTTTGACAAGCTGCTCGCGGGCGTCGCCGATGCGGCTACGCAGGTCGCGCAATTGCAGGCGGCTTTGCAGGGTGAATTGCCCCGACACCACCGACGCCTGACCGACGCTGGCCAGACGGCCGACGCGCTCGATCAGGTCCGGCGCGTGTTGCGTCGAGATCTGCGTCAGCAGGTAGGTTTCCAGCCACGGCGCGAGGGTCAGGCGATTGTCCATGGCGATCTGCTCGCGCAGGGCCTGCAGGGCACTCAAGGCGTTGGTGAAACGGTCGTAACCGTCCGGCCACCAGCCGACGCTGCTCAGGCTTTTCGAGTCGAGGCCGTTGAGCGCGGTTTGCAGGGTTTGATAGCGGGCCAGGGTTTCGCCCTCGGCGCCTTCGGTTTGCAACGCGTTGCCAAGGTCCGTGGTGGCTTGCGCGACCGCCGGCTGAACGGCATCGAACGCAGCCATCGCGGCGAGGGTGGCCGGTGTCGGTTGGCGATTGGTCTCGGTGGCACGCCAGCGCGCGGCGCGGTCACGCTGGGCTGCGAGCAGGTTATCCAGCGCATCCAGCGCGAGCAGTTGCCGAACCCCGGCACGTTCGCCGGAAATCAGGTTCAGTTTGGCGCGATAGTCCTGGCCGATCATCAGCAGGCTACCCGCCAGTGGCAGGATAAACAGCAGAAACAACAACTGAAATTTACGGGCGAAGCCGAAACGCCCCAGCAACCCGATCCCCGGAGATAAAAAAGCCTGCATGCCCCATGACTCCTCTGGACACCACGCACTAATCGCGTGCGTCGAGGTCGTTGCGACCGCGACTCGTGCCCTTTTTAAAGGCCTCGAAAGTTCACCCTCGCCAGCTCTGTAGGCCGACTCTGTAGCGAAACTTCCCATTCTCGGTGCCCTTTGTAAGGGCGCCGCGTTGAAGCGGATAACAAGGCAAGATTCAGACCATGGCGTTGCGCTATTACTTGCGGAAATTAGTTCGTTAGCTGGCTAAGGGGATGGCGCTGCTGCACTGAAAAATGGCACATTGACGCACCTGCCCGTGTGCACCCATCTGTTGTACGGAAACTCCCATGGCTATCAGCAATGCCCAGACCGGCGCGACGCCGGCATCCGCGACGTCACAAAGCAGCCCTCTGGTCATGCGCATCATCGGCGCCGTGGCGCTGGCGCATTTGATCAACGACCTGATTCAGTCGGTGCTGCCGTCGATCTACCCGATGCTCAAGGCCAACTACGGCCTGACCTTCACCCAGGTCGGCCTGATCACCCTGACCTTTCAACTGACGGCCTCGCTGTTGCAACCGTGGGTCGGTTACCACACCGATCGTCATCCCAAACCCTGGCTGCTTCCGGCCGGTACGGTGTGTACGTTGATTGGTATTTTGATGATGTCGGTGGTCGGCAGCTTTCCGATGATCCTGCTGGCGGCAGGGCTGATCGGCATTGGTTCCTCGACCTTTCACCCGGAAGCCTCCCGTGTGGCGCGACTGGCTTCGGGCGGGCGCTTCGGTCTGGCGCAATCGACGTTCCAGGTGGGCGGTAACGCGGGTTCGGCCTTTGGTCCATTGCTGGCGGCGGCGATCATCATTCCGTTCGGTCAGGGCCATGTGGCGTGGTTCGGCTTGTTCGCGTTGTTTGCGCTGTTCGTGCTCTACCGGATCAGCCGTTGGTACGCCAATCACTTGAACCTGTTCAAGCTCAAGCAAGGTCAGGCGGCCACTCATGGCTTGTCGAAGGGCAGGGTCACCAGTGCGTTGGTGGTGCTTGGGCTGCTGGTGTTCTCCAAGTATTTCTACATGGCCAGTCTGACCAGTTACTTCACCTTTTACCTGATCGAGAAATTCGACCTCTCGGTGGCCAGTTCGCAGCTGCATTTGTTCCTGTTTCTGGGGGCGGTGGCGGCGGGGACTTTCTTCGGCGGACCGATTGGCGACAAGATCGGGCGTAAGGCGGTGATCTGGTTTTCGATCCTTGGGGTTGCGCCGTTCACCCTGATCCTGCCGCATGTTGATTTGTTCTGGACCAGCATTCTGAGCGTGGTGATTGGCTTCATCCTGGCCTCGGCATTCTCGGCCATTGTGGTTTATGCACAAGAATTGGTGCCGGGTAATGTCGGGATGATTGCCGGGGTTTTCTTCGGGCTGATGTTCGGTTTCGGCGGGATTGGCGCGGCGTTGCTGGGCCATCTGGCGGACGTGCACGGCATTGAATACGTGTACTTCCTGTGCTCGTTCCTGCCGTTGTTGGGCGTGTTGGCGATCTTCCTGCCAAGAACCAAAAAGGCCTGATCTACACATTTCTTCTGTAGGAGCCGGCTTGCTGGCGATGAACGATCACGCGGACTGGCTGGTTAACCGCGGTGTCTGGATCGCCAGCAAGCCGGCTCCTACAGGATTGCGGTGAACGGGATTTCAGGCACAAAAAAGCCGCGTATCAAACGCGGCTTTTTCTTGGGCTGCTGTCTTACACGTTAAAACGGAAGTGCATCACGTCGCCGTCTTTAACGATGTAGTCCTTGCCTTCCAGGCGCCATTTACCGGCTTCTTTGGTGCCGGCTTCGCCTTTGTACTGGATGAAGTCGTCGTAGGCGATGACTTCGGCGCGGATGAAGCCTTTTTCGAAGTCGGTGTGGATCACGCCAGCGGCTTGTGGTGCGGTGGCACCAACGCGGACGGTCCAGGCGCGGACTTCTTCAACACCGGCGGTGAAGTAGGTCTGCAGGTGCAGCATTTCGTAGCCGGCGCGGATCACGCGGTTCAGGCCAGGCTCTTCGAGGCCCAGGGCTTCGAGGAACATGTCTTTTTCTTCGCCGTCATCCAGCTCGGCAATTTCCGCTTCGATCTTGTTGCACACCGGAACAACCACGGCGCCTTCTTCTTCGGCGATGGCCCGGACCACGTCCAGGTGCGGGTTGTTTTCGAAACCGTCTTCAGCGACGTTAGCGATGTACATGACCGGTTTGGTGGTCAGCAGGTGGAAGCCTTTGATCACCGCTTTCTCGTCGGTGCCCATGCTCTTCATCAGGCTGCGCGCTGGCTTGCCTTCGGTGAAGTGAGCGATCAGTTGCTCCAGCAGGCCTTTCTGGACCACTGCGTCCTTGTCACCGCCCTTGGCGTTGCGTGCGACTTTCTGCAGTTGCTTCTCGCAGCTGTCGAGGTCGGCGAAGATCAGTTCCAGGTCGATGATTTCGATGTCGCGTTTCGGGTCGACGCTGTTGGAGACGTGAATCACGTTCTCGTCTTCGAAGCAGCGGACCACGTGGGCGATGGCATCGGTTTCACGGATGTTGGCCAGGAACTTGTTGCCCAGGCCTTCACCTTTCGAGGCGCCGGCAACGAGGCCCGCGATGTCGACGAATTCCATGGTGGTCGGCAGGATGCGCTTTGGTTTGACGATGGCCGCCAAGGCGTCCAGACGCGGATCCGGCATCGGCACGATACCGCTGTTCGGCTCGATGGTGCAGAAGGGGAAGTTCTCGGCCGCGATCCCGGATTTGGTCAGGGCGTTGAACAGGGTGGACTTACCGACGTTAGGCAGGCCGACGATGCCGCAATTGAATCCCATGGTGTTTTCCCCGAGGAGTAGAGTCAGGCCTTCTGGCTGTGCAGGTTTTTCATCGCGCGGTTCCATTCCCCGGCGAGGATATCCGGCAGCACGCCGAGGGCAAAGTCGATGCTGGCATCGAGTTTTTCCTGTTCGGCGCGTGGCGCACGACCCAGGACGAAATTTGAAACCATACTGGCTACGCCCGGATGGCCAATGCCAAGCCGCAAGCGGTAGAAGGTATTCTGATTGCCCAGTTGCGCAATGATGTCGCGCAACCCGTTGTGACCGCCATGGCCGCCGCCCTGTTTGAGTTTGGCAACGCCCGGTGGCAGGTCGAGTTCGTCATGCGCCACGAGGATTTCTTCAGGCTTGATGCGGAAGAAACCGGCGAGTGCCGCCACGGCCTGGCCGCTGCGGTTCATGTACGTGGTGGGAATCAGCAGACGAACATCCTGACCCTGATGCGAATAGCGCCCGGTCAGGCCGAAATATTTGCGGTCCGCCACAAGGTTGACGCCTTGTGCGTTCGCGATGCGCTCAACAAAAAGGGCCCCTGCGTTATGCCGGGTCTGTTCGTATTCAGCGCCTGGATTTCCCAGGCCAACGATCAGTTTGATGGCAGTCACGATAGGGGCCCTTCTTTGGAGTGGTGGATAACATCGCCGCAATCCGGGTGTACGGCGAAAGTGGACGACAAGTGCTCATTTACCATTATGTAAACTCCGCGTTCTCGCCCGCTTTCTCGCTACGTTCCAGTCCGCGATGTTACCGGGTCACTCCGGCATCATAGAGTGAATTACTCTGCAGCGCCTTCAGCAGCTTCTGGAGCAACACGTGGAGCGTGGACGTTGGCAACAGCCTTGTCATCGCCGTGTGCCAGAGCAACAAACTCAACGCCTTTAGGGGCTTTGAGGTCGGACAGGTGAATGATCGAACCGATTTCGGCGTTAGCCAGATCGACTTCGATGAATTCAGGCAGGTCTTTTGGCAGGCAGGTCACTTCGATTTCAGCAACAACGTGCGAAATCTCGCCGCCTTTCTTCGCTGGTGCTTCTTCGTTGATGAAGTGCACTGGAACGATAGCGGTCAGCTTTTGGCCGGCAACTACGCGTACGAAGTCAGCGTGCATCACGTGGCCTTTGGCCGGGTGACGCTGCAGAGCTTTGATGATTACGTTTTGCTTGGTGCCACCAACGTTCAGCTCGATGATGTGGCTGTAAGCCGCTTCGTTTTCGAGCAGTTTGGCAACTTCTTTAGCCAGCATGCTGATGGATTCAGGGGCTTTTTCGCCACCGTAAACTACAGCTGGTACCAGGCTTGCGAGACGACGCAGGCGGCGGCTCGCACCTTTCCCCAGGTCGGAACGCACTTCAGCATTCAGAGTAAAATCGTTCATGTTGTATCTCCAAAATAACCACATTCGCCCCAGCGTTTGCGACCAGCGCTAAAGGCGATATGGGCAAAAAAGCCCCGCCCCGACAGGAATGCCGGGGCGGGGCGCTTTTCGTCAACGAGCTGTTCGAGAAGGGCAGGGCCCTTAACGGAACATCGCGCTGATCGATTCTTCATTGCTGATGCGGCGAACCGCTTCGGCAACAACCGGCGCGATATCCAGTTGACGGATACGCGAGCAGGCTTGAGCAGCAGCGGACAACGGGATGGTGTTAGTCACCACCAGTTCGTCCAGCATGGAATTTTCAATGTTTTCGATCGCCCGACCGGACAGCACAGGGTGTGTGCAGTAGGCGAAAACCTTGGCAGCGCCATGCTCTTTCAAAGCCTTTGCCGCGTGGCACAGAGTGCCGGCGGTATCGACCATGTCATCGACCAGAATACAGGTGCGCCCTTCGACATCACCGATGATATGCATCACTTCAGAGTGATTGGCTTTCTCACGGCGTTTGTCGATGATCCCGAGATCCACGCCCAGGGATTTGGCAACGGCACGTGCACGCACGACGCCGCCAATGTCCGGGGACACGATCATCAGGTTTTCGAAGCGCTGATCTTCAATGTCATCCACCAGAACGGGGGAGCCGTAGATGTTATCTACCGGAATATCGAAGAAACCCTGGATTTGGTCAGCATGCAGATCAACCGTGAGAACACGGTCGATGCCGACTACGGTAAGCATGTCAGCAACGACTTTCGCGCTGATAGCCACACGTGCGGAACGCGGACGGCGATCCTGACGGGCATAACCAAAGTAAGGAATAACAGCAGTAATACGAGTAGCCGAGGAGCGGCGGAAGGCATCAGCCATCACTACCAGTTCCATCAGGTTATCGTTGGTCGGAGCGCAAGTCGGCTGAATAATGAAGACATCTTTACCGCGGACGTTTTCATTGATCTCGGCTGTAATCTCGCCGTCGGAAAACTTACCGACAGAGATGTCACCGAGAGGGATATGCAGCTGACGTACGACACGCCGAGCCAGATCGGGGTTAGCATTCCCCGTAAAGACCATCATCTTGGACACGCGCAGTACCTAGAGGCTGAGGGTAACCTGGATGAGTATAGAAAATGGCAGGGGCGGCTGGATTCGAACCAACGCATGGCAGGATCAAAACCTGCTGCCTTACCGCTTGGCGACGCCCCTGTATCTGTTGCAACGATTACCCAGTAATCGGTTCCTTTAGAGCAGACTTTGCAGCTTGCGATGCAACATCGAAACGTTGCTTCCCTTTGCTACAAACCCTGTAAGGGTCTCTGTAAGAAGGGCCGAGACTTTATCAGCTTCAGCTTTGCTTGGGAAGCCCCCAAACACACAACTTCCAGTTCCGGTGAGTTTTGCTTCGGTAAAATTACCTAACAAATTCAATGCGTTACGTACATCTGGATAACGCCTTGCTACCACCGGTAAGCAGTCATTTCGACTGTTTCCCTTGGGAACGGGGCGCACTTTAATGGGAGAAGAGTTACGTGTCAACAACGGATCTGAAAAAATTTCTGCTGTACTTACAGATACTTGCGGCACAAGCACGAGATACCACGGTTCTTCGGGGTCTACAGGGGTGAGTTTCTCTCCCACGCCCTCGGCGAAAGCCGCGTGGCCACGCACGAAAACCGGGACGTCGGCGCCCAGCGTCAAGCCCAGTGCGGCCAGTCGATCCTCATCCCAACCCAGTTGCCAGAGGTGATTGAGCCCGAGCAAAGTCGTCGCGGCATTTGAGCTGCCGCCACCGATGCCGCCACCCATGGGCAGGATTTTTTCGATCCAGATGTCGATGCCGAGCGAACAACCGGATTGCTCCTGAAGTTTTTTTGCGGCTCGAACAATCAGATTGCTGTCGTGCGGTACGCCATCGAATTCGGTGTGCAGTTGAATCACACCGTCGTCGCGCACGGCGAAAGTGATTTCATCGCCGTAGTCGAGAAACTGAAAAATCGTCTGCAACTCGTGGTAACCGTCTTCACGGCGACCGAGGATGTGCAGCATCAGATTGAGTTTGGCCGGGGAGGGCAGCGTCAAGTGTGGGGTCGTCATGTTCATTGCCCCAGTTTGCGCGGTTGCCATTCCTTGATCACCAGCGTGACATCAAGGTCGGTGCCATGCAGTTTGATCCGCTCAGGCAGCCAAAAGCCGTTTTGCTCGGCGTAACTCAGGTATTCGACTTGCCAGCCATCCTGTTCCAGATTGGCCAGTCGGCTATCGGTATCCAGGGTCAGGCGGCTCTTGCTGTCCGGTGCCGGGAGTCCGCGGACCCACCATGCCAGATGGGATACCGGCAACTTCCAGCCGAGCTGTTCTTCGAGCAGCACTTCCGGCGTCGGCGCTTCATAGCGCCCCTGATTGGCGACTTCCAGCGAAACCTTTCCGGGGTGTCCGGTCAGGCGTGCGGCGCCGCGACCCAAGGGGCCCGAAAGGCGAATGTCGTAATAGGACTGGCGCTGCAACCAGAACAGCGTGCCGCTGCCCGAGTCTTTTGGTGCGCGAATACCGATCTTGCCGTTGATCTGCCAGCCGTCGAGGCCGGTCAGTTGTTCTTTGTGAATGCGCCACAGGCCGGCGTCGCCCTGACCCTGTACCGATTCGCGGGCACCGAAGCCCGCGCAACCGGCGAGCAGGGCGATGAAACTGAAAACGATGAAGTGGCGCAAAAACATAAGCTTAAAGAGTCTCTGATCCGGTCAGGCGCTTGATGGTGCCGCGCAGGATTGGGCTGTCGGGTTGTTCCTTGAGGAACTTGCCCCAGATTTGTTTGGCTTCGCGTTGTTTGCCATTGGCCCACAGTACTTCGCCGAGGTGAGCGGCCACCTCCTGGTCGGGAAAGCGATCGAGCGCCTTGCGCAGCAGTTTTTCCGCTTCGTCGAGATTACCCATGCGGAAATTCACCCAGCCGAGGCTGTCGAGTACCGCCGGGTCTTCCGGATTGATCTGGTGCGCCTGTTCGATCAGGGCCTTGGCTTCGGCATAACGCGTCGTGCGGTCGGACAAGGTGTAGCCGAGGGCGTTCAGCGCCATGGCGTTGTCCGGGTCGCGCTTGATGATCAGCCGCAGGTCTTTTTCCATCTGCGCCAGGTCATTGCGTTTTTCCGCCTGCATGGCGCGGGTGTACAGCAGATTCAGATCGTCCGGGTATTGCTGCAAGGCTTTATGCAGAACATTCCAGGCCTTGTCCCCCTGTTTATTGGCGGACAGGGTTTCGGCTTCGATCAGATACAGCTGAATCGCGTAATCAGGTTGTTCGTCACGCTCTGCCGCCAGGCGGCTTTGCGCTTCGGCGGTCTTGCCGTTGTTCATCAGGATATCGGCCTGGCGCAACTGTGCCGGCAGGTAGTCGTTGCCCGGGCCGACCTTGGCGTATTCGATCAGGGCGCCCTGGGGATCGTTGCGCTCTTCAGCGATACGGCCGAGGTTCAGGTGTGCCGAGTCGACATGGCTTTCACGGGCGATCAGGTCTTCCAGGTAGCCCTTGGCCTCGTCCCAGGCCTTGGCTTCCAGGCACACCAGCGCCAGGGAGTAACGCAATTCGTCGTCTTCGGGGTACTGCTGAACCAGGCTCGAAAACTCGACTTTGGCGTCGTCCATCCGGTCCTGTTCGACCAGCATGCGGGCATACGTCAGGCGCAGGCGTTTGTCGTCCGGGTATTTCTTGATGCTTTTTTGCAGCAGCGGCAACGCTTCATCACCACGATTGAGCGTTTGCAGCAGGCGTGCGCGCAGCAGAATCGGGGCTATTTCGCCGTCATCCGGCGGGTTGTCTTCCAGCAGTGTCAGTGCGCCTTTGCTGTCGCCGTCCTGTTGCATCAACAAGGCCTTGCCGAAAATCAGCTGGCTGTTGTTGGGATGACGCTGCAACAAGCGGTCAAAACTTTTCATCAGGCCGTTGCGGGTTTCCTGATCGGTATCCGCGGCGGACAGCGCAAGGAAGTCGAAATGTGTGTCGCCCTTGCCTTGAAGGACTTTCTCCATATAGGCCATGGAGTCGTCATAACGCCCGGCGCGCGCCAGTTGCACGGCAGCGGCCCGTTGCGCCTCGAGGTCGTCCGGGGCGTTTTTCGCCCAGATCAGCGCGGTGTCCAGGGCAGCCTGATCGGCGCCCAGGTACTCGGCGATGCGAAACGCCCGTTCGGAGATGCCCGGATCCTGGGTGTTGATGGCCTGGGTCACGTAGTTGTCCAGCGCAATGTCGAAACGATTGCGTTGGCCAGCCAGTTCGGCGCTCAACAGGCTGAAGATGGTTTCTTCGCTGAACGAGCTGTAGACCTTGGGCTTTTCAGGGGCCGGAGTGCTGTCTTCGACCGGCGACGTACCGTCCGACGAAACGGGTGCCAAGGCCTGGCAGCCGCTGAGGAAGACAAAAGCGAGGAGCAACGCGGAAGATCTATTCATATAGGAAGAGGACGACTAACCTGCGGTCAGATCATCATGACACAAGCCTTCGGCCAAACATAACCGGCCGGCCAATTTACCCTTGCACGTACGGAACGTGTCGGACACCCCCCTGTAGGAGCCGGCTTGCCGGCGATGGACTTGAAGGTGTCGCGTCTTTTCCAGAATAAATGCGTCATCGTTCACGACCATCGCCGGCAAGCCGGCTCCTACAGGGGGGGTGCGTGGATCAAAAGTTGTGTAAACGAGAACCGCTCGCAAGCCCGGGCATCGGCTACCAGGTCAATAGAGATCGAGTAGTTGTTCTGAATCTGTCGAAGTAGGACAATTGCCGGCTTCACGTCACCATCAGCGACCTTGAATGGCCTTCCTTGCACTCGGTATTAACCACAAGACTGCTTCAGTAGACGTCCGCGAGCGCGTGGCCTTTACCCCTGAGCAGCTGGTGGAGGCCTTGCAGCAGCTCTGCCGACTCACCGACAGCCGCGAAGCTGCGATCCTCTCCACCTGCAATCGCAGTGAACTCTATATAGAACAGGATCACCTTTCGGCGGACGTCGTGCTGCGCTGGCTGGCCGATTATCACCATCTGAGCCTCGACGAGCTGCGCGCGAGCGCTTATGTGCACGAAGATGATGCGGCAGTTCGTCACATGATGCGGGTCGCCTCCGGGCTCGATTCGCTGGTGCTGGGCGAACCGCAGATCCTCGGCCAGATGAAATCCTGCTACGCCGTGGCCCGCGAGGCCGGCACCATCGGTCCGCTGCTCGGGCGTTTGTTCCAGGCCACGTTCAATGCGGCCAAACAAGTGCGCACAGACACCGCCATCGGCGAGAACCCGGTGTCCGTGGCGTTTGCCGCAGTCAGCCTGGCGAAACAGATTTTCAGCGACCTGCAACGCAGCCAGGCCTTGCTGATCGGCGCCGGCGAGACCATCACCCTGGTCGCCCGCCATCTGCATGAACTGGGGGTAAAACGCATCGTCGTCGCCAACCGCACCCTGGAGCGCGCAAGCATTCTGGCCGAGCAGTTTGGCGCCCATGCCGTGTTGCTCTCGGACATTCCGGCCGAACTGGTGCGCAGCGACATCGTCATCAGTTCCACCGCCAGCCAGTTGCCGATTCTCGGTAAAGGCGCGGTGGAAAGTGCCTTGAAACTGCGCAAGCACAAACCGATCTTCATGGTGGACATCGCCGTACCGCGCGATATCGAGCCTGAAGTCGGCGAGTTGGACGACGTTTACCTTTATAGCGTCGACGATCTCCACGAAGTGGTCGCCGAAAACCTCAAGAGCCGTCAAGGCGCTGCGCAAGCGGCGGAAGAGATGGTTTCGGTCGGCGCCGAAGATTTCATGATCCGTCTGCGCGAACTGGCAGCGGTGGATGTACTCAAGGCCTATCGCCAACAAAGCGAACGCCTGCGTGACGAAGAATTGCAGAAGGCCCAACGCATGCTGGCCAATGGCAGCAGCGCCGAAGATGTGCTGGTGCAACTGGCGCGTGGCTTGACCAACAAACTCTTGCACGCCCCGAGCGTGCAGTTGAAAAAGCTCTCAGCCGAAGGTCGCCTCGACGCACTGGCCATGGCCCAGGAACTCTTTGCCCTCGGTGAGGGCTCATCGGATAGCTTTTCGGATAAAAAACCGCAATGAAAGCGTCACTGCTCAATAAGCTGGACATCCTCCAGGACCGTTTCGAGGAATTGACCGCCTTGCTTGGCGACGGCGAGGTCATTTCCGACCAGACCAAATTCCGCGCCTATTCCAAGGAATACGCGGAAGTCGAGCCGATTGTCGACGCCTATAAACAGTTGCTCAAAGTACAGAGCGACCTCGAAGGCGCCCAGGCACTGCTCAAGGACAACGACCCGGACATGCGTGAAATGGCCGTGGAAGAAGTCCGCGAAGCCAAAGAGCAATTGATCGAGATCGAAGCCAGCCTGCAACGCATGCTGCTGCCCAAGGACCCGAACGACGGGCGCAACGTGTTCCTTGAAATCCGTGCCGGCACCGGCGGTGACGAGGCGGCGATCTTCTCCGGCGACCTGTTCCGCATGTATTCGCGTTACGCCGAGCGTCGCGGCTGGCGTGTGGAAATCCTCTCGGAAAACGAGGGCGAACATGGCGGCTATAAAGAAGTCATCGCCCGCGTCGAAGGCGACAACGTCTACGGCAAGCTGAAATTCGAATCCGGCGCGCACCGCGTGCAACGGGTTCCGGCCACTGAATCCCAGGGGCGTATCCACACTTCGGCGTGCACCGTGGCCGTATTGCCCGAGCCGGACGAGCAGGAAGCGATCGAGATCAATCCGGCGGACCTGCGGATTGATACCTACCGTTCTTCCGGTGCCGGTGGCCAGCACGTCAACAAGACGGACTCGGCGATCCGCATCACGCACTTGCCGTCCGGTATCGTCGTCGAGTGCCAGGAAGAACGTTCCCAGCACAAGAACCGCGCCCGGGCGATGTCCTGGCTGTCGGCCAAGCTCAATGATCAGCAGACCAGCGCAGCGGCGAATGCCATCGCCAGCGAGCGTAAGTTGCTGGTCGGTTCGGGTGATCGCTCCGAGCGCATCCGCACCTACAACTTTGCCCAGGGCCGGGTCACCGACCACCGGGTCAACCTGACGCTGTATTCCCTCGACGAAATTCTCGCGGGCGGTGTCGATGCGGTGATCGAACCGTTGCTGGCCGAATACCAGGCCGACCAATTGGCAGCGATAGGTGACTAAATGACGATCATTGCCAGTTTGTTGCGCGCCGCTGATTTACCCGACTCGCCGACGGCGCGTCTGGATGCCGAATTGCTGCTGGCGGCGGCGTTGGGCAAGTCCCGCAGTTTTCTGCACACCTGGCCGGAGCGCATCGTTCCGAGCGACGCCGCGCTGAAGTTTGCCGAGTACCTGCAACGCCGTCGTGGCGGTGAGCCGGTGGCTTACATTCTGGGCCAGCAAGGTTTCTGGAAGCTGGATCTGGAAGTTGCGCCGCACACCTTGATCCCGCGCCCGGACACCGAATTGCTGGTGGAAGCCGCGCTGGAATTGTTTCCCGCCACCCCCGCGAAGGTCCTCGATCTCGGCACCGGCAGCGGCGCCATTGCGTTGGCCCTGGCCAGCGAGCGTCCGGCGTGGAGCGTCACCGCTGTGGATCGTGTACTCGAAGCCGTGGCTTTGGCCGAGCGCAATCGTCAGCGTTTGCACCTGAACAACGCCACCGTGCTGAGCAGTCATTGGTTCAGCGCCCTGGAAGGTCAGCGTTTTCAACTGATCATCAGCAACCCGCCGTACATTGCATCCGCCGATCCGCATCTGGTGGAAGGCGATGTGCGCTTCGAACCGGCCAGTGCCTTGGTAGCTGGAGTCGACGGGCTCGACGATTTGCGTTTGATCGTCGCCCAGGCCCCGGATTATCTGGAAGCGGGCGGCTGGCTGATGCTCGAACACGGTTATGATCAAGCCGAAGCCGTGCGCGATTTGTTGCAGACCCGCGGCTTTGAAGAAGTCCACAGCCGCTCCGATCTGGGCGGTCACCAACGGATCAGCCTTGGGCGCCTGCCGTGCTGAATGATCAGGAATTGTTGCGCTACAGTCGGCAGATTCTGTTGCAGCACGTCGACATCGACGGCCAGTTGCGATTGAAAGAAAGCCGCGTGTTGATCATCGGTCTCGGCGGGCTCGGTTCGCCGGTTGCGTTGTACCTCGCCGCCGCGGGCGTCGGTGAGCTGCATCTGGCGGACTTCGACACCGTCGACCTGACCAACCTGCAACGCCAGATCATTCACGACACCGACAGCGTCGGCCAGACCAAGGTTGATTCGGCGATCCGCCGCCTGAGCGCGATCAACCCCGAGATCAAGCTGGTCGCCCATCGTGCCGCGCTGGACGAAGATTCCCTGGCCGCTGTGGTGGCCACAGTGGACCTGGTCCTCGACTGTTCCGACAATTTTTCCACCCGCGAAGCGGTCAACGCTGCGTGCGTGGCGGCCGGCAAACCGTTGGTCAGCGGCGCAGCGATTCGTCTTGAAGGGCAATTGTCGGTGTTCGATCCGCGCCGTCCGGACAGTCCGTGCTACCACTGTCTATACGGGCACGGCAGCGAAGCTGAATTGACGTGCAGTGAAGCGGGCGTCGTCGGTCCTTTGGTGGGACTGGTCGGCAGCCTTCAGGCGCTGGAAGCGATGAAACTGTTGGCCGGTTTCGGCGAACCGCTGGTAGGGCGCCTGTTGTTGATCGATGCCTTGGGTTCGCGCTTCCGTGAATTGCGCGTCAAGCGTGATCCGGGCTGCAGCGTCTGTGGGCCGAAACATGCGTGAAGCGCCCATTGGCGTGTTCGACTCCGGGGTCGGTGGGCTGTCGGTGCTGGCCGAGGTCCAGCGTTTGCTGCCTAACGAGTCTCTGCTGTACGTCGCCGATTGCGGCAATATTCCTTACGGCGAGAAAACCCCGGAATTCATTCGCCATCGTTGCAGCGTGATGGCCGAATTTTTTCAGCAGCAAGGCGCCAAGGCCCTGGTGCTGGCCTGCAACACGGCGACGGTGGCCGGTGTTGCCGATTTGCGGCGCGACTTCCCCGAGTGGCCCATCGTCGGCATGGAGCCTGCGGTCAAACCGGCCGCCGCCGCGACCCGCAGCGGCGTGGTCGGTGTCCTCGCCACCACCGGCACCTTGCAGAGCGCCAAGTTCGCTGCGTTGCTCGACCGTTTCGCCACCGATGTGCAGGTGATCACCCAACCGTGCCCAGGGCTTGTGGAGCTGATTGAAAACGGCGATCTGCACAGTCCCGCCCTGCGTGAGTTGCTGGCCCGCTATGTCGGGCCGCTGCTCGCCGCAGGCTGCGACACGATAATTCTCGGCTGCACGCATTACCCCTTCCTAAAGCCGTTGCTTAAGCAGATGATCCCCGAGGACATCAGCCTGATCGATACCGGCGCCGCCGTCGCGCGACAACTTCAGCGGCTGTTGGCCGAGCGTGAATTGCTGGCTGAAGGTCCAGCTCGCGCAGCGCAATTCTGGACGAGTGCCGATCCGGAACATTTCAGAAATATCTTGCCGATACTGTGGAATACCGCTGGCGTTGTGCAAAGCTTCAATAGGTAGTTTGGGGAAACGGGTAATTGGGGTGAACTTCTGATTAAGCGTCGACTTCTATTGCGGTAAGCAAAAAAAAACCATACGAAATCGTACGGAAAAGGATGTTTCTATGAAGCGACTATTCTGCTTGGCCGCGATTGCGGCTGCATTGATGGGGCAAAGTTTTACCGCACAGGCGGCAGGCGTGGAGTTCGGGGTCGGCCAGACCAGCGATTCGACCATGACCTATCGATTGGGCATGCAATTCGATTGGGACAAGAGCTGGTTGCAAAGTGACGTCGGTCGTTTGACCGGTTACTGGAGTGGTGCCTACACCTATTGGGAAGGCGACAAGACTTCCAGCAACCACAGCCTGTCTTTCTCGCCGGTGTTTGTTTATGAGTTTGCCGGTCAGAACGTCAAACCTTATCTAGAGCTCGGGGTTGGCGTGGCGGCGTTCTCGAATACCGAACTCGAAGGCAACGAACTGGGCAGTGCCTTTCAGTTCGAAGACCGTTTTGGCTTCGGTCTGCGTTTTGCGGGCGGGCATGAAGTCGGGATTCGTGCGACGCACTATTCCAATGCGGGGCTCAGCAGCCCGAACGATGGTGTAGAAAGTTACGCGCTGCACTACACGATGCCGTTGTAAGACAAAACGCGGTCCCTTGTAGGAGCTGGCTTGCCAGCGATGGTGGGTCAGCTACGGTGATGTCGACTGACACACCATCGCCGGCAAGCCGGCTCCTACAGGGAGCGAGGTGTTTTCAAGATCATCGATACGCCGTGCTAATCCCCTGGCGCTCTTCGATGCACTCCGGTGCGCCCATCTCGAACTCCCGGCAGATCAGCGGGCGTTTTTCGTAGATCGTGCACATCATCGTGTTGCGATCCAGCGCGGCGCACCAGCCGTCGTCCAGGCGCAGCATGACTTCCCCGCCCCAATCATCGGTATCGATAAAACGTTCGGGCACGCCGGTGTCGGTGATCAGCATCACTTCGAGCTGGCAGCAGCAGGCCGCGCAGGTCGAGCACGTGACCGCAGGCTCGGTGATTTGCGTGTGGGGAATGGTTTTCATGGCACGCAGTGTAAGTCAGTCGGTCGGTGCTGTGTGAAAGGCCGGACGGACGCTCAGTCGTGGGTGTCGGACGACGCCAGGCGCCGGGCCATGAAATGCAGCGTGGGAAACAGCAGCGCCCAAAGTAATCCGATGCCGATCAGCGTCGGTAATTGGCCGTAAGGGAATTGCACCCCGGCCAGTTGTCCTCCCGCGTAATACGACAACGGCCCACCCACGGCGCCCAGCAAGCAGCCCAGCCACCAGGGCGTTGCGCTCCATTGCAGGCAATGGCGCAACGTCGTGGCCAGCAACGCCCACAACAACATCAGCCATAGTGGAATCAGCGGCGCGACATCGTTGAACTCGAACACCCCCAGCCAGCGCAATGAACTGTCGACGGTCGTGCCCAGCAGCACAACGCTGAGAATCAGCCGGCCTTCGTCCGCCCAACGACTTATCCACAGCAGATGAATCACCAACGCGCCCAACGCCACCAATAACCACAGACTGTTGCCGCCGATCACGCAGGCAAGCCAGCCGAGCTGGAACAGCACAGCGTTGGCCAGGCGTTCAAGCATCGAAACGGCCGAGCAGCGGCGCGGTGATCGCCGAAGGTTTGGCCAGCAGCAACTGCGCGGTGCCGATGGTGCGCTCCAGGAAACCACCTTCGCAGTAGCACAGGTAAAACTCCCACAGCCGCAGGAAATAATCGTCGTAGCCCAATTCGCTCAAGCGGCCTTGGGCGCGGCGAAAATTCTCATGCCACAGGCGCAAGGTTCGCGCGTAGTGCAGGCCGAAATCCTCCATGTGCAGCAAGTTCATGTCGGTGTCGCGGCTGACGATCTCGAGCATTTTCTGCACGCAGGGCAGGGCGCCGCCGGGGAAGATGTAGCGCTGAATGAAATCGACACTGCCCTTGGCCTGCTCGTAGCGCTGTTCGCGGATGGTGATCGCCTGTAACAGCATCAAGCCATTGCTCTTGAGCAAGTGCGCACACTGCTTGAAGTAGGTCGGCAGAAAGCGATGGCCTACAGCTTCGATCATCTCGATCGACACCAGTTTGTCGTACTGCCCGGTGAGGTCGCGGTAATCCTTGAGCAACAACGTGACCTGGCCTTGCAACCCGAGGGTTTCGATCCGTTGCGCGGTAAACGCGTACTGCTCCCTGGACAACGTGGTGGTGGTGACTTTGCAGCCATAATTCTGCGCCGCGTACAGCGCCATGCTGCCCCAGCCGGTGCCGATTTCCAGCAGGTGATCGCTGGGCTTGAGGTCGAGTTTCTGGCAGATCCGCTCCAGTTTGTTCAACTGCGCCTGTTCCAGACTGTCCTCGGGACTTAGAAATTGTGCGGCCGAATACATCATGGTCGGGTCGAGAAACTGTTCGAACAGGTCGTTGCCCAGGTCGTAGTGAGCGGCGATGTTTTTCTGCGAACCCTTGCGTGTATTGCGATTGAGCCAGTGCAGGCCTTGAACGAAGGGCCGGCCGAGTTTCGCCAGGCCACCTTCCAGCGAATCAAGTACGTCAAGGTTACTGACAAACACGCGAACCACCGCCGTCAGGTCCGGCGAGCTCCAGTAACCGTGAATAAATGCCTCGCCCGCGCCGATTGAACCGTTACTCGCCACCAGCCCCCACGCCGCTGAGTCGAGGATGTGGATTTCCCCCTGCAAATGACTGCCAGCGGTGCCGAAGACCTGCCGCTCGCCATCCTCGATCACCACCAGTTGCCCGTGCTTGAGGTGCGCCAGTTGCCGCAGCACACCGCGACGCAGCAACGTCCCGGTCAAGCCGTTAGTGCTGAGTAGAGTGGCTTTGGCCGAGACGCTAGAGGATTTCATGGCGGCGATCCTTGGGCGGAACGGTGGCGGTTTGAAAGCTGCCGTCGGCAGCTTGATGAGCAAATATCGGCACGCGTTTGAACAGCAGGCGCAGGGCTTGCCAATAAATCGCCAGGCAGGTTTTTGCGGTCATCCACGGAAACCGCCGCAGGTATCGGTGCAGGCTGGCGCGACTCAGGGCTTCGCGTTTCAGGTTGAGCGTGGCGTCGAACAGCTTCAGTTCGCCCTGCCAGTCGGCCATGTGCACGCCGAGTTTTTTCGCGACGGGGCTGAAGCTCATGCGGTGTTCGAGATCGCGTGGCAGAAACGGCGACACATGAAAGGCCTTGGCTACGGCGAAATGCTGATGGAAATCGCGCAGGTCATCCGGCGTCCTGGCCGGCAACACGTAGTGATAACGCTCGCGCCACGGGGTATTGGTGACTTCGGCAACGATTGCCGCCAGTTGGCCGTCGGCTTCGTAACAATAAAAAAAACTCACCGGGTTGAACGCCAGGCCCCAACTGCGAGGCTGGGTCAGCAGGCAGACCGAACCTTGTGGCGCATGACCGATGGCCTGGCGGACCTGTTCGCGCACCGCATCGATCAGGCGCATGCCGTTGCCGGTGAAGGCTTTGAGGTAGTCGCTTTCGCGAAACGAAAACGGCGAGAAACGGCGGTTGCCCGACAGCGGCGATAACCCGAGTACGGCGTCCTGTTCATCGAGATCGAGGTACAGCAGGCCGATCCGGTAACGGAATTCATGGCGCCTTGGGGCAAACCGCCGATGGGCGATCCAGCCGCTGTAGAGCGCGCTGTTCACAGCACTTCCCCGAGCGAGCGGGCCACGCGCAACGCGCTGACCACGCCATCTTCATGGAAACCGTTGGCCCAGTAGGCGCCGCAATAAAAGCTGTGTTGCGCGCCATTCAATTCTTCCCAGCGCTCCTGCGCCGCCACCGCCGCCAGGCTGTATTGCGGATGGGCGTAGGTGAACCGGCCGAGCACCATGGCCGGGCTGATGCCGGCGCTCTGGTTGAGGCTGACGCAAAACGTGGTGTCGCTCTGGATGCCTTGCAGGATGTTCATGTCGTAGGTGACCGCCGCCAGCGTATGGCCGGCGCCACCGAGGCGGTAATTCCAGCTGGCCCTGGCAAGTGTGCGCGACGGCAGCAGGCGTGTGTCGGTGTGCAGCACCACTTCGTTGTCGGCGTAGGGCAGGGCGCCGAGGATCGACTGTTCGGCATCGCTCGGTTTGGCCAGCAGTTTCAGCGCCTGATCGCTGTGGCAGGCGAACACCACTTTGTCGAAGCGTTCGCTGCCGGCGCGGCTGTGGATCACGACGCCATCGGCATCGCGCTCGACCTGCATCACGGGGCAGTTGAGGCGGATCTTCCGGTTAAAGGTTGCGGTCAACGGTGCGATATAAGCACTCGAACCGCCCTCGATCACACGCCATTGCGGGCGATTGTTGACCGATAGCAAACCGTGATTCTTGAAAAACCGCACAAAGAATTGCAGCGGAAAATTCAGCATGTCGGCCATCGGCATCGACCAGATCGCCGCGCCCATCGGCACGATGTAGTGCAGGATGAACCGCTCGCCGTAACCGCCGGCCTTGAGGTATTCATCGAGCGTGGTGTGCGCCGCGATCCGGCCCTCGGACAGGTCGAGCCGGGCGCGTTTGTTGAAGCGCACAATGTCGCGCAGCATGCCCCAGAACCCCGGTGACAGCAGGTTGCGGCGCTGGGCGAACAGGCTGTTGAGGTTGTTGCCGTTGTACTCCAGGCCGCTGTCCGGATCGGTGACCGAGAAACTCATCTCGGTCGCTTTGAAACCCACGCCGATCTGACCCAGCAAGCGAATGAAGTTCGGGTAGGTCCAGTCGTTGAACACGATGAAACCGGTGTCCACGGCATGACGCTCGCCATCGACCTTCACGTCCACGGTGTGGGTATGGCCGCCGACCCGGTCGCCAGCCTCGAACAGGGTGATCTCGTGACGGCGATTCAGCAGGTAAGCACTGGTCAGCCCCGAGATGCCGCTGCCGATGATGGCGATGTTCACGGCGCGTCCTTGATCGGCGGACTGCTGCGGACCATGCGTTTGCCGATGGCGAGCTTCACCCGGTTGGGCATTTTCGACAGCGGCCAGAGCGCCGCCATGAACAGCGCCGGGAACGCGATCTCCAGTGGCCGGTTTTTCAGTTTGGCGAAGATGTGCCGCGCCGCTTTGCCCACCGGCCAACTGAGCGGCATCGGGAAATCGTTCTTCGCCGTCAGCGGAGTCTCGACGAACCCCGGGCTGACCACAGTGACTTCGATGCCTTCGGGCGCCAGGTCAATGCGCAACGATTCGAACAGATAACGCAGCCCGGCCTTCGACGCGCCATACGCCTCTGCCCGTGGCAGCGGCAGGTAAGTCACCGAACTGGCGACGCCCACCAGATGCGGCGCGAGGCCTTTGCGCAACAGCGGCAGCGCGGCTTCGATGCAGTAACTGCTGGCCAGCAGATTGGTGCGCACCACGTGCTCGACGAGCGACGAATCGAACTGCTGAACGTCGACGTATTCGCAGGTGCCAGCATTGAGAATCACCGTATCCAGCGAGCCCCAGTCGTGCGCGATTTGCTCGCCGATTTCGCGTACGGTCTGGCTGTTGGTCAGGTCACCCGCCACCACCAGCACTTGCCCGGGATAGCGTTGCGACAAGACTTTCAGCGGCGCCAGCGAACGTGAACTGACCGCCAGGTGGGCGCCGGTTTTCAGAATTTCCTCGGCCAGCGCGGCGCCAATGCCACTGCTGGCCCCGGTCAGCCAATATCGTCGTGGAGGTGTAAGGCTCATCCCATTCTCCTTTTCAACCAGGCGATAGCCCGGCCCAATACGGGTACATGTTCGTAAAGCAGCGCCCCGGCATCGAAGTAGTCCCGGTGGCGATAAACCTTGTCGCGCCAGAGCAGGTGCGAGCAGCCTTCCACCCGAATCAAACGCCCGCCGGCCAGGTGTGGATGGCGGTAGCTCATGACCCAGCGCAGATAACCTTCGCCTTCGCCGATCTGGTCGAAGCCGTGAAAATCAAAGCGCAGTTCGCTGACATTGGCGTAGAGCTCACTGAAATAGCTGCGCAAATGCGCGAGGCCCTGTACTTCGTGCAGCGGATCGGTGAAGTGCACATCGTCGGCGTACAGCTCATTCAGGCGCTGCAGGTTGTCTTTGCTCAGCTCGGCAAACTGCCAGGCGAAGCGGCGCAGGAAATCACTCATAACCGCCTCCCGCGTTCTGTCGCGACGGCAGGTTTTTGAACGCCGCCAGTGCGCGTGTACGGGATGTACTTAGATTGACGATCGGCGACGGATAACCTGCCACGCCAAACAACCCGCCGAGGTTCGCCGGGTTGTGCACGTCTTTCTTGTTCAGTCCGGCCAGCTCCGGCAACCAGTGCTTGATGAACAGGCCTTCGCTGTCGAATTTTTCCGATTGGCTGAGCGGGTTGAAAATCCGGAAGTAGGGCGCCGAATCGGTGCCGGTGGATGAGCTCCATTGCCAGCCGCCGTTATTCGCCGCGAGATCGCCATCGATCAGGTGCCGCATGAAAAAACGTTCGCCTTCACGCCAGTCGATCAGCAGGTTTTTGGTGAGGAACATCGCCACCACCATGCGCAAGCGGTTGTGCATCCAGCCGGTTTCAAGCAGTTGGCGCATCGCCGCGTCGATGATCGGCAGACCGGTGCGCGCTTCTTGCCAGGCTGCCAGTTCGTCGGGTGCATCGCGCCAGGCCAGGGCTTCGGTTTCCGGGCGGAAGGCGCGGTGACGGGAGACGCGCGGGTAGCCCACCAGAATGTGTTTGTAGAACTCGCGCCACAGCAATTCGTTGATCCAGGTGACGGCGCCGACTTTGCCGCTTTCGAACTCGCCCTGATTGCTTTGCAGGGCGGCATGCAAGCACTGGCGCGGGGAAATGACGCCGGCCGCCAGGTAGGCCGAGAGCTGACTGGTGCCGGGTTTGGCCGGGAAGTCACGCTCACTTTTGTAGTAGTCGATCTGCGCATCGGCGAAGGTGTCCAGACGGCGTCGGGCTTCGGCTTCACCGGCGGGCCAGAGCTTTCGCAAGGTGTCGCTGGGCGTGTCGAAGCCTGCAACGCTTGAAGGGATTTCATCGCTGTCGATGTTCAGCTTCGATTGCACCGCTGGCGCCCTGACGAGACTCGGCAATGAACGGTGCAGACGGTCGTAGCAGACTTTGCGGAACTGACTGAAGACCTGGAAATACGTGCCGGTCTTGGTCAGCACGGTGCCGGGGCTGAACAGCAACTGATCGAGGTAGCTATAAAAGTCGACGCCTTTGGTTTTCAGTGCTTCTGCCACCGCTGCATCACGACGGCTTTCGTGAATGCCGTATTCCTCGTTGACGTGCACCGCGTCGATCTTCAACTGCTGGCACAGGTCGAGCAGAACCTTCGGCGCTTCATCCCAGCGAGAGGCCGTGCGAATCAGCAACGGGATGTTCAACTCGCCGAGTGCACGGCTCAGTTCACGGAGGTTGCGCAGCCAGAAATCCACTTTGCACGGCGCGTCGTCATGCTCGCGCCATTGTTCCGGGCTCAACAGGTACACCGCCACGCTCGGCCCCCGGGAAGCGGCGGCCGAGAGGGCGGTGTTGTCATGTAGACGCAAGTCGCTGCGCAGCCAGATCAATTGCATGGTGGTGTCCGTACGATTCATTTAAATAAGCCCGCGCTGTACCAGGTCCTGATGCGCCGATAGCGGATCTTCGGCCAGGAACAATTCAGCAATCTCTGTGGTTTTTACGGACAACTCGGCGTGGTGGATGCATACCGTTGGTCCGGCAATCATTTTTGGGCAACTGACACCGTTGAAAAGTTTCGGCAGCTGCGCAAGGTTCATGGCTTTGCTGGAATACAGCAGTACGCCGCGGGCTTGCAGGTGATCGACCGCCAGTGCGAGCTCGCCCGCCGGTAACGGCCAGTCGAACACTTCCACCGGGCAATCGGCGCTGCTGATCAACCACGCGGTGAGCCACAGATGCGGTTCCAGCGGCAGGTCGGAGTGATTGATCAACAGCAGCGGTGCGGTGCGCAGTTGACGGTTGTTATGGTAGATGCGCGCGCCGAATTTGCTGCGTAACCAGGAGTGAAAAAACACGCGCTCCATCTGCGCGCCAAACTGGCCTTGCCAGCGTTGTTCAAGTTCGGCCAGCAATGGCATCAACAGTTGTTCGCACAAAGTCCGTGGCGGGTACAACGCGATCGCCTGGTTGACGGTGTCATCGAGGGTGCGTTCGTTGAGCCGAGTGACTGCTTGCAGCAGCGTGTTGCACAGCACTTGCCAATCATTTTCGACCGATTCGCTAAAGGCTTGCGGGGTGTCGAGCAGTTGCTTGACCTGGCTGACGGCCACGCCGCGATTGAGCCAGGTGAGGATTGTCAGGATGCGTTGCACGTGTTCGGCGCTGAACAGCCGATGCCCTTTGGGCGTGCGTTGCGGCACGATCAAACCGTAACGCCGTTCCCAGGCGCGCAAGGTGACGGCGTTGACGCCGGTCTGCCGGGCCACTTCACGAATCGGCAGCCAACCCTCATCGAGGGCTTTCTTGAAGTCGGCGCCGAGGTCTTCGCGGGCACTGGTGTCGAGTGGGGTTTTCATCAGATCGCGTTTCGCAGGCTGAGGTTTTCCGGGTGCGGTTGCAGGTAAACCTGTTGCGCAATGTACGGATCCGGGTGTTGGCGAAAGTGATGCTTGAGCAGCGTCAGCGGCACCACCAACGGCACGATGCCGTGGCGGTACTGGCCGATGACGTGTTGCACTTCCTGTTTGTCTTCAGCGCTGATGACCTGCTTGAGGTAACCGCTGATGTGTTGCAGAACGTTGGTGTGGGTGCGGCGCGTGGCGCACTTTTTCAAGGCCGCCATCAGTTCGCTGAAATAGCGAGGGCCGAGTTCTTTCGGGTCGATCCGGCCCATGTTGCCCAGCAGATTGCCCAGGGTTTTGTACTGCACCGGGTTGTGGGCCATCAGCAGGTATTTGTAGCGCGAGTGAAATTCCGTCAATCCGCGACGAGTCAGGCCTGCTTGCAGCAACTGTTGCCAGGCGCTGTAGGCGAACACACGGGTGAGAAAGTTTTCCCGCAGCACCGGGTCGTTGAGCCGGCCGTCTTCTTCCACCGGCAGGTCCGGGTGCAGCGCACAGAAAGCCTGGGCATAGATGCCACGGCCACCGCCGTCTACCGGTGCACCGTTGGCGTGGTAGACCTTGACCCGATCCAGTCCGCACGACGGCGATTTTTGCATGAAGATGTAGCCGCAGACATCGTCCAGCTCGGCGGCCATCTTCCGGGCGTAATCGGCCAGCGGCCGGGTGACATTCAGTTCGGGGTGAACAGTGCCGATGGCTTCGGGGCGTTCAGCGTCACCGACCAGTCGAATGGGCTGGCGAGGAATGCCCAGGCCGATGGCGACTTCCGGGCACACCGGGACGAAATCGAAATACTCGGTGAGGGTGCGGCTGCACAGCCGCGATTCCTTGTGCCCGCCATTGAAACGCACCTCGGCGCCCATCAGGCAGGCGCTGATGGCGATTTTCGGTTTCGCGCTGGCGTGGGGCATCGGAGCACCTCGAATCCAAACCTGTACAGGATTTAATTTCTGTACAACATGTGTTTCATCATAGATTCAAAGGTGTACAAGTCAAATTGTTTGTATAAGTATTTGGCGTGTTGGTAGGAGCCGGCTTGCTGCGGGCGGCGTTCCGACGATGAACGATGACGGGGTTTACCTGCTAAACCGTAGCGCCTGCATCGCCGGCAAGCCGGCTCCTACAGGGATCTAGTTCCAGCCCAGTAGCCAGGCGTTGCTGTTTTTCAGGGTTTGCCAGCTCAGGCGTTGATTGCGCTTGGTCAGCACCGCCTGCAATTCGACGTCCAGCACCGTGCCTTCCTCGTCGCGGAACAACTCGATGACCAGAAAATGTTTTTCGCGGTTTTGCGGGTGGGCTGCTGTCCACTTCGACAGCAGCAATTTGCTCGGGTTAATGCGGTTCACTGCAAGTGCGCATGCAGGCGACGGGCAGCTTCCTGTCCACTGAGCCAGGCACCTTCGACCCGGCCCGACAGGCACCAGTCACCGCACACATACAGGCCCAGGTCGGCGTCAGCCAGTACACCCCATTCATGACTGCTGGCAGGGCGCGCGTAGAGCCAGCGATGGGCGAGGCTGAAGGTCGGAGCCGGCATTGAATCGTGTAACAGTTCAGCAAATGCGCCGTGCAGTTGCTCGATCACGGCTTCCTTGGACAAGTCGATATGTTGTCGGCTCCAGGCGCTGGTCGCGTGCAGCACCCAAGTGTCCAGCGTGTTGTCACGTCCCGGTTTGCTGCGGTTACGCGCCAGCCAGTCGAGCGGGCTGTCCTGCACGAAGCAGCCTTCCATGGGCGTGTCCAGCGGCGTTTCGAAGGCCAGGGCGACGGCCCAGGTCGGGTCCATTTTTACCCCTGCGGCGGCTCCGGCGAGTTTCGGTGCGGAGGCCAGCAAAGCGGTCGCTTGAGGTGCCGGTGTGGCGATCACCACATGGCCGAACGGGCCATGAGTGAAACCTTCGGCATCCTGCAGATGCCAGTGTTCTTCACCGCGATAGACCTCGGTAATGCGGCAGGCAAAATGCACTTCCAGATCGCCAATCAGGCCACGGGTGATGGCGCTCATGCGTGGCGTGCCGACCCAGCGCGTCTGCTCGTCCGGCGACAGGTTGAGCTGGCCGCCGTGGTAGGTATAAAGCTGCGGCGCCCATTCGGCGACCCAGCCTTTGGCTTGCCAACGCTGGACTTCAGTGACAAAGCGGCGATCACGCGCAGTGAAATATTGCGCGCCCATGTCCAGCGCACCCGCATCGCTGCGCTTGCTCGACATGCGTCCGCCACTGCCGCGGCTTTTATCGAAAAGTTGAACGACATGCCCTGCGTCCGTAAGGGCCTGGGCGGCTGAGAGTCCGGCAATGCCGGTGCCGATGATTGCGATAGGTACAGTCATAGGGGCCTCGTTTACCTTTCTGTACAGACTACGCCGTGGTTGAAACCTGTACAATATTGTTTTTCGGTATAACTTTTAGCGTTCTCGTTCTGACAGCTTGGCCTATTGTTAAACACAGACCCTGCCCGATATCAAAGATCCCTGCTTATAAAAATAGACTAGTGATCAGGGTAAAACGCCACGCGAGGAAGAAGTCATGCACATATTGCTGACCGGCGGTACTGGTTTGATAGGACGTCAGCTCTGCCGCCACTGGTTGAGTCAGGGACATCGTCTGAGCGTCTGGAGCCGGACGCCGGCCAAAGTCGCGAAAGTCTGTGGCGCCCAGGTGCGCGCGGTGGCCCGACTTGAGGACCTCGGTCAGGAACCGGTGGATGCGATTATCAACCTCGCGGGTGCGCCAATTGCCGATCGGCTCTGGACCCACCGACGTAAAGCCTTGCTGTGGAGCAGCCGTATCACGCTGACGGAAACCTTGCTGGTGTGGCTCGAAAGCCGTGAACAGAAACCGCAGGTGTTGATTTCGGGCTCTGCCATTGGCTGGTATGGCGACGGGGGCGAGCGGGAGTTGACTGAACATTCCCCTCCGGTGATCGATGATTTTGCCAGTCAGTTGTGCATTGCCTGGGAAGAAACCGCCCAGCGTGCCGAAGCCTTGGGCGTTCGCGTGATCTTCGTTCGCACCGGCTTGGTGCTGTCGGTCGAGGGCGGCTTTTTGTCGCGGCTGTTGCTGCCGTTCAAACTGGGGCTGGGCGGGCCTTTGGGCACTGGTCGGCAGTGGATGCCGTGGATTCATATCAAGGATCAAATCGCTCTGATTGATTTTCTTCTGCATCAGAAAAACGCCAGCGGTCCTTATAATGCCTGCGCGCCCAAACCGGTGCGCAATCGTGAATTTGCCAAGACGCTGGGCAGCGTGCTGCATCGCCCGGCGTTCATGCCCATGCCGGCCCTGGCCTTGAAGGTGGGCCTGGGCGAGTTGTCATTGCTGTTGCTGGGTGGCCAGAAGGCTGTCCCGGCGCGCTTGCTGGAAGCGGGCTTCACCTTCCAGTTCACTGACCTGCGTGCGGCTCTGGACGACTTGTCCAGCCGCCTCTGAAATAGGACGTTGCATGACCGATCACGCGTTGCTTCTGGTCAACCTGGGTTCACCTGCCTCCACCTCGGTGGCGGATGTGCGCAGCTACCTCAATCAATTTCTGATGGACCCGTATGTGATCGACCTGCCATGGCCGGTGCGCCGTTTGCTGGTCTCGCTGATTCTGATCAGGCGCCCGGAGCAGTCGGCCCACGCCTATGCCTCGATCTGGTGGGAGGAGGGCTCGCCACTGGTGGTGCTCAGCCGCCGCTTGCAGCAGGCCATGACCACACAGTGGACGCACGGGCCGGTGGAGCTGGCGATGCGTTATGGCGAGCCGTCGATTGAGTCGAAACTGCTGCAACTCGCCGCCCTGGGCCACAAGCGCATTACCCTCGCGCCGCTTTATCCGCAGTTCGCCGACAGCACCGTGACCACGGTGATCGAGGAAGCCAAGCGGGTGGTGAGCGAGCACAAACTCGACGTGCAGTTCTCGATACTCGAGCCGTTCTACGATCAGCCGGAATACATCGATGCCCTGGTGGCCAGCGCCAAACCGCATCTGGAGCAGGATTTCGATCATCTGTTGCTGAGCTTCCATGGCTTGCCGGAGCGGCATCTGAAGAAGCTCAACCCGGGGCACAGTTTTGAAGGTGGCGGCGATTGCTGCGCCGGTGCGCCACCGGAAGTCGTCGCGACCTGTTATCGCGGCCAGTGCCTGCGCACCGCAGCGGAATTTGCCAAGCGCATGGGCCTGCCGGACGGCAAATGGTCGGTGTCGTTTCAGTCGCGGCTGGGGCGGGCGAAATGGATCGAACCCTACACCGAAGCGCGCCTTGATGAGTTGGCGGGAATGGGCGTGAGGAAGGTGCTGGTGATGTGCCCGGCGTTCGTTGCCGATTGCATCGAGACGCTGGAAGAAATCGGTGATCGCGGGAAAGAACAGTTCCGCGAAGCGGGAGGGGAGGAGTTGGTGCTGGTGCCGTGCCTCAACGATGATCCGCAGTGGGCGAAGGCGTTGAACGCATTGTGTGAGCGAGCGCCGTTGGCGCTTTAAAAAGCATCGTCGGAACGCCGCCCGCAGCAAGCCGGCTCCTACACAGGTCGCGTGAACAACACAAAACCTGTAGGAGCCGGCTTGCCGGCGATAGCGTCCTGAACCGCGACAAAAATCTACGGTTTACAACAAAGGCTCATCCGCCTTCTTGTGCTTCCAGCTGTCATTCCCCGGCAGCAACAGGTTCAGCGCAATCGCCACCACCGCGCACAGCGCGATGCCTTTGAGGCCGAAGTCGTCCGGGCCGGTGCCGGTGCCCACCAGCACGCCGCCAATCCCGAACACCAGCGTGACCGACACGATCACCAGGTTGCGCGCCTCGCCCAGGTCGATCTTGTGGCGAATCAGCGTGTTCATCCCCACCGCCGCAATCGAACCGAACAACAGGCACAGAATCCCGCCCATTACCGGCACTGGAATGCTTTGTAGCAACGCGCCGAACTTGCCGATGAACGCCAGGCTGATGGCGAAGATCGCCGCCCAGGTCATGATTTTCGGGTTGTAGTTCTTGGTCAGCATCACCGCGCCGGTCACTTCGGCGTACGTGGTGTTGGGCGGGCCGCCGAACAGGCCGGCAGCGGTGGTGGCGATGCCATCGCCAAGCAGCGTGCGATGCAGGCCTGGCTTCTTCAGGTAGTCGCGACCGGTCACGCTGCCCACGGCGATCACGCCACCGATGTGCTCGATGGCCGGGGCCAATGCCACCGGAACGATGAACAGAATCGCTTGCCAGTTGAATTCCGGCGCAGTGAAGTTCGGGATCGCGAACCACGGTGCAGCGGCAATCTTCGCGGTATCAACCACGCCGAAATAGAACGCCATCGCAAAACCGACCAGCACGCCGGAGATAATCGGTACCAGGCGGAAAATGCCTTTGCCGAACACCGCAACGATCAGCGTGGTCAGCAGCGCCGGCATCGAGATCAGCATGGCTGTCTGGTAGTGAATCAGCTCACTACCGTCGCCAGCCTTGCCCATCGCCATGTTGGCGGCGATTGGCGCCATGGCCAGGCCGATGGAAATGATCACCGGACCAATCACCACCGGTGGCAGCAAACGGTCGATGAAACCGGTGCCTTTGATCTTCACGGCGAGGCCGAGGAAGGTGTAGACAAAACCCGCCGCCATCACGCCGCCCATGGTCGCTGCGAGGCCGAACTGGCCTTTGGCGAGAATGATCGGGGTGATGAAGGCGAAGCTCGACGCCAGGAACACCGGCACCTGACGCCCGGTGACGATCTGGAACAGAATCGTCCCCAAACCGGCGGTGAACAGCGCCACGTTCGGGTCGAGGCCGGTGATCAGCGGCATCAATACCAGCGCGCCAAAGGCCACGAACAGCATCTGCGCACCCGACAGCACCGTGCGCCAGAGCGGATCGTTGAACTCTTGCTGCATGCTCAAGCGTCCTTCTGCTTGGTGCCGAAGATCTTGTCACCAGCATCGCCCAGACCCGGGATGATGTAACCGTGTTCGTTGAGTTTCTCGTCAATGGATGCGGTGTAGATGGTCACGTCCGGGTGAGCCTTCTCCACAGCGGCGATGCCTTCCGGCGCTGCGACCAGCACCATGGCGCGGATGTCGCGGCAACCGGCTTTTTTCAACAGGTCGATGGTGGCAACCATGGAACTGCCGGTGGCGAGCATCGGGTCGATGATCATTGCCAGGCGTTCGTTGATTTCCGGAACCAGTTTTTCCAGATACGTGTGGGCTTGCAGCGTCTGTTCGTTGCGGGCCACGCCCACGGCGCTGACTTTGGCGCCCGGGATCAGGCTCAGCACGCCTTCGAGCATGCCGATGCCGGCGCGCAGGATCGGCACCACGGTGATTTTCTTGCCGGCGATTTTCTCGACCGACACGGTGCCGCACCAACCTTCGATGTCGTAGGATTCCAGCGGCAGGTCTTTGGTGGCTTCATAGGTCAAAAGGGCACCGACTTCCTGAGCGAGCTCGCGGAAATTCTTGGTGCTGATGTCTGCGCGGCGCATCAGGCCGAGTTTGTGACGGATCAGCGGATGGCGGATCTCGAGGATGGGCATGGGAAAGGCTCCGGCGGCGGGCAAAAAAACCGGCCTAGATTAATCTATCCGAGGGTGTTGTCCTATAGACAATAGAGTACGTTAGTCCACAAACGCTTGATCTGGCCGTGCGGGATGCGTACCTTTGCCCGCTTTTCCTGAATGCCACCCCTTGGAGAGCGCCATGTCCGCTGATCTCGAGCATATCCGTCAAATCATGCGAGAGGCTGACTGCCTGTACACCGAAGCTGAAGTCGAGGCGGCCATCGCCCGCGTTGGTGCACATATCAACGAACAAATGGCTGACACTAACCCGGTGGTGTTCTGCGTGATGAACGGCGGCCTGATCTTCGCCGGCAAGCTGCTCACCCATCTGCAATTCCCGCTGGAAGCGTCCTACCTGCACGCCACCCGTTATCGCAACGAAACCAGCGGCGGCGACCTGTTCTGGAAAGCCAAGCCTGAAGTGTCGTTTATCGACCGTGACGTGCTGATCATCGACGACATCCTCGACGAAGGTCACACCCTGGGCGCGATCATCGACTTCTGCAAACACGCCGGCGCGCGCAAAGTGCACACCGCCGTGCTGATCGACAAGGACCACGACCGCAAGGCTCGTCCGGACCTGAAAGCCGATTTCGTCGGTTTGCCGTGCATCGACCGCTACATCTTCGGTTACGGCATGGACTACAAAGGCTACTGGCGTAACGCCAACGGGATTTTTGCCGTTAAAGGAATGTAAGCACATGGCCGCGCCGAGCTTTCTTGATCAAGCCCTGTTCACTGAGTTGGCCGATAAAGCAGCAGCCAATCCGCGTGGACGCCAGCACCACAACTTTCATCAAATGGAAGACGCGTGCCATCGTATGGCGGTGGGTTTGCAGCCGGCCACGTACATCCCGCCCCATCGGCATCTGGGGGAGAACAAGGCTGAAACCTTGCTGGTCCTCAAGGGACGGCTTGGCGTGTTGATCTTCGACGAGTCCGGCGCGGTGGTGCGCAAGCAAGTCCTGCAGGCCGGTGGCGACTGCGTCGGCGTGGACCTGCCAACCGGTGTGTTTCATGGCCTGGTGGTGCTGGAAGCCGACAGCCTGATGTTCGAGTGCAAGGCTGGTCCTTATCGTCCTGTGGGCGAAGGTGAGCTTGCTCACTGGGCACCACGCGAAGGCGAGCCGGGCGTGGCCGAGTATCAGGCCTGGATGCGCGCGCAGTTCGATTGATACCCGGCCCTTGTAGGAGCGAGGCTTGCCCGCGAAGGCGGTGTGTAAGTCCCTTAGTTATCGACTGACACACCGCCTTCGCGGGCAAGCCTCGCTCCTACAGGGACGGTGTGTACCCATGATAAAGTGCCAGGCCCCGCCTTTCGGAGCCCGTCATGAGCCTTTTGATCCGCAGCTGCGCCGCCCTGTTGCTGACCCTCAGCCTGCCGCTGGCCGCCGCGCCGGCGCTGATGCACGGGCAGTTTCTGCCGCCTGACGACCTGATGCTGCGTGATGCCGAACCGGAGCAGCAACAATTGCTGCAGGTCACCGAGTATTCGGTGGTGGTCGGCAGCCAACGGCAGTCCACCCAACAGCCGATCCCGGTAACCTCTCCGCTGCTGATCCGCCTCAAGGGCAAATCCTTGAACAAGGGCGCGACCATCAATCAGGTGCTGGTCAATTTCGATGGCGAAAGCAAAAGCCTGAAAAAGCCGATCTACGACGACAAGAGCAAAACCCTGACGCTGTTTTACCCGATGGCGCAATACCGCGTAGTGATCGACTTGCTGCGCAATGACACGGTGTATTGCCAGTTCCTCAGCTACGCCAACGGTCATGTCTGGGCCGACTTGCACACCGGAGCCGTTCGTCCGCGTTGAGCCCGGCGGCCAGTGAGGGGTAAACTGCCCGCCCCGTGAAATGTCTGCGAGCTGGAGTCGGCAATGCGTAAAGATAAGAAACAAGTGATTGGTGACGAGATCGGCGACGAGCAGATCAAGTTGTTTCTCGATTTCGAACCGGTCGACGCCACTTCGCCGTCCCTGCACAAACTGATCAAGGCCTACCGTGGCCTGCGTATCGACGACTTCGAGCGTTTTCTGACGTTCTTCGTCGAGGCGGGATATGACGTGAATGGCAAGGATGAGCACGGCAATGACTTCATTGCCCTGATCAAGGATCAGCGCAATGCGCCGGACTACATCGAACTGATCGAAAAAGCCCGCGGCTAAACCCGCTTTTGTAGGAGCCGGCTTGCTGGCGATGGCATCAATTCGGTGGATCTGACAGACCGAGGTGATGCCATCGCCAGCAAGCCGGCTCCTACAGGGGTGAGATTGGCAAAAAAAACGCCCCGACGGGGCGTTTTTTTATGGGGCCGAATCAAGCGAAGCTTGGTGTCTCGCTGCTTTCTTCAACCAGTTCCAGCGCGATGTTGTTCTGCGCGTTGATCTTGCGATACAGCGCAGCATCGGTTTCCAGAACCTTTTCCCGGGCCGGGAAGATTTCCGCCAGTTTGGCTGCCCACTCGCCGGACGCTTGGGCCGGGAAGCATTTTTCGATCAGTTCCAGCATGATCGAAACAGTCACCGACGCGCCTGGCGAAGCGCCCAGCAGGGCAGCAAGGGAACCGTCCTTGGCCGCGACCAGTTCGGTACCGAACTGCAGAACGCCGCCCTTTTTCGGGTCTTTCTTGATGATCTGCACCCGTTGGCCGGCCACTTCCAGGCGCCAGTCTTCGGCTTTCGCTTCAGGGTAGAAGCGGCGCAGGGAATCCAGACGCTGCTCCATCGACTGCATCACTTCGCTGACCAGGTACTTGGTCAGGTCCATGTTGTTTTTCGCCACGGCCAGCATCGGGCCGATGTTGCCGGCGCGAACCGACATCGGCAGGTCCATGAAGGAGCCGTGCTTGAGGAACTTGGTGGTGAAACCGGCGTAAGGTCCGAACAGCAGGGACTTCTTGCCATCGACCACGCGAGTGTCCAGGTGCGGCACCGACATCGGTGGCGAACCCACGGCAGCCTGGCTGTACACCTTGGCCTGGTGATGCTTGACCACTTCCGGGTTGTCGCAACGCAGCCACTGGCCGCTGATCGGGAAGCCGCCGAAGCCTTTGCTTTCTTCGATGCCCGAGGCCTGCAACAGCGGCAATGCCGCGCCGCCCGCGCCGAGGAACACGAATTTGGCGTCGACTTCGCGGGTGTTACCGCTGTTGACGTCCTTGATGCTGACGGTCCAGCCGCCGTTGTTGCGCTTCAGGCCGGTCACGCGCTTGCAGTACTTGACCTGGGCATCGGGTGCGCTGGTCAGGTGCTTGAGCAACTGGTTGGTCAGCGCGCCGAAGTTGACGTCGGTGCCATTGATCACACGGGTGGCGGCGAGGGTTTCGCCAGCGTCACGCCCCGGCATCATCAATGGCATCCAGTCGGCCATTTTTGCCTTGTCTTCGGTGTATTCCATGTCCGCGAAGGCGTGGTGCTTGCTCAGCACCTTGAAGCGTTCCTTGAGGAAGGACACGCCGCTGTCGCCCTGGACGAAGCTCAGGTGCGGCACCGGGCTGATGAAGGTCTTGCACGAGCCGAAGGTGCCTTTTTTGGTCAGGTAGGACCAGAACTGCTTCGACACTTCAAACTGAGTGTTGATGTGCACGGCTTTCTTGATGTCGACGGTGCCGTCGGCGGCCTGCGGCGTGTAATTGAGCTCACACAGCCCGGCGTGACCGGTACCGGCGTTGTTCCACGGGTTGGAACTCTCCGCGGCACCGGAATCCATCAGCTCGACGACTTCCAGCTTGATCGCGGGGTCGAGCTCTTTGAGCAGTACAGCGAGGGTGGCACTCATGATGCCGGCCCCAACCAGTACTACGTCGACTGCTTCGTTATGCGCCATTTAACGCGTCTCCAAAATCTGCAGCACCAAATTGTCGGCATGGCTGCCAGGCGTTCAGGGCGTGTCAGTGATGCCCCAGGTACCCATGGCAGTGTCGCCATGTCCGAATCTTCGCAATTTATCGCAACTTCGACGGACGCTACCGGCCGGGTTTATGAGGTCAATGAACTCATTTCAACGCGCGACTGGCAATTCGACTTATGGTCGAGACATCCGTTTGTGCAACCAAATCCGTAGCGGACAGGCTTCAGGCTCCGGTGTTCGAGGAATACTCGGTCCTGTGTCGTTGGGCTGTTTCAGACGCTAATGGTGCATGTTCAGACGCAAAACTATTCATTTGCTCGCCACACTCTTGTGAAGTTGTGAAAACCCGTTTTTTTCACGCTCTTTTGAAGACGTGAACCTCAAAAAAGGGCTGTCCCAGCCTGGCACCGTGCCCGGATGGATCGCCGCCATGGAATACATGACAGGCAAAACGGGCAAACAGCTCAGTGACCGAGCGTAATGACAGCTCTGCAGATTCGCGAAAAGTGGGGTTTTTGCTCAAGGAACAGCAAGCGCGCCAGCTTCACTCGATCTGTGTGGGCGGCTCTCTGTGGGCGGTGCGGGGTGCCAATACCGAAGCATTGACGATTGCTGCGAGGCCCGATCAGGAGACGTCCTTATAATCGGGGGGAGATTGTATCTAAGAAACGCGGGGAAATGGACGTGTTTAATGACTTTTATTAGGCGTCTGGTCAGGTCGCCAGCAGTTGTTGAGCGCGAGCGCGGGGTTGGCGCTGGTTGACACGGGCGCTGGCGGGCAGGGGATGGTGCAGCCAGTTGAGGCGGATTTCTTCGATTTCGACCCAGCCATCGCCCATCGGCTGGAGGCTGCACTGCTTGAATGCCTGGCAATGGCCGTTGCGGTCGAGCAGGGCGAAGCAGCGATGCAACGGGCGCGGTGTGAACAGGGAGACGAGAAGGCGCATGGGAAATACCTCATGGGATTTACCGCATACGTTGTCAGCAAGTCGTGACGTGCCGGTGAAAGGAGGGTGAACGATGTGTGACAGGAACCGCGGTCCACGGGGTTTGTCTGAGATTCCGGTATTCGTTGCATGACGCTAGTTACCCGCAGTGGCGCACCGCTATACTGCCGGCCTGTTTGTGCCTGATTCTGGAGAGAAGAGCATGTTGCAACGCTTGTTGTTCGGTTTGATCACTGTGACCAGTTTGACCCTGGTCGGCTGCGCCCACAGTCCGCAACAACTGAGTCCGGAGCCGAAGCTGACCACTCAGCTGGCCCCGGTCGGCCATGGCCAGCCAGTCGTGGTGCGTGTGGTGGACGGTCGTCCGTCGCCAACCCTGGGCACCCGTGGCGGCCTGTATCCGGAGACCAGCGCGATCACGGTGCAGGGCGCGCAGATTCTGCCGAAGCTGCAGGCCCAGGCCGAAGCGGCCGTGCGCTTGCTCGGCTTTACCCCGACCTCCAACGCGCCGAATGCCCCGCAACTGACCGTGACCCTGGCCGAGCTGAAGTATCAGTCGCCTAAAGAAGGCATGTATGTGACCGAGGCAACCATCGGCGCGACCTTCCGCTCTGACGTGCAGAACGCCAACCGCCGCTACAGCGGTCGTTACGGTGCATCCCTGGACCAGCGTTTCGGCATGGCGCCGAACCAGGAAACCAACACCAAGCTGGTCAGCGATGTGTTGAGCGATGCGTTGACGCGCCTGTTCAAGGACCCGACCGTGGGTCAGATTCTCGGCGAATAAGTTTTCGCTGAAATCAAAAAGCCCGGCGCCAGCAATGGCCCCGGGCTTTTTTGTGCCTGCTGATATCTCGAATTCACCTAGCCCCCTGTAGGAGCGAGCGGTGCGGCGATCCGACTTGCCCGCGAAGACGGTGTGTCAGGCGACATCAATGTTGAATGAGAGGCCGCCTTCGCGGGCAAGCCTCGCTCCTACAAGGGGGCCGCGGTGTCAGGCTGCTTGCGAGTAAAACTCCAGCACACTCACCCCTGTCAGCAAATCCGCCTCCGGCAGGTCCGCATGTTGATGCCCGCCCAGCGCGCAATACACCAGCCAATGACGATCCTGAACGTTGAAGGCAAGGCTGCCGACCAAGGTTTGTTGTTCGTCGCTTTGAGCAATGAGGTAGAGGCGATCCTGGTTTTCAGCGTGCAGCATGACGGTGTCCATGTCAGTTTTGGTGGGGCGAGAGATTGGCGCATTCAGATGACGAAGCCGTGACGCAGGGCAGGAATCTGCCAAATGGTGAGTTATTTATCGTATAGCGGCGGGCAGGAGGGACGGCTTTCGGTAGAATCCGCGCCGCGGTCGTCGATCTGGCTTCCGCCACACCTGTTTTGTCCGAGGTTCGTGATGTCGCTGCATTTGATGACGCTGTTTACCGCCCATCCCGCCAAATTGATCAACCTGCTCGCCTTGCTGCTGGCCTTTCCGGGCAGCTGGCTGCTGCACGCCACGCGTCGTCGCGAACAACGCGCGTTGGCCAGCCTCGAAGCGCAGAGCCAGAGCCGTCGCATCGATGAGCCGATGTTGACGCTGGATGGCGCGACCTTGCGCATGAACCGGTTTTTCTATCGCTTCGGTTTCGCCTGCCTGGGGTTGGCGCTGCTTGTGTCATGGATCAGCACGCGCGTTTGAACACACCGTAACCCCCTGTAGGAGTGAGCCTGCTCGCGATGGACGTCAACGATAACGCGTGCAGTCTGAATAAACGCGGTGTCTGAACGTTTTTCGCGAGCAGGCTCGCTCCTACAGAATGCTTGCCCAGGCCACTGCTAGAGTGGCAACCCAGCCTTCACACGGTACTGATTACGCACCGGCGTAGCGTATTGCAGCACCAGGAACGGACGATGTTCTTCCGGGCAAGCGTCCAGGCGCTGTTGCCATTCTTCCTGGGCTTTCGCCAGTTCGTCGGCGGCAAACACATCAGACGCTTTCGGCACCTGCAACTGCGGGTCGGCATCCTTCCATTGCGCGTAAGCCAGGTAGTGCACCGGGAACAAGCGGTAGCCGCCGAGAATCTGCTTGTCCATCTCGATCGCCAATTGCTTGGTGTCTTCGAACAGCTCGGTGATCGGCGCGGCGAAATTCACGTGGACACGGCCCTTGTAGCCGGTAATGCCCTTGGCGATGCTCACATCGTCCTCGCCTGGCGCCTTGGTGTAGGTGCCGGTGGTGGCGCGGATGTAGAGTTCGCGGGCCTTGGCCTGGTCGCACGGGTCATATTCGTAGCTGATCGACACCGGGGTGACGTTCAGCGAGCGGATGACTTCGCCGAACGGCTCGTCCTTGCGGCTCATGTGGAACATCTTGAGGATCGCCGACTCGGTGCGGTCATCGCCGTCCTTGGCCCGGCCTTCGGCCTGCGCGATCCAGATCGAGGCGCAATCGTTGCGGATCGAGTGGTTGATGTACGCCGACAACAGCTGATAAGCCGCCATTTTCTCGCGGCGACCGGTGATCGAACGGTGCACGATGAAGCTCTTGTTCAGGCGCATCAGGTCGCTGACGAAGGGCTTTTGCAGCAGGTTGTCGCCAATCGCGATGCGCGGCGTCGGCAGGCCGGCGTGGTACACGGCATAGTTGACGAAGGCCGGGTCCATCACGATGTCGCGGTGGTTGGCGATGAACAGGTAGGCGCTGCCGGACTTGAATTGCTCGACGCCGGTGTACGTGACACCGTCCGTGGCGCGCTCGATGGTGTGGTCGACGTAATACTCGACTTTGTCCTGCAGCGTGGCCACCGAATCGATGCCGGCGAACTCACGGCGCAGCCGATGAGCTATAAGAGGTTTGAGCATCCAGCCGAAGGCACCGGCAAAACGCGGGAAGCGGAAGTGGGTGAGGATATCTAGAAACGCCTTGTCGCCGAGCAAGCGTGCCAGCACCGCTGGGACTTCGCTGTCGTCGTAAGGTCGGATGGCATCGAATTCGCCCATCATGCTCTCTTGTTAGAAACGGCTAGGGTAAGTAAAGGTTTTGATCGAAAACCAACGGGGCACGGTCTGAAAAGTTAGCCAGACAAAAATAGCCCTGCAAATAGACCGGCGATTATACGCACAAGTCACTTGGGAGACCGCGATGCTGGAAGCTGCAGTGTATGAATGTCCGTATTGTGGTGAAGAGGTCGAGACGACTGTGGATTTGTCGGCGGGTGATCAGACCTATATCGAGGACTGTCAGGTGTGTTGTCGGCCAATTACGTTTGTGTTGCAGGTTCATGGAGAGGAGTGGCATCTCGAAGTGTTCAGCGAGAACGAGTGAGGGCATCCATGCAGCGAATCTACGAACCGGAAAACCTGATGGAAGGCGAGTTGCTGCAAAGCATGTTGGCCAGCGAGGGCGTCGAGGCGCATCTGGTCGGCCGCGATTTGCTCGGCGGCACCGGCGAATTGCCGATCTTCGGCCTGCTGGGCTTGTCGGTGGATAACGACCAGGCCGAATACGCCCGGGAGTTGATCACCGCGTACAATGCCGCGCTGCCGATGCCCGGCGATGAACCGGAAAGCTTTCCCGGCACGCTGGTCTGTTAGGCTGACGTTCGTTTGATCAAGAGTCGTGCTGCCCCATGTGTGGACGTTATGCCCTGTTTCGCTGGAATCCCGCCTTCGCGGCCCTGCCTGGCTTCCCCGCCGATCAGCAGGCCCAGTGGAATATTTCCCCCAATGATTCGGTGTTGATGCTGCGTGCCGGCGCCGACGGCGAGCGTGAATTGGCCCGCGCCCGCTGGGGTTTGACGCCGCCGTGGCTCACCGATCTGTCCCGCACGCCGGCCCATGCCCGCGCCGAAACCGTGGCCGAGCAACCGATGTTTCGCCAGGCCCTGCGCGAGCGCCGCTGCCTGTTGCCGGCCAACGGTTTTTACGAATGGCGCGGCGGCACCCGCAAGCGTCCGTATTGGCTGACGCCGGGGGAGGGCTCGACGCTGTTTTTCGCGGCGATCTGGGAGGCGTATCCGGTGCAGGAACAGGTGTGGCTGAGCACGGCCGTGATCACGCAACCGGCGGCGAGTCAGCGTCGGCCGTTGATCCTGGATGCGGCGGGACAGGAGGCGTGGCTCGACCCCGAGACGCCGTTGCATGTGTTGCAGGGATTACTGGCCAGTGAACCTGCGGCGTTGCGCGAGCGGGTGTTGGCGAATCTGGTGAATGATCCGAAGTTGAATGGGCCGGAGTGTTTGACCCCCGGTTGATGGGGTGTCTGGGCTGGCCCCATCGCGAGCAGGCTCGCTCCCACAGTTGATCTTCAGTGAACACAAAATTTGTGTGCTACACAGATCCCCTGTGGGAGTGAGCCTGCTCGCGATAAGGTCCGCAGGACCTTCCGGCAATCCTTAAACCTTGAACTGATTGATCAACCGCCGCTGCTGCTCGGCCAGCTTGGTCAACCCCGCACTCGCCGCACTTGATTCATCCGCACCGCCCGCCACTTCATTGGCCACTTGCCCAATGTTGATCACGTTCCGGTTGATGTCATCCGCCACTGCACTCTGTTCCTCGGCCGCGCTGGCAATCTGCGTGTTCATGTCGTTGATCACCGACACCGCCTGAGTGATCGCATCCAGCGCTTCGGCCGCTTTCGCCGCATGCTGCACGCTTTCGTCGGTGCGGTTCTGGCTGTCTTCCATGACCCGCACCACATCGCGCGTGCCTTGTTGCAGCTGCTGGATCATGGTCTGGATTTCTTCGGTGGCCTTCTGGGTTTTCTGCGCGAGGTTGCGCACCTCATCGGCCACCACCGCAAAGCCACGGCCCTGCTCGCCGGCGCGTGCCGCTTCGATGGCGGCGTTCAAGGCCAGCAGGTTGGTCTGCTCGGCGATGCCGCGAATGGCGGTGAGGATCGCGTTGATGTTCTCGCTGTCCTTGGCCAGGTTTTGCACCACACCGACAGCCTTGCCGATTTCCACGGCCAGCACACCGATCGAGTTCGACGTATCTCGCACGATCTGTTTGCCTTGAGAGGCTGCCTGATCCGCATGGCTGGCCGCTTGCGCCGCCTGGGTCGCGTTGCGCGCCACGTCCTGGGCGGTAGCGGTCATTTCATGCACCGCCGTGGCGACCTGATCGATCTCGACCATTTGTTTCTGCACGCCAATGTTGGTGCGAATCGCGATATCAGCGGTGTGTTCCGACGAGTCGCTGACGCTCTGCACCGACGTCACCACCTGGGTGATCATCGCCTGCAACTTGGCGAGGAAAGTGTTGAAGCCTTTGGCGATCGAGCCCAGTTCGTCGGCGCGATCACTGGTCAGGCGGCGCGTCAGGTCGCCTTCACCTTTGGCAATGTCGTCGAGCATGGCCACCATTTGTTTCAGTGGGCGAGCAATGCCGTGGCCCACCAGCCAGATCACCAGCAAGCCGACGCTGGCGATCAGCAGACCCACCATGGCCATGCCGAAGGTGTCGGATTTGCGCTGGGTGTTCAGGTCGGCCTGGAGTTTTTGCAGGTCGGCCATCACCGCGTTCAGCGGCAGTTGCAGCATCAGCGTCCAGCGAGCGTCGGTCTGGCCGATGCCGAACGGCAGGTACAACTCGATCCGGCCCTGGGCCTTGTCGACGGTGTAGGTGACTTCGCCGCGCTTCAGATTGGCCATGTTGGCGATCTGCTGGCTGTCGAGGATGTCACTGACCTTCTCGCCGAATTTGCTCGGGTCCTTGGTGTAGGCAACGATCCGGCCATTACCGCCGATCAGCGCCATGACGCCCGAGCCGTTGTACAACTTCTGGTTCGCGCCCAGGAGCATTTCCTGGATGAAGTTCACCGAGAGGTCGGCGCCGACGATGCCCTGGAACGCACCGTTCAGCATGATCGGTTCAATAAAGGAGGCGAGCATGACGATTTTGTCGCCGACCTTGTAGGGTGCCGGATCGATCACGCAGGATTTTTTGGTTTCTTTCGAGCACAGATAGTACTCGCTGGCGCGCACGCCGGTAGACAGGGTTTTCTGGTCGTCGACGTCTACCAGTTTGTCCAGGCCCAGGCTGCCGTCTTCGTTGCGGAACCACCACGGCAGGAAGCGCCCGTTGCTGGCGTCGATGCCGATGACCTTGGTGTCGACGTACGCTGCGTCGTTGTGGTCGAGGGCGTTTTTTTCCCAACCGATGTAGGTGCCGAGAATCTTCGGGTTTTTGGCGACGTTTTCCTTGATCAGGCTGATCAATTGCTCGCGGCTCAGGTTCAGTTGCGGCTGGCCATCGGCGCCTGGCGTGCCGATCAGGGCGTTGACCCGCACCAGTCCGCCGGCAATCAGCAGCGGCGCTTCGAGTTCACGCTGGATCTGGCTGACCTGGGTTTGCGCCAGGGACGTCAGGCGCTGCTCGATGACTTGCTCGAATTGCGCCTGGGTCCGATCCTGAACCATGTCTTGCGTCCGTGCGCCGGAAAACAGCGCGTACAGCACCAGGGCTGCCACGACACTTAATACGATGGCGCCAGCGAGGGCCGCCACGGAAAACTGGATGGACTTGAATTTCATGGGTGCTCCGCACGCAAGAGGACTTCTGCGGTGCTGTATCGGCAGGGGGCTCGAGGGCCATGAGTGAGGTGCGACGAAATGGCTGTTTTGGAGCCGTCGATGTCGCAATTGAATCATTGCCGGCCGTGACTGGCCGTGGCGGGTGGCGGTATGTGAATTTTTTCCTACTGTTGATGAGAGCTTTGTCCGAAATCCGCGTCTGTATGTCTGTTGTATCTGGCGCCGATACAAATCGACGCCTAGGATACGCGGCATGTTTCGAGGGAGTTTTGTGATGAACAAGCGATTGGTTTTGTGTGCTCTGAGCGCGGGTCTGCTGCTCGCGGGTTGTCAGTCGGTCAACACCACCAGCGGCGGTGCCGTGGGCGTGGAGCGCAAGCAGTACATGTTCAGCATGTTGTCCTCGGATGAGGTCAACCAGATGTACGCCCAGTCTTATCAAAAGACCGTTGGCGAGGCGACCAACAAAGGTGTGCTGGACAAGACCAGCAACGATGCCAAGCGCATCCAGGTGATCGCTGATCGGCTGATCGCCCAGGCGCCGATTTTCCGTCCGGATTCGGCCCAGTGGAAATGGGAAGTCAACCTGATCAAGAGTGACGAGCTCAACGCCAACTGCGGGCCTGGCGGCAAGATCATTTTCTACACCGGGCTGATCGACAGCCTGCAACTGACCGACGATGAAATCGCCGCGATCATGGGCCATGAAATCGCCCACGCCCTGCGTGAGCACGGTCGTGAAGCGATGTCCAAGGCGTACGGTATCGAAATGGCCAAGCAGGGCGCGGGCGCCTTGCTCGGTCTGGGCCCGGACAGCCTGGCTCTGGCGGACACCGTGGCCAACTACGGCATGACGCTGCCCAACAGTCGCGCCAACGAAAACGAAGCGGACCTGATCGGCCTGGAACTGGCGGCCCGTGCCGGTTACAACCCGAACGCCGCGATCACCCTGTGGAACAAGATGAGCAAGGCCTCGGAAGGTTCTCCACCGGAGTTCATGAGCACTCACCCGGCATCGTCCAGTCGGATTGCTTCGTTGCAGGCGGCGATTCCGAAGGTGATGCCGTTGTACGAGAACGCGCGGAAGTCCTGATCGATCGGCGTTGATGCCGCTGACGCCTTCGCGGGCAAGCTTCGCTCCTACAGGTCAGTAAAAATCCTGTAGGAGCGAGGCTCGCCCGCGAAGAACGATAACGCGGTCTAACGACCTACGACGTCAAACCCACCCACTGCTCTGCATCGCCTTGTACACCGCGACAATCGCCAGGACGAAGAACGCCGACGCCGCCAGTCGACGAATCAGGGTCAATGGCAATTTGTCTGCCGCAAAGTTACCCGCCAAAACCACCGGCACGTTGGCAATCAACATGCCCAGGGTGGTGCCGATGATCACCAGCCACAGTTCCGGGTATTGCGCGGCCAGCATCACGGTCGCGATCTGGGTCTTGTCACCGATTTCCGCGAGGAAGAACGCGATCAATGTCGTCAGGAACGGCCCGAATTTGCGGGCGGTGCTGGCTTCATCGTCATCCATCTTGTCCGGCACCAAAGTCCACAATGCCGTCGCAGCGAAGCTCGCGGCGAGGATCCAGTGCAACACCGCATCCGAGAAGAAACTGCCAACCCAGGCACCTACCGCACCGGCTGCCGCGTGGTTGGCCAGGGTGGCGGCGACGATGCCGGCGATGATTGGCCACGGTTTGCGAAAGCGGGCAGCAAGGATGAGCGCGAGCAGTTGCGTCTTGTCGCCGATTTCGGCCAAGGCAACGATTGCGGTGGGAACGAGAAGTGAATCCAGCATCAGGGTTTTCCTAAGGGGCGGGTCGACACGGCTATGACACGTACAGCCTTCCCGCCCCGGGTAAGGTGTTCGTGTCATAGGTCTTGTCAAACCCTGGCGATCCGTCTGATGCGGACGCTTGGGTCGCATACGCCATGGTCTGAGGACCAAGTATGTTGACGTATGCCGGACGAGCATGGCGCTCGTGGGAGACTACTCCCCTAGGACGGAGCGGATTCTGCCTAGGCAAATCCGATAGGGCAAGTACAAATTGCTAACCGCGTTTGGCCCGGTAGATTCGGAAACCCTGACCTTCGGCCTTGATCGCACACACGCCGAGGTGCTCTTCGATCAGCGGTTGGTACTTCAGGAAGCTGTTCGCGACCAGCCGCAGTTCGCCACCGTTTTTCAGATGTTTGGCAGCTTTTCGCAGCAAGTTCTCGGTGGCGAAGTAATCGGTGTGCACGCCGACATGGAACGGCGGGTTGCTCAGAATCGCGCTCAAACCCATCGGCGCGGCATCGATTCCGTCACCGGTAATGACGTCTGCTTCCAGACCATTGGCAGCCAGGGTCAAGCGACTGCTGGCAGCGGCAAACGCATCCACGTCGAGCAGCGTGACCTGATTGTGCGGATAACGACGTTTGACCGCCGCGCCCAAAACACCGGCGCCGCAACCGAAGTCCAGCAAATGGCCGCTTGGCAGTTTATCCAGGTGCTCCAGCAACAACGCGCTGCCGCGATCCAGCCGGCCGTGGCTGAATACACCCGGCAGACTGATGACCTTCAGTGGCCCTTCGGCCAGCGGCAACTCGTAGGTCTGGGCCAGGCTTTCCAGGGATTTGGCTTGCGGCGCATCGGCCACGGTGACCAGCCACAGCTGGCAATGACGCGCACTGTCGAGCTTGCGCGGTTTGCCAAACGGGTTCAGTTGTTTGGCCGCGCCTTCGATGCCGCTGCGTTTTTCACCCACCAGGTACAACTCGCGTCCGGCCAGGCGTGAGGCGAGTGCGTTGAGGATGTAATCGGTGAGGTCCTTGGATTTGGGCAGAAACACCACGGCGGTGTCGAATTCGCGCTCGGGCGCGGTCACGCCAAAATGGCTGCGCTCGGTGAAGCGGGCATCCAGCGCGGCCTGATCGCCGGCGTGCCAGCACCAGCCGTGGGCGTCGGGCAGGCGCCCGAGCAAATCATCGGCGGGCAAACCGGCCAGCAGCACCGAACCCTGGAACAACTCGGCCTGACGAAGCAGTACTTCACTGCGCGGATCCATACTCTGCTCCTTGAAAAAAAGTGCAGCAGTTTATCAACTGACGACCCGCAGCGCCTTACCGCTGAAGTATCCCCGCGCGTTTTCGGTCAATTGGCCAACGATCCGCTGCCGCGCCTCGCGACTGCCCCAGGCGTTGTGCGGCGTAACGATCAGGCGTGGAATGTCGGCGGCGAGCAACGGGTTGCCGGCGCTCGGCGGTTCGACGCTCAACACGTCGGTGGCCGCACCGCCGAGGTGGCCGCTACGCAAGGCGTCGGCCAGCGCCTGTTCATCAATCAGGCCGCCACGAGCGGTGTTGACCACGAAAGCGCCGGGTTTCATCGAGGCCAGTTCGCGGGCACCGATGAAGTGGCGAGTGTGTTCGTTGAGCGGGCAGTGCAACGTCAGCGCGTCGATTTGCGGCAGCAGTTCATCCAGCGGCAAACGGTCCGGTCGGGCGGGGCGCCCCGGAATCTGCCCAAGCAGCACGCGCATGCCGAAGGCTTCGGCCAGTCGTGCGACCGCGCCGCCCAGTTCGCCATGACCGAGCAAGCCGAGGGTTTTGCCTTCCAGTTCGACGATCGGGTAGTCCAGCAGACAGAACTGTTTCGCCTGTTGCCAGCGACCTTCACCGACGGCTTTCTGATAATCGGCGAGGCGCGTCGCCAGGTTCAGCAGCAGCATGATCGTGTGTTGCGCCACCGATGGCGTGCCGTAACCCTGGCAGTTGCAGACGGTCACGCCATGGGCGCGGGCGGCGGCGAGATCGACGTTATTGGTGCCGGTGGCGGTGATCAGGATCAGCTTCAGTTCGGGGCTGGCGGCGATGGCGGCGGCGTCGATCAGGATTTTGTTGCTGATGGCGACGGTGGCGCCCTTGAGGCGTTCGATTACTTGATCCTGCGTGGTCTGCGCAAACAGTTGCAAATCATCGAAGCAGGCGCGCAAAGGACTGAGGTCGAGATCGCCGAGGTCCAGCGAGGGGTGGTCGAGGAAAACGGCGCGGCGAGAGTTCGTCATCAACTGTACCTTTTGTGCATTGAACTGAAGGCGTAATCTGCCGAGCCTACCAGATGAAACAAATCGTTACGCAATGCCAGGCCTACGCCGAACCTTGTGGGAGCGGGCTTGCTCGCGAAGGCGTTGTGTCAGTCGACATTGATGTTGTCTGACACAACGCCTTCGCGAGCAAGCCCGCTCCCACAGGGACGATGTCAGTCTGCACGTGTTAATTCGACCAATTTGCCCCCCAGAGGAGCCCCCATGTACTGGACAGAGTTCTTGACCGTTGCCCTGATTCACCTGCTGGCCGTCGCCAGCCCCGGCCCGGATTTCGCCGTGGTGGTGCGTGAGAGCGTGACCCACGGTCGTCGCGCCGGCACCTGGACGGCGATGGGGGTCGGTACGGCGATTTTCCTGCACGTCGGTTATTCGCTGCTCGGTATCGGCCTGATCGTGTCCCAGTCGATCGTGCTGTTCAACGCCTTGAAATGGGCCGCCGCCGCGTATCTGCTGTACATCGGTTTCAAGGCCCTGCGCGCGCAACCGGCCAAACCGGTGACTGACGATCTGCACAAGGAAGCGGGTGAGCGCACCGCTCGCGGCGCCTTCACCTCGGGTTTCGTGACCAACGGTCTGAACCCGAAAGCCACGCTGTTCTTCCTGTCGTTGTTCACCGTGGTGATCAATCCGCATACGCCATTGGCGGTGCAGGCCGGTTACGGGGTTTACCTGGCGGCGGCGACGGCTTTCTGGTTCTGCCTGGTGGCGATGCTGTTCAGCCAGCAGCGTGTACGCGCCGGTTTCGCCCGCATGGGCCACTGGTTCGACCGGACCATGGGCGCCGTGCTGATCGCCATCGGCGTGAAACTCGCGTTTACCGAGATGCACTGATCGACGAACACCACCCTTTGTAGGAGCCAGCTTGCTGGCGATGGTCTTTAACGATGACGCATCTATTCTGGAAAGGATGCGGCGCCTGCAAGACCATCGCCAGCAAGCCGGCTCCTACAGGTCTGGATAGCTGTTAAATGCTGGCGCAACGCTAGCATTTGCTGAATGTTGCAAATCATTCCTTCGGCTGATTTGGTTGTCATGGAAGGGCACTAGAGTGCTTACTTTCAGCCACGACCGTGCAGTCAGAAAAGGGATTCTTATGTTGCAGACTCGCGTTATCCCCCCAGCCGAAGGCGCTTACCAGTATCCGCTGCTGATCAAACGGCTGCTGATGTCCGGCGCGCGCTATGAGAAAACCCGCGAGATCATTTACCGCGATCAATTGCGCTACAGCTATCCGACCCTGATCGAACGGGTCGCACGCCTGGCCAACGTGCTGACGGCGGCCGGCGTCAAGGCCGGCGATACCGTGGCGGTGATGGACTGGGACAGCCATCGTTATCTGGAATGCATGTTTGCCATTCCGATGATCGGCGCGGTGATCCACACCATCAACGTGCGCCTGTCGCCGGAACAGATCCTCTACACCATGAATCACGCCGAGGACCGCTTCGTGCTGGTCAACAGCGAATTCGTCGGGCTGTACAACGCGATTGCCGGGCACCTGACCACGGTCGAGAAAACCCTGCTGCTGACCGACCTGCCGGAAAAAACCGCCGACCTGCCGAACCTCGTCGGTGAATACGAGCAGTTGCTGGCGGCCGCGAGCACGCAGTACGACTTCCAGGATTTCGACGAAAATTCGGTCGCGACCACCTTCTATACCACCGGCACCACCGGCAATCCCAAAGGCGTGTACTTCACTCATCGGCAACTGGTGCTGCACACCATGGGCGTGTCGACCATCATGGGCGCCATCGACAGCGTGCGGCTGTTGGGCACCAACGACGTGTACATGCCGATCACCCCGATGTTCCATGTGCACGCCTGGGGCTTGCCGTATGTGGCGACCATGCTCGGGCTCAAGCAGGTTTATCCGGGGCGCTACGATCCCGAATACCTGGTGGAGCTGTGGCGCAAGGAAAAGGTCACCTTCTCGCATTGCGTACCGACCATCCTGCAGATGGTTCTCAACGCCAAGGCAGCGCAAGGCACCGACTTCGGCGGCTGGAAAATCGTCATCGGCGGCAGTGCATTGAATCGTGCGTTGTACGAAGCCGCCAAAGCCAAAGGCATTCAGCTGACCGCCGCGTACGGCATGTCGGAAACCGGCCCGCTGGTTTCCTGTGCGCACCTCAACGATGAGCTGATGGCGGGCACCGAAGACGAACGCACCACGTACCGGATCAAGGCCGGTGTGCCGGGGCCTTTGGTGGAAGCGGCCATTGTCGACACCGACGGTAACTTCCTGCCCGCCGATGGCGAGACCCAGGGTGAGCTGGTGCTGCGTGCGCCGTGGCTCACCGAAGGCTATTTCAATGAACCGCAGAAGGGTGCCGAGCTCTGGGCCGGTGGCTGGCTGCACACCGGGGACGTGGCGACGCTGGACAGCATGGGCGTGATCGACATTCGCGACCGGATCAAGGATGTGATCAAGACCGGTGGCGAATGGATTTCCTCCCTGGACCTGGAAGACCTGATCAGTCGCCATGCAGCGGTACGTGAAGTAGCAGTGGTGGGCATTGCCGATCCGCAGTGGGGGGAGCGCCCGTTTGCCTTGCTGGTGATCCGCGAGGGCCATGTAATCGGGGCCAGGGAACTCAAGGAACACCTCAAGCCATTTGTGGAACTGGGGCACCTGAGCAAGTGGGCCATCCCGAGCCAGATCGCCCTTGTTACTGAAATTCCCAAGACCAGTGTCGGCAAACTCGACAAGAAGCGGATCCGCCTCGACATCACTGAGTGGCAGGCCAACAACAGCACCTTCCTTTCGACGCTTTAAGCGTCTTCCGGCGTGCCCGAAATGGCACGCCAGCCCCACCAAGCAAGCGCTTGGCTTGTGAAATCAGAATTTTCAGCCATCCTTGCCGTGCCGACAGGTGTCGGCCTGGCGAAAGGACTGTTCCAGAGTGGCCGGCAGCTGCAAATCACACTTTAGAGGGATCAAGCAGTACTACCTGCTGGCTATAGTCCGCTCAAGGATTTTTAAGAACGGGGCACACGCACAAAACGGGGCGATGCAACTTTGGAGTGAATTCGGAATGCCTTGGCTTCCGGTCAACCACAGCGTTTTTAAAAGTACTCAATGCCATAACAATAATGCACATGGAGTAGCGTCGATGACATCAGTAAACCAGTTCTGGCGCCGGGCAAAACTGCCTCTGGCTGTCAGTCTTGCCTCTACGCTCGCCGGGCCCGCATTCGGCGTCAGTTTCAACGTTGGTGAAATCGAAGGTCAATTCGACTCATCCCTGTCGATTGGTGCCAGTTGGTCTACCGAGAGTGCCAACAAGAACCTCATCGGCGTCAACAACGGTGGCCGTGGCCTGTCCCAGACCTCCGATGACGGCCACTTGAACTTCAAGAGCGGGGAAACTTTCTCGAAGATCTTCAAAGGCATCCATGACCTTGAATTGAAATACGGCGACACCGGTATCTTCGTCCGGGGCAAATACTGGTATGACTTCGAACTCAAGGACGAAGACCGTCCGTTCAAGGACATCAGCGACAACAACCGCAAGGAAGGCGCCAAGTCCTCCGGCGGGCAAATTCTCGACGCCTTCGTCTACCACAACTACTCGGTTGCCGATCAGCCGGGTTCCGTGCGTCTGGGCAAGCAAGTGGTCAGCTGGGGCGAGAGTACGTTCATCGGTGGCGGCATCAACTCGATCAACCCGATCGACGTTTCCGCGTTCCGCCGTCCAGGTGCCGAGATCAAGGAAGGCCTGATCCCGGTCAACATGTTCTACGTGTCCCAGAGCCTGACCGAGAACCTTTCGACCGAAGCGTTCTATCAAATCGAGTGGGACCAGACCGTTGCCGACAACTGCGGCACATTCTTCTCGCAACCGGACGTGATTGCGGATGGCTGCGACCAAAACCTGGCCGTGCTGCGTACCCGTAACGGCCTCAATAGCGCACTGGCGGGCGCGGGACTGCCGGCCGGGTTGCGTAATGCCGCCATCAACACCCTGGCTGCCCGTGGTGTGTCCTGGGGTAACCCGGATGAAGGTGTCATCGTTCGTCGCGGCCCGGATCGCGATGCACGTGACAGCGGCCAGTTCGGCGTGTCCTTCAAGTACATGTTCGATCCACTGGACACCGAATTCGGTGCCTATTTCATGAACTACCACAGCCGTGCGCCGATTTTCAGCGGCAAGGGTGCCCCGGCGAGCGCTTACAGCGCGGCGGGCCTGGTGGGCTCCCTGGTTGGCGCGGGTGTTCCGTTAGGTGTCGCGGCTGGCCTGGCTCCGACCTTGCTGCCGTTGCAAGTGGCGGGTAACTCCAGCTACTTCGTCGAATACCCGGAAGACATTCGCCTGTATGGCCTGAGCTTCTCCACCACGTTGCCTACGGGTACCGCCTGGAGTGGTGAGTTCAGCTACCGTCCGAACGCACCGGTTCAGCTCAACACCACCGACATTCTCTTTTCCGGCCTGACGCCACTGAACCCTAACGTTTCCGTACTTCAAGGGCGTCCAGGGGAAGATCAACATGGTTATCGCCGCAAGGAAGTGAGCCAGCTGCAAACGACCTTCACGCACTTCTTCGATCAGGTGATGGGCGCTGAGCGACTGACGCTGGTGGGCGAGGTGGGCTGGACTCACGTCGGCGGCCTGGAAAGCACATCGAAAGCACGTTACGGGCGTGACCCGAGCTACGGCCCTGGCCCATTGCCAGGTGGGCAGTGCCAGGCATTGAACGCTTCGACTCTGGCGGGTGGACCACAAAACAACGTCAGTCGTTACTGTGAAAACGATGGCTTCACCACCACAGATTCCTGGGGCTATCGCGCTCGTGCGATCTGGGAATACAACGACGTGATCGCCGGTGTGAACTTCAAGCCGAACATCGCCTGGTCCCATGACGTCGACGGTTACTCGCCTGGCCCTGGCGGCAACTTCGAGGAAGGTCGCAAAGCGGTCAGCCTGGGTCTCGATGCCGAGTACCAGAACACCTACACCGCGTCCCTGGCCTACACCAACTTCTTTGACGGCAAGTACACCACCGTGGATGACCGCGACTTCGTTGCGCTCAGCTTCGGCGTGAACTTCTAAGCACTGCATTTTCAGGACGAACACACCTATGAAAACAACAAAGAGTCTGTTCCACGCCGGATTTCTGGGGCTTACGCTGCTGGCGACCAGCGTGATGGCAGCGGTCCCTGCGGCCGAAGCGGACAAGCTGGGCAAGAGCCTGACGCCAATGGGCGCCGAGATGGCGGGTAATGCCGACGGTTCGATTCCAGCCTGGAAGCCGATGGCGAAAAACGCCGGCACCGCCGACGCCAAAGGTTTCCTGTCCGACCCGTTCGCCAGTGAAAAACCGCTGTTCACCATCACGGCGCAGAACGTCGACCAGTACAAGGACAAGCTCGCTCCGGGCCAGTACGCGATGTTCAAGCGTTACCCGGAAACCTTCAAGATGCCGGTTTACCCGTCCCATCGCGGCGCTACCGTGCCGGATGACGTGTTCGCTGCCATCAAGAAAAACGCCACCGCCACTGAGCTGGTGTCCGGCGGCAACGGGCTGAAAAACTTCGAAACCGCGGTACCGTTTCCGATTCCGAAAACCGGTGTCGAAGTCATCTGGAACCACATCACCCGCTATCGCGGTGGCAGCGTGACCCGTCTGGTGACCCAGGCCACTCCGCAGCCGAATGGCTCGTACAGCCTGGTCTACTTTCAGGACCAGTTCGTATTCCGCGACAAGATGAAGGATTTCGATCCGGCGAACCCGGGCAACATCCTGTTCTACTTCAAGCAGGAAGTGACCGCGCCGGCGCGTCTGGCCGGTGGTGTGCTGCTGGTGCACGAAACCCTCGATCAGGTGGCGGAACCACGTTCGGCGTGGGTCTACAACGCCGGTCAGCGTCGTGTGCGTCGTGCACCGCAAGTGTCCTATGACGGGCCGGGTACCGCGGCGGACGGCCTGCGTACCTCCGACAACCTGGACATGTACAACGGTGCGCCGGATCGTTACGACTGGAAGCTCGAAGGCAAGAAAGAGATGTACATCGCCTCCGACAGCTACAAGCTCGACGATCCGAAGCTGAAGTACGCCGACATCATCAAGGCCGGTCACATCAACCAGGACCTGGCTCGTTACGAGCTGCGTCGGGTCTGGCATGTGGTTGCAACCCTGAAGGAAGGTCAGCGTCACATCTACGCCAAGCGTGACTTCTACATCGACGAAGACACCTGGCAAGCAGCGGTGATCGATCACTACGACGGTCGCAATCAACTCTGGCGTGTAGCGGAAGCTCACTCCCAGAACTACTACAACGTTCAAGTGCCGTGGTACACCCTGGAAGCCCTGTACGACCTGCAGTCCGGCCGTTACCTGGCACTGGGCATGAAGAACGAAGAGAAGTCGGCATACAACTTCGGTTTCACTGCCACCACCAGCGACTTCACGCCTGCGGCATTGCGTCAGACCGGGGTTCGTTAACCTGAACTGAACAGAGGCCGCATCCTCGAAAGAAGCCCCGACTGGTTCGGGGCTTTTTTTTGTTCGTAGACTTTTTGTAGCCATTTGTAGCAATAACCTTCATTACCTCTTCGTTTACCGCTAGTCTGCGGACATCTGCAACGCCGCCAACAGCATTTCAAACAAGAGCCGGCCATGACTGATCTGTCCCCACTCCCGGGCCCTGCAAGCGTTACCGTCGCAACATTGGACGGGCGTTTTTATCGGCCTCCGCTGCCCGACGGCCATGTGCTGCGGCCTCGTTTATGCGAGCGCCTCAGTGCCGGTCTCGGCGGCAGGCTGCTGCTGGTCAGCGCGCCGGCGGGGTTTGGCAAGAGCTCATTGGCTGTGGAGTTCTGCCAGGGGCTGCCGGCGCATTGGCAAAGTCTCTGGCTGGGGTTGAGTCCGCGGGACAACGATCCAGGCCGTTTTCTGGAGCGATTGCTCGAAGGTCTTCAGGACTTTTTTCCGCAGTTGGGCCGCCAGTCTCTGGGGCTGTTGAAAATGCGTCAGCGGCATCAGCCGTTTGCTTTTGAAGAATGGCTGGACGGTTTGCTCGATGAGTTGGCCGTGCACCTGTTGCCGACGGCGCCATTGCTACTGGTCCTCGATGACTATCATCTGGCCCAGGGGCCGGTGCTCGATCGTTGCCTGCAGTTTTTCCTCAATCACCTTCCCGACGGCTTGCTGGTGATGGTCACCAGCCGCCAGCGTCCGGACTGGCATCTGGCACGGCTGCGGTTGTCGCGACAACTGCTCGAGTTGAATGAGCAGGATCTGCGCCTGACCCACGATGAAGCCTTGACCCTGCTCGATCGGCACAGCAGTTCGTTGCGCGGCGAAGCACTGGAAAACCTGATCCAGCGCAGTGAAGGCTGGGTTGCCGGCTTGCGTTTCTGGTTGCTGGCGGCCTCCGAAGCGGGCTCCGACGGTGCGTTACCCCAGTCCCTGCACGGTGGGGAAGGGCTGATTCGCGATTACCTGCTCGAAGAGGTCATCGATTGTCTGCCCGCCGAGGTGCAGTCGTTCCTTTATGACACGGCCCCTCAAGAGCGTTTTTGCAGCGAGCTGTGCGATGCTGTTCGCGAGGCGCATGACAGCGCCGAGATCCTGCGTTTTCTGCTTGCGCACCAAGTGTTCCTCGTACCGCTGGACGAGCATGGCCACTGGTACCGCTATCACCATCTGTTTTCCGACCTGCTGCGCACTCGACCAACCTCACAGGCGATGGTGCCGGCGGCCAGCCTGCATCTGCGCGCGTGTCGCTGGTTCAATGCCCAGGGCCTGCTCGATGAGGCGGTGGAGCAAGCGTTGCGCGCCGGGCATCTGGATGTCGCGGCCAACCTGGTGCAGAACCTTTCGGAAGAGCAATTGCTGGCGGAACAGAATGTCGGCATGTTGCTGCGCTGGAAAATGGACTTGCCCGACAGCCTGCTGATCAGCACGCCACGGTTGATCGTGCTTTACAGCTGGGCCTTGGGGCTGGCCTGTCAGCTCGACGCCGCCGAAGAGTTGGCCAGTCATCTGAGCCGCTTCCTGCCGGCACCGTCGGCCACTGCGCAGAAATCCATGCTGGCGCAATGGCTGGCCTTGAGCGGGATCATTGCCCGCGGGCGCGGCAACCGCGAATTGACGCTGCTGTATTGCACCGAAGCGCTGGAAAGCCTGCCATCGAAACGCTACGGCCAGCGCCTGATGTGTCTCTCGACCCTTTCCAACCTGGCCATTGCCGACGGCGACTTGTGGCGTGCCCGTGGCTTGAACCGCGACTCTCTTGAACTGGCGCAACGGGTGGGTAATCCGTTGTTCGAAGCGCTGGCCCATTACGACCGGGCGCGCGTGTTGCAGGCGCGAGGGGAAATCCTGCGCTCGCTGGACGAAGTCCGTCAGGGGCTGCAACGCCTGCAAGGGTTGTCGCCGCAGCGGCTGTATGCCGTGCGCGCTCGATTGACCTTGTACGAAGGATTTCTTCTGGCCCTGCGTCTGCAACCTCAGACCGCGCGGCTGCGTTTACAGGCCGGTTTGACTGAGGCCCGCGCCTGTCGCGACATCAGTGTCCTGATCGGCCATTGCGTGATTGCCCGGCTCGAAGGCAGCAGCGGCGAGTTCGCCAAGGCCTTTGCCGAACTCGCCGAAGCCGAACGGCTGATGCATATCTGGGACGTCCCGCCGATTTACTACCTGGCGATGATTACCCTGGTCAAATGCGAACTCTGGCTGGCCCAGGGACGCACCGATCTTGCGGAAGCCTGGCTCGCACGACTGGGCCAGACCTACAACGGCGAAACGCCTGCGGCACCGCCGGAATTCCATCCGCAACTGCCACTGCATATCGAGTTGCAGCAGGCCTTGCTTGAGGTCATTCAGGCGCAGCCGATGCTGGCCGAAGGGCGATTGAATGCGTTACTCGAGCATGGTCAGCAAACCGGTCGTCAGTTGCTCAGTGTGATGGCGCTGACACAAAAAACCGAACTGCTCCTTGCGCACAACCGCGAGCCTGAAGCCCGGCAGTCCTTCGCTCAGGCCCTTGAAGCGGCCAGTGGCGGCGCGCTGCAGCCTTTTGATGGCTTGTTGAATAAATGCCCTGACTGGCTTCGCGATCAACTGCAGAACTGCGCGAAAGCGACGGTATCGCAGAGCCTGTCGGAGCGACTCCCCGTTACCGCTGCACGCCTTGCTCCGGAGCCCTCACAAGCCTGCGAGCAACTCAGTTCCCGCGAACTGTCGGTTCTGAAACTCATTGCCCAAGGCTGCTCGAACCAGGAAATCAGCGATCAGCTATTCATTTCCCTGCACACGGTGAAAACCCACGCCAGCCACATCAACAGCAAACTCGGGGTTGAACGGCGCACGCAAGCGGTGGCACGGGCCAAGGCATTGGGAGTGTTGGGCTGACGTAGTGTGACGATACACAGGCGGTCAATGGCTGGACGCAATTGTGTGCGAAAATCCCTCGTCCCCGTTTTTATCGAGCATGCCCCGATGTCCCAGCAACCGACCCTCATCCGCGAAACCTTCCCCGTCGGCCCTTTGCAGTGCAACTGCACGATCATCGGCGATCCGGTGACGAAGAAGGCCATCGTGGTCGATCCGGGCGGCAATCACGAATTGATCCTCGCACGGCTCGATGCCCTGGGTCTGAAGGTTGTCAGCATCATCCATACCCATGCGCACCTCGATCACTTCCTGGCCTCCGGTCAGTTGAAGGAGAAAACCGGCGCGACCCTGCACTTGCACAAAGAGGATCAGTTCCTCTGGGACAATCTGGAGATGCAATGCCAGATGTTCGGTGTGCCGTACACGCCGGTTCCATCGCCGGATCGCTGGTTGGCCGACGATGAAGAACTCGCCTGCGGTTGCGGCGTGGCGTTGCACACGCCAGGTCATACGCCGGGTTCCATGAGCTTTTGGTTTTCAGAGGCTAAGCTGCTGATTGCCGGTGACACGTTGTTTCGTCGCGGGGTAGGGCGCACGGATTTGTGGGGTGGCGATCAGGCGACCATCGTGCGGTCGATCAAACAGCGCCTGTACACCCTTGATGAGGACGCAACGGTGGTGACCGGTCATGGTCCGGATACGCGTCTGGGTGATGAAATGCGCGACAACCCTTTTGTGCGGGCTTAAGGGGGGCGACGGAATTTTCTGCGCCCGAAATGATCCAACACCCGCAAAGAACCAATGCCTAAGACCCGTTGCATCCCAGAATGCAAAAAGTAGGAGCTCTTCATGTTCACCAAGCAGCGTTTGATTATTGTCGCTACGGCTGTGGCCTTGCTGTCAGGCTGCGCCTCGCCCAACCCATATGACAGCAGCCAGGGGCAGGCCGACGGTGGTTCCACGGGCATGAGCAAAACCGCCAAGTACGGCGGCCTCGGCGCTCTGGCGGGTGCGTTGGCCGGTGCCGCCATCAGCCACGATAACCGTGGCAAGGGTGCGCTGATCGGCGCCGCCGTAGTGGGTGCTTCGGCTGCCGGGTACGGTTACTACGCCGACCAGCAAGAGAAAAAACTGCGCGCCAGCATGGCCAACACCGGTGTTGAAGTGCAGCGCCAGGGCGATCAGATCAAGCTGATCATGCCGGGCAACATCACGTTCGCCACCGATTCGGCGAACATCGCTTCCAGCTTCTATCAGCCACTGAACAACCTGGCCGGTTCGCTCAAAGAGTTCAACCAGAACCAGATCGAAATCGTTGGCTACACCGACAGCACCGGGAGCCGTCAGCACAACATGGACCTGTCCCAGCGTCGTGCGCAGAGCGTGGCGACTTACCTGACGTCCCAAGGTGTCAGTGGTGCCAACCTGTCGGCACGTGGCGCCGGCCCGGATAGCCCGGTTGCCAGCAATGCCGATGCCAATGGCCGGGCACAGAACCGTCGCGTCGAGGTCAACCTCAAGGCGATTCCGGGTCAAGAGTATCCACAGCAGTAAACGCAGCCCCTTTACCCACCTGACTGAACCCCAGGCGTAAAAAAAACTGCCCGATCCTAAACAGATCGGGCGGTTTTTTTTGTGTCGAAAGTTCTGGCCCCTTCGCGGGCAAGCCCGCTCCCACAGTGACCGAGTCGCTTGATAGGTACGCGATCCCTGTGGGAGCGGGCTTGCCCGCGAAGGGGCCGAGTCGGCACCAAAGGTATTGGATCAGCAAAAAAAAAGCCCCCGGACAATCACTCGTCCGAGGGCTTTTGTGTATCGCGCGAAACCTGATTACTTCTTCAGGCCGTAATGCTCATCAAGCATGCCCGGCGCGTTCGGGGCTTTGGGGGCGTAGTCGCGAGGCGGCTCCTGATTGCGCGGTGGCGTCAGGCGTTCCCGTGGGGCCGCTGCCGCGTCGGCGTGCAGCGAAGCCAGCAGGCGTTGGCGGGTTTGCTCGTCCAGGGCCAGGCGGTTGGCACCCTCGGCGAGGTGATCCTGCACTTCCTGATAGCTCTGAGTCAGTTTCTTGACCAGGTTTGCAGTGCTGTTGAAGTGGGTAACCACCTCGTTCTGATAACTGTCAAAACGTTCCTGAATGTCATCCAGCTGACGTTGGGTACTGCTCGGCGCGGCGTTCGGCACCAGGCGAGCGATCAGGAATCCAATGGCGACACCCACAACCAGGGCAAGAGTCGGCAACAACCAAACTAAGAGCGAGTGTTCCACGAGTCCTTCCTCTATAAACGGCTTTGCTTTACGTTAACGGCTCGAACCTGCGCTGTATACCGCGATTCACTCGCAATACATCGGCACAGACAATTTGCTAGACGAGTCGACCCGATTCGAGGTCACGGAGTTCCTTCCTTGCTTATGCGCGAAACCCCTGTAGTGATTGACGGCCCGGTCGGGCAATTGGAAGCACTTTACCTGGATATCGAGCAGCCGCGCGGCATCGCGCTGATCTGCCACCCGAACCCGGTGCAGGGCGGCACCATGCTCAACAAAGTGGTCTCGACCCTGCAGCGCACCGCGCGCGATGCCGGTTTGATTACTTTGCGTTTCAACTACCGTGGCGTCGGTGCCAGCGAAGGCTCGCACGACATGGGGACCGGCGAAGTCGACGACGCCCAGGCAGCGGCCGCATGGCTACGGGCGAAACATCCTGATTTGCCGCTGACGTTGTTCGGTTTTTCCTTCGGCGGTTTTGTTGCAGCAAGTCTCGGCGGACGACTGGAGGCCAAGGGCGAACAGCTCAAGCATTTGTTCATGGTGGCCGCCGCTGTTACCCGGCTCAATGGTTACGACCTGCTGCCGGTGAACTGCCCGCTGACCCTGATCCAGCCGGAAACAGATGAAGTCATTGACCCGCAAGCCGTCTACGACTGGTCCGAGAAACTCGATCGTCCCCATGAGCTGCTGAAAGTGGCAGAATGCGGACACTTTTTTCATGGCAAGCTGACCGATCTCAAGGATCTGATCCTGCCGCGTCTTTCGAATTGATTGCAGTCTGACAAGCGATTACCCATGACGACTCGTACCCGTATCCTCACCGGCATCACCACCACCGGCACGCCGCACCTGGGCAACTACGCCGGCGCCATCCGCCCGGCGATCCTTGCCAGCCGCGACAGCAATGCCGATTCGTTCTACTTCCTGGCCGACTACCACGCCCTGATCAAATGCGATGACCCGCTGCGCATCCAGCGCTCGCGTCTGGAAATCGCCGCGACCTGGCTGGCCGGTGGCCTGGATGTGGACCGCGTGACGTTCTATCGCCAGTCCGACATCCCGGAAATCCCGGAGCTGACCTGGCTGTTGACCTGTGTTGCGGCCAAGGGCTTGCTTAACCGCGCCCACGCCTACAAGGCTTCGGTGGACAAGAACGTCGAAACCGGCGAAGACCCGGATGCCGGTATCACCATGGGCCTGTACAGCTATCCGGTGCTGATGGCCGCGGACATTCTGATGTTCAACGCGCACAAGGTGCCGGTCGGTCGTGACCAGATCCAGCACGTGGAAATGGCCCGGGATATCGGTCAGCGCTTTAACCATCTGTTTGGCCAGGGCAAAGAATTCTTCACCATGCCCGAGGCGCTGATCGAAGAAAGCGTCGCGACGCTGCCCGGCCTCGACGGTCGCAAGATGTCGAAGAGCTACGACAACACCATTCCGTTGTTCAGCAGCGCCAAAGAGATGAAAGACGCGATCTCGCGGATTGTCACTGACTCCCGCGCGCCGGGCGAAGCCAAAGATCCGGACAATTCGCACCTGTTCACGCTGTTCCAGGCCTTTGCCACCCCGGTACAGTCCGACGAATTCCGCAGCGAATTGTTGCAGGGCCTGGGTTGGGGCGAGGCGAAGAATCGTCTGTTCCAGCTGCTCGACAGCGAACTGGGCGAGTCCCGCGAGCGTTATCACCAACTGATCGAACGCCCGGCTGATCTGGAAGACATCCTGCAAATCGGTGCGAAAAAGGCCCGTGCCGTAGCGACGCCTTTCCTTAACGAATTGCGCGAAGCGGTCGGCTTGCGTTCTTTCGTGGCCCAGACGCAAGTCGCGGCGACCACCAAGAAGAAAGCCGCGAAAGCTGCACGTTTTGTCAGCTTCCGCGAAGACGACGGCAGTTTCCGCTTCCGCCTGCTGGCGGCCGATGGCGAGCAACTGCTGTTGTCGCGCAACTTCGCCGACGGTAAAACCGCTGGTCAGGTGACCAAGCAACTGCAAGCGGGCCAGCCTCTGGACGTGCGGAATGAAGACCTGAGCTTCAGCGTCTGGCTGGAAGGTGAGTGCGTGGCCGATAGCCCGGCGTTCGCCGACACGGCGGCCCGTGACGTTGCCATCGGCGCTCTGCGGATTGCGCTGACGCCGGTTCAGGAATAATCAACGGCTCGGTCCGACCAAGGGCCGATTGCCATTCCCACGGGCCATCGCTACAGTGACGGCCCGTTTTTGTTGCCTTGCTAACGAATTATGACGCCCCTAGAACGATATCAAGCTGATCTGAAACGCCCGGAATTCTTCCATGACGCCGCGCAGGAAACCGCCGTGCGCCATTTGCAGCGCCTGTACGACGATCTGGTCGCGGCCTCGCAGAACAAACCGGGCCTGCTCGGCAAACTGTTTGGCAAGAAAGAACAGGCGCCGGTCAAGGGCCTGTATTTCTGGGGCGGCGTAGGCCGTGGCAAGACTTACCTGGTCGACACCTTCTTCGAAGCGCTGCCGTTCAAGGAAAAGACCCGGACTCACTTCCACCGCTTCATGAAGCGTGTGCACGAAGAGATGAAGACCCTCGGCGGCGAGAAAAACCCGCTGACCATCATCGCCAAGCGTTTCTCCGACGAGTCGCGAGTGATCTGTTTTGATGAATTCTTCGTCTCCGACATCACCGACGCGATGATCCTCGGCACGCTGATGGAAGAGCTGTTCAAGAACGGCGTGACCCTGGTTGCCACTTCGAACATCGTCCCGGACGGTTTGTACAAAGACGGCTTGCAGCGTGCGCGCTTCCTGCCGGCCATCGCGCTGATCAAGCAGAACACCGAGATCGTCAACGTCGACAGCGGCGTCGATTATCGTCTGCGTCACCTCGAGCAAGCGGAGCTGTTCCACTTCCCGCTCGATGAGGCGTCTCACGAAAGCCTGCGCAAGAGCTTCCGTGCGCTGACGCCGGAATGCACGGCGGCCATCGAGAACGATGTGCTGATCATCGAGAACCGCGAAATCCGTGCCTTGCGCACCTGCGATGACGTGGCCTGGTTTGACTTCCGCGAACTCTGCGACGGCCCACGCAGCCAGAACGATTACATCGAACTGGGCAAGATCTTCCACGCCGTGCTGCTCAGCGGTGTCGAGCAGATGAGCGTCACCACCGACGACATCGCCCGACGCTTTATCAACATGGTCGACGAGTTCTACGACCGTAACGTGAAGCTGATAATTTCCGCCGAAGTCGAGCTCAAAGACCTCTACACCGGCGGTCGCCTGAATTTCGAATTCCAGCGCACCCTCAGCCGTCTGCTGGAAATGCAATCCCACGAATTCCTGTCCCGGGCACACAAGCCGTAGGAAATTTCGGAAAATGAAAAAGGCCTGCAATTGCAGGCCTTTTTTATGCGCCCAAGATCCCATGTAGGAGCGAGCTTGCTCGCGATGAACCCGAGTTCGCCGCGGGGCACCAGATTTTACGCGTCATCGTTGACGACCATCGCGAGCAGGCTCGCTCCCACATTGGATTTGTGTGCCTCGTCCTTACGCCGCTTGCTGAAACTGCTGGCGATACTGGTTCGGCGACAACTCGGTGTGCTGGCGGAACAGCCGCGCGAAGAAGCTCGCATCGTCGTAACCGACTTCATAACTGATGGTCTTGATGCTCTTGCGGCTGCCGGACAGCAAGCCCTTTGCCGTTTCAATGCGCAGGCGTTGCAGGTAATGCAGCGGCTTGTCGCCGGTGGCGGTCTGGAAGCGGCGCATGAAGTTGCGGATGCTCATGCCGTGCTCGCGTGCAACGTCCTCGAAGCGGAACTTGTCGGCGAAGTGCTCTTCGAGCCAGTGCTGGATCTGCAGGATGATCACGTCCTGGTGCAGCTTCTGGCCACCGAAACCGATGCGTCCCGGCGAGTAGCTGCGCTGCACTTCATAGAGAATGTCGCGGGCCACGGCCTGGGCCACGTTGGCGCCGCAGAAGCGCTCGATCAGGTAGATATAGAGATCGCACGCCGACGTGGTGCCGCCAGCGCAATAGAGGTTGTCGGCGTCGGTCAGGTGCTTGTCCTGATTGAGATAAACCCTCGGGAAACGCTCGGCAAACGCGTTGAAGAAGCGCCAGTAAGTGGTCGCTTCCTTGCCGTCGAGCAACCCGGCTTCGGCGAGCCAGAACACCCCGGTGGCCTCGCCGCACAGTACCGCGCCGCGCGCATGCTGCTGGCGCAACCACGGCAGGATCTGTGGGTAACGTTGGCAAAGGGTTTCGAAATCGTCCCAGAACGCCGGGAGGATGATGACGTCAGCGTTTTCCAGGCCGCCGTCCACCGGCATGATCACGTCGCTGAAGCTGTTGACCGGTTTGCCGTCGGGGCTGACCAGGCGCGTTTCGAACGCCGGTGTCAGGCCCTGGCCCAGTTGTTTGCCGTAACGCAGGCTGGCCAGGTGGAAGAAATCCTTGGCTTGCATGAGGGTGGAAGCGAAAACCCGGTCGATAGCCAGGATGCTGACGCGCCGCAAGGGCGTGGAGACTTGGTTAGACATAATTCAACTTTATTCTTATAGGGGAAAGTGGTCACCAGACGGCTGGATCGTCTTATTTTTTGTCGGATGTGTCCAGTGTCCTGTATCGGAAGCGAGGCTTAGTCTCTGAAGGTCTATTCCTTCTAACAATAACGACAGGTGCCGCATGATCCCCAGAACCTTGTTCAGTTCCGAGCACGAACTTTTTCGCGACAGCGTGCGAACCTTCCTCGAAAAAGAGGCCGTGCCGTTTCATGGGCAATGGGAAAAACAAGGCTATATCGACCGCCAACTCTGGAACAAGGCAGGGGAGGCGGGGATGCTCTGCTCGCATCTGCCGGAAGAGTACGGCGGGCTGGGAGCGGATTTTCTCTACAGTGCGGTGGTGATCGAAGAGGTGGGGCGTCTGGGGCTTACCGGGATCGGTTTTTCCCTGCATTCCGACATCGTCGCGCCGTACATCCTGCATTACGGCAGCGAAGCGCTGAAACACAAATACCTGCCAAAACTGGTGTCCGGCGAAATGGTCACCGCTATTGCCATGACCGAGCCGGGTGCCGGTTCCGACCTGCAAGGGGTGAAAACCACGGCGGTGCTCGATGGCGATGAATATGTGATCAACGGTTCGAAGACGTTCATCACCAACGGCTATCTCGCGGACCTGGTGATTGTCGTGGCCAAGACCGATCCGAAGGCAGGCGCGAAAGGCACCAGCCTGTTTCTGGTCGAGGCCGACACGCCGGGCTTTGCCAAGGGCAAGCGCCTGGAAAAAGTCGGCATGAAAGCGCAGGACACCTCGGAGCTGTTCTTCCAGGATGTTCGCGTGCCGAAAGAAAACCTGCTGGGCCAGGCCGGGATGGGCTTCGCGTATCTGATGCAGGAATTGCCGCAAGAGCGTCTGACGGTTGCTGTTGGCGGACTGGCGTCGGCTGAGGCTGCGCTGCAATGGACGCTGGAATACACCCGCGAGCGCAAGGCGTTCGGCAAGGCGATTGCCGACTTCCAGAACACCCGTTTCAAGCTGGCGGAGATGGCGACCGAGATCCAGATTGGCCGGGTCTTCGTCGATCGCTGCCTGGAGTTGCACCTGCAAGGCAAGCTCGATGTGCCGACGGCGGCGATGGCCAAGTATTGGGGCACGGACCTGCAATGCAAGGTGCTCGACGAGTGCGTGCAGTTGCATGGCGGCTACGGGTTCATGTGGGAATACCCGATCGCCCGGGCGTGGGCGGATGCGCGGGTGCAGCGGATTTATGCCGGCACCAACGAAATCATGAAGGAGATTATTGCCAGATCCTTGTAGGAGCGAGCTTGCTCGCGATGAATTTGAGGACGACACGTCTTTCCAGGTTGCACGCGTTATCGTTCACGTCCATCGCGAGCAAGCTCGCTCCTGCATGTGCGAGTTACGGTGCTGGATTCGGGTGATCCTTGTGGATCGCCTCGATCCCCGCCAGCACTTCATCGGAAAGTTTCAGCTCGAAGCTGGCAATGTTGCTGTCCAGCTGTTCCAGCGTCGTCGCGCCGATGATGTTGCTGGTCACGAACGGCTGCTGCGTCACAAACGCCAAGGCCATTTGCGCCGGGTCCAGACCGTGCTCGCGGGCCAGCGCCACATAACGGCTGCAGGCGGCTTCCGACTGTGGATTGAAATAGCGGCTGAAGCGGCTGTAGAGGCTCAGGCGACCTTTCGGCGGACGCGCGCCACCTTCGTACTTGCCCGACAGGAAACCGAACGCCAGCGGCGAATAGGCCAGCAAGCCGCACTGTTCGCGGATGGCGATTTCCGCCAGGCCGACTTCGAAGCTGCGGTTGAGCAGGTTGTACGGGTTCTGGATCGACACTGCACGCGGCCAGCCACGGGCTTCGGCCAGTGCCAGGAAACGCATCGTGCCCCACGGCGTTTCGTTGGACAGGCCGATGTGGCGGATCTTGCCGGCCTTGACCTGTTCGTCCAGCGCTTCGAGGGTGTCCTCCAGCGGGGTCAGGTTCGCTTCGCTCTTGTGTTTGTAGCCAAGTTGACCGAAGAAGTTGGTGCTGCGCTCCGGCCAGTGCAATTGATAGAGGTCGATATAGTCGGTCTGCAGGCGCTTGAGGCTCGCATCCACGGCTTCGGTGATGTGCTGGCGGTTGTGGCGCAGGTTTTTGTCACGGATGTAGTCGATGGTGTTGCCGGGGCCGGCGATCTTGCTGGCCAGGATCCAGTCGGCACGATCACCGCGGCTTTTGAAGTAATTGCCGATGTAGCGCTCGGTGGTGGCATAGGTTTCAGCTTTCGGTGGTACCGGGTACATCTCGGCGGTGTCGATGAAATTGATCCCGGCGCTTTTGGCCCGTTCAATCTGTGCGAAGGCTTCAGCTTCACTGTTTTGCTCGCCCCAGGTCATGGTTCCGAGGCAGATGGCGCTCACGTTCAGATTGGTTCGGCCTAGCTGTCGATAATCCATCAGGTGCTCCTTGGGCAAAACAATCATAAAAGCAGGTTGAAATATTTTTCGCAATCTGCATAATTGCGCACCTCTTTCTGCAGTGGAAGTGATGCGCCGCCGCCGAAGAATCTTGCCGTTGAACGGACGCGCCGACCCGAGCCCCCGAAAGCGTCTGTATCCGGCTGCCTTTGACTTGTCAAAGTACGCACTATTCAGTAAGATCCGCCGTCTAATTTACAGGGCGGCCCCTGAGGCTATAAAGAATGAAAACTTTTACTGCTAAACCGGAAACAGTACAGCGCGACTGGTTTGTCGTCGACGCTGCAGGTCAGACCCTGGGTCGTCTGGCCACCGAAATCGCGAGCCGTCTGCGTGGCAAGCATAAAGCTGAGTACACTCCTCACGTTGACACCGGCGATTACATCGTCGTTATCAATGCCGAGCAGATTCGTGTAACCGGTGCTAAAACCACCGACAAAATCTACTACTCCCACTCCGGTTTCCCGGGCGGCATCAAGTCGATCAACTTCGAAAAGCTGATCGCTAAAGCCCCTGAGCGCGTGATCGAGACCGCGGTCAAAGGCATGCTGCCTAAGAACCCGCTGGGTCGCGACATGTATCGTAAGCTGAAAGTCTATGCGGGCGCTGTACACCCTCATACTGCTCAGCAGCCCCAAGAACTGAAGTTTTAACGGAATAGTTCATTATGTCGGCGACTCAAAATTACGGCACTGGCCGTCGCAAGACCGCAACCGCACGCGTTTTCCTGCGTCCGGGTACTGGTAACATCTCCATCAACAACCGTTCGCTGGATAATTTCTTCGGCCGCGAAACTGCCCGCATGGTAGTTCGTCAGCCGCTGGAATTGACTGAGACTGTCGAGAAGTTCGACATCTACGTCACCGTGATCGGCGGTGGTGTAAGTGGTCAAGCTGGCGCAATCCGCCACGGCATCACTCGCGCTCTGATGGACTACGACGAAACCCTGCGTAGCGCTCTGCGCAAAGCTGGCTTCGTTACTCGCGATGCCCGTGAAGTTGAACGTAAGAAAGTCGGTCTGCGTAAAGCGCGTAAGCGTCCGCAGTACTCGAAGCGTTAATTCGCTTTCACGTTCAAAAAGAACGCCCAGTTTCCTCACGGAGCTGGGCGTTTTTTTATGGGTGCGATTTATCAAAGAATTGCTCTGTGACAACTTGCCACATCCGCAGAGCCCCTATACTACAAGGCTTGGCAGTGGAGCCCTTCGGTAATTACCTTGTCAGAATTGGGGCTTTTCATTACCATTCGGCAAAATTTTTATAAGTACATAGTTTTACTTAGTAGATGCCTGATTTAACAGGCCACAAAGCTGATGGGAGAGGACTGAATGAGCAATGACGGCGTGAATGCAGGCCGGCGTCGCTTCTTGGTAGCAGCCACATCCGTGGTGGGTGCTGCAGGAGCGGTGGGGGCTGCGGTCCCGTTCGTGGGGTCATGGTTTCCCAGTGCCAAGGCGAAAGCCGCAGGTGCACCGGTGAAAGTGAATGTCAGCAAAATCGAGCCAGGCCAGCAGATGATTGCTGAGTGGCGCGGTCAGCCGGTGTTCATTGTCCGCCGTACCGAGGAAATCCTGGGGAATCTGAAAAAGATCGAGGGCCAGCTGGCTGACCCGACCTCCAAGAACTCGACACAACCGACCTATGTCGACCCGGTAACGCGTTCGATCAAGCCAGAGGTTCTGCTGCTGATCGGTATCTGTACGCACCTGGGGTGCTCGCCGACCTTCCGCCCCGAAGTGGCACCTGCTGATCTGGGCAAGGACTGGGTGGGCGGCTATTTCTGCCCGTGCCACGGTTCCCACTACGATCTGGCTGGCCGCGTCTACAAGTCGCAACCTGCGCCTTTGAACCTGCCAGTTCCCCCGCATTCCTATGAGACCAATGAGATTATTGTCATTGGCGTCGATACGGAGAAAGCGTGATGAGCAAGTTCATGGATTGGGTTGATGCGCGCTTTCCCGCGACCAAAATGTGGGAAGACCATCTCAGCAAGTACTACGCCCCGAAGAACTTCAACTTCTTCTACTTCTTTGGTTCCCTGGCGCTGCTCGTTCTGGTCAACCAGATCGTTACCGGTGTCTGGCTGACCATGAGCTACACCCCGTCGGCGGAAGAAGCGTTTGCTTCCGTCGAATACATCATGCGTGACGTCGAGTACGGCTCGATCCTGCGTCTGCTGCACTCCACCGGCGCTTCGGCGTTCTTCATCGTGGTTTATCTGCACATGTTCCGTGGCTTGCTCTACGGTTCGTATCAGAAGCCGCGTGAGCTGGTGTGGGTCTTCGGCATGCTGATCTACCTGGCGCTGATGGCGGAAGCCTTCATGGGTTACCTACTGCCGTGGGGCCAGATGTCCTACTGGGGTGCCCAGGTGATCATCTCGCTGTTCGGTGCGATCCCGGTTATCGGTAACGACCTGACTCAGTGGATCCGTGGTGACTACCTGATTTCCGGTATCACGCTGAACCGCTTCTTCGCCCTGCACGTTGTTGCCCTGCCGATCGTGATTCTCGGTCTGGTGGTGCTGCACGTACTGGCGCTGCACGAAGTCGGCTCGAACAACCCGGACGGCGTGGACATCAAGAAATACAAAGACGAAAACGGCGTACCGCTGGACGGCATTGCCTTCCACCCGTACTACACCGTGAAAGATATCGTCGGCGTGGTGGTGTTCCTGTTCATCTTCTGCTCGATCGTGTTCTTCTTCCCGGAAATGGGCGGCTACTTCCTCGAGAAGCCGAACTTTGAAGTGGCGAACGCGTTCAAGACCCCAGAGCACATTGCTCCGGTCTGGTACTTCACACCGTTCTACGCGATTCTGCGGGCGGTTCCGGACAAGCTCCTGGGCGTTATCGCCATGGGTGCGGCCATCGCTGTACTGTTCGTCCTGCCATGGCTGGACCGTAGCCCGGTCAAGTCTATGCGCTACAAAGGCTGGTTGAGCAAAATCTGGCTCTGGGTGTTCTGCATCTCGTTCGTGATTCTGGGCGTGCTGGGTGTTCTGGCGCCGACTCCAGGCCGTACGTTGCTGTCGCAGGTGTGTACTTTCCTGTACTTCGCCTACTTCATTCTGATGCCTTTCTACACCAGGCTCGAGAAGACCAAACCGGTTCCGGAAAGGGTGACTGGCTGATGAAAAAGCTATTTGCTGTACTGATTCTTGCTGCTTTGCCTGTACTGTCCTTCGCTGCCGAGCACGGTGGCCCTGAGTTGGAAAAGGTCGACATCGACGTTTCCGACAAGGCCGCCATGCAAGATGGCGCGCGTACATTCGCCAACTACTGCATGGGCTGCCACAGCGCCAAGTTCCAGCGCTACGAGCGTGTTGCCGACGATCTGGGCATTCCTCACGATCTGATGCTGTCGAAGCTGGTGTTCACTGGCGCCAAGATCGGCGACCACATGAGCATCGGCATGCAGCCGGCTGACGCCAAGACCTGGTTCGGTGCTGCACCGCCCGACCTGACCCTGGTGGCTCGTGTTCGCGGTACGGACTGGCTCTACGGCTACCTGAAGTCGTTCTACGAAGATCCGTCGCGTCCTTGGGGCGTGAACAACAAGGTCTTCCCGAACGTGGGCATGCCGAACGTCCTGGTGGGCCTGCAAGGTCGTCAGGTCGTCGGTTGCAAACAGGTCCAGATCGTCGAAGACGGCAAGAAGCAATATGATCCGCTGACCGGTACCGCGCTGACTCATGAAGCGTGCGATCAGCTGACCATCGTGCCGAAGAGCGGTGCTCTGACCGAAGAGCAGTTCGATGAGAAGGTCAAGAATCTGGTAACCTTCCTCGCTTACTCGGCTAACCCGGTTAAGCTGCAGCATCAGCGCATTGGTACCTACGTCTTGCTGTACCTGGCGTTCTTCTTCGTATTCGCCTACTTGCTCAAGCGCGAATACTGGAAAGATGTGCACTGATAAAGTTTCAAGCAATTGCTGTTAATCGCGCGCGCCCAAGGGCGTCTCTGAAGGTGTAACGAGTCTGGTTTATCCAGGCGTTACGGGAGACGCCCTCTGGGCGCGCTCGTTTTTCCGCTTCCGATAATTTCAACAAGCGAGGAGGACCGCCATGGGCGTGACCAATCGGTTGGCCTGTTACTCCGACCCCGCCGACCACTATTCCCACCGAGTGCGCATCGTACTTGCAGAGAAGGGTGTCAGCGCCGAGATCATTTACGTGGAAGCTGGCCGCCAGCCGCCTAAACTGATTGAGGTGAACCCTTACGGAAGCCTGCCCACCCTGGTCGATCGTGACCTGGCGTTGTGGGAGTCGACCGTGGTGATGGAATATCTGGATGAGCGTTACCCGCATCCGCCTTTGCTGCCGGTTTATCCAGTGGCGCGTGCCAACAGCCGTTTGCTGATTCATCGTATTCAGCGTGACTGGTGTGGTCTGGTGGATCTGATCCTGGATTCGCGGACCAAGGAAGCTGCCCGTGTCGTTGCTCGTAAAGAGCTGCGTGAAAGCCTGACTGGCGTGTCGCCGCTGTTCGCCGACAAGCCGTTTTTCCTCAGCGAGGAACAAAGTCTGGTGGATTGCTGCCTACTACCAATACTCTGGCGTTTGCCGATTTTGGGTATTGAACTGCCACGGCCCGCCAAGCCGTTGCTTGATTACATGGAGCGCTCGTTTGCGCGTGAGGCTTTCCAGGCAAGTCTGTCTGGCGTCGAACGCGATATGCGCTAAGGCTTAAGGAGCCGCTATGAACTCCAGTCGACCTTATCTGGTCCGCGCGCTCTACGAGTGGATTGTGGACAACGATTGCACCCCGCACATGCTGGTCAATTCCGAGTATCCGTCGGTGCAGGTGCCTCAGGGTTTTGCCAGTGACGGACAGATTGTCCTGAACGTGTCACCGGCCGCCGTGCGTCATCTGCACATGGACAACGAAGCGGTCAGCTTCGAAGGGCGCTTCGGTGGCGTGCCGCACACCCTGTACGTGCCTATCGCAGCGATCCTGGGTATTTACGCCCGGGAGAACGGTCAGGGCATGGTGTTCGATCTGGAATCGCCTATGGAAGACGAGGAAGAGATCGAGCCGGATGATGATCTTCCGCCGCCGGACAGTGAGCCGCCGCGCCCAAGCGGTCGGCCAAGTTTGAAAGTGGTGAAGTAATAAAAAAGGCGATCCGAAAGGATCGCCTTTTTTATTACTTGTAGGAGCCGGCTTGCCGGCGAAGGCGTCCTCGAAATCGCCTTCGCCGGCAAGCCTGGCTCCTACAGGGTGATGACGGTCTCTAGATCGCCGCTAGTATCAGTCAATGTACTCAAACAGCTTCACAATCTTCTGCACGCCGGAAACACCCTGCACCAGATTGGTCGCCTGGGCGGCTTCCTGCTTGGTCAGCAGACCCAGTAAATAGACGATGCCGTTTTCAGTGACAACCTTGATGCGCGAGCCCGGGATGTTCGGATCGGTGAGCATCTGGGTCTTGATCTTGGAGGTCAGCCAGGTGTCGTTCTGGCGGGCGAGGAAACCGGAAGGCGGCAGCACCTGCAGTTCGTTGTGCACCGTTTTCACGCGCTGCACGGCGGCAGCGGCCTGTTCGGCCTTGGCCTTGAGGTCGGCGCGTGGCGTTTGCCCGGCGAGCAGTACGACGCCGTTGAAGCTGGTGACGACGATGTGCGAATCGTTGTCCAGGGCTGGATCGGCCTTGGCGATGTTCACGCCGACTTTGGTGTCGATCAGAGAGTCGTCGATCTTGCTGCCTAAGGTGCGTGTGCCGCGATCATCATCGATCGGCGCTTCACGGCTGGCATTCACCACCGAGGTGCAGCCGCTGATGCCGAGGCACAGGGTCAAGGCCAGAAGGCCTAGGCGATTAGGGGTCATTCTTCACTCCCGAACAGTTGGCTGTCGATCAAATCGCAAAGGCAATGGATCGCCAGCAGGTGGACTTCCTGAATACGTGCGGTGACGTTGGCCGGTACGCGAATCTCGACGTCCTCGGGCAATAGCAGCGACGCCATGCCGCCGCCATCGCGACCGGTCAATGCTACGACAATCATTTCGCGATCATGTGCGGCCTGGATCGCTTGAATAATGTTCGCCGAGTTGCCGCTGGTGGAAATCGCCAGCAGTACGTCGCCCGGCTGGCCGAGCGCGCGGATCTGCTTGGAGAAGATTTCGTTGTAGCTGTAGTCGTTGGCGATCGAGGTGATCGTCGAGCTGTCGGTGGTCAACGCGATGGCCGGCAGGCTCGGACGCTCACGTTCAAAGCGGTTGAGCAGCTCGGACGAGAAATGCTGGGCATCGCCCGCGGAACCGCCGTTGCCGCAGGAGAGCATTTTGCCCTCGTTGAGCAGGGCGTTGACCATCACTTGGCTGGCTTGCTCGATGTGCGGTGCAAGTACGTCCATCGCCATTTGCTTGGTGTCGATACTGGCCTGAAAAAGCTGGCGAATTCGGGATTGCATGTCCATCTGTGTGACCTTAATTAGCGCGGCTACTCGGCACATGAATGTGCAGCCCGCAAAGCAAAGAGCAAAATTGTCGGGTGAAAGTGTCCGGTTCGGGACGCACGCGATCAGCTGTCGAAGGCATTCTGCAGCCAGTTCAACTGATCGAGGCTGCTGTCGATGGCAACCACGTCGAAACGGCAAGGGGAATTGGCCCAACGCGACTCGCGCTGAAGAAAATACTGCGCGGCAGAAATCAGTTTCTGCCGTTTGCGCTCATCGATGCTATCGAGCGCGCCACCCCATTGAGTGTTTTTTCTGTAGCGAACTTCAACGAATACTACTGTATCGCCATCAAGCATGACCAGATCAAGCTCGCCGCGTTTACACAACCAGTTCTGCGCCAGCAGGCGCAGACCCTGTTGTTGCAGATGCTCGAGCGCATGGCGCTCGGCATCTTTACCGCTTTGCTGGCGTGACCGGTCAGGCATCAGCGCGGGGTGTCCGGCAGGCGTTGAACCTGGCCGTTGGCGAACTGTGCCCACGGCAACTGGCGCACGACGCGCTGGTTCTGAGTCATGCCCAGGCTACCCGATTGACCTTCGATGCGGCTGTCCGGCAGCGCCTTGAGTTGCCCCAGGCGCGGAGCCAGGCGGTAGGCGTCGACGCCCATCGCATACAAACGACCCAGGCTGCCGGCGGCTTGTGGCCATTGTGTGGTCACTTGCTTGCGCAGCGGGTCGTTGGCGTCCAGCAACCATGGGGTTTCGCAGAAGCGAATGCCGTTCATGTCGTTGTACTGGTTCACGTCGCCGCTGGCACTGAATACGTGGGACGTGGCGTAAACCGGCACATCGCCTGCGTATTGGAAGTTCAGGGTCGGTTTGATCTGCTGGGCTTGCTGAGGTGTGGCGGCCAGGAAGATGAACTCGATGTCCTGGCGACGCGAAGGCTGGGCAGCGACCTGCGAACCGACGGTGCTTTGCAGGCTCTTGGCGCGGCCTTCGCTCTGGCGCAGCTGGAACATGTCGGCAATCTGCTGGGCCAGTTGCACTGGCTGATCAACGCGCTCGGTGGCAACGATGCTGCCACCGTTTGCCTGCCAGTCCTGGCTGAACGCTCGGAGTACGCGGTCGCCCCATTCGCCTTTCGGCACCATGATCGCGGCGCGATGCAGGCCATCGGCGCGAGCGCGACGGGATACTTCGCGGGCTTCGTCTTCAGCGGCAAGACCGAACTGGAACAACTGGGCCGGGCCTTGTTCGCCTTCGCTGTAGTTCAGCGCCAGGGTCGTGATCGGCAGCTGTGGGCGAGTGCTGAGCTGTTTGACCAGTGGTTTTTCCAGCGGACCGACGACCAGTTGCACGCCATCGGCCTGAGCCTTGCGATAGAACTCGTCAAGGGAAGTCAGGCGCGAGCTGTCATAGAACTCGATGGCAGGCGGCTTCTGGCCGGCCTGTTGAGCCTGGTAGTGTGCTGCCATGAAACCTTCGCGAAGCGCTTTGCCGACCGATGCCAGCGGGCCGTCTTGCGGCAGCAGCAGGGCGATCTTGCTCAGAGGCTGGCTGGCCAGTTCCTTGAGTTTGGTCAGTGACAGCGGCAACTGAATGGCGGCCGGGTGTTTAGGGTTCTGGGTGCGCCAGTTGTCGATCGCAGCTTGTTGCTGCTCAAGCGTGCCGGCTGTTTTAACCACCAGCGCCAGGCCCATCCAGCCACCGAGGTCGTCCTTGGTGGTTGGCTGCAATTGGTCGGTTGGCAGCGAAGCGATCAGGGTCCAGATCGCTTCGTGGTTTTTGCCTGCCGCTTCACCGCTCAACATCGGCGCGATGAAAATACGCTCCCGTGCGGCGGCGAGGGTCTGGCCATCGGCCTCAAGGGCGCGGGCGTGCACGGTGCCGGTGCGAATCTGTTGTTCCTCCGGCAATTCACCCAGGCGTTGCAGGCTTGGATGGCTCAAAGCGGTCAGCGCCGCTTTCGGCTGATTGCGGGTCATGGCCAGTTCAGCCGCCAGCGTGTTGGCGAAGACCTGTTGGCCTGGCTTGAGTTGCTCGACCGGCACTTGTTGCAGGATTTGCGCGGACTGGCCGGCATTGCCCTGGCGATAAGCGAGGTCGGCCGCGCTCAGGCGAAACAGCGCGGCTTGTTCCGGCGTTTTGCTTTTAGCGGCCTGATCGAGCAGTTGCTCGATACTGGCATCCGGGGTCCGTGGGAGTTCGCCAAGGCTGGAAGAGGGCGAGCTGGCGCAAGCCGCCAGCAAGGCAGCGAGGCAGAGGGCAGTGAACAGCCGCAGGCAAGCGATCATGTAGTGTTCCTGATACTCGATCAAATAAGCGTGGAATTGTACCCAAGCACTGGCCGGGGCGCGATGTTACTGGCGTGAATCGATCAATTTAGCTCGTACAAATGTTGCAGCACTGCACCGTAGCCTGAAAAACCCGGGGTTGCTTGCGCGTATCGCAATCGTCGCTACGCGCTACAATGACGGCTTTTACCGATCATGAGGTGTGCGCTTTGACTGCTCCAGGTGCTTTGAATTCCGCTGCTGGCTCGCTTTATGTGGTGGCGACGCCCATCGGCAACCTGGACGACATCAGTGCGCGCGCGCTGAAGATCCTGCGCGAAGTGGCATTGATCGCTGCCGAAGATACCCGTCATTCTCAGCGGTTGATGCAGCATTTCGGCATCCCCACGCCGCTGGCGGCATGCCACGAGCACAACGAGCGGGATGAAGGTAGCCGCTTTATTACCCGCCTGCTTGCCGGTGACGATGTGGCGCTGATCTCCGACGCCGGGACGCCGCTGATCTCTGATCCGGGTTATCATCTGGTGCGTCAGGCCCGTGCGGCCGGAATCAATGTCGTGCCGGTCCCGGGGGCTTGTGCATTGATTGCGGCGCTGTCGGCGGCGGGTTTGCCGTCGGACCGTTTTATCTTCGAAGGCTTCCTGCCGGCCAAGGCAGTCGGTCGTCGGGCTCGTCTGGAGTTGGTAAAGGAAGAGCCGCGCACGCTGATTTTCTACGAGGCCCCGCACCGGATCCTGGAATGCCTGCAAGACATGGAGCTGGTCTTCGGTGGCGAGCGTCTGGCGTTGCTGGCGCGCGAACTGACCAAAACCTTCGAAACCCTGAAAGGCCTGCCGTTGGCCGAGCTGCGCGAGTTTGTCGAGTCGGACAGCAATCAGCAGCGCGGTGAGTGTGTGGTGTTGGTGGCGGGCTGGTCCGCCCCCGAGACGGAAGATGCCGTCAGCAGTGAAGCCATGCGCATCCTCAATCTGTTGCTCGAAGAAATGCCACTCAAGCGGGCCGCAGCATTGGCCGCGCAAATTACCGGCGAACGCAAGAATGTCCTGTATCAGGTCGCGCTGGATAAGCAGAAGGGCGAGTAAATCCCGACGTGCAGGCGTGGCTGATGGCGTTTAACGCTTGTTCTTCGGCCGCTCTGCCGTTAACCTTCGCGGCGGAGAGTCGATCGGACAGTCGCTGCCCTCTATGAAAATTAGGGGGGGGAGGAAAGTCCGGGCTCCATAGGGCGAAGTGCCAGGTAATGCCTGGGAGGCGTGAGCCTACGGAAAGTGCCACAGAAAATAACCGCCTAAGCGCTTCGGCGCCGGTAAGGGTGAAAAGGTGCGGTAAGAGCGCACCGCACGTCTGGCAACAGTTCGTGGCTAGGTAAACCCCACTTGGAGCAAGACCAAATAGGGTCCCAAGGCGTGGCCCGCGCTGGGACCGGGTAGGTTGCTAAAGATGTCCAGTGATGGCCATCGTAGACGAATGACTGTTCAAGACAGAACCCGGCTTACAGATCGACTCTCCACCTTTTTTCCTCCCTGTTTGAATCGTTGAGCAGGGCGCTCGTAATGGCAATTTCCCTCCTGCACAATCAATCGCATAACCTCTTTTGTAATACCGAAAAAATCTTACTCTTAACAAACTACTTTAACTTCTGAACGCAGCCTTCTGTGCTGATTCAAGTTATCGAGCAAATTCATCCGCCAGATTGCCGTTACCCCTCCCAATACGCTCCTAAATCTCAGTTCTGTAAGGGTTTTCCTTTAATCCGCGCCTTGACGGTGCGGTGGCCGCATTCCTATAGTGTGCGCAAGTGGTGGAAAGTGGCATGAAGTGGGTTTTTTGAACGCAAAACGCTAATATTTGGAGAAACGCTGACGTGTTTCGCGGAGCTAACGCTATCAGTCTCGACGCAAAGGGCCGTCTCGCCATGCCGAGCCGGTACCGTGACGAGCTCGTTTCGCGTAGTTCCGGTCAGTTAATCGTCACAATTGATGCCGTTGATCCGTGTTTGTGTGTTTACCCCCTCGATGAGTGGGAAATTATTGAAACCAAACTGCGCGCACTGCCTTCGCTTCGCGAAGAGAACCGCCGCCTGCAACGTTTACTGATTGGTAATGCCGTCGACCTCGAACTCGATGGCAGTGGTCGTTTCCTGGTTCCGCCGCGTCTTCGTGAATATGCCCGGCTGGATAAGCGCGCGATGCTGGTAGGCCAACTGAACAAGTTCCAATTGTGGGACGAGGATGCCTGGGATGCGGTTTCTGCCGCTGACCTGGCTGCTATTCAACAACCGGGCGCCATGCCTGATGAACTGCGTGATTTGATCCTGTGACTATTGATAGCGGCTTTAACCACATCACCGTACTGCTTGACGAAGCCGTCGAGGCTCTCGCCGTACGTCCTGATGGCTGCTATCTGGACGGCACGTTCGGGCGCGGCGGACACAGCCGGTTGATCCTCAGCCAGCTCGGTCCCGAGGGTCGGTTGCTGGGATTCGACAAGGATCCTCAAGCGATTGCCACCGGGCAGACGCTAGCGGCCGAAGACGGCCGCTTTGTCGTTGTGCAGCGCAGCTTTGCCGAGCTCGGTTCGGAAGTCGCCGAACGCGGTCTGGCCGGCAAGGTCAGCGGCGTTCTGCTTGACCTGGGCGTGTCTTCGCCACAGCTCGACGACCCTGAGCGCGGTTTCAGTTTCCTCAATGATGGCCCGCTGGACATGCGCATGGACCCGTCCCGCGGGATCAGCGCTGCCGAATTCGTCAACACCGCGCCGGTGGAAGAAATCGCCCGGGTGTTCAAGGAGTACGGCGAAGAACGTTTCTCCGGGCGCATGGCCCGTGCCGTGGCCGAGCGTCGCGACATCAAGCCATTCGAACGCACCGGCGATCTGGCTGAAGTCCTGAAAGTCGCCAACCCGGCATGGGAAAAGGGCAAGAACCCTGCGACCCGTGCATTCCAGGGCCTGCGTATTCACGTCAACAACGAGCTGGGTGATCTGGAAGCCGGTCTTGAAGCCGCGCTGGAATCCCTGGAAATCGGTGGCCGCCTGGTGGTCATCAGTTTTCACTCGCTGGAAGACCGCATCGTCAAACTGTTCATGCGCAAGCTGGTAAAAGGCGAAGCCGACAACCTGCCGCGCAACCTGCCGGTACGTCACGTCGCGTTCGAACCGAAAATCAAAATCCATGGCAAAGCGCAGTCCGCCTCCGAGGCCGAACTCAAAGCCAACCCACGTTCCCGTAGCGCCGTCATGCGCGTGGCGGAGAAGCTGCGGTGAGCAAGCTTTTCGCCAAGCCACTTCCCGGCGGAAGCTTTTTCATGCTGCTGCTGTTTGTTGGCGTGCTCGTGTCGGCCATCGGCGTGTCGTACAGCGCCCACTGGAACCGTCAGCTGTTGAACTCGCTTTACAACGAGTTGAGCGTGCGCGACAAGGCGCAGGCGGAATGGGGCCGGTTGATTCTCGAGCAGAGCACCTGGACTGCGCACAGCCGCATCGAAGTACTGGCCACCGAGCAGCTGAAGATGCACATTCCTGGCGCCGCTGACGTGCAGATGGTGGCGCCATGATGAAACTCGAAGGCGCACTTTTTCCATGGCGGTTTCGCCTGGTGGTGGGTTTGCTCGGCGTCATGGTCGCGGCAATTTGCTGGCGCATCATTGACCTGCAAGTGGTCGACCGTGCCTTCCTGAAAGGCCAAGGCGACGCGCGCAGCGTTCGTCACATTCCGATTCCGGCTCACCGTGGTCTGATCACCGACCGTAACGGCGAGCCTTTGGCTGTCAGTACCCCGGTCACCACGCTGTGGGCCAACGCCAAGGAAATGCAAACGGCCAAAGAGAAGTGGCCGGCATTGGCGGCCGCGTTGGGTCAGGATCCGAAAGCCCTCGCCGAACGTCTCGAAGCGCAGGCTAATAAAGAATTTATCTATCTGGTGCGCGGGCTGACGCCTGAGCAAGGCCAGTCCGTGCTCGACCTGAAAGTGCCGGGCGTCTACGGCATCGAAGAATTCCGCCGTTTCTACCCGGCCGGTGAAGTGACTGCACATATGGTCGGTTTTACCGACATTGATGACCACGGTCGTGAAGGTGTCGAGCTGGCCTATGACGAATGGCTCGCCGGTGTTCCTGGCAAGCGGCAGGTCATCAAGGACCGGCGCGGTCGACTTATCAAAGATGTTCAGGTGACCAAAAACGCCAAGGCCGGTAAGCCCTTGGCGTTGTCCATTGACCTGCGTCTGCAATACCTGGCCAACCGCGAACTGCGCAACGCGATCATCGAGAACGGCGCGAAAGCCGGCAGCCTGGTGATCATGGACGTGAAGACCGGCGAGATCCTCGCCATGGTCAACCAGCCGACCTACAACCCGAACAACCGTCGCAACCTGCAACCGGCGATGATGCGTAACCGCGCAATGATCGACGTGTTCGAACCGGGTTCGACCATGAAAGCGATCTCCATGAGTGCCGCAATCGAAACCGGCCGCTGGAAACCGACCGACACCGTCGAGGTTTACCCGGGCAGCCTGCAGATTGGCAAGTACACCATCAAGGACGTATCCAAGACTGAAGGCCCGGTACTCGACCTGACCGGCATTCTGATCAACTCCAGTAACGTCGGCATGAGCAAGGTCGCGTTCGATATCGGCGGCGAAACCATTTTCCGCCTGGCGCAGAAAGTCGGCCTCGGCCAGGACACCGGCCTGGGCTTCCCGGGCGAACGCGTGGGCAACCTGCCGAACTACCGCGAATGGCGCAAGGCTGAAACTGCCACGCTGTCCTATGGCTACGGTATTTCCGTGACCGCGATCCAGTTGGTCCACGCCTTCTCGGCCCTGGCCAACAACGGTCGCCTCGCGCCACTGACCCTGATCAAGACCGACAAGGCACCGCAAACCACGCAAGTGCTGCCGGAAGCCGTGGCGAAAACCATGCAAACCATGCTGCAACAAGTGATCGAAGCACCGCGCGGTGTATTCCGTGCGCAAGTGCCGGCGTATCACGTCGGCGGCAAGTCCGGTACGGCGCGTAAAACGTCGGTCGGCACCAAAGGCTATGCCGAGAATTCCTACCGCTCGCTGTTCGCAGGCTTCGGCCCGATGAGCGATCCGCGATACGCCATCGTGGTGGTGATCGATGAACCGACCAAAGCCGGTTATTTCGGTGGCCTGGTATCGGCGCCGGTGTTCAGCAAAGTGATGTCCGGGACCCTGCGCCTGATGAACGTCACGCCGGACAACCTGCCGCCGGTGCAACAAGCCAACGCAACACCGGTCGTTCCGCTGAAAGCCAATGGAGGGCGCGGCTGATGTCTCTGAGCCTGAACAAGATTTTCGCCCACGCCGGCCGCGATCTGTTGATCCGCGAACTGACACTGGACAGCCGTAATGTACGGGCTGGCGATCTGTTTCTTGCCGTTCCTGGTGGCAAGTTTGACGGTCGCGCGCACATTGCCGACGCCTTGCAGCGCGGTGCTGCAGCCGTGGCGTATGAAGTCGAAGGCGCAACCGTGCTGCCGATCACCGACGTGCCGCTGATTCCGGTCAAAGGCCTGGCAGCGCAGCTGTCCGATATCGCCGGGCGTTTCTACGGTGAACCGAGCCGCCACCTGAACCTGGTCGGCGTGACCGGCACTAACGGCAAAACCAGCGTGACCCAATTGGTTGCGCAAGCACTGGATTTGCTCGGCCAGCATTGCGGCATTGTCGGCACACTGGGCACTGGTTTCTACGGCGCGCTGGAAAGCGGCCTGCACACCACGCCGAACCCGATCGCCGTGCAAGCGACCCTCGCCGACCTGAAAAAGGCCGGTGCCAAAGCCGTGGCCATGGAAGTGTCTTCCCATGGTCTGGATCAGGGCCGCGTAACGGCATTGGCGTTTGATGTGGCGGTGATGACCAATCTGTCCCGCGATCATCTGGATTACCACGGCACCATGCAGGCCTACGGCGAAGCCAAGGCCAAGCTGTTCGACTGGAACGACCTGAAATGCCGGGTGGTGAACCTCGACGACGATTTCGGCCGGCAACTGGCTGCTGAAAAACGTGAGTCGCGCTTGATCACCTATAGCTTGCTCGACAGCAGCGCCTACCTGTTTTGCCGCGAAGCGCAGTTCGACGACGAAGGCGTGCGCGCCACGTTGGTCACGCCGCAAGGCGAGCATCATCTGCGCAGCACCTTGCTTGGTCGCTTCAACCTGAGCAACGTCCTGGCAGCGGTCGGTGCCTTGCTCGGTCTCGACTACGCGCTGGACGAAATCCTCAAGGTCCTGCCGAAACTCGAAGGCCCGGCCGGTCGCATGCAGCGCCTGGGCGGCGGTACTCAACCGCTGGTGGTGGTCGATTACGCCCACACCCCGGATGCGCTGGAAAAAGTATTGATGGCCCTGCGTCCGCACGCCAAAGGTCGCTTGCTGTGCCTGTTCGGCTGCGGCGGTGATCGCGATCGCGGCAAGCGCCCGCTGATGGCTGAAGTGGTCGAACGTCTTGCTGACGGCGTGCTGGTCACCGATGACAATCCGCGCACCGAAGACCCTGCAGTGATTTTCGATGACATCCGCGCCGGTTTCACCAACGTGGATAAGGTGACGTTCGTCGCCGGTCGTGGTCAGGCCATTGCGCAATTGATCGCCAGTGCTTCGGTGGATGACGTGATTGTCCTGGCCGGTAAAGGTCACGAGGACTATCAGGAAATCAACGGCCAGCGTCATGACTTCTCTGATCTGGTCGAGGCTGATCGCGCACTGACCGCGTGGGAGGTGGCTCATGCTTAAACACTTGAAACTGAGCGAACTGACCGGCGCGCTGAATGGCCGCATGATCATCGCCGATGCCACGTTCGATGGCGTCAGCATCGACAGCCGTGCGATCAAGCCGGGCCAACTGTTTATTGCCTTGACCGGCCCGCGCTTCGACGGCCATGACTATCTGAACGACGTGGCGAACAAAGGCGCGGTGGCTGCCTTGGTCGAGCGCGAAGTGCCCGACAGTGGGCTGCCGCAATTGCTGGTCAAGGACGCCCGCCAGGCCCTCGGGCAACTGGGGGCGATGAACCGTGCTGCGTTTACTCACCCGGTCGCCGCCATCACCGGCTCCAGCGGCAAGACCACGGTCAAGGAAATGCTTGCGAGCATCCTGCGCACACGCGGTCCGGTGTTGGCGACCCGTGGCAACCTGAACAATGACCTCGGCGTGCCGCTGACCTTGCTTGAACTCGCGCCGGAACATACCGCCGCCGTGATCGAGCTGGGTGCTTCGCGGCTCGGCGAAATTGCCTACACCGTTGGCATGACCAAGCCCCACGTGGCCGTGCTCAACAACGCCGGGACCGCCCACGTCGGCGAGTTCGGCGGGCCGGAAAAAATCGTGGAAGCCAAGGGCGAGATTATTGAAGGGCTGGCGGCCGATGGCATCGCCGTGCTCAATCTCGACGACAAGGCATTCGACATCTGGAAGACCCGCGCCGCCGGTCGCAAAGTGCTGACCTTTGCCCTGAGCAACGTCAGCGCCGACTTCTACGCCAGCGATCTGGACCGCGATGCGCGCGGTTGCCCGGCGTTCAATCTGCACAGCCCTGACGGTGTGGAGCGCGTTCAACTGAACCTGCTCGGCACCCATAACGTCACCAATGCCATGGCCGCCACCGCTGCCGCGCACGCCTTGGGCGTGTCGCTGTCCGGCATCGCCACCGGCCTCGGCGCGGTGCAGCCGGTCAAGGGCCGTACCGTCGCGCAACTGGCCAGCAATGGCATGCGCGTGATCGATGACACTTACAACGCGAACCCCACCTCGATGTGCGCGGCCGTTGATATACTCGCCGGCTTTTCCGGCCGCACCGTTCTGGTGCTCGGGGATATCGGCGAGTTGGGCGATTGGGCGGAGCAGGGGCACCGCGACGTGGGCGAGTATGCCCGTGGCAAGGTTTCTGCGCTTTACGCGGTCGGGCCATTGATGACTCACGCCGTAAACGCTTTTGGCGAGCAGGCTTATCACTTCACCACTCAGGCTGAACTGATCAAGGCCCTCGGCGCCGAGCAAGACACAAACACCACCATTTTGATCAAGGGCTCGCGCAGCGCTGCGATGGAAAACATCGTTGCCGCTTTGTGCGGGTCCAGTCTGGAGAAACATTAATGCTGCTGCTGCTAGCGGAGTATCTGCAACAGTTCTACAAAGGCTTCGCGGTCTTTCAGTACCTGACCCTGCGCGGGATTCTCGGTGTGCTGACCGCGCTGGTTTTGTCGCTGTGCTATGGCCCGTGGATGATCCGCACGTTGCAGAACCGTCAGATCGGTCAATCCGTTCGTAACGACGGCCCGCAATCGCACCTGTCCAAATCCGGCACCCCGACCATGGGTGGCGCGCTGATCCTGTCGTCCATCGGCGTCAGCACCTTGCTCTGGGCTGACCTGAGCAACCGCTATGTGTGGACCGTGTTGCTGGTGACGTTGCTGTTCGGTGCCATCGGCTGGGTCGATGACTATCGCAAGGTCATCGAGAAAAACTCCAAAGGCTTGCCGAGCCGCTGGAAGTATTTCTGGCAGTCGGTGTTTGGCCTCGGCGCGGCGATCTTCCTCTATATGACCGCCGCGACGCCGGTCGAAACCACCCTGATCCTGCCAATGCTCAAGGACTACAGCATTCCGCTGGGCGCAGGTTTCATCGTGCTGACTTACTTCGTGATCGTAGGTTCGAGCAACGCGGTCAACCTGACCGACGGCCTCGACGGCCTGGCGATCATGCCGACCGTAATGGTCGGTGGTGGCCTGGGGATCTTCTGCTATCTGTCGGGTAACGTGAAATTCGCCGAATACCTGCTGATCCCTTACGTACCCGGCGCCGGTGAACTGATCGTGTTCTGCGGTGCGTTGATCGGTGCGGGCCTCGGCTTCCTCTGGTTCAACACCTACCCGGCACAAGTCTTCATGGGCGACGTCGGCGCGTTGGCGCTGGGCGCGGCCCTGGGCACCATCGCGGTGATCGTCCGTCAGGAAATCGTCCTGTTCATCATGGGCGGCGTGTTCGTGATGGAGACCCTGTCCGTCGTCATTCAGGTTGCCTCTTTCAAGTTGACCGGCCGCCGCGTATTCCGCATGGCGCCGATTCACCACCACTTTGAACTCAAGGGCTGGCCCGAGCCGCGCGTGATCGTCCGTTTCTGGATCATCACCGTGATTCTCGTGCTGATCGGCCTTGCCACTCTGAAGCTGAGGTAGAAACTCGTGTCTCTGATCGCTTCTGACCACTTCCGCATCGTTGTCGGCCTCGGCAAGAGCGGCATGTCCCTGGTTCGCTTCCTGGCGAACCGGGGCACGTCGTTTGCCGTGGCCGATACGCGGGAAAATCCACCGGAACTGGCCACGCTCAAGCGTGACTATCCGCACGTGGAAGTGCGTTGTGGCGAACTGGACGTCGAATTCCTGTGCCGCGCCGACGAGCTCTACGTGAGCCCTGGTCTGGCGCTGGCGACCCCGGCCCTGCAGGCCGCCGCTGCTCGTGGCGTGAAGTTGTCCGGCGACATCGAGCTGTTCGCGCATAACGCGAAGGCGCCGATTGTCGCCATCAGCGGTTCCAATGCGAAAAGCACCGTGACCACGCTGGTGGGAGAGATGGCAGCTGCGGCCGGCAAGCGCGTCGCTGTCGGAGGCAACCTCGGCACGCCGGCGCTGGACCTGCTTCGTGATGACATCGAGTTGTACGTGATGGAACTGTCGAGCTTCCAGCTCGAAACCACCGACCAGCTCAACGCCGAAGTGGCGACCGTGCTCAACGTCAGCGAAGACCACATGGACCGCTACAGCGGCCTGCCGGCCTATCACCTGGCCAAGCACCGGATCTTCCGTGGTGCCAGGCAGTTCGTGGTCAACCGTCAGGACGCCCTGAGCCGTCCGTTGATGGGCGAAGGTCAGCCCTGCTGGACCTTCGGTTTGAGCAAACCCGATTTCAAGGCGTTTGGTATCCGCGAAGAAGACGGCGAGAAATACCTCGCCTTCGAATTCCAGAATCTGATGCCGGTGCGCGAGCTGAAAATTCGCGGCGCCCACAATCAGTCCAATGCCCTGGCGGCGCTGGCCCTGGGCCACGCGGTCGGCCTGCCGTTCGACGCCATGCTGTCGAGCCTGCGCACGTTCGCCGGTCTCGAACATCGCTGCCAGTGGGTTCGTGACCTGGACGGCGTGAGCTACTACAACGATTCCAAAGCCACCAACGTCGGCGCCGCACTGGCCGCCATCGAAGGCCTGGGCGCGGACATCGACGGCAAGGTCGTGCTGATCGCCGGTGGCGACGGCAAGGGTGCCGAGTTTAATGATCTGCGTGATCCGGTGGCGGCCAACTGCCGCGCCGTGATCCTGATGGGCCGCGACTCCGACAAGATCGGTGAGGCCATTGGCGACGCCGTGCCGCTGATCCGCGCTGCTTCGCTGGTCGAAGCTGTGCAGCAATGCCGCGCCGCTGCGCAACCGGGCGACGTGGTGTTGTTGTCGCCGGCCTGCGCCAGTTTCGACATGTTCAAGAATTACGAAGACCGTGGTCACCAGTTCGTCCAGGCAGTGGAGGATCTGGCATGAGCCTGCTCAACATCATCAAGCCGTTTCCTTCGCCGCTCATCACCGGGCGCGGCATCGACCTCGATTTTCCGATGCTTGCCGGTTGCCTGGCCTTGATCGGCCTCGGACTGGTCATGATCGCCTCGGCTTCGACCGAAGTGGGGGCCGTGCAGTCGGGCAGTGCCCTGTACTACATGACTCGCCACTTGATCTACGTGGTGCTGGGCCTGGCTGCCTGCATCGTCACCATGATGATTCCGATCGCCACCTGGCAACGCCTGGGCTGGCTGATGCTGATCGGTGCGTTCGGCTTGCTGGTGATGGTGATCATCCCGGGGATCGGCCGTGAAGTGAACGGTTCGATGCGCTGGATCGGTTTCAGTTTCTTCAACGTTCAGCCTTCCGAGATTGCCAAGGTGTTCGTGGTGATCTACCTCGCCGGTTATCTGGTGCGTCGCCAGAAAGAAGTGCGTGAAAGCTGGATGGGTTTCTTCAAGCCGTTCATCGTGCTGCTGCCGATGGCGGGCCTGTTGCTGATGGAACCGGACTTCGGTGCCACCGTCGTGATGATGGGCGCGGCTGCGGCGATGCTGTTCCTTGGCGGAGTCGGGCTGTTCCGGTTCTCTCTGATGGTGGTCCTGGCGGTTGCGGCGGTGGTGTTGTTGATTCAGGTGCAGCCATACCGGATGGCACGTCTGACCAACTTTGCCGACCCGTGGGCCGACCAGTTCGGCGCCGGTTATCAGTTGTCGCAAGCATTGATCGCGTTCGGTCGCGGCGAATGGCTGGGCGTAGGTCTGGGCAACAGCGTGCAGAAGCAGTTCTACCTGCCGGAAGCCCACACCGACTTCGTGTTCTCGGTTCTGGCCGAAGAACTGGGTGCCGTGGGTTCCCTGTGCACCGTGGCCCTGTTCGTCTTTGTCTGTATTCGCGGCATGTACATCGGTTATTGGGCCGAAAAGGCCAAGCAGTTCTTTGCTGCCTATATCGCGTACGGTCTGTCGTTCCTGTGGATTGGTCAGTTCCTGATCAACATCGGGGTGAACGTCGGCCTGCTGCCAACCAAAGGCCTGACCTTGCCGTTCCTCAGTTATGGCGGCAGTTCGTTGGTGATCTGCTGTGCCTGTCTCGGTTTGTTGCTGCGCATTGAGTGGGAGAGTCGAACCCACCTGGGCAGTGAGGAGATGGAGTTCCATGAGAGCGACTTCGCCGAGGAGCCGACCCATGGGCGCTAACGTATTGATCATGGCAGGCGGCACCGGCGGACACGTGTTCCCGGCACTGGCTTGCGCTCGCGAGTTCCAGGCCCGCGGTTACACCGTGCATTGGCTTGGCACGCCGCGTGGTATCGAAAATGACCTGGTGCCGATAGCCGGCATCGAGCTGCACCGGATCAACGCCAGCGGTCTGCGCGGCAAGGGCAAGTTGTCCCTGCTCAAGGCGCCGTTGATGTTGCTCAAATCCGTCTGGCAGGCGCGGGCGATCATTCGCCAGTTGCGGCCGGTGTGCGTGGTTGGTTTCGGTGGTTATGTGACCGGTCCTGGCGGCGTTGCAGCCAAACTGGCCGGCGTGCCGGTGATCGTTCACGAACAGAACGCCGTGGCCGGTACCGCCAATCGGTTGCTGGTGCCGTTGGCCGCCCGAGTCTGTGAAGCGTTCCCCGACACCTTTACCCTGTCGGACAGCCGACGGACCACCGGTAACCCGGTGCGCACCGAGCTGTTCCTCGACACACCGCGACCTGCCCTGGCTGGTCGCAAGGCGCGTTTGCTGATCCTCGGCGGAAGCCTGGGCGCAGAACCGTTGAACAAATTACTGCCTGAAGCCCTGTCGCACGTCGCCCCCGACCTGCGCCCGGACGTGTTCCATCAGGCAGGGAAAAACCACGATGAAGTGACTGCAGAGCGCTATCGCGCGGCTGGCGTCGAGGCGCAAGTGCAGCCTTTCATCAAAGACATGGCCCACGCCTATGGCTGGGCCGACCTGGTGGTGTGCCGCGCAGGCGCGCTGACCATCAGTGAACTGGCTGCCGCCGGTCTGCCCTCGATGCTGGTGCCTTTGCCCCACGCGATCGACGATCACCAGACCCGCAACGCCGATTATTTGGCCCGTGAAGGCGCTGCCTTCCTGATGCCGCAAAGAACGACTGGCGCAGCGGATCTAGCCGCACGCCTGACAGAGGTCCTGATGCAACCACAACGACTCACCGACATGGCCACTGCGGCACGCCGCCTGGCCAAACCCGATGCGACCCGTAACGTGGTCGATACCTGCCTGGAGGTGGCCCATGGTTGAGAATCAGAAAGCCATGCCGCACCCGGAAATGCGCCGCATCCGTCGTATCCACTTCGTCGGTATCGGCGGCGTGGGCATGTGCGGGATCGCCGAAGTGTTGCTGAACCTGGGCTATGAAGTGTCCGGTTCCGACCTGAAAGCTTCGCCGGTCACCGAGCGTCTCGAATCATTCGGCGCCCAGATCTTTATCGGCCACCGTGCCGAGAACGCCGCTGCCGCCGACGTGCTGGTGGTATCGAGTGCGGTGAACACCTCCAACCCGGAAGTCGCCACTGCGCTTGAACGCCGTATTCCGGTGGTGCCGCGTGCCGAGATGCTGGCCGAGCTGATGCGCTATCGCCACGGCATCGCCGTCGCCGGTACACATGGCAAAACCACCACTACCAGCCTGATCGCTTCGGTATTTGCTGCCGGTGGCCTCGATCCGACGTTCGTCATCGGTGGTCGTCTGAATGCCGCGGGCACCAATGCCCAGCTCGGCACCAGCCGCTACCTGATCGCCGAAGCCGACGAAAGCGACGCCAGCTTCCTGCACTTGCAGCCGCTGGTGGCCGTGGTTACCAACATCGACGCCGACCATATGGCGACCTACGACGGTGACTTCAACAAACTGAAGAAAACCTTCGTCGAGTTCCTGCACAACCTGCCGTTCTACGGTCTGGCGGTGGTGTGCCTGGACGATCCGGTGGTGCGTGAAATTCTGCCGCAGGTCAAACGTCCGGTCGTCACGTACGGCTTCGGCGATGACTGCGATGTGCGCGCGATCAATGTGCGTCAGCAGGGCATGCAGACTTTCTTCACCGTGCTGCGTCCTGACCGCGAACCGCTGGATGTCTCGGTGAACATGCCGGGCAACCACAACGTGCTGAACGCGCTGGCCACCATCTGCATCGCCACCGACGAGGGCGTCAGCGATGAAGCCATCGTCCAGGGCCTGTCCGGGTTCCAGGGTGTCGGCCGACGCTTCCAGGTTTATGGCGAACTGCCGGTCGAAGACGGCAGCGTAATGCTGGTCGACGACTACGGTCACCACCCGACCGAAGTCGCGGCCGTGATCAAGGCCGTGCGTGGTGGCTGGCCGGAGCGCCGCCTGGTGATGGTCTACCAGCCGCACCGTTACAGCCGCACCCGCGACCTGTACGACGATTTCGTCAATGTACTGGCCGACGCCAACGTGCTGTTGCTGATGGAAGTCTATCCGGCCGGCGAAGAGCCGATCCCGGGTGCCGACAGCCGCAAGCTGTGCAACAGCATCCGTCAGCGCGGTCAGCTCGACCCGATTTACATCGAGCGCGGTGTCGATCTCGCGCCTGTCGTCAAGCCGCTGCTGCGTGCCGGCGACATCCTGTTGTGCCAGGGCGCCGGTGATATCGGCGGTCTCGCACCGAAACTGTTGAAGAGTCCGTTGTTCGCTGGCGCCGTTGCCGCGCCAAGCGTGGGGAAGTTGAAATGACTGCTGCTTACGCCAACCTCGTCTCCACTGTCGCGCCGAAAGATTTCGGCCGCGTTGCCGTGCTGTTCGGCGGCAAGAGTGCGGAGCGTGAAGTTTCCCTGAAGTCGGGCAATGCGGTTCTCGCAGCGCTGCAAAGCGCCGGTGTGGACGCGTTCGGTCTCGATGTCGGTGATGACCTGTTGCAGCGTTTGCTCAACGAGAAAATCGACCGCGCGTTCATCATTCTCCACGGTCGTGGCGGTGAAGACGGCAGCATGCAAGGCCTGCTGGAATGCCTGGGCATTCCGTACACCGGCAGCGGCATTCTGGCGTCGGCACTGGCCATGGACAAGCTGCGCACCAAGCAGGTGTGGCACAGCCTCGGCATTCCGACGCCACGCCACGCGGTACTGAGTTCCGAGGCCGATTGTATTTCGGCGGCGACGGAACTGGGCTTCCCTTTGATCGTCAAACCGGCCCATGAAGGTTCAAGTATCGGGATGGCCAAAGTGACTTCCGCGCCCGAGTTGATCGACGCGTGGAAAGCGGCCAGTACCTACGATTCGCAAGTGTTGGTCGAGCAATGGATTCAAGGTCCGGAGTTCACCATCGCCACCCTGCGTGACCAGGTGTTGCCACCGATTGCCCTGGGCACGACACACAGTTTCTACGACTACGACGCCAAGTACGTGGCCTCCGATACCCAGTACCGGATCCCGTGCGGCCTCGACAGCAACAAGGAAAAAGAACTGATGGACCTCACGGCGAAAGCCTGTGAGGCGCTGGGTATCGCCGGTTGGGGCAGGGCTGACGTGATGCAGGACGCCGACGGGCAGTTCTGGTTCCTGGAAGTCAACACCGCACCGGGCATGACCGATCACAGTTTGGTCCCGATGGCGGCCCGTGCCGCCGGTCTGGATTTCCAGCAATTGGTCCTGGCGATCCTGGCCGCCAGTGTTGAGGTTCGAGGGTAAGACCATGCAAGGCGCACAGCTAAGACATCAGCCCCCTCCAGCACCCGGCCGCAAGCCGGTGCCGCGGGGTGCCAGCCGAATGGTGGCCAAAGAGCCGATGTCTGCGCGCCTGCCGAAAGCCAATTTTGGTTTTCTGAAAAGCCTGTTCTGGCCAGTGCTGCTGGTCGCACTGGGGTTTGGCACTTACGAAGGCGCACAGCGTTTGCTGCCGTACGCCGACCGGCCAATCACCAAGATCGCGGTGCAGGGCGACCTGAGTTACATCAGCCAGCAAGCGGTGCAGCAGCGAATCGCCCCGTACGTGGCGTCGAGCTTCTTCACCATCGACCTGGCGAGCATGCGCACCGAGCTGGAACAGATGCCATGGATTGCCCATGCCGAAGTGCGTCGGGTGTGGCCGGATCAAGTGGTGATCCGCCTGGAAGAACAACTGCCGGTGGCCCGTTGGGGCGATGAATCGCTGTTGAACAACCAGGGTCAGGCGTTCACCCCGCGTGAGCTGGCGAACTACGAACACTTGCCACAGCTGTTCGGCCCACAACGGGCTCAGCAGCAAGTGATGCAGCAATACCAGGTGCTGAGCCAGATGCTCAGGCCGTTGGGCTTCTCGATTGCACGCCTGGAGTTGCGTGAACGAGGCAGCTGGTTCCTGACCACCGGCGCCGGCAGTTCGGGCCCGGGGATCGAACTGCTGCTGGGCCGCGGCAACCTGGTGGAAAAGATGCGCCGCTTCATTGCCATCTACGACAAGACGCTTAAAGAACAGATTACGAACATTGCGCGCATCGATCTGCGCTACGCCAACGGCCTCGCTGTTGGCTGGCGGGAACCTGTAGCGCCTACGACAGCCCAACCCGCTGTCGCGAAGAATTAAGAGAGGCAGGACCCATGGCAAACGTGCAAAGCGGCAAAATGATCGTCGGTCTCGATATCGGCACCTCCAAGGTGGTGGCGCTGGTAGGCGAGGTCTCGGACGACGGCACGCTGGAAATCGTCGGGATCGGCACTCATCCGTCCCGCGGCCTGAAAAAAGGCGTGGTGGTGAACATCGAGTCCACCGTGCAATCGATCCAGCGCGCCATCGAAGAAGCGCAGCTGATGGCTGGTTGCCGGATCCACTCGGCGTTCGTCGGCGTGGCCGGCAATCACATCCGCAGCCTGAACTCCCACGGCATCGTGGCGATTCGTGATCGCGAAGTCAGCTCCGCCGACCTTGAGCGCGTTCTCGACGCCGCCCAGGCTGTGGCAATCCCGGCTGACCAGCGCGTGCTGCACACCCTGCCGCAGGATTACGTGATCGATAACCAGGAAGGCGTGCGTGAGCCTCTGGGCATGTCCGGCGTACGTCTGGAAGCCAAGGTCCACGTGGTCACCTGCGCCGTCAACGCCGCACAGAACATTGAAAAATGCGTGCGTCGCTGCGGTCTGGAAATCGACGACATCATTCTCGAGCAACTGGCGTCCGCGTACTCGGTACTGACCGACGACGAGAAAGAGCTGGGCGTGTGCCTGGTGGATATCGGCGGCGGCACCACCGACATCGCGATCTTCACCGAAGGCGCGATCCGTCACACCGCGGTGATCCCGATTGCGGGCGATCAGGTGACCAACGACATCGCCATGGCGTTGCGCACCCCGACCCAGTACGCCGAAGAAATCAAGATTCGCTATGCCTGCGCCCTGGCCAAGCTGGCCGGTGCCGGTGAAACCATCAAGGTCCCGAGCGTTGGCGACCGTCCACCGCGCGAGCTGTCCCGCCAGGCCCTGGCCGAAGTGGTCGAGCCGCGTTACGACGAGCTGTTCACGCTGATTCAGGCCGAATTGCGTCGCAGTGGCTACGAAGACCTGATCCCGGCCGGCATCGTGCTGACCGGTGGTACGTCGAAGATGGAAGGCGCGGTCGAACTGGCCGAAGAGATTTTCCACATGCCGGTCCGCCTGGGTGTGCCGCATGGCGTGAAGGGTCTCGACGACGTGGTGCGCAACCCGATTTATTCCACCGGCGTCGGCCTGTTGATGTACGGCCTGCAGAAGCAGTCCGACGGGATTTCGTTCTCGGGCATCAGCAGCCGCGACAGCTACAGCAATGACGAACCGAAAGCCGCCTTGCTCGATCGCATCAAGAGCTGGGTACAAGGCAACTTCTGAAGAATTACCGCAGCACCGTTGTAGATACAGGCAGTAGGCGAAAAAACTAGAGAATCAAAGGAGAGGGAAAATGTTCGAACTCGTAGACAACATCCCCGCAAGCCCGGTCATTAAGGTTATCGGTGTTGGCGGAGGCGGCGGCAACGCTGTCAATCACATGGTCAAGAGCAACATTGAAGGCGTTGAATTCATCTGCGCCAACACTGATGCCCAGGCGTTGAAGAGCATCAGCGCGCGGACCATCCTGCAACTGGGCACCAGCGTGACCAAAGGTCTCGGCGCCGGCGCCAACCCTGAAGTAGGTCGTCAGGCCGCTCTCGAAGATCGCGAGCGCATTGCCGAAGTCCTGCAGGGCACCAACATGGTGTTCATCACCACCGGCATGGGCGGCGGTACCGGTACCGGTGCTGCGCCGATCATTGCTGAAGTGGCCAAGGAAATGGGGATCCTCACCGTTGCGGTGGTGACCCGTCCGTTCCCGTTCGAAGGCCGCAAGCGTATGCAACTGGCTGACGAAGGCATCCGCCTGCTGTCGGAAAGCGTCGACTCGTTGATCACCATTCCCAACGAGAAGCTGCTGACCATCCTCGGTAAAGACGCCAGCCTGCTGTCGGCTTTCGCCAAGGCAGACGATGTACTGGCCGGTGCCGTTCGCGGTATCTCCGACATCATCAAGCGTCCGGGCATGATCAACGTCGACTTCGCCGACGTCCGTACCGTGATGAGCGAAATGGGCATGGCGATGATGGGCACTGGCTGCGCCAGCGGTCCGAACCGTGCACGCGAAGCCACCGAAGCGGCCATTCGCAACCCGCTGCTGGAAGACGTGAACCTGCAAGGTGCACGCGGCATCCTGGTGAACATCACCGCCGGTCCTGACCTGTCCCTGGGTGAGTACTCCGACGTGGGTAGCATCATCGAAGCCTTCGCTTCCGAGCACGCGATGGTCAAGGTCGGTACCGTTATCGATCCAGACATGCGCGACGAGCTGCACGTAACAGTCGTTGCCACCGGTCTGGGCGCGAAAATCGAGAAGCCTGTGAAGGTCATCGACAATACCGTTCACACTTCCATGGCGCCGCAACCGCAACAATCGGCTCCCGCTCGTCAGGAAGCTCCAGCGGTGAACTACCGTGACCTGGACCGTCCGACCGTCATGCGCAACCAGGCTCAGGCCGGTGCTGCGACTGCCGCGAAGATGAATCCGCAAGATGATCTGGACTACCTGGACATCCCGGCCTTCCTGCGTCGTCAGGCCGATTAATGGAATGTATCAGGGCTATGAAGGTGATTGGTGTTCAGCAAAGGTCTGGTCTGCTATCATCGCCAGCCTTTGTTGATACCAGTTCGCAATTTGCGCTGAAGCGGCCCAAGCCATGATTAAACAACGCACACTGAAAAATATTATCCGTGCCACCGGTGTAGGTCTGCACTCTGGGGAGAAGGTATACCTGACCCTCAAGCCTGCACCGATCGACACCGGAATCGTCTTTCGCCGTGCCGACCTCGATCCAGTGGTCGAGATCCCGGCTCGTGCTGCCAACGTCGGCGAGACAACTATGTCGACGACGCTGGTCAACGGTGACGTGAAAGTGGACACGGTTGAGCACTTGCTCTCGGCCATGGCCGGCCTGGGCATCGATAACGCCTACGTCGAGCTCTCCGCGTCCGAAGTCCCGATCATGGATGGTAGCGCTGGACCTTTCGTATTCCTGATTCAATCGGCCGGCCTGGAAGAACAGGACGCAGCCAAGAAGTTCATCCGGATCCTGCGGGAAGTGACAGTGGAAGACGGCGACAAGCGCGCCACTTTCGTCCCTTTCGAAGGCTTCAAGGTGAGTTTCGAGATCGATTTCGATCACCCGGTTTTCCGTAACCGCACACAAAGTGCAAGCGTGGATTTTTCCAGCACTTCGTTCGTAAAAGAAGTCAGCCGCGCCCGTACCTTTGGTTTCATGAGTGACATCGAGTACCTGCGCAAGCACAACCTCGCACTCGGCGGCAGCGTTGAAAACGCTATTGTGGTCGACGCGGATGGTGTACTGAACGAAGACGGCCTTCGCTATGAAGACGAATTCGTGAAGCACAAGATCCTCGATGCAATTGGTGACCTCTACCTGCTGGGCAATAGCCTGATTGGTGAGTTCAAGGGCTTCAAGTCCGGACATGCATTGAACAACCAGCTGCTGCGCAAGTTGATTGAGCAGCCAGATGCTTGGGAAGTCGTGACTTTCGAAGACGCCAGCACTGCACCGATCTCTTACATGCGTCCGGTTGCGGCGGTGTAAGTAAAAACCTCTCTAGTTTTTAAAGGCTGCCTTCGGGTGGCCTTTTTTTATGCCTGCGGGAAGGTTATGCGGTGGTAGTGATGACGCCTTCGCGGGCAAGCCTCGCTCCTACAGGGTACGCATTGCACTTGTAGGAGCGAGGCTTGCCCGCGAAGAGGCCGGCCGCTACAGCGAAGATCTCACTCCGTAGCCACCACCCGATTGCGCCCACTTTCCTTGGCCTGATACAGCGCTTTGTCCGCCGCAAACAGCAACTGTTCAAGACTGGTATCGGTGGTCGAAGTCCAGGTACTGATGCCGATACTGACAGTAATCGGCGATTCCACGCCCGCCACAAACGGCAGTTGTTCCACCGCAGACCGAATGTGTTCAGCAATTTGCCGCGCGCCTGCGCTGTCCGTTTCCGCCAGCACCACCGAGAACTCCTCCCCCCCGTAGCGGGCGACCAGATCCGTCGGTCGCCGCACATTCTCGGTGATCACCTTGGCCAGTGCCCGCAGCGCATCGTCACCCGCCTGATGGCCATGTTGATCGTTGAACGCTTTGAAGTGGTCGGCATCGATCATCAACACCGACAGCGATTTGCCGGAGCGTTGCGCGCGAAACCACTCATGGCGCAGGGTTTGATCGAGCGTTCGGCGGTTGGCCACGCCGGTCAAGGCATCGGTGGCGGCCAGTTGTGCCAGCTCGTGTTCGGCGTTGTGACGCCGGCGCAATTCACGGCGTAGCAACCACGTCAGCCACAGCAGGCTTACGCACAAGGCTACGGTTGCAGAGCTGACCACCACTGCCGTGCGCTTCCAGGCCGCAAAAACTTCATCACTGGACAGCGCAACGATGACGATCAGTGGCAAATTTCCGACCTTGGAAAAGGTGTACAGACGCTTGTCACGGTATCGATCGGACATGCTGGTGAAGCTGCCATTGCCTTCTTTGACGATGCGCTGGAAATTGGGGCGATTACTGAAATCCTTGCCAATCAGCTCTTCGGCCAGGCGTGGTTGCTGGGCCAGGAGAATCCCATTCTTGCTGATCAGATTGACCGTGCTATCGCGGCCTATGCTCAAACTGTTGAACAACTGATCGAAGTAACTCAAGCGCATGGCGGCTTCGGCTACTCCCAGAAACTCACCCTGGGAGCCGCTCAGCCGTCGACTGAAACTGATACGCCAATCCTGTTCGGGCGACCTGGCTCTAAAGGGGGGGCTGATGAACATGCCCGGGTCCGGGTTGTTCACGTGAGATTGAAAGTATTCGCGATCGGCGTAGTTGCCTTGCCTGGGCTCCACCGAAGCCGAGTCGGCGATCACGTCGCCCTTGTTGTCGAGCAACAAAATATTGCCCTTGTACGGCGCGGCAGTGGCGCGGTCGAAATAGGCCATATGGCGAATGGCTGGAGATACGCTCTTGAGATCCTCTCGCCGGGAGGCGGCGATCAAGCCCAGCAGGGAAATATCATAGAGTTCGACATTGCGCAGCACGTCGGCGTCGATCAATTGCACGATGTTGTTGGCGGCGCGAGCGGCGGACAATTCGGCGTTGGCGCGCTCACGGATCAGCAGAAACGTCACGATGCTGAGTATCGCAATCACCAACAGCACACTGCCGAGAATCAGAAGTCGCTCCGATCGTGTCGACCCGATTGGATCTTGAGATTTCACACTGCTCACACTCATGGTTCTGGCTTCTGCAAATAAGGTGTTATGAACGTTTTTTACAAGAGTCGGGCAGAGTCCCAGAAACCGGTCGCGTCCAGAGGGCTTGTATAAAGGCCGGATAAAAAAAAGGCCAGCAAAAGATGCTGGCCTTTTGCTCAGCGAAGCTTAGAAGACATTCAGCGGGTAGTCGACGATCAGCCGGTATTCGTCGGTGTCTTGATCCAGCGCGCCGTAGCCCTTGCCGCCACGGTTGGTGGCCCATTGCATGCGTACCGACAGATCCTTGGCCTTGCCGCCCTGGATCACGTACTTCAGATCAATGTCACGCTCCCAGTGCTTGGCATTTTTGCCGTCGGCGCTGTACCACGACGCATAACCGCGGCTCTGCGGGTCAACCTTGGTCAGGTCCAGCTCGCCCCGGGAGTAAGACACTGCCGAGGTCAGGCCGGGTAGGCCGAGTCCGATAAAGTCGTAGGCGTACTTGAGTTTCCACGAGCGTTCATTCGGGCCATTGAAGTCGGAATACTGCTGGGAGTTGTCGAGAAAAATGCTGTCGCCCTGGTTGATGTAGTCGAACGGCGTGTTGCCGTTGACCCGCTGGTAAGCGGCGGTGACGCTGTGATTGCCCACGCCGACGGTGAAATGCAGGCTGTAAGTGTTGTTGTCGATGTTGCCCAGCAGCGCATCGCCGGTGTCCTGCGTGTGATAAACGTGCAGGCCCGGATTGAGACTGACCCGTTCGTTCAGCGCGTAGGTGTAATCCAGGTCGTAGTAATACTGGTTCCAGATGTCCTTGAGTTCGGCGGCGTAAAGGCTGCTGGTCAACCCCGGCAGGCCGCTCCAGGCCACGCCGGCCCAGTTCAGGTGCTGGCTTTCGTCGCCCTCGGCGAGGCTGCCATAGGACGTGCCGATGCGCGTATGACCGCTTTGGTTGTAGGGCTTGGTGAAACTCGCCTGGCCACCTTCGATCAGAAAGCCGTCGAAGCTGTGATTGGTCAAGCTGACTCCGCGAAAGGTCTGCGGCAGCATGCGCGTCTCGCCGCCGGCGATCACCGGGTTGGCGAGAAACAGGTCACCGGCCTTCAACTCGGTATCGAAGGCGCGCATTTTCAGCGTGCCACCCGCCGTCGAAAACGATCCCGGCGCTTTGCCGTTTCCATCGCCGACCGGCAGGATGCTCGAATTATCGGTGCCGCCACCGCCGTCGAGCTTGAGCCCGAGCATGGCGTGGGCATCCAGACCGAAACCGACGGTGCCTTCGGTAAAACCCGATTCGAAGACCCCCAGGAAACCCTGGCCCCATTCAATGTTGTCGTCCGCCTGCTGCAGGCGGTTACGGTTCATGTAGTAGTTGCGGGCATTGAGGTTGAGGCTTGAACCTTCGACAAAACCTTCTTGATCGGCTGCCTTGGCGTTGATCGGCATCGTTACGACGATTGCAATGAACAGCGGGTTGAATCTTTGAGGGAAACGCACTAGCGGTACAGCTCCTTGGGTCTACTGAACACTTCATTGTTTTGAAGTGCGGGATGTTTCTTGTCAGGGAAGACGAACCGGACAGCATTTGAACCACAACAAAAAAAAGCCGCTGATAGCAGCGGCTTTGAAGACAACTTTTCAACAGGAAGAGCCAATGAAAAGTGTCGAGGGAAATAGAGCGATGTGAGCGATCAGCTATCTTTCTCAACCCGTGGCTGGGCCTGAATGGTCGACGCTTGAGGGGTTTGCGCAGCGTCCTGCGCCTTGGCCGTCATTTCGCTCTGATGTTCTTCAAACGCTGCAGCGCGCGCTGCATTGTGTGCGACGAAGGACTGCGACTCTTCAGCCATGGCGAACGGGGAGAGGAACAAAGAGGACAAAACGAAAGCGCTGGCAATACCCATAGTGTTGGACATCTTTAAAACCTTCTTGCTTGGCAAGTGCTGTTTGGTGGCGCAAAGATAAGGATCCTGGCCGATGGGAAACAGAGCCAATTCAATAAAGGACTGTTGCGGGATAAGCAAAGATCACCGATTTGTAGGAGCCAGCTTGCTGGCGATCGGACTTCAGTTTTGCGCTGTTTTCGAAGACGCCATCGCTGGCAAGCCAGCTCCTACAGGGGGGGCGTCGGGCGAGATTTTCAGGTCTGTCAGACAGGAAGGTGAATACCGAAGGTATTCATGCCGTGGTCACTGCGCACAAACACATCCCCGCCGTGCATCAACGCAATCGCCTTGACGATCGCCAGCCCCAGGCCGTGGTTGTTGCCACTGTTGCTGCGCGACGCATCGACCCGGTAGAAGCGCTCGAACAATCGCGGCAGATGTTCGTTGGCAATCGGTGCACCGGGGTTTGCCACGCCGATGCTCACCTGATGGTCCTCGACGTCGATCTGCACCTGAATCACCTGTCCGGGCTCGGTGTGTTGCACCGCGTTGCTCAGCAAGTTGATCAACGCCCGGCGCAGATGCGCGATCTCGATCCGTACCTGCGCATCGCCACGGACCTGCACTTGAACCTGCGCGTCTTCAAGAATGAAATCCAGATACTCCAGCGTCGTCGCCACTTCATCCGCCAGCGAGGTAGACGTCAGTTTGGTGGCCTTGCTGCCCTGATCCGCACTGGCGAGGAACAGCATGTCGTTGATGATCGAACGCAGTCGCTCAAGCTCCTCGAGATTCGATTGCAGCACTTCGAAATAGTGTTCCGCCGAACGCCCGCGCGTCAGCGCAACCTGGGTCTGACCAATCAGATTGGTCAGCGGTGAGCGCAGTTCATGAGCGACGTCGGCATTGAACGACTCAAGCCGCGAGTAAGCCTGTTCGACCCGTTCCAGGGTGGAGTTGAACGAGTTGACGAACTGATTGAGCTCCGGCGGCAACGACGATAAGCGCAAACGCCCGGAACGCAACGGTGGTGCCAGGCGCTGAGCCTCCTGAGACAACTTGATCAACGGCTTGAGGCCGATCCGCGCCACCCAATAACCGAGTGCCGAAGCCAGCAGCACGCCGATAATCGCCAGGCTGATCAGCGCAATCAGCAGATGATGCTGGGTTTGAAAAAACGTCTCGGTGTCGATGCCGATCATAAAGCGCAGCGGCGGGCGTTGATCCTTGGCCGGGAACTGGCTGACCAGCACTTTCATTGGATAAGGCTGGCCCGGCAGTTGCAAATCGCGCATGCCCAGCGGGCCTTCGGCGAAGGCGCGGATCTGCGGCGTCAGGTTGCCATATTCGTAGTGCGGATCGCCGCTGGTGATCCAGAAACTGATGCGTTTGTCTTCTTCACCGAGCAGCTTGAGCTTGTTGTTGATCTTCACCCAATGCTCGGGCGTGCCGTAACGGCCGACGGTAGATTCGAGCACGCTGTAACGTGCGTCCAGCTCGGCTTCGGGCAGCAAACCCAGGCCTTTGTCGACCTGCTGATAGAGCGCCCAGCCGATCAGCAGAAACACCAAAAGCGCCACCAGCGTGAACATTCCACTGAGGCGCAGGGCAATCGAATTACTGGACACCACGGCTCTCCAGCACATAACCCATGCCACGGATCGTGTGCAGCAGTTTCTCGTCAAACGGCCCGTCGAGTTTGGCGCGCAGGCGTTTGATCGCGACTTCGACGACGTTGGCGTCGCTGTCGAAATTGATGTCCCAGACCATTTCCGCAATCGCCGTTTTCGAGAGGATTTCCCCTTGCCGGCGGGCCAGCACGCTGAGCAGCGAGAATTCCTTGGCGGTCAGGTCCAGACGCGTGCCGGCGCGGGTGGCCTTGCGGCTGATCAAATCTATCCACAGGTCGGCGATGCTCACTTGCACCGGTTCATGGCCACCGCTGCGCCGGGTCAGTGCTTGCAGGCGCGCCACCAGTTCGAGGAAGGAAAACGGTTTGCCGAGGTAATCGTCGGCGCCGTCGCGCAGGCCTTTGATGCGGTCTTCGACACGCTCGCGGGCGGTGAGCATGATCACCGGGGTTTGTTTGCGCGCACGCAAGGCGCGCAGCACGCCGAAGCCGTCGAGGCCCGGCAACATCACGTCGAGGACGATCACCGCGTAGTCGCTTTCCAGCGCCAGGTGCAGGCCTTCAACGCCGTCCCGCGCCAGGTCCACGGTGTAACCCTGTTCCGTCAGGCCACGGTGCAGATAGTCCGCGGTTTTTTCCTCGTCTTCGATAATTAGAACGCGCATGACCCCGCCTCAGTCTGTGGTCGCCAGCACCGGCATCGGTGCGGGCGCTGGTGGGAGAGAGTGCCGATGGAAAAGCCGCTCAAGCCACAAGTATATGACCGGAGTGGTGAACAGCGTCAGCGCCTGGCTCACCAGCAAGCCGCCGACCACCGCGATCCCCAATGGTTGGCGTAGTTCGGCGCCGGTGCCGTAGCCGAGCATCAGCGGCAGTGCGCCGAGCAGGGCGGCGAGGGTGGTCATGATGATCGGCCGGAACCGCGTGATGCAGGCCTGGAAAATCGCCTCTTCCGGCGGCAGGCCACGGTTGCGCTGGGCGTCGAGGGCGAAGTCAATCATCAGGATGCCGTTCTTCTTCACGATACCGATCAGCAGCACCAGCCCGATCAGCGCCATGATCGAAAAATCCTGGCCGCAAATCCACAGCATGATCACCGCCCCGAGCCCCGCCGAGGGCAGCGTCGAGATGATGGTCAACGGGTGGACGAAGCTCTCATAGAGCACGCCGAGAATGATGTACACCGCCACCAGCGCCGCCAGAATCAGCCACGGCTGGCTGGCCAGCGAACTCTGGAACGCCTGGGCCGCGCCCTGGAAGTTGCCGCTCATGGCGGCCGGCATGCCGATCTCGGCCTTGGCCTGGTTGAGCATGATCACCGCATCGCCAAGCGCCACGCCGGGCGCCAGGTTGAACGACAGGTTGGCGGCCGGGAACATGCCGTCGTGGGCGATGGACAACGGGCCAACCGTCGGCGCATCGAATTTCGCCAGCGCCGACAGCGGCACCATTTCTCCACTGAGTGGCGAGCGCAGGTAGAAATAATTGAGGCTTTCAGCTTTGCCGCGTTGCCTGGTGTCCAGTTCCAGGATCACGTTGTACTGGTTGATCTGGGTCTGGAATTCGTTGATCTGCCGCTGGCCAAACGCATCGTACAGCGCTTCGTCGACATCGCTGGCGGTCAGGCCGAAACGCGCGGCGGCGCTGCGGTCGATGCTGATGTGGGTGATGCTGCCGCCCAGTTGCAGGTCGTTGGAAATGTCGCGGAACGCCGGGTTGGCGCGCAGTTTTTCGGTCAGGCGCTGGGTCCAGGTGCTGAGGGTCGCGCCGTCGTTGCTCTTGAGCACGTATTGGTACTGCGCGCGGCTCGGGCCGGAGCTGAGGTTGATGTCCTGGCCGGCGCGCAGGTACAGCACGATGCCCGGGACTTTCATCAGTTGCGGACGGATGCGGTCGATGAACTGGCTGGCCGAGACGTCGCGCTCGCTGCGTTTTTTCAGGGAAATCCAGAAGCGGCCGTTGGCGATGGTCTGGTTACTGCCCGACACACCGACGGAGTGGGAAAACGCCGCGACCGCCGGATCTGCCGCGACGATTTCCGCCATCGCCAGGTGTTTTTTCACCATGTCGCCGTAGGAAATATCGGCGGCGGCTTCGGTGGTGCCGAGGACAAAACCGGTGTCCTGCACCGGGAAGAAACCCTTCGGAATGAAGATGTAGCCGGCGATGGCCAGGGCCAGGGACATGCCGAACACCCCGATCATCAATTTCTGATGGGCGAGGGCGCGGCGCAGGAGCTTTTCGTAGCCGGCCAGCAAGCGTTCGCCAAAGGTTTTTTTGCTGTGGGCGTGATGCACCGGCGCACGCATGAACAGCGCGGCGAGGGTCGGCGCCAACGTCAGCGACACCACCACTGAAATCATGATCGTAGACGTGGCCGTCAGGGCGAATTCCTTGAACAGCCGCCCGACCACGCCGCCCATGAACAGCAGCGGAATGAACGCCGCCACCAGCGAAAAACTGATCGAGACCACAGTAAAACCAATCTCGCCGGCGCCCTTGATCGCCGCCTCGCGCATGCCGTCGCCGGCCTCCAGGTGTCGGTGAATGTTCTCCACCACGACAATCGCATCGTCGACCACAAACCCCACGGCCACCACGATCGCCACCAGTGTCAGGTTGTTCAGGCTGAAGCCCATGATGTACATCAGGGCAAAACTGGCGACCAGCGACACACCCAGCACCGCCGACACGATCAGCGTCGCCGACCACTGACGCAGGAACAGCGCCATCACCGCCACCACCAGCATGATCGCGATCAGCAGGGTGACTTCCACCTCATGCAACGAGGCGCGGATGGTCTGGGTCCGGTCAACCAGCACTTTGACTTGCACCGACGCCGGCAGCATCGCTTCGAGAGCGGGCAGGGCGGCCTGAATGCGATCCACGGTCTCGACGATGTTGGCCCCCGGTTGCCGGGAAATCACCAGGTTCACGCCGGGTTTGTCACCGGCCCAGGCTTGCACGTAGGCATCTTCCGAACCGTTGACGACTTTGGCGACATCTTTCAGGTGAACCGGTGCACCGTCCTTGTAGGAAACGATGAGTTGGCTGTATTCCTCGGGGTGGAACAACTGATCGTTGGTCGACAGCGTCGAGATGCTCGACTCGCCATACAGCGCGCCTTTGGCCAGGTTGAGGCTGGTGTTTTGGATCGCCAGACGAATGTCCGCCAGCGTCAGGCCGATGGCGGCCAGTTTGTCTGCCGAGGCTTGAATGCGAATCGCCGGACGTTGCTGGCCGGTGATGTTGATCTGGCCTACACCGTCGATCTGACTGATCTGACGGGACAGCAGGGTTTCCACCAGATCGCTGAGTTCGGGGCCGGGCATCAGGGTCGAGTTGATGCTGAGAATCAGCACCGGGCTGTCGGCCGGGTTGACCTTGCGCCAGGTCGGAAGGTTCGGCATGTCCTTGGGCAGTTTGCCGGCGGCGGTGTTGATCGCGGCCTGCACTTCCTGCGCGGCGGTGTCGATGCTTTTGTCGAGGGTGAATTGCAGGGTCAGGTTGGTCGAACCGAGGGCGCTGCTCGAGGTCATCTGGGTCACGCCGGGAATGGCGCTGAATTGCACTTCAAGCGGCGTGGCCACCGAGGAAGCCATGGTTTCCGGGCTGGCGCCGGGCAATTGCGCGGCCACCTGGATGGTCGGGAATTCGGCTTCCGGCAGCGGCGCGATGGGCAACCGTGGGAACGCAATGACGCCGAGCAATACCAGGGCAAACGTCAGCAGGATCGTCGCCACCGGATGATCGATGCACCACGCAGAAACCGAGCCGTGGCCCTTCATGGTTTCGACTCCGTTTGCACCATTTGCGCGGGGTCAGTCAGCACCTGGACCGTCGAACCGGGCTTGAGGCGCGACTGACCGTCGCTGACCAGCACGTCGCCCGGTTTCACGCCTTTGATGATGTCCTGACCGCTGCCTTGATAGACCATCTGCACCTGGACGGTTTCAACCTTGTCACCTTTGACCCGGTACACAAAGTGTTGATCGAGGCCTCGTTGTACGACGGTGGGCGGCACCACCAGCGCATCCTTTTCCAGCGCTGTCTGAATTTTTACCGTCACCAGCAGGCCCGGCCACAGTTTCTGCCCGGGGTTGTTGAATTCGGCCTTGGCGCGGATGGTCCCGGTGTTGGCGTTGATCTGGTTGTCGATCAGGGTCAGGTGGCCTTCGCCCAGCAGGTTGCCGGTTTCGCCGTCGGTGTCGGCACCGATGTAGGCCTTCACTTGGGCGTGTTCCGGATCGTTGATCAGGCCTTGCAGGGTTGGCAGCATTTGCTGTGGCAGGGAAAACTCCACGGCAATCGGGTCGATCTGCGTCACCGTGAACAAGCCTTGGGTGTCGGTCATGCGCAGGAAGTTGCCTTCGTCCACCGTACGAATCCCCACGCGACCGCTGACCGGGGAGCGAATTTGTGTGTAGGAAAGCTGCACCTGAGCGGCGTCAATCGACGCCTGATTGCCTTGGGCGGTGGCTTTGAGCTGGTTGACCAGCGCTTGTTGCTGGTCGTAAGTCTGTTTGGATACGCCGTCGTCGACGCTCAGCAGTTTGTAACGCTTGAGGTTGACCAGCGCCACTTGCAGCTGCGCCTGGCTTTCGCCGAGCTGTGCGCGGGCCTGATCCAGGCTGGCGCGGATCGAGCGATCATCGATGGTGGCGAGCAAGTCACCCTTGTTCACCAGTTGACCTTCCTTGACCAGGATTCTGGTGAGGATGCCGTCGATCTGCGGACGTACCACCACGCTGTGCAAAGACAATACCGAGCCGATGCCGCTGACGTAACGAGGGACGTCTTTTTCGGCGACGTTGACCACTCGAACCGGGATCGCCGTGGGCGCGGCGAGTCTGGCCGTGGCCGGTTTGGTGGCGTACCACACGCCCAGCGCTGCCAGGACAATCAGGAGGGCGGCGAGCAGGGCGGGTTTTTTCTGAATTCGCATGCGAGTGGGGCGCCGGGGCTGGGAGGACGGAATTTTGTCAGGGTTATACCTTCCTTTATAAACCTGTTCGCCGGTCAGGAAGGTGACTGCTAACTGACGGCGCTGTCAGTTTGGGATATGTGGTGACTGAACTGACGCCTTCGCCGGCAAGCCGGCTCCTACAAAGTACACCGCGAACCCCTGTAGGAGCCGGCTTGCTGGCGATGGCGTCAGACCGGCCAACACAAAACCCGACGGACTCACTCTCCACGTGAAGCCTGTCGCCCCCGACACAGGTATACTGCCGCCTTTCGCGGCTCGCTGACCGGGCCCGACTCTTTTGCATCACCCGGAGCTTTCATGACTTCCCCGACACAACCGCCGGTTGCCGACGCTTTGAGCGACGACCAGGCAGACCTGCCAGACAGCGTCGACTCCAGCGCAGACAGCGAAACCAAAGCCGTGATCCCGGCGTTCAAATTCCCGTTCAAACCGGGTGAACTGGCCGCCGCGAAGACCGCCAGCCAGCCCTGGTACAAGAACGGCGCCAAGAACGGCCACACCAAGACCCCCGGCGCAGCGCCTCCCGGCACCCGTCGTTCGATGGGCAAACGCTGACTGCTCAGTGTTTTTTGTCCGGTAACCCTTCTTGCTGAAACCGAGACAGTTCCTACGAGGATGAGCGACTCATCCTCTGGGAAAGTCAGTGGCCACTCGTGAAGTATTCATGTCCCTGAATGCTTGATGAAGGTTACCGAATGCCTCTGGTAAAAATCCTGTCTGTGTTGTCGCTGGCGGTCCTGGCCACCGGCTGTGTTTCGACGGCAGTCGAGCCGCAGATCCGTTTCGGCGTAGAAGCGCTGGTTCCGCCCTTCGAGAGCCGTAACGACAAGGGTGAGCTGGTCGGTTTGAACATCGAACTGGGCAATGCGCTGTGTGCCGAGCTCAAGGCTCGCTGTGTCTGGGTCGATCAGGATTACGCCACTAACATCCTTGCGCTGGAAGCCGGGAAGTTCGATGTCATCATGCCGATGACCGCTACCTCCGCGCGTCGCGAGCGGATCGACTTCACCGAAAACCTGTATCCCCTGAATAGCCGCCTGGTGGCTCGCACAGGCTCGAATCTGCAACCGGATGCGCAATCGCTCAAGGGTAAGCGTATCGGCGTCCTGGCCGGCACCAGCCGTGAGGCATTCGCAAAAGCGCGTTGGGCGTCCGAGGGCGTCACGGTGCGCAGTTTCAGTTTCAACAACCAGTTGATCGAAAGCCTGCTGGCGGGTGACATCGATGCCACGCTGCAAGACTCGATCGAAATCAACGAGGCTTTATTGAGCCAACCCCGAGGGCAGGCTTTCGCCTTTGCGGGAGACGCGCTCGACGATCCGATGCTGGGCACTGGCGTGGCCATGGCCGTGCGCAAGACCGACACAGCGTTGCGCGATAATCTGAATGCGGCCCTGGAGCGAATCAAGCAAAACGGTCCATACCAGCAGATCATTCAGCGCTACTTGCCGGCAGCAGCGCCCGATTCGCCACGCTACTTCCCCGCCGAGGGAGGCCTGCCGTTCTCTGAAGCGGTGCAAATCGACCAGACCCTCTACTTGTCCGGCGTGCTCGGGGCGGGGGCCGATGGCAAGCTGGTCAAGGGCGGAATCGTCCCGCAGATGACCCAGACCATGGAGAACCTGCGCAGCGCACTGCAACGTAGCGGATCGTCCTTGGCGCATGTCGCCAAATGCACGGTCATTCTTGCCGACATCAAGGATTTTGCAGCCATGAACGGGGTGTACCGCAGCTATTTCCCGCAGAACCGGATGCCCGCCCGTACCACCTTCGCCGCCCGTAAACTGGTGTTGGACGCGCGGGTGGAAGTCGAGTGCGTTGCGCGCGCCACTACCTGATATCACTCCGATATGGCCATCATCCCGGCTTGATCAGCCGTGGGTGATGGCTAAGTGCTCATATCCTGAGCCAGATCAACGTTTGTGGAATCAGTGCGCTTAGAGTCAGCAGCCCTGCCGACTCTTTCCATCCAACGAGCGCGCTTTCCATGAAGATCAACCTCCCGGTGACCGGCCGTAATGTCGACGTTGCGGCTGATGCGAATATCCTCTCGACCACTGATCTGACCAGCGCGATCACCTACGCCAACGACGACTTCATCAACATCTGCGGCTACAGCCGTGAGGAGTTGCTGGGCTCGACGCACAACTTGCTGCGCCACCCGGACATGCCGGCGGCGGCTTTCGCGCATATGTGGCAGACCCTTAAAAGCGGCCGCTCATGGATGGGGCTGGTGAAAAATCGCTGCAAGAATGGCGATCACTATTGGGTGAGCGCGTATGCCACGCCGGTGACGCAGAACGGTAAAGCCGTGGAGTATCAGTCGGTCCGGACCAAGCCCTCGGCGCGGCAGATCGAAGCCGCGGAAAAAGCCTACACACAGCTTCGCAGTGGTCGTACATCACTGTGGCAGCGGCTGCCCGTGCTCGGTCCGGGTCTCAAGGTGACGGCGCTGTTCAGCGCGACATTGGCCTGCGTGGTGGGCATCGAAGCGTGGCTGAACCCTTCGTCAGCCGTTTTCGGCGTACTGGCGTTTGTCGTGGGCAGTGGTTTGGCAGCGGTCGGAACCGGATACATGTTGCGTCCGCTGAAAGTGTTGACCGAACGCGCCCGGCAGATTGCCGACAACCCGTTGAGCCAGGCTGTTTACACCGGTCGCCGCGATCAGTTCGGCCAGATCGAGTTTGCCTTCCAGATGCTCGAAGCGCAGATCGGCGCGGTGGTGGGGCGCATCGGCGATGCGTCGCAGCGTCTGGCCGGGCACGCGGCGGAACTGGTCGAACACCTGCAAGGCAGTCATAACAGCACGCTGGCCCAGCAGGCGGAAACCGATCAGGTGGCGGCGGCGATTCACCAGATGTCTGCCAGCGTGGCCGAGGTTGCCGGTCATGCGCAGCAAGCGTCCCAGGCGGCCGACCTGGCCGGCAACGAAACCCGTGAAGGTCATCAATTGGTGAGTGAAAGTCGCCATGCGGTACTGCGTCTGGCCGAGGAGCTGGCGCGCGCCACCGAGGTGATTCATCAACTGGAGGGGCACAGCAGCGAGATTACCGGCGTGCTGGATGTGATCCGCAGCATCGCCGAGCAAACCAATCTGCTGGCCCTTAACGCGGCCATCGAAGCGGCGCGTGCCGGGGATGCCGGGCGCGGTTTCGCGGTGGTGGCCGATGAAGTTCGTGGCCTGGCCCAGCGTACCCAGCAATCGACCAACGAGATTCAACGCATGATCAGCACCCTGCAAAACGGCACGCGGGATGCGGTGGTGGTGATGCAGCAAAGCAGTGAACAGGTGGACAACAGCGTCGAACAGGCTCGACGCGCCGCTGATTCGCTGGACGCGATCAGTCGGCGGGTCAATCAGATCACGCAAATGAGCCTGCAAATCGCTTCGGCGGTGGAAGAGCAGAGCAGCGTCAGCGAAGACATCAACCGCAACATCATCAGCATTCGCTCAGCCTGCGAGGTCACGGTCAGTGAAGGGCAGCAAAGCCAGGCGAATTCCACCGATGTGGCAGGGTTGGCGGGGGACTTGCGGTTGTTGGCGCAAGAGTTTTGGCGAGCCCGCCGTTAAGCCGCGCGCAACGAAATGAAGGCATAGTTGAGCGGCGTCTCGGTGGCCACGTGCGCACCCGCCGCCAGCACTTGCCCGGCGATGTCGTCACCCGATACGTGGAACTGCCACTCACTGTCCGATCCTGTCAGCGGCTGTTGCGCCACCTGATCGATGACCGTGGCGAACGCACTCATGTCCGGCAGATACGCGGTGAATCCATCGCCCTTCAGGGCCGTGGTCCGAATCCCCAGTGAGGCGCAAATCGCATCTTTGGTGCGGATATCGTCGCGATCCGCCTGACGGGAGCGCTGGATGAGTTCTGCGAGCTCGTGATCGACCAATTCACCGCCAATGATCAGATCCGGGCCTTTTTCCCACGATTCGGGCGGGCATTCCTTGATCGCAGGGTTGAGGGGGATGTGCGGATTGATTTCCATCGGATAGATGCGGCACACCAGCGGCCGGCGTTCGTAGATGCGGCAGAGGTTGTCTTCGTCAAGATTCCGGCAGGGACCGACGTTGTACGCCGCAAACGTGATGGCCACGTAGGCTTCGCAGGCGCCGCTTTGAACCACCACCGAACGGCGCTCGGCATGTTCGCGTTGCTGCACCGGCAGGCCGAGGCCATTACCGAGGAAGCCTTCTACCAGCACGATCACCTGACCGCCGTCGGCCGCCCACATCCGGGCTTCGGCCAGGGTCAGGGGGACGTGATGGTCATTGCAGCATTTGCCGCAACCTACGCAGGAAAACGTTGTATTCATCAAAGGATCAGTCGCTTGTCAGGGCCCGAACTGGCGACAGAATGCCACCGCAGAAGTCAGCGTCGAAGCAAGTTATGCGCCATTCACCGGGATTTGGCGGGTAGGCGGATGGAGTCCCATTCGGTCACGTAGGCGGTTTTGCTTTTTTTGTTGTAGAGGCACAGCTCGGTGCCTTGCTGGCCTTTCATGTGTTTTTGTGGGTAGCGGCCTTGCAGGAGCAAGGCGGTGTAGTCGACACGGTCATCGAACTGTGCGGCTTTGCCGACGGGGAAGGTGTCCGTCAGGCCGCTGGCCTTGATGCAACTGGCGAGCATGGCTTTGTCGAAAGCGGCCCAGGCGTCTGGGCTGGAGGCGTGGGTTTGGGTGGCGAGGGCGGTGAGGCAGAGGAAGGTGAGGGTGGTGGCTTTCATGGGGCAGGCATCCTTGGGCATGGGTGGGCCGAGTATGCCTGATGGGATGAGGTTGAATGTGTCGGCCCCTTCGCGGGCAAGCCTCGCTCCTACATTGTGATCACCGTACCTGTAGGAGCGAGGCTTGCCCGCGAAGGCGTTGTATCAGGCCGGAACCGGCTCCCGGCGGACCACAATCATCCCGGCACTTTCATACAGCCGCTGCGCCCGAAGGTTGTCTTCCAATACCTTCAAATCCACAAAACCTTCACGACGCTGCTGAAACACGTTGAATGCATTCAACAACAACGCCCGGCCCAAACCCTGACGCTGAGCTCGCGGGTGCACGACCAGATTCTTGATGTAGGCGCTGGTCCAGCACTGGCATACACCCACGATACCGTCGGCATCCTGCGCAATGAAGCACAGGGAGGGATCGTATTCAGGGTCCGTCTCAAACCGCTGTTGCCAGATATCCAATGCCGGCACGCGACCGCCACCGTCCAGATAACCCAGCTCCATCAAACGATGAACGGCTTCTGCCAGTTCTGGACGATATTCGCGCAGGACAATGCCCTGAGGCCAGGTGATTGCGGGCACAACCTCCGCCAGGTTGCGCCGCATCAGAAAACAAAAAGCCTCGGCCAACTCAGTGACCTTGTTCGGCGACCGCCTTGGCCGCTTCGATCAGGCACTTGGTCAGGTCCGGCGAAGAGAACTTGGTCAGCACCGCGTTGGCGCCGGCCAGACGCGCTTTTTCGCTGTTCATCGCGCTGTCCAGCGAGGTGTGCAGCAGCACATACAGGTGCGCAAAATCCGGGGTTTCGCGCAGGGTGCGGGTGAAGGCGTAGCCGTCCATCTCTGACATTTCGATGTCTGAAACAATCAGGTTGATCTGCTGGGCGGTGCCTTGCAGGTCCAGCAGGCAATCGATGGCTTCCTTGGCACTGCGCGCGGTGTGGCATTGCAGGCCGAGGTTGCGCAGGGTGTGCACCGATTGCTGCAGGGCCACCTGGCTGTCATCGACCACCAGAATGCGTGCGTTGCCGAGCACTTCCGCGTCTTCCATGCTCAGTTCGGTCGGGGCCGTTTCGATCTGCGCCGGGGCGATGCCGTGGATGACCTTTTCGATGTCCAGCACCTGTACCAGCGTGCCGTCGACCGAGGTCACGCCAGTGATGTACGAGCGCACACCGCCGGAGCCAAAGGGCGGCGGACGGATGTCGGTGGTCAGGCAGTGGACGATCTTGCTCACCGCCTGAACATGCAGGCCCTGTTTGGAGCGGCTGACGTCGGTGACGATCAGGCAGCCGCCGTTCGGGTCTTCCAGCGGCCGCTCGCCGATCGCACGGCTCAGGTCGATCACCGACAACGACGCGCCGCGCAGGGTGGCGATACCTTTGACGTGAGGATGCGACTCCGGCAGTTTGGTCAGCGGCGGGCAGGGGATGATTTCACTGACTTTGAGCAGGTTGATCGCCATCAACTTGCCGCTGCGCAAGGTAAACAGCAGAAGCGAAAGTGAGTCTGCGCGGGCTTTGGTGGAGGACATAAAAACCTTCTGTGGAAAAAGGTGATGGGCGAATGGAAGTCGCCAAAAGCTATCGATGCCGGGTTATCGACTTGATGGGGGCAGGCTTTAGGCTAAATACCGATGCAATCGAAATGCTACCCCGAACCTGTAGGAGCCAGCTTGCTGGCGATAGCATTTCCGCGGTCAGTCAGACAAACCGCGGCGATACCATCGCCAGCAAGCTGGCTCCTACAAAAGCGTTCATTTCATGCCCAGTCTTTTGGCCATCCGCCCAAGATTTGCCCGATCCAAGCCTAGTTCACGCGCCGCGCTCGCCCAGTTATTGTGGTGCCGATCCAGGCACGCGCTGATCAATTGCCGCTGATAACTTTCAGTCGCCTCGCGCAAATCCCCTGACACCAACGTCACTGGCGTCGCGGTCGGCGACTCGGGCGTTACCTCAACGCTGCCGCTGGGCAAATCCAGATCCGCCGCACTCAAGCTGAGAATCTTCGGCCGTTCCCTGCAGTTACCCAGCGCTTTCAACGCGCTGCGCCCAATCAAATGCTCCAGCTCCCGCACATTGCCCGGCCAGTCATACGCCAGCAACGACGCCTGGGCATCGCTGGTCAGGCGCAGGCTGTTGAGGCCCATGCGCGAACGGTTCTGCTCCAGGAAGAAACCGCTGAGCAGCAGCACATCCCGCCCGCGATCCCGCAGGGCCGGCACCAATAGCGGGTAAACGCTCAAACGGTGGTAGAAGTCGGCACGATAACGGCCACTGCGCACTTCTTCGGCCAGGTCGCGATTGGTCGCGGCGATGAGCCGCACATCGACTTGATGTTCTTTGTCCGACCCCAGCCGCTGCAATTGACCGCTTTGCAGCACGCGCAGCAATTTGGCCTGCACCGTCAGCGACAGTTCGCCGACTTCATCGAGAAACAGCGTGCCGCCATTGGCCAGTTCGAATTTGCCGCGACGGTCGCTGGTTGCCCCGGTGAAGGCGCCGCGCACATGGCCGAACAATTCGCTTTCCACCAGCGTGTCCGGCAGCGCGGCGCAGTTGAGGCTGATGATCGGCTTGTCGGTCCGGGGCGAGGCGGCGTGAATCGCCTGGGCCACCAGTTCCTTGCCGACCCCGGTTTCGCCGGTGATCAACACGGTCAGGTCACTGCCGCCGACCAGGCTGATCTCTTCCACCAAGCGTTTATGGGCCTTGCTCTGACCGATCATTTCGCGGTTCTGCTGGCCGCTGGCCTGTCGGTACACCTCGGCGCGTTGATGCTCGTCTTCGACACGATTGGCCAGCCGTTCGATGCGCTCGGCGGCATTGACCGTGGCGGCGGCAAGGCTGGCGAAGGCTTGCAGAGCGTCCAGTTCTATCGGTTCAAGGCGTTCCGGGTCGAGGGCGTCGAGGGTCAGCAAACCCCACGGACGTTCGTCGATAAACAGCGGGCAACCCATGCAGTCATGGACTTCAAGGTGATCGTCGAGGCCATCGACCAGTCCGTCATAAGGATCGGGCATGTCGCTGTCGGCGGCGAAGCGGGTCGGGCCGGGGCTGCTGAGCAGGGCTTCGAAGCGCGGGTGTTCGCTGACCTTGAAGCGCCGGCCGAGGGTGTCGGTGCTCAACCCGTCGACGGCCAGCGGCACCAGCCACTCGCCATCGAGGCGCAGCAGCGCGGCGGCGTCACAGGGGAGCAAGGCGCGCATGGCTTCGAGCAGGCGCCGATAGCGCTCGCCCTCGGGGAGTTCGCGGGACAGGTCCGAGACCAGGGGAAGCAGTGTGGTGAGCAAGGATTTTGCAGTCATAGTGACTCCGTGTAGTCGGTATGACTATAAGTCAGGGGGTGTCGTTATGACTAGAATGTTTTTAACTTATTGATTTATAACGATTAAATAGATGGCACGGAAACTGATATGCATAGGGAAAGCAGTTAGAAAACCAAGTCGTCCAGGAGTCACCTTATGCTTAGCGTTCAAGACCGTGCAATCGTCAAATCCACTGTGCCATTGCTGGAAAGCGGTGGCGAAGCATTGATCACGCATTTCTATCGCATGATGCTCTCCGAATACCCGGAAGTCCGCCCGCTGTTCAACCAGGCGCACCAGGCCACCGGTGATCAACCCCGCGCCCTGGCCAACGGCGTGTTGATGTATGCGCGCCACATCGATCAGCTCGACCAATTGGGCGACCTGGTGGCCAAAATCATCAACAAGCACGTGGCGCTGCAAATCCTCCCGGAACACTACCCGATTGTCGGCACCTGCCTGTTGCGTGCGATTTCCGAAGTGTTGGGTGAAGAGATTGCCACGCCGGAAGTGATGAGCGCCTGGGGCGCGGCGTACGGACAACTGGCCGAGATCCTGATCGGCGCTGAAACCAGCATCTACGACCAGAAAGAACAGGCCCCGGGCGGCTGGCGCGGTGCGCGGGAGTTCATCGTTGCGGCCAAGGTCGAGGAAAGCGCGGAAATCATTTCGTTCTACTTCGAACCGGCAGACAAAGGTCCGATCCTCGCGGCAGAACCCGGCCAGTACATCGGCATGAAACTGATCCTCGATGGCGAAGAGATTCGTCGTAACTATTCGCTGTCGGCCCTGGCGAACAAAGGCCAGTACCGTATCAGCGTCAAGCGTGAACACGGTGGTCGTGCCTCGAACCATTTGCATGATCAACTGCATGTAGGCGCCAGCATTCAGCTGTTCCCGCCATCGGGCGAATTCACTCTGACCGACAGCGATAAACCGTTGGTGCTGATCAGCGGCGGCGTCGGCATCACCCCGACCCTGGCCATGCTGGAAGCGGCGCTGGAAACCAAGCGGCCGGTGCATTTTATCCACTGCGCACGCAATGGCAGCGTTCACGCGTTCCGTGACTGGATTGATGGATTGGCTGAGCGTCACCCGCAACTCAAGCGTTTCTACTGCTACGACGAAGATGACGGCGTGAGCCCGGCGGCGCACAAGGTCGGGTTGTTGAGTCAGGAGCAACTGGGCGAGTGGTTGCCGCAGCAGCGTGATCTGGATGCGTACTTCCTGGGGCCTAAAGGCTTCATGGCGGCGGTGAAGCGTCACCTGAAAGCCTTGGGTGTACCGGAGAAGCAAAGCCGCTACGAGTTCTTCGGCCCGGCTTCGGCGTTGGAATAAACACAAACCCGTAGGAGCAAGGCTTGCCTGCGAAGGCGTCTTTGGAATTGCATCGCCAGCAAGCCGGCTCCTACAGATTTTGGGACGCATCAGAGTTGTGTGACTGGCGCAGAACCTTGTAGGAGCTGGCTTGCTGGCGATGGCGTCTTCAAAATCGCCATCGCCAGCAAGCTGGCTCCTACAGGTTTTTGGGGGGGGCTCAACATCGTGTGGTTTACGCAGAACCTTGTAGGAGCCGGCTTGCCGGCGATGGCGTCTTTGAGGTCGCCTTCGCCGGCAAGTCGTGCTCCTACAGGGTGTGTGTCGCTGGCAATCCGGGGTGTTTCAGCCTTTCAATTCTTTCAAATGCTTGTACACCGTCGCCCGTCCCATGTTCAGCACGTTGGCCACATAGTTCGAGGCGCTTTTGCCTTTGAAGGCGCCTTCGGCGTGCAGGGCCAGCACCAGTTCGCGTTTGTGGTCGCGGGTCAGCAGGTTCAGGCTCAGCTGACGTTCGCGCAGCCAGCCGTGAAGGAAGGTATTGATGCGCTCCTGCCAGTCATCGCGGAACAGTGAGTCCGGTTGCGGGATCAGCTTGCTCGGCGACAGGAACAGGTCCAGCGCGGCCTTGGCGTTTTCGAACAGCGAAATATTCAGGTTGATGCACAGCACCGCCAGCGGATGACCGTCGCTGTCGCGCAGCACGCTGCTCAAGCTGCGAATTTTCTGACCATCCCAGTTCAACTTTTCGTACGGCCCGATGTTTCGTTCGCTGATGTCATCGCTGAGCATGTCTTCCAGCGCCGAGTCGTCACCCACTTCCCGTTTCGACAGGTTGTTGGCGATGTAGTCGACTTTCTGTGTGCGCAGATCGTGCAGCACCACCTCGGCGTGGGGGAAGAACAACGTAGCGATGGCATCGGCGATCGCGCGGAAGTTGTCCAGGGCCGGGTCTTTTACAGGTGCGTTCATACAATGGAGCTCCAGGCAGCGTCAGCGCCCTGCAAAAAGGGCGCTGGAAGTTTGCCGTAATCGTGTCGACACGTCACCTGAGGACGCCGGTCAGCCCAGGCGAGCAGGGGACAGCATCCCGGCGTCCAGGCCAAAACGCTTGAGTTGCTCGGGCAGTGCTTCACCGCGTACCAGCGCGGCGCTGGCCTGGCCCATGGCGGGCGAGGTCTGGATGCCGTAACCGCCTTGCGCCGCAACCCAGAACAGCCCAGGCACCTGCAGATCGAAACCGGACAGCAAATCGCCGTCGGCCACGAAGCTGCGCAGGCCGGCCCAAGTGCGGGTCGGGCGGCGGATGGTCAGGGTGGTGGCTTCTTCGATCTGGTAGATGCCCATGGCGATGTCCAGTTCTTCGGGCTGCACGTCGTGTGGTTCAACCGGGTCGGCGTTGGCCGGCGAGCCAAGGAACATGCCGGCGTCCGGCTTCATGTAGAACGACTCGTCGAGGCTGACCAGCATCGGCCAATGGTGGATGTCTACGCCTTCCGGCCCGGCGAAGATGAATGCTGCACGGCGTTTCGGTTGCAGGCCCAGCGGCTTCGCGCCGGCCAGTTCGCCGATCTTGTCGGCCCAGGCGCCGGCAGCGTTGATGATGACCGGGGCGCTGAAGGTCTGGCCGTTGGTTTGAACCTGCCACACACCTTCACCGTCGCGGGTCAGGCTCAGGACTTCAGTGTCGGTATACACTTCACTTTTATTGCGTCGGATGCCACGCAGGTAACCCTGGTGCAAGGCGTCGGTGTCGATGTCGCTGGCGGTCGGATCGTAGATCGCGCCGTGGACTTTTTCCCGGCGCAGGATCGGCAAACGCGCGCAGGCCTCGTCGGCGCTGAGCAGTTGCATCTCCGGCACCGTGGCTTTGGCGCTCAGGTATTGGTTGTTGAGCTCGGCCGGGTCGCCGGTGAAGTCCACGGTCATTTCGCCGCGCGGGGTCAGCAGCGGGTGTTCGCAGAAACCGGCAGGCGGGGCGTCGAAGAAATCGCGGCTGGCCTGGGTCAATGCCCGGACCTGCGGTGTGCCGTAAGCGGCGGTGAACAGCGCCGCCGAGCGTCCGGTGGAGTGGTAGGCCGGATGGGATTCGCGTTCGAGCACGATCACTCGGGCGTGCTGCGACAGCCAGAAACCGGTGGAAGCGCCGGCGATTCCGCCGCCGATGATGATGAAGTCTGCCTGGCTCATGAATGTCTCCTGTAAGCCGCAATATAGATCTCCTGTAGGAGCCGGCTTGCTGGCGATGCAGACGCCGCGGTTTGTCTGACAGACCGCGGCGCCTGCATCGCCAGCAAGCCGGCTCCTACAGGTATGTGTTAGTGCTGGAGGTGGTAGATGGCATTGGCCAGTGCGATGTCTTCCAGGCCCAGGCCGATCGAGCGGAAGAACACGTGACGGTCATAGCCGGGGCGCTGGACTTTTCCGCTGATCAAGTCCGGCAGGTCGCCGACGATGGCGCTTGCGTCCCAGCCGTGCTGTTCGCCGGCAATCAGCATTTCACCCGCCGAGCCCGGCGTGGTCAGGCGATAGTCGCAGAACACCTGCATGTCATTGAGGCTCTGTGGCGGCACTTCGTGGGCGCGTGGGGCATTGGTGCTGATGGAAGTGATCAATGCCGGTTTGGTCAGGCTGGAAGGGTCGATCACCGGGCCGGCGGACGACGTGCACAGCATGATCACGTCGGCGTCCTGAACCGCCGCTTCGCGCGTGTCGACAAGGGTCAGCCGTGGGTCGAGGCTTTTGATCTGCGCCACGGCTTCAGGGCTGAGGTCGCTCAGGTTCGGCGAGAAAAGGTGGATGCTTTCCCAGTCGCGCAGGCCTTTGACGTAATGCAGGTGCGCCAGCGCGACCTTGCCACTGCCGATGATCGCCAGGCGTTGCGCATTCAACGGAGCCAGGGCGTCGACAGCAACGGCGGTTGTCGCGGCGGTGCGCGCGGTGGTCAGTTCGCCGGCGTCGCACAACAGCAGCGGCTCGCCGGTCTGCATCGACATCAGCAAAGTCCATGCGGTCACCAATGGGCCTTGTTCGCGGACGATGTAAGGCGAGGTCTTGACCCCGTAAACCCCGTCTTCGGCCAGCACGCCCAGGTAGTTGATGAAATCGCCGGCACCCTTGGGAAATTCCACCAGTTGTTGCGCCGGTTGCACCGCTTGCCCGGCCGCCAGGTCGCGGAACAGCTTGCGCAGGATCTGCGGAACGTCGACCTGTGCCAGCAGTTCGCGGGCCTGGGGTTGGGTGATCACGTAGGGCGTGCTGGACATGGTCGGCTCCGGGAATGGCAAGTAAACTAATTTGTCCATTATGGACTTTTAGTTGTATCTCGCAAGCGCCGTTTGTAGGAGCGAGCTTGCTCGCGAAGAATTCAAGAGCGCCGCGGGGTATCTGGTTTTACGCGTTATCGTTCGCGACCATCGCGAGCGAGCTCGCTCCTACAGTGTTTTTTTGAGCGAAAAAAAAGCGCAGTCCGTTGCCGGCTGCGCTTCTTTTATTGCGACCCGCTATTACGGACGCTTGCGCTCAACCGCCCGCAATAGATGCGTCGGAGGGGTTTCGCAGCTGATTTTTCGACCCAGCAGCGCCTCGATGGACGGTAGCTGGTAGGAGTCGTCTTCACCGGCAAAACTGATGGACACGCCATCGGCGCCGGCACGGCCGGTACGACCGATACGGTGCACGTAATCGTCCGGGACTTCCGGCAGGGTGAAGTTGATCACGTGGCTGATGCCGTCGATGTGAATGCCGCGACCGGCCACGTCGGTGGCTACCAATACGCGGATCTTGCCTTCGCGGAAACCTTCCAGAGTCTTGATGCGCTTGTGCTGCGGCACGTCGCCAGACAATTGCGCGGCGTTGACGCCGTCACGCACCAGGCGTTCTTCGATGCGTCGCACTTCATCCTTGCGGTTGGCGAAGACCATCACCCGCTCCCAGCCGTTGTCGTTGACCAGGTTGTAGAGCAGTTTGTATTTGTCGGCACCGGCCACCGCGTAGATGTGCTGCTCGACGTTTTCGCTGGCCACGTTCTGCGCCTCAATCTCGACGATCGACGGGTCGGTGGTCCATTGCTTGGCGAGGTTCATCACGTCATCGGTGAAGGTCGCGGAGAACAGCAATGTCTGGCGCTCGTTCTTCGGCGGCGTCTGGCGAATGATCTGACGCACTTGCGGGATGAAACCCATGTCGAGCATACGGTCGGCTTCGTCCAGGACCATCACTTCGACCATGTCCAGGTGCACGTCGCCGCGCTGGTTGAAGTCGAGCAGGCGGCCCGGGGTGGCGACGAGGATGTCGCAATGACGCGCTTCGAGGTGCTTGAGCTGCTTGTCGAAGTCCATGCCGCCGACAAACGTCATGACGTTGAGGCCGGTGTACTTGGTCAGGTCGGCGGCGTCCTTGGCGATCTGCACCACCAGTTCACGGGTCGGCGCGATGATCAGCGCCCGTGGCTCGCCCATGTAGCGCTCTTTCGGCGGCGGGGTTTGCAGCAGCTGGGTGATGATCGAAATCAGGAACGCCGCTGTTTTGCCGGTGCCGGTCTGGGCGCGGCCGATGGCGTCTTTGCCCGCGAGGGTGAAGCCCAGCACCTGAGCCTGGATCGGCGTGCAATACGGAAAGCCGAGGTCCTGGATGGCGTGCATCAGTTCCGGGGCAAGTTTGAAATCGTGGAATCGGGTTTTGCCTTCCTGGGGTTCGACGACGAAGTCTTCGAGTTTCCAGGGGATGACCGGCGCTTTTGGCTTGGGTTCACGACGCGGTTTGGCGGGCTTCGGCGCTTCGCTGCGTGGTTGCTCGGCAGCCGCCGCTTCAACAGGCTGGACGGCCGGTGTCGCCACAGGCTCTTGTTTCGGTGCCGCTACGGGGGCGGTCCGGCCAGGCTGATTACCGTCGGTGCGGTGGCTGGGGCTGTGAGACGGAGCGCTGGAGACTGGCGCGAGCTGCTCAGTCTCGCTTTTACCGAACATTTTCTTGAGTGCTTTGAGCACGGTCATCTCATCAATTGGTTAAGGAATATACGGCGGCCAGTGTAATGCAAGAATCGGGCGCGGCGTAGGGGGATGGATCAATGGGCTGTTTTTCAGCTGAGCCGTTAACGCAAGCGCTCGCCGAGCCAGGTGCCGATGTCGCGAATCTCCTCGGGTAACACTTCGTGACCCATTGGGTATTCCTGCCATGTCACGGTGACACCATGCTGCTTTAAATACTCGTAGGCGGTCCGTCCCATCGAGTTTTGCACCACGTCATCGTACTGCCCGTGCAACGACAACACCGGAATCCGCTGTTGGCTGGCCGAAAGCTCCAGTCCTTCGCTGAAGGTCGGTGCATAAGTAGAGAGGGCAAGTACGCCACCTAGCGGCCCCTGCCATTTCAGGAACGCGGTGTGGAACACCACGGCGCCGCCCTGGGAAAAACCTGCCAGGAAAATCCGCGAAGCGTCTATTCCGCCGGCTCGCTGTACTTCGATCAATTTGATGATCCGGTCCGACGACGCTTCCAGCTGCTCGCGGTTGATCGCGCGTGCAGGGCTCAAGGCCAATATGTCGTACCAGCTCGGCATCTCGTAGCCACCATTGATGGTGACTGCGCAGGTCGGTGCCTGAGGGAGAACGAAGCGAGTGCTCAGCAGGGTTTCCTGTAACGCTTCGGCCACCGGCAGGAAGTCGTAACGGTCGGCGCCCAGCCCGTGCAGCCAGATAACGCAGGCGTCTGCGGGCTTGACGGGTTCAAGAATCAAGGGCTCGGTCATGGCTGCTCCAATTGTGTGCGTGCGCTCTCATTGAGTGCGAGAGATGAGTGCGCGTCTGGTTGATCCGTTAAGAAGATGTCGCAAGGCTACAAGTTTTGCTATTGACCTGTCCCTTAAACGCTTTGGCGAGCGGTCTGGTACGGGCTTTGCTATAGGAAGCCTGTACGAAAAATCCCACGCCTGTCGGTAACACTATCAGGCCATTGTTCGTGGTGGGATAGCAAAAAATCCGGTGATGGATGTTCGCCAGTGGCCGCTACGGGCTTCGCGAACGTGAAAGGGCTACAGCCCGTTCGGCCGATTGGTGAGAAGTGAGTGGTCCATGATTTGGATTTTCTCCTACTAGACTCATAGCGCAGGTCCTACGTCGGTTGACCCCAAAAAAAACCAACACGGGTCGACTACGCCTCATAAGGGTGCGACTGGACTCAAGCTCCGACACAACAAGAGCAAAACTGGAGGTTTGAATGAAGATGTTGAAATCCACCCTGGCTATCGTGTCTGCAGCCGCAGTACTCGGTGTCAGCGGGTTCGCTCAGGCGGGTGCAACCCTGGATGCAGTGCAGAAGAAAGGTTTCGTACAGTGCGGCGTCAGCGATGGCCTGCCTGGTTTCTCGGTTCCGGACGCCAATGGCAAGATCGTCGGTATCGATGCTGACTACTGCCGCGCTGTGGCCGCTGCCGTCTTCGGCGACGCGACCAAGGTCAAGTTCAGTCAGTTGAACGCCAAGGAGCGCTTCACCGCGCTGCAGTCTGGCGAAATCGACATCCTGTCGCGCAACACCACCATGACCAGCTCCCGTGATTCGGGCATGGGTCTGAAATTCCCTGGTTTCATCACTTACTACGACGGCATCGGTTTCCTGGTAAACAGCAAGACTCTGGGCGTGAAAAGCGCCAAAGAGCTCGACGGCGCCACCATCTGCATTCAAGCCGGTACCACCACCGAGCTGAACGTTTCCGACTACTTCCGTGGCAACGGTCTGAAATACACCCCAATCACTTTCGACACCTCCGATGAAAGCGCCAAGTCGCTGGAATCCGGTCGTTGCGACGTGCTGACCTCCGACAAATCCCAGCTCTACGCACAACGCAGCAAGCTGGCGACCCCGAACGACTACACCGTTCTGCCGGAAACCATCTCCAAGGAGCCTCTGGGCCCGGTCGTACGTAATGGCGACGACGAGTGGCTGGCCATCGTGCGCTGGACTGGCTACGCCATGCTCAACGCTGAAGAAGCCGGCATCACTTCGAAAAACGTCGAAGCTGAAGCCAAAGGCACCAAGAACCCGGACGTCGCTCGTCTGCTGGGTACCGACGGTGAATACGGCAAAGACCTGAAAGTGAAGAAAGACTGGGTCGTGCAGATCGTCAAGCAAGTCGGTAACTACGGTGAAGTGTTCGAGAAAAACCTCGGCAAGGACACTCCGCTGGCCATCGACCGCGGGCTGAACGCTCTGTGGAACAACGGCGGCATTCAATACGCACCACCAGTGCGCTGATGGTTCTATCACCCGGTGGGCCAACCACCGGGTGATGTTCTGTTCCATTACATCCGGGGCACTTCATGCAAAATTCAATCGGCGCACCAAAGCAGAGGCTCAGCCTCAGCGATCCCAAAGTGCGTGCGTGGCTATTTCAGATCATCACCATCGTGGCGGTGGTCTCGATGGGCTGGTACCTGTTCGACAACACGCAGACCAACCTTCAACACCGGGGCATTACCTCCGGTTTCGACTTTCTGGAGCGCAGTGCCGGTTTCGGCATCGCTCAACACCTGATCGACTACACCGAATCGGACAGTTATGCCCGGGTGTTTGTCATCGGCCTGCTCAACACGCTGCTGGTGACTTTCATCGGCGTGATCCTGGCGACAATCCTCGGGTTCATCGTCGGCGTGTCACGGCTGTCGAAGAACTGGATCATCAGCAAGCTGGCGACTGTTTATGTGGAAGTCTTCCGCAACATTCCGCCGCTGCTGCAAATCCTGTTCTGGTACTTCGCGGTGTTCCTGACCATGCCGGGGCCACGCAACAGCCATAACTTCGGCGACACCTTCTTCGTCAGCAGCCGCGGCCTGAACATGCCGGCAGCGTTGATGGCGGACGGTTTCTGGCCGTTTGTGATCAGCATCGTCGTGGCCATTGTCGCGATCGTGCTGATGAGCCGCTGGGCCACCAAACGCTTCGAAGCGACCGGTGTGCCGTTCCACAAGTTCTGGGTTGGCCTGGCGCTGTTCTTTGCGATCCCGGCGCTGTGCGCGTTGATCTTCGGTGCACCCGTGCACTGGGAAATGCCCAAGCTGCAAGGCTTCAACTTTGTCGGTGGCTGGGTGCTGATCCCGGAACTGCTGGCACTGACCCTGGCCCTGACCGTGTACACCGCGGCGTTCATCGCCGAGATCGTGCGTTCGGGCATCAAGTCGGTCAGCCACGGCCAGACCGAAGCGGCGCACTCGCTGGGTCTGCGCAACGGTCCGACCCTACGCAAAGTGATCATCCCGCAAGCCCTGCGCGTGATCATTCCGCCGCTGACCAGCCAATACCTGAACCTGGCGAAAAACTCTTCGCTGGCGGCCGGTATCGGTTATCCGGAGATGGTTTCGTTGTTTGCCGGTACGGTGCTGAACCAGACCGGGCAGGCGATCGAAGTAATTGCCATCACCATGAGCGTGTACCTGGCGATCAGTATCAGCATTTCCCTGCTGATGAACTGGTACAACAAGCGCATTGCGCTGATCGAGCGGTAAGGAAAAGCGCATGAGTACTCATACTTTCAAGCCTGACATGCCTCCACCGAGCAGCAGCATCGGTGTGGTTGCATGGATGCGCGCAAACATGTTCTCCAGCTGGCTCAACACCCTGCTGACCCTGTTTGCGTTCTATCTGATTTACCTGATTGTCCCGCCGATCCTGGAATGGGCAATCATCGACGCCAACTGGGTCGGCACCACCCGCGCCGACTGCACCAAGGAAGGCGCCTGCTGGGTGTTCATTCAGCAGCGTTTTGGCCAGTTCATGTACGGCTACTACCCGATGGACCTGCGCTGGCGCGTGGACCTGACCGTGTGGCTGGCGGTGATCGGCGTGGCGCCATTGTTCATCTCGCGCTTTCACCGTAAAGCCGTGTATGGCCTGAGCTTCCTGGTGCTGTACCCGATCATTTCCTGGTGCCTGTTGCATGGTGGCGTTTTCGGTCTGACCCAAGTGGCGACCAGCCAATGGGGCGGCCTGATGCTGACCCTGGTGATCGCCACTGTCGGTATTGCCGGTGCGTTGCCGCTGGGCATTGTGCTGGCGCTGGGCCGTCGTTCGAATATGCCGGCGATTCGTGTGGTCTGCGTGACCTTCATCGAATTCTGGCGCGGCGTGCCGTTGATCACGGTGCTGTTCATGTCCTCGGTGATGCTGCCGTTGTTCCTGCCTGAAGGCATGAACTTCGACAAACTGCTGCGGGCGCTGATCGGCGTGATCCTGTTCCAGTCGGCCTATGTGGCTGAAGTGGTGCGCGGCGGTCTGCAAGCGATTCCAAAAGGTCAGTACGAAGCGGCTGCGGCGATGGGCCTCGGTTACTGGCGCAGCATGGGCCTGGTGATTCTGCCGCAAGCCCTGAAGCTGGTAATCCCTGGCATCGTCAACACCTTCATTGCGCTGTTCAAGGACACGAGCCTGGTGATCATCATCGGCCTGTTCGACTTGCTCAACAGCGTCAAACAAGCCGCCGCCGACCCGAAATGGTTGGGCATGGCCACTGAAGGCTATGTGTTCGCGGCCCTGGTGTTCTGGATTTTCTGTTTTGGTATGTCGCGCTATTCCATGCATCTGGAACGCAAGCTCGACACTGGCCACAAGCGTTAGGAGTTCTGTAATGAGCGAAGCAATCAAAAAGCCTGTGAGCCCTGAAGGCATTATTCAGATGCAGGGCGTGAACAAGTGGTATGGCCAGTTCCACGTGTTGAAAGACATCAACCTGAACGTCAAGCAAGGCGAGCGTATCGTCCTGTGCGGCCCGTCGGGTTCCGGTAAGTCGACGACCATTCGCTGCCTCAACCGCCTGGAAGAACACCAGCAGGGTCGCATCGTGGTCGATGGCGTGGAGTTGACCAACGACCTCAAGCAGATCGAAACGGTCCGTCGTGAAGTCGGCATGGTGTTTCAGCACTTCAACCTGTTCCCGCACCTGACCATCCTGCAGAACTGCACCCTGGCGCCGATGTGGGTGCGCAAGATGCCCAAACGCCAGGCCGAAGAAATCGCCATGCATTACCTGGAGCGCGTACGCATTCCGGAGCAGGCGCATAAATTCCCGGGGCAACTGTCCGGCGGTCAGCAACAACGTGTGGCGATTGCCCGCGCGCTGTGCATGAAACCGAAAATCATGCTGTTCGACGAACCGACTTCGGCCCTCGACCCGGAAATGGTGAAAGAGGTGCTGGACACCATGATCGGTCTGGCCGAAGACGGCATGACCATGCTCTGCGTGACCCACGAAATGGGCTTCGCCCGCACCGTGGCCAACCGCGTGATCTTCATGGACAAGGGCGAAATCGTTGAACAGGCCGCGCCGAACGACTTCTTCGACAATCCGCAGAACGAACGCACCAAACTGTTCCTGAGCCAGATCCTGCATTGATCGAAGCCAGGCAGTAAAAAAACCCGGACGCTGTTCCGGGTTTTTTTTTGCCCGAAGAAACACACCACGATCCCTGTAGGAGCCGGCTTGCTGGCGATAGCGGGGTGTCAGGCGAAACCTATGTTGGATGTCAGACCGAATCGCCGGCAAGCCGGCTCCTACAGGTTTTGTGTCGTGTGCGAAATGGCGGGCCGGGCGCGGAATTGTAGGAGCCGGCTTGCCGGCGATAGCGGTGGGTCAGGCGATATCCATGTTGGATGTCGGACCGAATCGCCAGCAAGCCGGCTCCTACAGGTTTTGCGCAATGCACGAGATGGAGAGCCTGGCGCGAAATTGTAGGAGCCGGCTTGCTGGCGATGGCGGAGGGTCAGGCGATATCCGTGTTGGATGTCAGACCGAATCGCCAGCAAGCTGGCTCCTACAGGGTTTGTGTAATGCGCGAGATGGTGAGCCGGACGCGGAATTGTAGGAGCCGGCTTGCTGGCGATGGCGGTGGGTCAGGCGAAACCTATGTTGGATGTCAAACCAAATCGCCAGCAAGCTGGCTCCTACAGGGTTTGTGTAATGCACGAGATGGCGAGCCGGACGCGGAATTGTAGGAGCCGGCTTGCCGGCGATGGCGGTGGGTCAGGCGATATCCATGTTGGATGTCAGACCGAATCGCCGGCAAGCCGGCTCCTACAGGGTTTGTGTAAACCGTTTGCTCTGTTGGACATAGCTGACTAACATGTCAAAAAATTCATCCTATGATTGGATGAAAGGGCGAATCCTATGTCAGACATGTCTCCACTCATTAAACGTTCCCTGGTTGATCAGGCTCTGGATCAGTTGCGTCTGCGTATCACCGAAGGCGTCTGGTCTGTCGGTCAGCGTCTGCCCACTGAGCCTGAGTTGTCTGCCGAATTGGGCATCAGCCGCAACACTGTCCGCGAGGCCATGCGCGTGTTGGCGTTTTCCGGTTTGATCGAAATCCGTCAGGGCGACGGCAGCTATCTGCGGGCGGTGATCGATCCGCTGGACACCCTGAAAGCGTTGTCGCGCTGCTCGCTTGAGCAAGCGCGAGAGACCCGGCACATCCTTGAAGTCGAGGCCATCGGCCTTGCCGCGCTACGCAGGACTGACGAAGACCTCGTGGCCTTGCGCGAAGCGCTCAACGTCAGCGGCGATCACTACCACGGCGATCTCGACAGCTACATCGCCTGCGACCTGGTGTTTCACCGTCGTCTCGTAGACGCCGCACACAACCCCACCCTCAGCGAGTTGTATCGCTATTTCTCCAGCGTCGTCGGCGCACAACTGCGCCAGACCTTGAGCATCACGCCACGTCGCCAGGAAGTGTTCGACCTGCATATCGAACTGCTCGATGCCGTCGAGCAACGCGACCCGGAACGCGCGAAAGCCTTGTCGAGGCAGTTGATCAATGAACCTTGAAACCGAGAACGCCATGTCCAGCAGCCACAGCACGATCACCGAAGCCAAACGCACGGCGGAGCTCGAAGAGCTGCTGATCGACGCCGAGGCCGATGACGAACAGGTCCAGCAAAGTCAGCCAATCCTGCGCCGCCCGTGGCTGTTGCTGCCGGGGCTGATTCTGGTCGCGCTGAACTTGCGTCCGGCGCTGTCGAGCATGGCGCCGATGCTCAGCGAGGTCTCGAAAAGCCTGGGCTTGTCGGCGGCGCAGGCCGGTTTGCTGACGACGTTGCCAGTGCTGTGCCTCGGCCTGTTTGCGCCGTTGGCGCCGATTCTGGCGCGACGTTTCGGCGCTGAGCGCGTGGTGTTGGGCATTCTGCTGACATTGGCGGGCGGGATCATTCTGCGCAGTTCGTTCGGTGAAATCGGCCTGTTTGGCGGCAGCGTGCTGGCCGGTGCGAGCATCGGCGTGATCGGCGTTCTGCTGCCAGGCATCGTCAAACGCGACTTCGCCAAACACGCCGGGACCATGACCGGCGTCTACACCATGGCCCTGTGCCTGGGCGCGGCGATGGCGGCGGGCGCGACCGTGCCGTTGAGCGAACACTTCGACAAGAGCTGGGCGTTGGGACTTGGCTTCTGGGTGATTCCGGCACTGGTGGCGGCGATGTTCTGGTTGCCGCAAGTCGGTCAGAAACACGGCGCGCACAACGTGGCTTACCGGGTACGCGGTCTGTTGCGTGACCCGTTGGCCTGGCAAGTGACCTTGTACATGGGCCTGCAATCTTCGTTGGCGTACATCGTGTTTGGCTGGTTGCCATCGATCCTGATCGGTCGCGGCCTGACGCCAACCCAGGCCGGCCTGGTGTTGTCGGGTTCGGTGATCGTTCAACTCGCCAGTTCGCTGGCCGCACCGTGGCTGGCGACGCGCGGCAAGGATCAGCGCCTGGCGATCGTCATCGTCATGGCGCTGACCCTCGGCGGCCTGTTCGGTTGCCTTTATGCACCCATCGAAGGCCTGTGGGGCTGGGCAATCCTGCTCGGCCTGGGGCAGGGCGGAACGTTCAGCCTGGCGTTGACCCTGATTGTCTTGCGCTCGCGGGATTCGCACGTGGCGGCCAACCTGTCGAGCATGGCCCAGGGCTTCGGTTACACCCTGGCGTCGATGGGGCCGTTCGCGGTCGGCATCGTGCATGACTGGACCGGCGGCTGGAATGCCGTGGGCTGGATCTTCGCTGTGATCGGCCTCGGCGCCATCCTTGCCGGCCTCGGTGCCGGGCGTTCGCTCTACGTGCAGGTGGTCAGCGAAAAGGTCTGACTACAGGTAAACAACGTCCAGCGTTGCCGAACCGTCGAGGTGCACCTCAGCGCTGAGATCCAGCTCTGAGGTGGGCGCGATGACCGTTTCGACCGTCACCCGGCTGGTCAGCGTGCGGATGGCAATCGGGCCGGCGCTGCTCCCGGCAATGTCAGTGAATCCGAGATAACTTCGGGCGCCAATCGGAATGGCCTGGCTGTTCGACGAACTCCAGGCCTTGCCGCCCGTGGTGGAATCAGTTCGATAGACCTGCGTCAGGTCGTCCACCACGGTGCTGGCCGGATCGAAGTTCAGTGAATACAAGCCGATTTTATTGTGGCTGTGGTCGTGGTTCAGGCCGTAGTAAATCTCGCTGTTGACGATTGCCGAGCCGTCGCGGTTGTCGCGCATCAGCAGGGCAAAACGCGCGGGCGCATTGCACTGAATAGTGAGGTCAAGCGTCTGGTCGCGCAGTCGTGTGCGTTTGTCGACGCTGAGGTCCTGCCGGGGGATTTTTCCGTAGTCGACGAGGCCGTTGTTGGACAGCATCGGTGTGCAGGCGAGCGGGGTGAGGGTGCCTTTGACGGTCAGGTCAACCGCCGATGCAGCAAAAGCGGTGGGGGTGGTGCTGATCAGTAAAGTTGCCGAGAAGGCTGCGAGATAGTTGTTCATTCATGAAGGTCCTTTTCCTGGGTTGCCGTGTACCGGTGCCGCATCACCGTTGCCGATAATGCGGCGCCCTGATTTACAGGTAGTTCATCTCAAGCGTTGCAGAACCATCGATCAGCACTTCGTTGGTCAGATCAAGTCCGTCGGCCCGCGCAATCGAAGTAGCGATTCCCAGTTCCAGGGTCAGGTCCTGAATAGGTATCGGCGAGCCTGGATTACCGATGGCCGCCACCGACATGTATTGTCCGGGCCACATGAAAATTTGGGACCGCCAGTCGTTCTTCCCATCCACGGATTTAATTGTCTGTACGGCTTTGCCATCGGCGACGGCATTTATCATCGTCAGTAAATAACCTCCCAGTTTTTGGGTTTCATTGATCTTGCCCACGCCGAAAAACACGCTGGGTGCCTGCGAAGCCGAGCCGGCTCGATTGTCCTTGGCGAACAGGGCAAATGGCGTGGGGCCGTCGCATTTCACGCCCAGCATCAGTGTTTTTTCTTCGAGGGGGGTGGACGTGTTCTGTTTCAAATCTTTGGCTGGAATCTTTCCATAATCGACGATGCCGTCGCTGGACAGGCTCGGTGTGCAAGCGTTCGGGGTGATGAGGCCAGTGACCGTCAGGTCCGTCGACGAGGCGGCGAAGGTGAGCGGCGAAGTCAGGACGATGATCGCCATCGTCAGTGCGTGTGGAATTTTTTTCATGGGACAGGTTTCGCTGTGTCTGGTGAGCGGAATCAGTCCTTGCCCGAGGCATGACCTCGGGCAAGGTGCATGGCTTACAGGTACTTCATTTCAAATGTTGCTGAACCGTCGACAGTGACTTCATCGATCAGAGTCAGGCTGTCCGCCCGGGCGATATAGGTCTTGATTTCCAACTCCATCGTGAGGTCTTTGACGCTAAGGGGGCGGTACTCTCCGACCGATGTCAGCTCACCGGGGCCTATATGGTTCGTGGGAAACCAACTCACTCCGTTTGCCGAGTAGATTGCTTGCACAGTGTTCCCGTCTGCTAATGCGCTTTTGATAACTGCCTGGAACATGCCCAGTTTTTCAGATGCGTTGGTTTCCCCCAGACCGAACGCGTTATCGGCCAGCGAGGTCACAGCTCTGTTATCAATAGCATTCAGCGCGAACGTATTCGCTGCGTTACAAGCTACGGTGAGCTGCATTGGCTGAGTGTTTACCAAAGTGTTTGAAGTCATTTTGAGATCTTTCGCCGAGATTTTGCCGATGTCGACGATCCCTCCCCCGGAAAGCGTCGGGGTGCATGCGTTCGGGGTGATGAGGCCAGTCACCGTCAAATCAGTGCTCGAAGCCGCCAGCGCATAAGGCGCAACGCCAATCAACGCGGTGGCGGAGAGTGCTGCAAAGTACTTTTTAAACATTTCTTGCTCACTTCTATGGTTATTGCCCTGACTGCCCCAAGGCGCTCAACTGCGCCCTGGATCCAGCAGGATCGGGTTGGGTGTTACAGGTAAATAATCTCGATCGTCCCCGCGCCATCGAGCTCGATGGCGGTGCTCAAATCCAGGCTGTTGGTGGGGGCGATGACGGCGTCCACGGTCACCGTGGTGCTGAGGTTCTGGATCAGTACCGGGCCGGCGTTGCTGCCGGCGTTGTCGGTGAACGCCAGGTAACGGGTCTGGCCGATGGGGATCGGGTTGGCGCTGCCGGTGCTCCAGGCAGAGCCCGCAGTGGAGGAGTCGATTCGATAGAGGCGGGCAAAGCCGTCGGCATTGGCGTTTGCCGGGTCGACGCTCAGTGAATAGCGGCCAATCCTGTTGCTGCGACTGTCCTTGCCCAGGCCGTAGTCAATCTCGCTGTTGAGCGTCGCCGAGCCTGAGCGGTTGTCATGCATGATCAGTGCGAAGGAGGCCGGCGCGTCGCAGCCGACCATCAGCGTCAACGATCTGGGCGGCAGGCGCGTGTCCTTGTCCGCGTTGAGGTCTTTTTTCGACAGGGTGCCGAAGTCGACCACGCCGCCGTTGGACAGCACCGGCTCGCAGGCCGCCGGAGCGAAACGGGCGCGCAAGGTTGTCTCGCGGGTGCGTCCGGCGCCGATGGCGTCGAATACCCCGAAGGCTTCCCAGGTCACCGCGTCACGCATCTGCATGCCATGCTCTTGAACCCAGGCGGTCAGCTCAAGTTGCGCCGAGAAACTGCGCCCCTGTACCGGCACGCCGGCTTGCACCGGCACGACCCCGTGTTCCGGTCGCCAGATCAGGTTCGACGCTGTTTCGGCCGGTGGCTGACCGGCCCCGGCAATCAAGCCAATCTCCACCGACTGGCCGTCGAGCACGGCGTCGCGAATGCGTACCTGATAGCTGCCGCGTTCGGCAAAGTGAAAGCGTTCGGCGGTCGCGGCCATCGCCCGGTAGAACAGGCTCATGTCGATGGGCTGCGCACAGCTCAGGGTCAGGCTGATCGGGCGCTCGCCGAGGTGTCGTTCCGCTGCCGCATCGGGGCGGATCGCACGGTTCATCAAGCCGTAATCGAGCAGCGGCTGGCTCAGGTTGAACTGACAGTCGTCGGTGGACGCCGAGGCCAGTGGCGTGAATCCGCTCAGTGCCAGCGGCGCGAGGGTCAGCAGCAGATAGCGTGACAGGTTCATGAATTCATCCTCAGAGGGCTCGGCACTTGGCGGGGGCGGTTTCGTAGTACGCGTTGGTGTCTGCGTCGGCGGGCAGTTCGAAGCGCAGTTCGCAACGCTCCAGCCCCGGCGCGCTGATCCACAGCGCGCGGCGGTCGAGGACGTTGGGCAAAAACACCAGGCCGCCGTCCTGCACCAGGGTCACGAACTCGCCATCCTCGGTGTTCACGGCGGCCCCGCGCGGCAGGGGCGCGCCATTGGCGGTGGTTGCCTTGAGCAAGGCTCGACGGGTCATCGTGATGCCGAACTCAACGGTGTCGACGGCGCCGCGACCGGCCGAAATCACCGCCAGCCCGTTGTGAATGTCGGCGTTGCGCGGCAGGGTTTTGGTGTCGACTTCCACCGGGCTGCGGCCGTACGCCGCCACTTGCGGGATCACCGCCTGACCTTGCCAGTCGGTCCACACCGGCCCACTGGGCGTCGACACTTTGATCGAACCCATGTCGCCCACGGACAGCAGGGCAAAGGTGTCGCTCACCGGGTACGGCGACAGCGTCAAACCACCGCCGTGCAACACCGCGCCGCCGCGAGCGCTGGCCTGATAGCTGGAGCGTTCATCGTCGGCGCGGGTGTAGTTGAGATCGAGTTGGGCGTAGCGCGGCAGCAGTGAAACGCCGGCCGTGGATTGCACCTGTTTGTCGCGGGTGTCGTGTTCGACGCCGACCCGGTAACCCAGTTGATCGTTGACCCGTTCACTCAAGCCGACGCCGCTGCGGTATTCGCCGGCGGAACTGCGCACCCAAGTGCGCGCCCGGCGGTTCTCGCCCAGCGGAATGCTGAGGTTCAGGTAGACGCTGTCATCGTTACGGCTGGCGCCGCTGACCTGCCATTCGGCAGTCGCCGAGACCGACACGCCAGCGATGCTGGTGCCCCAGGAGGCGAGGGCGCGGCTGCTGCTTTGGCCGTCGAACGAACTGGAGCGGCTGAAGCCGCTGCTGAAGGCGCCGAGCCATGGGTGCGACCACGACAGGGCTGCGCTCTGCTGATCGCGGTAACGGGAGTTGCTGTTGTCGGACGTGTTGTCGAACACCGCTTCTTCCAGTTCCCGGTAGCCGAGGGTTCGGTAAGAGCTGCCGGCATTGAGCGCCCACTGCTCGTTCAACCGGTGCGAGACGCTCAGGTCAGCCTGAAGTCCCTGGCTGGCTTGCTTGCCGCTGGCGTGCGCGCCGGTCAGCGTGGCTTGCACCTGGGTGGCGGGCGAGGGCAGCAGGCCGACGCTGGCGCCTGCCGCGCGATAGTCGGCGGCGCCGGTCAGGCCGGCGCTGAGCAACACTTGCGGGGTGAGCGCGCCGCTCCAGCCGCCGCTGATCACCCAGGGATCGCCCGCTTGCGCATCACCGACACTGCGCACCTGACCGGCCCCCAGCGAGTAACCGGGCGCTGGCAAACTGACCCCCAGCATCGCGGCCTGCACGGTAAAACTGCGCTCGCTGCCATCGGTCTCCTTGATCGTGACTTCCACGTCGGAACGCGTGTTGAGCCGTCGTACGTTGGTGAGCGCGAACGGGCCGGCGGGCACCACCGTGGAATGGATCAGCGAACCGTTCTGGCGAACCTCGATCTGCGCCTGACTGTTGGCGATCCCTTCAATGACCGCGCTTTGCCCTTCGACCTGCAGCGCTTGCTCGTTCAGCACTTGCACGCCGGTGATCTGCGCACCGGCGAGCACAGGGTTGTAGAGGTTGATCTGACCCGCCTGCAGCACCGCTTCCTGGCTGGCGAAAGTGCGCTGGGCATAGGCTGCAATGTGCGTGGTGTGGGAGATGTCGTCCTGCCAGGTCTGTACCTGACGGCTGCGCACGATCCAGTCACCAGCATTGAAACCGAGTTCGGTGTTGGCCGAGGCGTAGCGGCTCGAACTGTCCCCTGAACGGCTGTGCATACCGGTGACGTCGTAGTTGATCAAACCGGCAATACCGCCGGTTTGATAACCGGAAAAATCCCGGGCCGTGGGGCGTATCGCGTCGGTGGGCACGATCAACGACAGGGCGAGGTTCGCGGGGTCCGGTTCGATGACGGCCTGCGGCGCGGAGCCAAGAAAATCGTGGCACTGACCCTCGTCCAGCGTAAGCGCGGGCACCGTAAGGTTCGCCGCATCGAGCAGTGCGCGATCGAAGCACAATGCCCCATCGCGATTGAACGTGACGTCGACCCGGCCATGGCGCTGACCGTTGACGGTGAGCGTGACCGGGTGCCGGCCGGCCGTGAACTGCGGCGCCTGCATCAGCAACGTCGCCAGCGCCGGATCGATGCCGCGCTGCAGCAACGTGTCCTTGTCGAACGACGCCGGCAACGACGCCTCACCGTGGGCGTCGAGCACCATCAGCGCATTGCTCAGCAGCAACGCCGCTGTGGTTCGCCGCCATGTATCAGAGCGAGCAACGGCCCGAATAACGGGCACGGCTCCGCCATCACGGTAATTCGATACTGTGTTCATCGGGTTCACTTGGGTTATTTCGGTGTGCGGTTACAGGCACGCCTGTGGCAACGACCAGTCGGCCGTCGCCTTGAAACATGGGCGCTCATCGTTCCTGAATGACGCCGTCAGAGTGGTTCAGGACCGGATGGGCGCCTCGTAATGCGGCACCGCAAAACCGTAGACCGTTGCCGGTTGAAAGCGCACCTGCGTGGCGCTGCCTTCGGGCACCTTGATGCTGATGTGCTCACCGGGCAGCACGTAGGTTTTCGGCAACATCGCGTTGCCCGCCGCCGGCAACAATTGCACTTCCTGGCCCAGACGGACCACGTAAGGCGTGTCGTTGCGCACGGTCAGTTGACCGTCTTTGAGCGACCATTGCAGGTCGGTCCACGGCGTGCGATTGGGCGCCAGGCCTTTGGGGTGCAGGATCACCGGCAAGTTCTGGCGCACCGTCACGCCGACCCGTGCCTGCCCGGCTTCGGCGGGGGCTTTGCCCTGGGGGATGCCTTCAAAGATCACCCTTTTCAAACGCTGGGTGAGCAGGGGCTTTTCCGTTTGCAGAATGAAGCGCACCAATTGGGTTTTGCCCGCTTCGACGCGCGCCAGCGGCGGCGTCACGAACACCAGCGATTCGCTGTCCTCGGCAATGTCTTCGAGGGTGACGTGCATCAACGCCAGGTTGGCATCGGTGTTGGTCACGGACACGGACGCTTCGCCGTCGGCCTCGTTGACGATGACCACGGAAGTGTTCGGCACCATGCCGTCGGCCTGAGCCTGTGCACTCAGCAGCAGGGCAAATGCGCCGATGCCGCTATTGAACAGATGACGGGTGACTCTGGAAAACATCGTCATGACGTGTCTCGTTGAATATTCGAAAAAATGGAGCCGGGAACACCGGCCTATCAATAGTTCAGTTGCACGGTGACATGCCCGTCGATAGGGATTTCGTCGGTCAGCGTCAGGTCGTTCGCGCGAACGATGGTGGTAAACGTCGTGAGCCGCGCACGCAGATCCTTGATGGCGATCGGTGTGCTCAGGTCGGTCAACGCCGCGAATGCGGTCCGGCCGGCGTGCCCCAGGTAGGAAGACACTCGCCAGGTGGCACCGTCGTTGAGGGAAATGATGGTTCTCACCGCCGCCCCATCGGCCACGGCATCGAACAGGCCGAACGCAACGCTGCCCAGGTTCTGGTTATCGTTGATGACGCCCAGCCCGTGACTATTGGGGTGAAAGGCGGAAGAGCCTTCGCGGTTGTCGATTGTCGTCAGGGTAAATGGCGTGGCGCCATCGCAGTTCACCTCCAGGTACAGCGTGCCGTTTTCCAGGGCAGTGGGCTGGTCCGGTTTCAGGTCTTTTACTGTCAATTTGCCGTGGTCGACGATGCCGCCACCGGACAGGCTGGGTGTGCAGGCGCTGGGGGTGATCAGGCCGGTGACGCTCAGGTCGGCGCTGCTGGCGGCGAAGGCCATGGGGGCGCAGGCGATCAACAGAGGCGTCAATAGAGCGAGGGAGCATCTTTCCATGATGGGTCGTCCTTTGAGTGAGCGGGCAACGCCGAGGGCCGGGCGTTGCCTGTTGATGAGCGTGGTTTATAAGTAAATGACTTCGAGCGTCGCAGCGCCGTCGAGCCGCACTTCGTCGGTGAGGGTCAAGCTGTCTGCCCGGGCGATGATTGCGCCCACTTCCATATCCACAGTCAGATTCTTGATTGGGGTCGGTAACAAGGTCCCCGTAGAGCGATCGCCAAATGCAGCCCATGTTCCGGGAACGTGTCCTGCGACGACAGATGGGGACCACGTAGTGCCCTGATCCGCGGAAATGAGCACGTCTATTGAGCCGTTTTCCGAAACCGCACTGCTAAATCCAAGGTCGAACCCACCGAGCTTCTGGTTGGTGTTGATCAGGCCGAGGCCATACAAGTGCGAACGAAACGCGGTGTTCTCGCGATTGTCTTTCAGGTGCAACGCATACGTTTGCGCGGCATCGCAATCGACGTTCAGTTTCAACGAGGGGCGGCCTAGAAAGGTCCAATTGGTTTGGTGGAGATCCGTGGCTGACGTTTTTCCGAAATCCACGACACCGCTATTGGCCAGGCTCGGTGTGCAGGCCGTCGGAGTGATTCTGCCCGTTACGGTCAGGTCAGTACTGGACGCCGCGAACGCCGACGAGGCGCCGGTCAGCAGCAAAGCAGCAGTCAGAAGGGATAAACGCTTGTTCATGTGTTGGCTCTTCCTTGATGAAAGATTGTTGGGAGTTGCCCTGTTATGGACAGGGCGCAATCTATCGATCGAAGTAGCCAGGCGGAATGCAACTAATACGAAAACGAACAGCCCGGTGTATGAAAGCGTGTTGCGGGCTACAAATCGCCCTCCTGCATCACGTTGTCTGTAGTCCTTCTGTGTGGCCGATGTAGCTTGCAAACGTAGGGCGGTTCTTTTTGTTTTATAGGAGAAAGAACACCCCCCCGATTACATTGGGCGAAGTGGTTTTACGGTCGGGAACGGGCGTTGTGGTGGGAACAGTACGGCGCTATTTTTCGCGCATTCCAGCCACCAAACAGGATAAATCCGACAATGCGCGTAATCATTGCTGACGACCATCCGGTCGTTCGTATCGGCTTGCGGATGCTCGTTGATCTGAACCGGACATGTGTGGTGGTGGGGGAGGCCGATGGTCCCGACAGCCTGTTGAGCCTGCTGTACACGACGCCTTGTGATCTGTTGATCACCGACTTTTGCATGCCGGGCAACTTGCAGGCTGACGGGCTGAAGATGCTGAGCCGGGTGCGACGTGGCTACCCGACGATGCCGATCATTCTGGTCACGATGTTTGCCAACGTCACCACCCTGAGGGCGGCGTTCGCACAAGGCGTGGTGGCGATCATCGCCAAAGGCGCGTCGGCGAAGGAGTTGCCGATGGCGATAAAATCCGTGTCTGAAGGGCGCCGGTACATCAGCGAGTCGTTGCGCACCGCGCTGCTTCAGGCCGACGCCAGGGCCCGGTCGAGTTGCGCTGCACTGTCGGCAAAAGAGCACGAGGTGGTGAGAATGCTCGCCAGCGGAATGACCGTCAGTGAAATCGCCGGCTACTTCAAACGCAGCGTTTCGACCATCAGCAAACAGAAAAACATGGCCATGCAGCGACTGGGCATTTCCACGGATGTGGACCTGTTTGCGTATGCCCGTGAGAGTGGCATGGTGCATTAGGCTTCGGCACACCTGGGGGTATTCCCGCCACGAATGCCGGTAGTGTTCCGTTCATTAGTTGACTATCGTGCAGGCAATTATACGAAACCCATTTTCAAACCAGGGAGCTTGCCCATGAGTGATGCCCACAACGCTTTGATCACCCGATTCTATGAGGCCTTCCAGCGCCTGGATGCCGAGGCCATGAGCGCCTGCTACACCGACGACGTGGTGTTCAGTGATCCGGCATTTGGCGAATTGCGCGGGCGCGACGCGGGCGACATGTGGCGCATGCTCACCACCCGGGCCAAGGATTTTTCCCTGACTTTCGACAACGTGCGCAGTGATGATCGCAGCGGCGGCGCGCATTGGGTGGCGACGTACCTGTTCAGCCAGACCGGCAATACCGTGGTCAACGATATTCAGGCGCGTTTTGTGTTTCGCGACGGCAAGATCTGCGAGCATCACGACCGTTTTGATCTGTGGACCTGGTCGCGTCAGGCGCTGGGGTTCAAGGGCCTGCTGCTGGGCTGGACGCCGCTGGTGAGAAACGCCGTTCGCGCTCAGGCCTTGAAGGGGCTGAAGGCATTTCAGGCCAGTCGCTGATAAGATCTCGGCTTGTTTTCTTTCAAGCCATGACCGTCACGTGAACACGCCGAGCGAACCCGCCGCCATTGCCGCTGAACCGACGCTGCCCGTCAGCAAACCCTGGTTCGTCTACCTCGTTCGCGCGGCCAACGGTTCGCTCTACTGCGGGATCAGCGACGATCCGGTCCGCCGCTTTGCCACTCACCAGAGTGGCAAAGGCGCGCGGTTCTTCCTTTCCAGCCCCGCGGTGGCCTTGGTCTACACCGAAGTCTGCCGCGACAAAAGCGAAGCGCTGCGCCAGGAACGGCTGATCAAAAAACTCAAGAAAAGCGCCAAGGAATGTCTGGTGGCGACCTTTGCTGCGGGCTTATCAATCTGATTGATCAGTTCCCATCAGGCAGATCTGTAGGCTGCTCGCGGATTGCGCGCTAAGCTGCAGATTCCTGATTCGTGCGGCGGAGCCGAGCATGTCCGAGTTGATTCTTCATCATTACCCGACGTCCCCCTTCGCCGAAAAGGCCCGCCTGCTGCTGGGCTTCAAGGGCCTGTCCTGGCGTTCGGTGAAGATCTCGCCGGTGATGCCAAAACCCGATCTGACGGCTTTGACCGGTGGCTATCGCAAGACGCCGGTGTTGCAGATTGGTGCGGATATTTATTGCGATACGTCGTTGATCGCCCGTCGACTGGAGCAGGAAAAAGCCTTGCCGGCGTTCTTCCCGGAAGGTCAGGAAATGATCGCCGCGACGTTCGCTGCCTGGGCGGATTCGGTGGTGTTCCAGCATGCCGTGAGCCTGGTGTTTCAGCCTGCGTCGGTCGCGGTGCGTTTCGGCCATTTGCCGCCGGAAGCAATCAAGGCGTTCCTCGCCGATCGCGCCAGTTTTTTTAGCGGTGGCAGTGCGACAAAGTTGTCGGCCGAACAGGCGCGGCATCAATGGCCGACGATCATGACACGCCTGGAGCAACAGCTGCAGCGCGAGCAGGGCGACTTCCTGTTCGGCGAACCGTCGATTGCCGACTTCGCCCTGGCTCATTCGCTGTGGTTCCTGAAAGCGACACCAGTGACTGCGCCGCTGGTCGATGCGTACCCGGCGGTTGCCACGTGGCATGCACGGGTCTTGGGTTTCGGGCATGGTGCGTTCAGCGAGATGACATCCGAGGACGCGCTGGCTGTGGCGCGTAATGCTACGCCTGCCGCGTTGCCGGATGAGCAGTTCGAAGAGCCAAACGGGTTTGAGGCGGGTCAGCAGGTGGTTATCACGGCGACCGATTACGGTGTTGATCCTGTGGCCGGGGAGTTGCTGTTTGCCGGGCGTGAGGAATTGATCGTGCGTCGTGAGGATGAGCGTGGCGGGGTGGTGCATGTGCACTTTCCACGGTTCGGGTTTCGTATTGAAAAACGCTGACCGGTCCTGCTTGGTTTCCGGACAACTACGCAATCCCCTGTAGGAGCTGGCTTGCCGGCGATGGCGGTGATTCTGTCAACCTATTCACCGACTGAACGGACGCTATCGCCGGCAAGCCGGCTCCTACAGGGGGTATGGGGCCGGAGAGTTACTTCAAGGCTGCGAGGATGGTATCCGGGTCATACCCGCGAATCAGCGTTCCGTTGACGTCGATGATCGGAATCCCGCCGCCACCCAACGCTTCATAAGCCTTGCGCGCCACGGCGTCTTTCTCGATGTCGAATTCCTTGTACGGAATGCCTTTCTGATCAAGAAAGCGCCGGGTCAGTTTGCAGTAACCACACCATTCAGTGGCATAGAGCACGACGTTAGCCTTGACCTGAGTCTGTTCCGACACCACCTGCGAGGGGTTGAACACCCGCTCGATCTTGCCCCAGTTCTGATAAACCACGACCACCAGCAGGATCAGCAGGAATTTTTTCAGCACGCTGCCAAGCATCAGTTGCGTCGCTTGAGCTGGTCAGTCAGCTGAGTCGGCAGGCCTTTGATGATCAGCGTGCCGGCTTCTTCGTCGTATTCGATCTTCGAGCCCAGCAGGTGCGCTTCGAAGCTGATCGACAGACCCTCCGCGCGACCGGTAAAGCGGCGGAACTGGTTCAGGGTGCGTTTATCCGCCGGGATCTCTGGCGAAAGCCCGTAGTCCTTGTTGCGAATGTGATCGTAGAAAGCTTTCGGGCGCTCTTCGTCGATCAGCTCCGAGAGTTCTTCCAGGCCCATGGGCTCGCCCATTTTTGCCTGGCTGCTGGCGTAATCCACCAGGGTCTTGGTTTTTTCGCGGGCGGACTCTTCCGGCAAGTCTTCGCTTTCCACGAAGTCGCTGAACGCCTTGAGCAGCGTGCGGGTTTCGCCCGGGCCGTCGACGCCTTCCTGGCAGCCGATGAAGTCGCGGAAATACTCCGAAACCTTTTTGCCGTTCTTGCCTTTGATGAACGAAATGTACTGCTTGGACTGTTTGTTGTTCTGCCACTCGGAGACGTTGATTCGCGCCGCCAGGTGCAACTGGCCCAGATCGAGGTGGCGGGACGGGGTCACGTCCAGCTGATCGGTCACGGCAACGCCTTCACTGTGGTGCAACAGCGCGATCGCCAGGTAATCGGTCATGCCCTGCTGGTAATGCGCAAACAGCACGTGGCCGCCCACCGAGAGGTTCGACTCTTCCATCAGCTTCTGCAGGTGTTCCACCGCCACGCGGCTGAACGCCGTGAAGTCCTTGCCGCCGTCGAGGTATTCCTTCAGCCAGCCGCTGAACGGGTGCGCCCCGGATTCGGCATGGAAGAAACCCCAGGCCTTGCCTTGTTTGGCGTTGTAGCTCTCGTTGAGGTCGGCAAGCATGTTCTCGATGGCGCTCGACTCGGCCAGTTCAGAGTCGCGAGCGTGGAGAACTGCGGGCGTGCCGTCGGGTTTTTTGTCGATCAGGTGGACGATGCAATGACGGATCGGCATGGGCTTCTCGGCTGTTTGATACGGCTGGTTGGAGAGAGCAGGGCAGGCTCCCAAAAAAGTGCCAAGTGTACCGCAACCACTGGTTTTGGCGCGGTTCGAAGGGTAATTCGTAGCCGACCGACGGCCCTTATGCAGTTTTTTCCTGTTTTAGAGCAATAAAGCTGACCAAATGGGTAGCAAGAAGCGGATATTTCCCCGTCTCTGTGCTAGTTTTGCCCGGTCTTACGCGAAGTCACTGCGTTAAGCGTGCATTCAGCATTTGTCAGGTCGAACCAAACCCTGATTTCGGTATCTATAACCCCGATCCCGTGGTTATTGGCCGAGGGTGCCAGATCCAGAAGATCGGGCTCGATGGCTGACACTGCACTCTGCAATCCATATGAATTTGATAGGGAAGGAACACTACATGGCTCTTACTAAAGACCAACTGATCGCCGACATCGCTGAAGCTATCGACGCGCCAAAAACCACCGCGCGTAACGCTCTGGACCAACTGGGCCAAATCGTTGCCGATCAGCTGGAAAACGGCGGCGAAATCACTCTGCCAGGTATCGGCAAGCTGAAAGTGACTGAGCGTCCTGCCCGTACCGGCCGTAACCCTTCGACTGGCGCTGCCATCGAAATCGCTGCCAAGAAAGTTATCAAGCTGGTTGTGGCCAAAGGCCTGACCGACGCTGTTAACAAGTAAGACGCAGTAAAAAAAACCGTGCTCCGGAGTGATCCGGGCACGGTTTTTTTGTGCCTGTGATTTGGCGTTGGACTCGCAAACACCGCAAAACCCATTGTAGGAGTGAGCCTGCTCGCGATTGCGGTGTATCAGTCAATTTTTTTGTGACTGACATACCGCAATCGCGAGCAGGCTCACTCCTACAGTTGATCTATGGCGGTCAGGTACTCAGCTTTTTTTAACCCAACGCTCGCGCCGCCAAACCTGCTGTTCGGATTTGGTCTGGAAAGTCCACGCAACGAAGCGGCTTTGCTTCTGGCCCTGGGACATTTCCACGACCTGGCTTTCCAGAACCCCGGCCTTTTTCAGCGCCGTCTCAATCGCTGGCAGGTTCGAGGCTTTCGAGACCAGGGTGCTGAACCACAGCACTTTGTGCTGAAAGTGCGCGCTCTCGGCAATCAGCTGTGTCACAAAACGGGCTTCGCCACCTTCGCACCACAATTCGGCCGACTGACCGCCGAAGTTCAGCACCGGCAGTTTACGTTTCGGGTCGGCGCGGCCCAAGGCGCGCCATTTGCGCTCGCTGCCTTTGGTCGCTTCGTCCATCGAAGCGTGGAACGGCGGGTTGCACATGGTCAGGTCGAAGCGTTCGCCGGGTTCGAGCAAGCCCAGCAGAATGTGCTTGGGATTAGTCTGCTGGCGCAACTGGATGGCCTTGTTCAGACCATTGGACTGGACGATGGCTTTGGCGGCGGCCACGGCCGTCGGGTCGATTTCCGAACCGAGGAAGTGCCAGCGGTAGTCGCTGTAGCCGATCAGCGGGTAGACGCAGTTGGCGCCCATGCCGATGTCGAGCACCTTGACCGGCGCACCGCGCGGGATTTCGCCGTCGTTGACGCTGGCCAGCAGGTCGGCCAGGAAGTGTACGTAATCAGCACGGCCCGGCACCGGCGGGCAGAGGTAATCGGCCGGAATGTCCCAATGGGCGATGCCATAGAACGATTTCAGCAGCGCCCGGTTGAACACCCGCACCGCGTCCGGGCTGGCGAAGTCGATGCTTTCCTTGCCGTACGGGTTGATGATCACGAACTTCGCCAGTTCCGGCGTGGTTTTGATCAGCGCCGGGAAGTCGTAACGACCCTGATGGCGGTTGCGCGGGTGCAGGCTGGCCTTTTCGCGCGGTTCCACGGCTTTGGCCGGGGTGGCGGGGTCAGGCTTCTTGCGCGCAGGGCGGGGTGTGCGGGGGGCGGTCATGGGCGTTGTCGATTCGGGTATGGCTGAAATTGGCGGGTATTGTCCCACATCCCGGCCTTGTGAACCCAATTGCAAAAAACACCGCCAATCCCTTGTAGGAGCGAGCCTGCTCGCGATGGTGTGTCAGCCACAGTTATGTCGACTGACACACCATCGCGAGCAGGCTCGCTCCTACAGGGGGATTTGTGGTGTTTGGGAGAATGTGGCTGACAAAAAAAGGGAGGCCACTTGGGCCTCCCTTTTTCATTGCGATTTGCCGTTACAGGCTGGCAATCCGCGCATGCTGCTCGGCCAGTTTGCCCAAAGCCTGTTCGGCTTCAGCCAGTTTGGCGCGTTCCTTCTCGATGACTTCGGCCGGAGCCTTGTCGACGAAACCGGCGTTGGACAGCTTGCCGCCCACGCGCTGGACTTCGCCCTGCAGACGCAGGATTTCCTTGTCCAGACGTGCCAGTTCGGCGTCCTTGTCGATCAGGCCAGCCATCGGCACCAGCACTTCCATCTCACCCACCAGCGCGGTGGCGGACAGCGGTGCTTCTTCGCCGGCAGCCAACACGGTGATCGATTCGAGACGCGCCAGTTTCTTCAACAGGGCTTCGTTCTCGGTGAGACGACGCTGATCTTCGGCGCTGACGTTTTTCAGGAAAATGTTCAGCGGCTTGCCCGGGCCGATGTTCATCTCGCCACGGATGTTGCGCGTGCCGAGCATCAGTTCCTTGAGCCATTCGATGTCGTTCTCGGCCGCCGGATCGATGCGCTCTTCATTGGCCACTGGCCAAGGTTGCAGCATGATCGTCTTGCCTTCGATACCGGCCAGCGGCGCGATGCGCTGCCAGATTTCTTCGGTGATGAACGGCATGAACGGGTGCGCCAGGCGCAACGCGACTTCCAGTACGCGCACCAGCGTGCGGCGGGTGCCGCGCTGGCGCTCGACCGGTGCGTTTTCGTCCCACAGCACAGGCTTGGACAGTTCCAGGTACCAGTCGCAATACTGGTTCCAGATGAACTCGTACAAGGCTTGTGCCGCGAGGTCGAAGCGGAACTGGTCGAGTTGACGGGTCACTTCGGCTTCGGTGCGTTGCAGCTGCGAGATGATCCAGCGATCCGCCAGCGACAGTTCGTAGGCTTCGCCGTTCTGGCCGCAGTCTTCGCCCTTGTCCAGCACGTAGCGCGCGGCGTTCCAGATCTTGTTGCAGAAGTTGCGATAGCCTTCGACGCGGCCCATGTCGAACTTGATGTCGCGACCGGTGGACGCCAGCGAGCAGAAGGTGAAGCGCAGGGCGTCGGTGCCGTAGCTGGCGATGCCGTCGGCGAACTCGTCGCGGGTCTGCTTCTCGATCTTCTTCGCCAGTTTCGGCTGCATCATGCCGGAGGTGCGTTTCTGCACCAGGTCTTCCAGCTCGATACCGTCGATGATGTCCAGCGGGTCCAGGACGTTGCCCTTGGACTTGGACATCTTCTGGCCCTGACCATCACGCACCAGACCGTGAACATAAACGGTCTTGAACGGAACCTGCGGCGTGCCGTCTTCGTTTTTCACCAGGTGCATGGTGAGCATGATCATCCGGGCAACCCAGAAGAAAATGATGTCGAAGCCAGTCACCAACACGTCGGTGGAGTGGAATTTCTTCAGGAATTCGGTCTGCTCAGGCCAGCCGAGCGTCGAGAATGTCCACAGGCCCGAACTGAACCAGGTGTCGAGAACGTCGTTGTCCTGTTGCAGCGCAACGTCCGGACCGAGGTTGTGCTTGGCACGCACTTCGGCTTCGTCGCGACCGACGTAGACTTTGCCCGACTCGTCGTACCAGGCCGGAATCCGGTGGCCCCACCACAGTTGACGGCTGATGCACCAATCCTGGATGTCGCGCATCCACGAGAAATACATGTTTTCGTACTGTTTAGGCACGAACTGGATACGGCCGTCTTCAACAGCGGCAATCGCCGGTTCAGCCAATGGCTTGGTGGACACGTACCACTGGTCGGTCAGCCACGGCTCAATGATGGTGCCGGAGCGGTCGCCTTTCGGCACTTTCAGTGCGTGATCGTTGACGCTGACCAACAGGTCGGCGGCGTCGAACGCAGCAACGATTTGTTTGCGCGCTTCGAAGCGGTCGAGGCCGACGTATTCAGCCGGGATCTTGCCGTCGATGCTTTCGTTCAGCGTGCCGTCGAGGTTGAACACCTGGCAGGCCGGCAGTACGGCAGCGTTCTTGTCGAAGATGTTCAGCAGCGGCAGGTTGTGGCGCTTGCCGACTTCGTAGTCGTTGAAATCGTGGGCCGGGGTGATTTTCACGCAACCGGTGCCGAATTCAGGGTCGCAGTAATCGTCGGCGATGATCGGGATGCGGCGGCCGACCAGCGGCAGCTCGACAAATTTGCCGATCAGGGCTTTGTAGCGTTCATCGTTCGGGTTAACCGCGACGGCGGCGTCGCCGAGCATGGTTTCCGGGCGAGTGGTCGCGACGATCAGGTAATCATTGCCTTCAGCGGTCTTGGCGCCGTCGGCCAGCGGGTATTTCAGGTTCCACAGGAAACCTTTCTCGTCGTGGTTTTCCACTTCGAGGTCGGAAATCGCCGTGTGCAACTTGGTGTCCCAGTTGACCAAGCGCTTGCCGCGATAGATCAGGCCGTCTTCGTGCAGGCGCACGAACGCTTCTTTCACCGCTTCCGAGAGACCGTCGTCCATGGTGAAGCGCTCGCGGCCCCAGTCCACGGACGAGCCGAGACGGCGGATCTGACGGCTGATGTTGCCGCCGGACTGATCCTTCCATTCCCAGACTTTCTCGAGGAATTTTTCACGGCCCAGGTCGTGGCGATTCTGGCCCTGGGCTTCGAGTTGGCGTTCCACCAGCATTTGCGTGGCGATACCGGCGTGGTCGGTGCCCGGCTGCCACAGGGTGTTGCGACCCTGCATGCGGCGGAAACGGATCAGGGCGTCCATGATCGCGTTGTTGAAGCCGTGACCCATGTGCAGGCTGCCGGTGACGTTCGGCGGCGGGATCATGATGGTGTAGGACTCGCCCGCGCCTTGCGGGGCGAAGTAATTCTCAGACTCCCAGGTGTTGTACCAGGAAGTTTCAATGGCGTGCGGCTGGTAGGTCTTATCCATGCGCGGCGGGACCCTATTGGCATTAATTCAGGAAAAGCCGACGAGTATAGCGGGGCATGGGGCGCAGGGCGAGCGGGGGCGGACAGGGCGCAGTATCAAAAAACGCACAAACCCCCTGTAGGAGCGAGCTTGCTCGCGATGGTCTAGAGAACGCCGCATGTATTCAGGAAGCACGCGTTTTCGTTAACGACCATCGCGAGCAAGCTCGCTCCTACAGGGGGGTTGTGTTGGGTTCAGTCGTTGTACTGGCTTAGCAACCGCTCAAGGCGCGCGCTGAGGCGGCGTTTGATTTCGGTTTCGATGTGCGGGGCGAAGTCGTCGATCACGTCTTGCATGATCAGTTGCGCGGCGGCGCGCAGTTCGCTGTCCAGGTGCAGCAGGTCGTCGGGACCTTTGGCCGCGGGTGCCGGTTGCGCGGCAGCGGCGACTGGCGTCGGTGCGACGGTGGGCTGACTGGCGCTGACCGTGTCGAACAACATCGGAATCTGTTCCTGCTCTCCATCGTCGACCGTGTCGGTCAGCAGCGGTGGTTGCAGGTTGTCATCGCCGAGCAATTGGCGGATCGACTCAAGGTCGTCCAGCAGGTGCGCGGACTTTTGCAGCGGTTTTGGAGTGTCCATCGGAATGCTCAGAGTCGCTGTAAACGGTGATCTTGCAGAGGATAGCCCTGTTCGCGGTAGAAACGGAAACTCTCCCGCGCAGCCGTGCGTATCGCCGGATCCTCCACCACCACTTCCGCCACCCGGGCGAATTTGTTGGCAAAGGCCGGGACTTTCAGGTCGAGGTTGACCAGCAAATCCTGATGTTGACCGCAGTCATCGCCAAGACCCAGCACAATCAAACCGTCCGGCTCGCTTTCGGCGGGGCCGTGGGGCACGAAGCTTTCGCCCTTGAAGGCCCACAGGCGTGCATCGAGATCGTCACGCTGAGCGGCATCGCTGCAATGCAGGTAGATGCGATGGCCCATGCGCCAGGCTTTATCGGTGAGCTTGCAAGCGAAATCCAGCCGTGCCGAAGGATCGGCGCTGGGCAGGATATAGAAGTCGACTTTGGTCATTGCAGGTTCCTGGAATCAACTTCCGCGGAATCTGTAGGAGCGAGCTTGCTCGCGAAGGTCGTCAACGATGACGCGGGAAACCAGGTTAATCGCGTCGATCTTGAGTTTTTCGCGAGCAAGCTCGCTCCTACAGTGGTCAGTGGGGCGATGTTCAGGCTTTGGCGCGGTCCAGCAGGTACTGGGTCAGCAATGGAACCGGACGGCCAGTGGCGCCCTTGTCCTTGCCGCCGCTGGTCCAGGCAGTGCCGGCGATGTCCAGGTGCGCCCAGTTCAGGTTCTTGGTGAAGCGCGACAGGAAGCAGGCAGCGGTGATGGTGCCGGCTTTCGGCCCGCCAATGTTGGCGATGTCAGCGAACGGGCTGTCCAGCTGCTCTTGATACTCGTCGAACAACGGCAGTTGCCAGGCGCGGTCGTCAGCCGATTGGCCGGCGCTCAGCAGTTGGCCGATCAGTTCGTCGTTGTTGCCCAGCAGGCCGGAGGTGTGCGCACCCAATGCAACGACGCAAGCGCCGGTCAGGGTTGCGATGTCGATCACGGCTTGTGGCTTGAAGCGCTCGGAGTAGGTCAGGGCATCGCACAGCACCAGACGGCCTTCGGCGTCGGTGTTGAGGATTTCCACGGTCTGGCCGCTCATGGTGGTGACGATGTCGCCCGGACGCGAAGCGTTGCCGCTCGGCATGTTCTCGGCGCAGGCGAGGATGCACACCAGATTGATCGGCAGTTTCAGTTCGAGCACGGCGCGCAGGGTGCCGAAGACGCTGGCGGCGCCGCCCATGTCGTACTTCATTTCATCCATGCCGGCGCCCGGCTTCAGGCTGATGCCGCCGGTGTCGAAGGTGATGCCTTTGCCGACCAGGGCGTACGGCTTCTCGGATTTCTTGCCGCCGTTGTATTGCATGACGATCAGGCGCGGCGGCTGGGCGCTGCCCTGGCCGACGGCGTAGAACGAGCCCATGCCCAGTTCCTTGATTTTCTTCTCATCAAGGACTTCGACTTTCAGGCTTTTGAATTCTTTACCGAGGTTTTTCGCTTGCTCGCCGAGGAACGTCGGGTGGCAGATGTTCGGCGGCAGGTTGCCCAGGTTGCGGGTGAACGCCATGCCGTTGGCGATCGCGGTGGCATGGGCCACGGCGCGCTCGACTTCAGCCTGGGCCGCCTTGATGGTTACCAGGGTGACTTTCTTCAGGGCGCGAGGCTCGGCTTTCTGGCTCTTGAACTGATCAAAAGTGTATTCGCCGTCCATCAGCGTTTCGGCCAGCAGACGGGTTTTGCCATAGCTGTCGCGACCCTTGACGATCACTTCGTCCAGCGCCAGCACGGCATCGCTACCGCCCAGACCTTTAAGGGTGTTGAGGATGCCGGCGATGATTTTACGGAACGGGCGGTCACCCAGTTCTTCGTCCTTGCCCACGCCGACCAGCAGCACGCGCTCGGCTTTCAGGTTCGGCAGGCTGTGCAGCAACAGGCTCTGGCCAACCTTGCCGGCCAGGTCACCACGCTTGAGCACAGCGCTGATGGCGCCGCCGCTCAGTTCGTCGAGTTGTTTGGCAACGGCGCCGAGCTTGCGGCCTTCGCCGACGGCGACGACCAGGGTGGCGGTTTTCAACGTTTCTGGGTTAACGCTTTTTACAACCAGTTCCATGTCCGGGTCCCTGAATGATGGGTCAACACGCAATTGCTCGACGACAGACGTTCGAGCCTGCTTATTTATAGAGTGAAAGACGCAAGTCACGGCTTGCGACAAAGGCCGCAGTTTGAACCTCGCTACCGGCGCCTGACAACCCTCGGTTGTACGATCTTCAGTGTTTACGTGATCACTGTAGGAGCGAGCCTGCTCGCGAAAAACCTGAGACCGCCGCGGGGTGTCAGGTTTCCCGCGTTATCGTTGACGACCATCGCGAGCAGGCTCGCTCCTACAATGGTCGGCTAGCATCTGTGGGCGCGAGCCTGCTCGCGAAGAAAGAGAGAGCACCGCGGGTTATCCCGCATCGCGCGCTATCGTTGAGGCCAGTGCTGTCGCGGCGCATTGCGCAGTGACAGGCGCACCCAATCACAGGATAATGCGCCAACTTTTTTCGGCGGCTCTGTCTTGCGGGCTGCCTGATACGTTTGCTTGTTTGGCCGCCTTAGCCTGACAACCCTGGAGTGTCTGGTTTGATCGTCTTCCGTTACCTATCCCGCGAAGTCCTGTTGACCTTGAGCGCCGTCAGTGCCGTTCTGCTGGTCATCATCATGAGCGGACGCTTCATCAAATACCTCGCCCAGGCGGCGGCTGGCCTTCTGGATCCGGGCTCGTTGTTCCTGATCATGGGCTTTCGCCTGCCAGGCTTTCTGCAACTGATCCTGCCGCTGGGCCTGTTCCTCGGGATCCTGCTGGCCTACGGTCGCCTGTACCTTGAAAGTGAAATGACCGTGCTCTCCGCCACGGGCATGAGCCAGCAGCGCCTGTTCACCATGACCCTGTTTCCGGCCACCCTGGTGGCACTGGTGGTGGCATGGTTGAGCCTGAGCCTGGCGCCACAAGGGGCCAATCAGTTTCAGTTGCTGCTGAACAAACAAGACGCGCTGACCGAGTTCGATACCCTCGAGCCGGGCCGCTTCCAGGCCCTGCGTGACGGCACCCGGGTGACCTACACCGAAACCCTGTCGGATGACCGCATCCACCTCGGCGGCGTGTTCATTTCGCAAAAGAACGTCTCGTCGGACAAGAAAGATCGCGGGATTTCCGTGCTGGTGGCCGAGAAGGGCCGTCAGGAAATCCGCCCCGACGGTAACCGTTACCTGATTCTCGACAACGGTTATCGCTACGACGGTAACCCGGGGCAGGCCGACTATCGTGCGATCAAGTACGAAGAGTACGGCGTGTTGCTGCCTAAACCGGACGTCAGCGACGAAGTCACCGACCGTGATGCAATGCCCACCAGTTCGTTGCTCGGCAGTGATGACCTGCGTTCGCGCACCGAGTTGCAATGGCGCCTGTCCTTGCCCTTGCTGGTCTTCATCGTGACCCTGATGGCGGTGCCGCTGTCGCGGGTCAATCCGCGCCAGGGCCGTTTCCTCAAGCTGCTGCCGGCGATTCTTCTTTATATGGCTTACCTGAGCATCCTGATTGCCGCTCGCGGCGCCCTCGAAAAGGGCAAGATCCCGCCCGCGCTGGGCTTGTGGTGGGTTCACGCAATCTTCCTGGCCATCGGCCTTGGCTTGCTCTATTGGGAACCCTGGCAGTTGAAGCGGGCGAGTCGCCGCAGCGCGCTGGAGGTGGCCCGTGGTTAAGCTCGATCGCTACATCGGTAGCAGCGTCTTTATCGCGATCCTGGCGGTACTGGGGATTATTCTCGGTCTGGCCACGCTGTTCGCTTTCATCGACGAGATGGGTGAAGTCAGCGATACCTACACCCTGGTCGATGTCCTGAGTTACGTCCTGCTGACCGCGCCGCGCCGTCTTTACGACATGTTGCCGATGGCAGCACTGATCGGCTGTCTGATCGGCCTCGGCAGTCTGGCCAGCCACAGCGAGCTGACCATCATGCGCGCTGCGGGCGTGTCGATCGGCCGGATCGTCTGGGCCGTCATGAAGCCGATGCTGATCCTGATGGTGGTGGGCGTGTTGATTGGCGAGTACATCGCGCCGGCGACCGAAAGCACCGCGCAGGCCAACCGCTCGCTGGCTCAAGGCAGTGGTGATGCGCAAAGCGCCAAGCATGGCCTGTGGCACCGTCAGGGCGAGGAGTTCATCCACGTCAACTCGGTACAACCCAACGGCGTGCTGTACGGCGTGACCCGTTATCGCTTCGACGATCAGCGGCACATATTGTCCTCGAGCTTCGCCAAGCGCGCGAAGTTCGATCAGGATCACTGGCAGTTGAGCGATGTCACGACCACGCTGTTCCATGACAAGAGCACCGAAGTGGTCACGGCCCCGGTCGAGCGCTGGAACGTGGCGCTGAGCCCGCAACTGCTGAGCACCGTGGTGATGTCGCCGGATTCGCTGTCGATCACCGGCCTGTGGAGTTACATCCACTACCTGGCGGATCAGGGGCTGAACAATGGCCGTTACTGGTTGGCATTTTGGGTCAAGGTGTTGCAGCCGCTGGTCACTGCCGCCCTGGTACTGATGGCGATCTCCTTCATCTTCGGTCCGCTGCGCTCGGTTACCCTCGGTCAGCGGGTATTCACCGGCGTGCTGGTGGGCTTCACCTTCCGCATCGTCCAGGACCTGCTGGGGCCTTCGAGCCTGGTGTTCGGGTTCTCGCCGCTGTTTGCGGTGCTGGTGCCGGCGGGTGTGTGCGCCCTGGCGGGTGTCTACCTCCTGCGCCGAGCCGGTTGATCGCTATGTAAATGTAGGAGCCGGCTTGCCGGCGATGGCATTACCGCGGTCACCAGGCCCGCCGCGGCGCCCCCATCGCCGGCAAGCCGGCTCCTACAAAAGCCTTCAAAAACGCCCCTGTCGCAAGACCGGGGCGTTTTTTGTAGGTGCCGTCTGACCTGCGAACGTGACGCTTGCGCCGTGGATCAGGTACAATTCCCGGCTATTTTTCGGCGGGCCATGCCTGCAGCCTTTTTGAGTGTTGATCCGTGAGTGATTTGAGTCATATCCGCAATTTCTCCATCATCGCCCACATTGACCATGGCAAGTCGACGCTGGCCGATCGCTTCATCCAGATGTGCGGCGGCCTTGCCGAGCGCGAAATGGAAGCCCAGGTGCTGGACTCCATGGACCTGGAACGTGAACGCGGGATCACCATCAAGGCCCACAGCGTCACCCTCTATTACACCGCTCGCGATGGCATCAAGTACCAGCTGAACTTCATTGACACCCCGGGCCACGTTGACTTCACCTACGAAGTCAGCCGGTCGCTGGCGGCCTGTGAAGGTGCCTTGCTGGTGGTCGATGCCGGTCAGGGCGTTGAAGCGCAGTCGGTTGCCAACTGCTACACGGCGATCGAGCAGGGCCTGGAAGTCATGCCGGTCCTGAACAAGATCGACCTGCCACAGGCCGATCCGGACCGCGTCAAGGAAGAAATCGAAAAAATCATCGGCATCGATGCCACCGACGCGGTCACTTGCAGTGCCAAGACCGGTCTGGGCGTCGATGAAGTGCTGGAGCGCCTGGTCACCACCATTCCGGCGCCTACCGGCAACTACGACGATCCGCTGCAAGCGTTGATCATCGACTCCTGGTTCGACAACTACCTGGGCGTTGTGTCCCTGGTGCGCGTGCGCCACGGTCGTGTGAAGAAGGGCGACAAGATCCTGGTCAAGTCCACCGGCAAGATCCACCTCGTGGACAGCGTCGGTGTATTCAACCCGAAACACACCCCTACTGCCGACCTGAAGGCCGGTGAAGTGGGCTTCATCATCGCGAGCATCAAGGACATTCACGGTGCGCCAGTGGGTGACACCCTGACCTTGAGCTCCACCCCCGACGTTGACGTGCTGCCAGGTTTCAAACGCATTCAACCGCAGGTGTACGCCGGTCTGTTCCCGGTCAGCTCCGACGACTTCGAAGATTTCCGTGAAGCCCTGCAAAAGCTCACGCTCAACGACTCGTCGCTGCAGTACACCCCGGAAAGCTCCGACGCCCTGGGCTTTGGCTTCCGTTGCGGTTTCCTCGGCATGCTGCACATGGAAATCATCCAGGAGCGCCTGGAGCGCGAGTACGACCTGGACCTGATCACCACGGCGCCGACGGTAATTTTCGAGCTGTTGCTGAAAACCGGTGAAACGATCTACGTCGATAACCCGTCGAAGCTTCCGGACCTGTCCACGATCGAAGACATGCGCGAGCCGATCGTGCGGGCCAACATTCTTGTGCCGCAAGAACACCTGGGCAACGTTATTACCCTGTGCATCGAGAAGCGTGGCGTGCAGCACGACATGCTGTTCCTCGGTACTCAGGTTCAGGTGACCTACGATTTACCGATGAACGAAGTGGTCCTGGACTTCTTCGACCGTCTGAAATCCACCAGCCGTGGCTATGCTTCGCTGGATTACCATTTCGATCGTTATCAATCGGCTAATCTGGTGAAACTGGATGTGTTGATCAACGGTGACAAAGTCGACGCCCTGGCGCTGATCGTGCACCGTGACAATGCGAACTACAAAGGTCGCCAGTTGACCGAGAAGATGAAAGAACTGATTCCACGGCAGATGTTCGACGTGGCAATCCAGGCCGCCATTGGCGGTCAGATTGTGGCGCGGACAACCGTCAAGGCACTCAGAAAGAACGTATTGGCCAAATGCTACGGTGGTGACGTCAGCCGTAAGAAAAAGCTGCTGGAAAAGCAAAAGGCCGGTAAGAAACGCATGAAGCAAGTCGGCAACGTGGAAATTCCACAAGAAGCCTTCCTTGCAGTGCTCAGGTTGGATAGTTAGGTCCTATGTCACTAAATTTCCCGCTGTTGCTGGTCATCGCCGTGTTCGTCTGCGGCCTGTTGGCGTTGCTTGATCTGGTTTTCCTGGCGCCGCGTCGGCGTGCCGCCATCGCCTCCTATCAGGGCAGCGTCAGCCAGCCGGATGTGGTGGTGGTCGAGAAGCTGAACAAAGAGCCGCTGCTGGTCGAATACGGCAAGTCGTTCTTCCCGGTGTTGTTCATCGTGCTGGTCCTGCGTTCGTTCCTGGTGGAGCCGTTCCAGATTCCTTCCGGCTCGATGAAACCGACGCTGGATGTCGGCGACTTCATTCTGGTGAGCAAGTTTTCCTACGGGATCCGCCTGCCGGTGATCGACAAGAAAGTCATCGATGTCGGTGATCCGCAGCGCGGCGATGTGATGGTGTTCCGTTACCCGAGTGATCCGAACGTCAACTACATCAAGCGTGTGGTCGGCCTGCCGGGTGACCAGGTTCGCTACACCGCTGACAAGCGCCTGTTCGTCAACGGCGAGTCGATTGCCGAGCAACTGGTCGGCTCCGAGCCGGGCACGCTGGGCAGCGCCGAGCTCTACAAGGAAAAACTCGGCGCCGCCGAGCACTTGATCCGCAAGGAAATGAGCCGTTATCGCGCATCGCCTGACCATACGTGGACCGTGCCTGCCGGGCACTACTTCATGATGGGCGACAACCGCGACAACTCGAACGACAGTCGTTACTGGGATGATCCGACTATTCCCAAGGATCTGCTGGGCATGGTTCCCGACAAGAATATCGTCGGCAAGGCCTTCGCAGTCTGGATGAGCTGGCCGGAACCCAAACTCAGTCACCTGCCGAATTTCTCGCGGGTTGGCCTGATCAAGTAATCACACACGGCGCTGTTGAACACAGCGCCGAATGCATTTCTGGAACTGCCACAATCGGCGCCAGACGCATGAAAACAATGATATTCAGGACGTAATTTTTGAACACAGCGTTAATTGTCCCAAGCCTGCGCCGCACCACGGCGATGGCGGTGGAATCCAGCCACGAACTCAGCGTGGGTAAACCGTGAGCGTCTCCTTAAGCCGTCTAGAGCGTCAGCTCGGCTACACCTTCAAGGATCAGGAACTGATGGTCCTGGCCCTGACTCACCGCAGCTTTGCCGGGCGCAACAACGAACGCCTGGAATTCCTCGGTGATGCCATCCTCAACTTCGTCGCTGGCGAGGCGCTGTTCGATCGCTTCCCGCTGGCCCGCGAAGGCCAGTTGTCGCGTTTGCGCGCACGTCTGGTGAAAGGTGAGACTCTGGCTGTACTGGCCCGCGGTTTCGATCTGGGCGATTACTTGCGTCTGGGTTCCGGCGAGTTGAAAAGCGGCGGTTTCCGTCGCGAGTCGATTCTGGCCGATGCCCTGGAAGCGCTGATCGGTGCGATCTACCTGGACGCCGGCATGGACGTGGCACGCGAGCGCGTGCTGGCCTGGCTGGCCGGCGAGTTCGAAGGCCTGACACTGGTCGACACCAACAAAGATCCAAAAACCCGCCTGCAGGAGTTCCTGCAGTCCCGTGGTTGTGAGCTGCCGCGTTACGAAGTGGTGGATATCCAGGGTGAGCCGCATTGCCGGACGTTCTTCGTCGAATGCGAAATCACCTTACTGAATGAAAAAAGCCGAGGTCAGGGTGTGAGTCGTCGTATTGCCGAACAGGTAGCGGCCGCCGCAGCACTGATAGCCCTGGGTGTGGAGAATGGCAATGACTGATTCAACCGCAACACGCTGTGGCTATGTTGCCATCGTCGGCCGTCCCAACGTGGGCAAGTCCACGCTGCTGAACCACATCCTCGGCCAGAAGCTGGCGATCACTTCGCGCAAGCCTCAGACCACCCGCCACAACATGCTGGGCATCAAGACCGAAGGCGCCGTCCAGGCGATCTACGTCGACACCCCGGGCATGCACAAGGGCGGCGAAAAGGCCTTGAACCGCTACATGAACAAGACCGCTTCGGCGGCGTTGAAAGACGTCGACGTGGTGATCTTCGTGGTGGATCGCACCAAGTGGACCGACGAAGACCAGATGGTGCTCGAGCGTGTCCAGTACGTGACCGGCCCGCTGATCGTGGCGCTGAACAAGACCGATCGCATCGAAGACAAAGCCGAGCTGATGCCGCACCTGACCTGGTTGCAGGAACAGCTGCCGAACGCGCAGATCATGCCGATCTCGGCCCAGCACGGGCATAACCTCGACACGCTGGAGCGAGTGATCGCCGAGCACCTGCCGGAAAACGATCACTTCTTCCCGGAAGACCAGATCACCGACCGCAGCAGTCGCTTCCTCGCCGCTGAGCTGGTGCGTGAGAAAATCATGCGTCAGCTGGGCGCCGAGCTGCCATACCAGATCACCGTGGAAATCGAAGAGTTCAAGCAGCAGGGGAAAACCCTGCACATTCATGCGTTGATCCTCGTCGAACGTGACGGCCAGAAGAAAATCATCATTGGCGACAAGGGCGAGCGCATCAAGCGCATCGGCACCGAGGCGCGCAAGGACATGGAGCTGCTGTTCGACTCCAAGATCATGCTCAACCTCTGGGTCAAAGTGAAAGGCGGCTGGTCCGACGATGAGCGCGCATTGCGTTCGCTGGGTTACGGCGACCTGTAAACCTGAGCCCAGGTGATAAAACTGTGGGAGCGAGCCTGCTCGCGATAGCGGTCTGTCAGTCAACAATGTTGTTGAATGTCAGTCCCTCATCGCGAGCAGGCTCGCTCCCACAGTGGTTTTGGGGTGTTAGTAAAATCGCGATCCGTCATTGAGAGCTCCATGTCCCAGCCCATCGGCCAACCCGCCTACGTCCTCCACTCCCGCGCCTACCGCGAAAACAGCGCATTGGTGGATTTCCTCACGCCGCAAGGTCGGCTGCGGGCGGTGTTGCGCAGTGCGCGGGGCAAGGCCGGGACGTTGGCGCGGCCGTTCGTGCCGCTGGAAGTCGAGTTCCGGGGGCGGGGCGAACTGAAGAATGTCGGGCGCATGGAAAGTGCCGGTACGTCGACATGGCTCATCGGTGAGGCGCTGTTCAGCGGGCTTTACCTCAATGAGCTACTGATTCGCCTGTTGCCATCAGAAGATCCCCATCCCGCTGTCTTCGATCACTACGCCGCGACTTTGCTTGCGCTGGCCGAAGGCCGACCGCTGGAGCCGCTGCTGCGTTCCTTCGAATGGCGATTGCTCGACGATCTCGGTTACGGCTTCGCGCTGAACACCGACATCCACGGCGAACCCGTCGCGCCGGACGGCCTCTATCGTCTACAGGTGGATGCCGGCCTGGAGCGGGTCTACCTGCTGCAACCCGGTCTGTTCAACGGCACCGAGTTGCTGGCCATGGCCGACGCCGACTGGTCGGCCCCCGGCGCGTTGTCCGCCGCCAAGCGTTTGATGCGCCAGGCATTGGCCGTTCACCTGGGCGGTCGTCCCCTGGTCAGTCGCGAGCTGTTTCGCAAGCCATAGGGTCTGTTGACGTTTGGTGGTGGTCGTGACGGGATGACCACTTGGTGCAGGGCAAGGCGCGAGGAACGTTGTTTGGTTGTTCCAAATAAGTTCCGAGCAACGCAGCCCTGCGCCAAGTGGGCGCCCGTCACGACCACCACCAAGCGTCAACAGACCCTATCTCCCCGTGTATGCTGTGCGCCGAATCTTTAAATTCAGGAGCGCTTCCGTGACCACCAGCAATCGCATTCTTCTTGGCGTGAACATCGACCACGTTGCCACCCTGCGCCAGGCCCGGGGCACTCGCTATCCCGATCCGGTCAAGGCCGCACTGGACGCGGAAGAGGCGGGCGCTGACGGCATCACCGTGCACCTTCGCGAAGACCGTCGGCACATTCAGGAACGTGACGTGCTGGTGCTCAAGGATGTGCTGCAAACCCGCATGAACTTCGAAATGGGCGTCACCGAAGAAATGATGGCGTTCGCCGAGCGCATCCGCCCGGCGCACATTTGCCTGGTGCCGGAAACCCGCCAGGAACTGACCACCGAGGGCGGTCTGGACGTAGCGGGGCAGGAAGCGCGGATCAAGGCAGCAGTGGATCGCCTGGCGAAGATCGGTTGCGAAGTGTCGCTGTTCATCGATGCGGACGAGCGGCAGATCGAAGCGTCCCGTCGTGTCGGTGCTCCGGCGATTGAATTGCACACCGGTCGTTATGCCGATGCCGAGACACCGACGGACGTGGCTGAAGAGCTCAAGCGCGTGGCTGATGGCGTGGCATTTGGTCTGGCGCAGGGTTTGATCGTCAACGCCGGTCACGGTTTGCACTATCACAACGTCGAAGCGGTCGCAGCGATCAAGGGCATCAACGAACTGAACATCGGCCATGCGCTGGTGGCGCATGCGTTGTTTGTCGGGTTCAAGTCGGCTGTTGCCGAGATGAAGGCATTGATCCTGGCCGCAGCGCTAAAAGGCTAAGACCGCGGCGCTGCTATCGCCGGCAAGCCAGCTCCTACAGGATCGTGTTGTACACATAATTTGCGCAACGACACGGTCTTGTAGGAGCCGGCTTGCCGGCGATAGCGTCCTCAAACATCACACAAATCTAAAGCTGCGGGGTTTCCTGGCTCGGCTTGGTCTTGTCGACCCCCGGCACATGCAGATTGCCTTCGGCCACCTGATTACCTTCCAGCTGCGGCTGCGTCACCCAGGTCAGGATGTCGTAGTAGCGACGGATGTTCGCCACGAAATGCACCGGCTCGCCGCCGCGGGCGTAGCCGTAACGGGTTTTGCTGTACCACTTCTTCTCGGACAGGCGCGGCAGGATTTTCTTCACGTCCAGCCACTTGTCCGGGTTCAGCCCTTCCTTGGCCGCCAGTTTGCGCGCGTCATCCAGGTGACCGCTGCCGACGTTGTAGGCCGCCAGCGCAAACCAGGTGCGGTCCGGTTCCTGGATCGACTCATCCAGCTGTTCCTTCATGTAGGCCAGGTACTTGGCGCCGCCCATGATGCTTTGCTTCGGATCGAGGCGATTGGACACGCCCATGGCTTGCGCGGTGTTCTGGGTCAGCATCATCAGGCCACGCACGCCAGTCTTCGACGTGACGGCCGCTTGCCACAGGGATTCCTGATAACCGACCGCTGCCAGCAGGCGCCAGTCGACTTTCTCTTTCTTGGCGTAGGTCTTGAAGTGTTGCTCGTACTTGGGCAGTCGTTGCTGCAGATGCTGGGCGAAGGTGGTGGCGCCCATGTAACCGAGTACGTCGACGTGCCCGTAATAGCGGTCCTTCAGGCGTTGCAGCGTGCCGTTCTTCTTCACCTTGTCGAGGTAGGCGTTGATCTCGTTGAGCAGGCTGTTGTCGTCGCCGGCGGCGACGGCCCAGCTCTGGTCGCTGGCGTCACCGAGGTCGAAGGCGACCCGGATATTGGTGAAGTAGACCTGGTTCATCGCCACTTCGTTGGAGTCGACCAGGGTCAGGTCAATCTGGCCTTCATCGACCATGCGCAGCAGGTCGACGACTTCAACCGCGTCGGACTCTTCGTATTCAATGCCGGGAAACTTCTGCTTCAGCTCTGCCAGTTGCCCGGCGTGGGTGCTGCCCTTGAGCACCATGATCTTCTTGCCCACCAGATCCTTTGCATCGGTCGGCCGCGACTGGCCGTTGCGATAGATGATCTGCGGGGTGACTTCCAGATAAGAGTGGGAAAACCGCACCTGCTGTTTGCGCGCTTCGCTGCTGACCAGGCCGGCCGCAGCGATCACCGGACCGTTGGGCTTGCCCACCTGGCTGTACAGGTCGTCAAGGTTGTCGGCGGTTTCGATCTTGAGTTCGACCCCCAGATCGTCGGCGAAGCGCTTCACCAGCTCGTATTCGAAGCCGGTTTCACCGTTGCGATCCTGAAAGTAGGTGGCGGGGCTGTTTCGGGTAACCACCCGCAGCACGCCATCCTCCTTTACGCGCTCCAGCGTGTTGGGTTTATCAACACAGCCACTGAGCATCAGGAAGAGTCCGGTTGCGATCAGCCATTTGGCGTACCGCGGACGCAAAGCCGTTGGGGAAAACATCTGCGCAGTATACGCAAAGGACCACGAGCGCCATATCTCGACAGCGAAGGCCTTGTCTGCTAGAGAGCGAAAAACCGCTCTGGAGCCCGCAGGAATGGGCTCGAGTGGCTTTTTGTGACACAAAAAATAACACCTGGCCGACCGCTGTTTCGGCCCCGGATACCCGGCCCGACGTCCGGGTGACGCCGCCCGTACCGTTTCGGGTGATGTCGCGGGCGGTTTAGGCTAGAATGCACGGCCTCAAAGCACACCCCTTCCCGAGGCTGTCCCGAAGATGTTGATCCTGCGCGGCGCTCCTGCCCTTTCTGCCTTTCGCCACAGCAAACTCCTTGAGCAACTGAGCCAGAAGGTTTCGGCTGTCAGCGGCTTGTATGCTGAATTCGCTCACTTCGCCGAAGTTACCGGCGTCCTGACCGGCGACGAACAGCAGGTGCTCGCGCGCCTTCTGAAGTACGGTCCAAGCGTACCGGTTCAAGAACCGACCGGTCGCCTGTTCCTGGTGTTGCCGCGTTTCGGCACCATCTCGCCGTGGTCCAGCAAGGCCAGCGACATCGCTCGCAACTGCGGCCTGAGCAAGATCCAGCGCCTGGAGCGCGGTATCGCGTTCTACGTCGCCGGCCAGTTCAGCGACGCCGAAGCGCAGCTGATCTCCGATGTTCTGCATGACCGCATGACCCAGATCGTCCTCGCCAACCTTGAACAGGCCGCCGGCCTGTTCAGCCACGCCGAGCCGAAACCGCTGACCGCGATCGACGTGTTGGGTGGCGGCCGCGTCGCGCTGGAAAAAGCCAACACCGAGCTGGGCCTGGCCCTGGCCGAAGACGAGATCGACTACCTGGTCAACGCCTTCGTTGGTTTGAAGCGCAACCCGCACGACATCGAACTGATGATGTTCGCCCAGGCGAACTCCGAGCACTGCCGTCACAAGATCTTCAACGCCAGTTGGGACATCGACGGTCAGAGCCAGGAAAAAAGCCTGTTCGGCATGATCAAGAACACTTACCAGATGCACAGCGAAGGCGTTCTGTCCGCTTATAAGGACAACGCTTCGGTGATCGTCGGTAATGTCGCCGGCCGTTTCTTCCCGGACCCTGAAACCCGCCAGTACGGCGCGGTACAGGAGCCGGTGCACATTTTGATGAAAGTCGAAACGCACAACCACCCGACCGCGATTGCCCCGTTCCCGGGTGCGTCCACCGGTTCCGGTGGCGAGATCCGCGACGAAGGCGCTACCGGTCGTGGCGCCAAGCCAAAGGCCGGCCTGACCGGTTTCACCGTATCGAACCTGCAGATCCCTGGCTTCGAACAGCCGTGGGAAGTGCCGTACGGCAAGCCTGAGCGCATCGTCACCGCGCTGGACATCATGATCGAAGGCCCACTGGGTGGCGCCGCGTTCAACAACGAATTCGGTCGTCCGGCCCTGACCGGTTATTTCCGTACCTTCGAACAGTCGATCACCACCCCGCGTGGCGACGAAGTTCGCGGTTACCACAAGCCGATCATGCTGGCTGGCGGCATGGGTAACATTCGTGCCGAACACGTACAGAAAGGCGAGATCACCGTCGGCTCCAAGCTGATCGTGCTCGGCGGCCCGGCGATGCTGATCGGTCTGGGCGGCGGCGCTGCTTCCTCCATGGCCACCGGCACCAGCTCGGCTGACCTGGACTTCGCTTCGGTTCAGCGCGAAAACCCTGAGATGGAACGTCGCTGCCAGGAAGTCATCGACCGTTGCTGGCAACTGGGTGACAAGAACCCGATCAGCTTCATCCACGACGTGGGTGCGGGCGGTCTGTCCAACGCCTTCCCGGAGCTGGTTAACGACGGCAACCGTGGTGGCCGTTTCGAACTGCGCAACATTCCAAACGACGAGCCGGGCATGGCCCCGCACGAAATCTGGAGTAACGAATCCCAGGAACGCTACGTTCTGGCCGTCGGCCCGGCTGACTTCGAACGCTTCCAGGCGATCTGCGAGCGCGAGCGTTGCCCGTTCGCCGTGGTCGGCGAAGCCACTGCCGAGCCGCAACTGACCGTCACCGACAGCCACTTCGGCAACAGCCCGGTGGACATGCCACTGGAAGTGCTGCTGGGCAAAGCCCCGCGCATGCACCGTTCGGCCGTTCGTGAAAACGAGCTGGGCGACGATTTCGATCCGTCGACCCTTGAGATTGCAGACTGCGTCGAACGCGTTCTGCATCACCCGGCCGTGGCGAGCAAAAGCTTCCTGATCACCATCGGCGACCGCACCATCACCGGCCTCGTGGCCCGTGACCAAATGGTCGGCCCGTGGCAGGTTCCGGTGGCCGACGTTGCCGTCACCGCCACCAGCTTCGACGTCTACACCGGTGAAGCCATGGCCATGGGCGAGCGTACTCCGCTGGCTCTGCTGGACGCTCCGGCGTCGGGCCGCATGGCCATCGGCGAAACCCTGACCAACATCGCCGCTTCGCGCATCAACAAGATCTCCGACATCAAGCTGTCGGCGAACTGGATGTCCGCAGCCGGTCACCCGGGTGAAGACGCGCGTCTGTACGACACCGTGAAAGCGGTCGGCATGGAGCTGTGCCCTGAGCTGGGCATCACCATTCCGGTGGGCAAGGACTCCATGTCCATGGCCACGCGCTGGAACGACAACGGCGAAGACAAGACCGTCACCTCGCCAATGTCCCTGATCGTGACCGGTTTCGCGCCAGTGGCTGACATCCGTCAGACCCTGACCCCGGAACTGCGCATGGACAAGGGCACCACCGACCTGATCCTGATCGATCTGGGCCGTGGCCAGAACCGCATGGGCGCCTCGATCCTGGCCCAGGTTCACGGCAAGCTCGGCTCGCAAGCGCCGGACGTCGATGATGCCGAAGACCTGAAAGCCTTCTTCGCGGTGATCCAGGGCCTCAACGCCGATGGTCACCTGCTGGCCTACCACGACCGTTCCGACGGTGGTCTGCTGACCAGCGCCGTGGAAATGGCCTTCGCCGGTCACTGCGGCCTGAGCCTGAACCTCGACGGTCTGGCGGAAACCTCCGCCGACATCGCAGCGATCCTGTTCAACGAAGAACTGGGCGCCGTGATCCAGGTTCGCCAGGACGCGACTCCGGACATCCTCGCGCAGTTCAGCGCTGCCGGTCTGGGCGAGTGCGTGTCGGTGATCGGTCAGCCGATGAACAACGGCGAGATCAGCATCACCTTCAACGGCGAAACCGTGTTCGAAGGTCAGCGTCGTCTGCTGCAGCGTACATGGGCTGAAACCAGCTACCAGATCCAGCGTCTGCGTGATAACGCCGACTGCGCCGAGCAAGAGTTCGACGTGCTGCTGGAAGAAGACAACCCGGGCCTGAGCGTCAAGCTGAGCTACGACGTCAACCAGGACGTCGCCGCGCCTTACATCAAGAAAAACATCCGCCCACAGGTTGCCGTGCTGCGTGAGCAGGGCGTCAACGGTCAGGTGGAAATGGCGGCCGCGTTTGACCGCGCCGGTTTCAACGCAATCGACGTGCACATGAGCGACATTCTGGCCGGCCGTGTCGACCTGAACGACTTCAAGGGCATGGTCGCTTGCGGCGGCTTCTCCTACGGCGACGTACTGGGCGCCGGTGAAGGCTGGGCCAAGTCCGCGCTGTTCAACAGCCGCGCCCGCGATGCGTTCCAGGGTTTCTTCGAACGTAGCGACAGCTTCACCCTTGGCGTGTGCAACGGTTGCCAGATGATGTCCAACCTGCACGAGCTGATCCCGGGCAGCGAGTTCTGGCCGCACTTCGTGCGTAACCGTTCCGAGCAGTTCGAAGCCCGTGTGGCGATGGTTCAGGTCCAGGAGTCGAACTCGATCTTCCTGCAAGGCATGGCCGGTTCGCGTATGCCGATCGCCATCGCACACGGCGAAGGTCATGCCGAGTTCTCCAGTGAAGAAGCGTTGCTGGAAGCTGATCTGTCGGGTTGCGTGGCGATGCGTTTCGTCGACAACCATGGCAAGGTCACCGAGAAGTACCCGGCCAACCCGAACGGCTCGCCGCGCGGGATCACCGGTTTGACCAGCCGCGACGGTCGCGTGACGATCATGATGCCGCACCCGGAACGTGTGTTCCGCGCCGTGCAGAACTCGTGGCGTTCGGAAGACTGGAACGAAGACGCGCCATGGATGCGTATGTTCCGTAACGCTCGCGTGTGGGTGAACTAAGCGCCGTGTACAAGCTCAGCTTCTTTGTTCCGACCAGTCATGTCGAAGTGGTCAAAAGCGCTGTGTTCGCTGCCGGTGGCGGGCGGATCGGTGCTTACGAGCACTGCGCATGGCAGGTGTTGGGCCTGGGTCAGTTTCGTCCAATGGAGGGCAGTCAGCCATTCATTGGCGAAGCAGGGCAGGTCGAACAGGTTGAGGAGTGGAAAGTTGAGCTGGTGGTGGCGGATGAGTTGATCCGTTCGGTGGTGGCGGCTTTGAAACAGAGCCATCCCTACGAGACACCGGCTTATGAAGTGTGGCGGCTGGAGGATTTCTGATCCGCTGACCGCTGTAATGAAAAACCCGCTACGGCGGGTTTTTTGTTGCCCACAAATTTATAGATCAACACGCAAACCCTGTAGGAGCTGGCTTGCCAGCGATAGCGTCCTGTCAGCCAACATCAACGTTGAATGTTGAACCGCCATCGCCGGCAAGCCGGCTCCTACAAGGGATCACAAAAAAAGGCGACCCCCTTCGCGGGAGTCGCCTTTGCTTTAACCGCCGCTAAAACTTACTCGGACAGTTTGTACGCAATCACATAGTCACCTTGCTTGGTGCCCAGCGACCCGTGACCGCCCGCCACGACGAGCACGTATTGCTTGCCGTCCTTGCCGGTGTAGGTCATCGGTGTGGTTTGCGCGCCCGCAGGCAGGCGACCTTCCCACAGTTGCTTGCCGTTTTTCACGTCGTAGGCACGCAGGTACTGGTCGAGGGTGCCGCTCAGGAAGCCAACGCCACCGGCGGTGGTGAAGGTGCCGCCCAGGCTAGGCACGCCCATGCTCAGCGGGATCGGAACCGGCGAGCTGTCGCGCACGGTGCCGTTCTTGTGTTTCCACAGGACTTTGGCGGTGGTCAGGTCAACCGCCGCTACATAACCCCATGCCGGCGCCTGGCACGGCAGGCCCATTGGCGACAGCAATGCTTCGAGGACTACGCCGTACGGCGCGCCTTTGTTGGGCTGCACGCCTTCGGTTTCGCTTTTACGCGGGCCTTGGGCTGCGATTTCGGCGGCCGGGATCAGTTTCGATTTGAACGCCATGTAGCTCGGGTTCACGAAAGCGATCTGACGCACCGGGTCAACCGAGATGCCGCCCCAGTCGAACACGCCGAAGTTGCCTGGATACACGATCGAACCCTGCAGCGACGGCGGGGTGAACGGGCCGTCGTAGCGCATGGATTTGAAGTCGATCCGGCAGATCAGTTGGTCGAACGGCGTCACGCCCCACATGTCGCGCTCTTGCAGCGGCGGTGGCATGAGGTTGAGGTCGGATTTCGGTTGGGTCGGCGAGGTGTGATCACCTTCGACAGCGCCTTGCGGAACTGGCACTTCGTTGATCGGCACAATCGCCTGGCCGGTGCTGCGATCCAGTACGTAAATGCTGCCTTGCTTGGTGGACGCGAGTACCGCCGGCTTCACGCCGTCTGCGGTTTTCAGGTCCATCAGGGTTGGCTGGCCACCGACGTCCATGTCCCACAGGTCATGGTGGGTGAACTGGAAGTGCCAGCGCACTTTGCCGGTGCCGATGTCGAGGGCGGTCAGGCCGGCGGCGTGCAGTTCCGATTCCGGGGTGCGAGCGCCACCGAACTGGTCCGGCGTCTGGTTGCCCATCGGCAGGTACAGCATGCCGAGTTTTTCGTCGACGGCGAACATCGACCACATGTTCGGCGAGTTGCGGGTGTAGACCTTGCCTTCGGCAATCGGCGTGGTGTCGTCCGGGTTGCCGCTGTCCCAGTTCCACACCAGTTTGCCGGTGTGCACGTCGAACGCGCGGATCACGCCGCTCGGCTCGTCGGTGGAGACGTTGTCGGTGACGTGGCCGCCAATCACCACCAGGTCCTTGGTGACCGCTGGAGGCGAAGTGGAGTAGTAGCCGCCGGCGGTGAAACCACCGATGTTGGCGCGCAGGTCGACCTGGCCTTTGTCGCCGAAGTCTTCGCACATCTTGCCGGTGTCGGCGTTCAGGGCGATCAGGCGGGTGTCGGCGGTCGGCAGGAAGATACGGCGTGGGCAGACGCTGGCGACAGGCGCGCTGGCGCTGCCGGTCGGGCTCTGCTCGGAGGCGTAAGCCGCGTCATCGTGATACGTCACGCCACGGCAGGTCATGTGCGCCCAACCCTTGAAGTTCGCCGCGTTTTGCGTGGAGAGCTTCGGATCGAAACGCCAGATTTCCTTGCCGGTGTCCGGGTCCAGCGCGATCACCTGGCTGTGCGGCGTACACACATAGAGCATGCCGTTGGCTTTCAGCGGGGTGTTTTCAGCGGTGGTTTCACCCGGATCGTTCGGCCCCGGCAGGTCGCCGGTGCGGTAGGTCCAGGCCGGAACGAGCTTGTTGACGTTCTGCGGGGTGATCTGCGCCAGCGGCGAGTAACGGTCACCGTGAGCGCTGCGGCCGTAGGAGTTCCAGTCACCGTCGGGCATGGCCGGGGCGGTGTTGGTCATACCCGGAACGCTGTCGCGGTCCAGTTGGCCTTTGATTTCACCGGGGTTGGTGAATTGGCTGGCCAGTGCGGCCAAGCCTGCGAGCACCACGGCCACGCTCAGTGCGCCGGTGCCTTTCGGTGCAGCGCCTTCGCGCAGCAGCGGACGACGGAACCACGGCAGCAGCATGACGATACCCAGCGCGAACAACATTGCCAGACGCGGCACCAGTTGCCACCAGTCGAGGCCGACTTCCCACAAGGCCCAAACGGTGCTGGCGAACAGCACCAGCGCGTACAGGCCCAAGGCTGCGCGGCGGGCAAGGATCAGCAACACGCCGGTCAGCGCCAGGCCGATACCGGCCAGCAGGTAATACAGCGAGCCGCCGAGCATGCTCAGCTTGATCCCCCCAGCCAGCATGGCCAGGCCCATTAGCAGAAGCAGAATGCCGAGCAGGGTCGGCAATAGACGGCTTCGACTCAAAGCACCATCAGTGCTCATAGTGTGGTTCTCCGTGACGTTTCAAGTAGTCCCGCGCAAGTTCACTGTAGATGACGATCTGGCGCGGGCAGGGTTCATATAAAGAAGTTCGGTTGATGCGGTCCCTGTAGGAGCCGGCTTGCCGGCGATAGCGGTGTGTCAGTCGACATCTGTTTGGCTGATACACCGCCATCGCCGGCAAGCCGGCTCCTACAAGGGTTTGCGGTGTTTGTTAGAACTGCGACTGGATCTTGATCCCGCCAATCAGTGCGTCATCGACCTTGTCCACGCCACCGGGGTGGCGGATGTATTGCAGGTTTGGGCGCACGGTCAGCCAGTTGGTGACGTGCACGCCGTAATAGAGTTCGGCGCTGTATTCGGTGTCCTGCGGCGGCAGGAAGGACGGATCGTCGAAGTCGGAGACCGCGTGGGCCTGATTGCTCGCCTCGGCGTTCTTGCGGTAGGCCGGGTTGACGTGAACACGGGCGAGGGCAAAACCGATGTCGTCCTTGGCGCGCGCATCGAACAAGCCTTTGTAGACGACGCCCACCTGGACATAGTTGTCGATGGCGTTGGTCTTCTTGTCGTGCATCGTGCCGTTGGCGAACACGCTCAGGCCACGGGAATTGTCGCTGGCGCGGCTGGTGATCTGCTGCTGCACACCCAGCCAGACGCCGTGCTTGCTCGACGCGCTGCGGTAGGCTTCGCCACTCAGGGCGGCGGGCTGGCCATTGCTGTCCTTGTAGGCATCGGTGGCGTTGGCGTTGCTGTAGTAATAACCGGCACGGTATTCACCCGGCAGGCCGTTGAGTTTCGGCGTCCACACCAGCTCCACCGGCAAAATTGCGCCTTGGGTGCCGCTGCCGCTGAGCTTGAAACCATTGCCGCGATCGAGGTTCGACGGGTTCTGCTCATACGCGCCGACCTGCGCGTACAGCTCTGGCGTCAGGTGGTACTTGACCCGCATCGCCCACTGGCTGACCGGCCAGTTGTACCAGATGCCCCCGACCCAGTTACCGACCTGGGAGCCGCAGAACGCCAGGTTCTGGAAGTCGCAGGGGAAACTGTTGAAATCCTCGCCTTCGCCGAAACGGCCGACCTTGATGTCGAGTTTCTGATCGAAGAATTTCTGCTGATACCACATCTGCGTCAGGCGCCAGGTTTGCCCGCGACCCCAGACTTCTTGCGCTGAAGTGAAACCGCCGACCCGTGGATCATTGATCCGGTCGTTGCTGATGTTGTTGCCGTTACGTTCGGTGATGGTCAGTTGAAATTCCGCGTCGTCCCAACCGAGGATCTTCTGCAGATCGAGATGCGTGCCGAGGCCGAACTGATCGCTGTAGCGCGCGGTGCGATCGTGGTCGTAGCCGCCGTGCAGATTGCTGCCCATTTCACCGGTGTAATCGACTTTGAAGTCGTAGCCTTTTTCCGAAAGTTCGGTGCGCGTGCCGTTCCAGTCGCCGAGCATCCACGGCGATTCGCTATCGAAGGCCGGGGCGGCCTGAGCGCAGGTGGCGAGGCCCAGCGCGGTGAATCCGCTGATCAGGTTGAGGACTTTTCGCTGGGAAACAGGCGTGCAGACAGCGCTGTCTCGCAAAAATTGAACAAAAGGCATAGAGGAGAAATTCTTGATCTTTTTCTGGGGAGTGAGGGGCGAAGCGGCTAGCGGAAGCGTTTCAGCAGGTTCGGGCGTAAGGATAATGTTCTGTTACAAATAGAGAAAGGCCTTTTGCCGAGATGAATTTTTGTTGATTCGGTAACAGTCAGCACACCACCGCAACCTGTAGGAGCCGGCTTGCCGGCGATGGCGGTCTAACGTTCTATGCAAGATTCAATGGCCCCATCGCTGGCAAGCCAGCTCCTACAAGGGATTGCGTGATCACGTTCAAGTGTTTTGTCCCGTTTCGCCTACATTCAACAGATAGCGCACAGACGCCTTTCCCCCAAGGCGGCCCTCGGCTAAGGTGCGCGGCTTCCAATTCATCTATCGCTCGAAGGCCCGGCATGACCGAACAGAACAACAACCCGCTGCATGGCGTGACACTGGAGCAAATCCTCAACGCGCTGGTTGAACATTACGAATGGTCGGGGCTGGCCGAGCGCATCGATATCCGCTGCTTCAAGAGTGATCCGAGCATCAAGTCGAGCCTGACCTTCCTGCGCAAGACTCCGTGGGCGCGGGAGAAGGTCGAACGCTTGTACGTCAAGTTGATGCGTACCAAGCGACCGCTCTGAACATGATCATGCAACCTGCCGTGCGCCGTCGTTTTGTGGCCGTGGCTGCTGTCCTCGGCTGGGCGGGATTGAGCATTCAGCTGTACCTGATTTTCTATTCGCGCTGGACGCTGGGCGCCAGTCTGCTGGGCGGGCTGGTGAGTTTTTTCAGCTACTTCACCGTGCTCAGCAACACGCTGGTGGCGACCGTGCTGACCTGCGCGCTGACGTCCCGCGAGTCGGCTGCGCGACGCTGGTTTTTGCAGCCGGGGGTGAGCGGCGCGATTGCCGTGAGCATCGCCGTGGTCGGCCTTGCCTACAACATTCTGTTGCGCCATCTGTGGCATCCCGAAGGCTGGCAATGGCTGGCCGATGAGCTGCTGCACGACGTCATGCCGTTGCTGTTCCTGGCCTGGTGGTGGCTGTGTGTGCCCAAAGGCACCCTGCGCCTGCGGCACATTGCGCTGTGGGTGATTTACCCGTTGCTGTACTTCGCGTATGCGCTGCTGCGCGGGCATCTACTGGCGGTTTATCCCTATCCGTTCATTGATGTCGACAAGCTGGGTTATCCACAGGTGTTTGCGAATGCAGGCGGATTGTTGGCGGGGTTTGTGCTGATTGCCTTGGTGCTGATCGCGCTGGATCGGTGGCGGCTGAGTCACACGGACCTGTAGGAGCCGGCTTGCCGGCGATGGCGGCCTCGAGATCGATACAGGATTCAAGGGCCTCATCGCCGGCAAGCCGGCTCCTACAAGGTCTGTGTTTATTCCTCGTCGGTGTCGTCCAGGCGCCAATAGCCGACGGCTTTGACGAACTGCTCGTTCAGCCCGTGCTCGTCCAGCAGCACCCGCCGAATCTGCCGCGACACTTTGGTCTCGGTCGCCACCCACGCATATAGATTGCCGCTGGGCACTTGCAGCTGTTTCACGGTGGTCAGCAAGTTGTTCTTGCCACCTTCGCGCAACACCCAGATCACATTGACCTGCGCCGGGCTTTCGAGCTTTTGCTGTTCCGCGCCGTTCTCCACTTCAATGATCACCAGTGCCTGGCGATTGGCCGCCAAACCCTCCAGGCGCCGCGCAATCGCAGGGATTGCCGTCTCGTCACCGATCAGCAAATAGCTGTCGAACATGTCCGGCACGATCATCGATCCCCGTGGCCCGCCAATGTGCAGGAATTGCCCCGGTTTGGCTTGTTCCGCCCAGGTCGAAGCAGGGCCGTCGCCGTGCAACACAAAGTCGATGTCCAGTTCCAGCGTGTCGAGGTCGTAGCGACGCGGCGTGTAGTCGCGCATCGCCGGCATCGGGCCGTTGTCCTTGCCGGCACCGAGCACCAGGGTCTCCAGCGCCGCTTGTTCTGCCGCGTTCTGCGGGAACAGCAGTTTGACGTGGTCATCGGTGCCGAGGCTGATGAAACCTGCCAGCTCAGGCCCACCCAGGGTAATCCGGCGCATGCGCGGGGTCAGGTCAACCACGCGCAACACTTGCAGGCGGCGGCGTTTGATTTCATGCATGACGCGGTGAATGGTGTGCTCGATCACTTCAGTCATTCAGCTTTCTCCTGAGCGGGTTGAACCAAGGGGCCGTCAACGATGGCTTTGGCGGTGTTGTTGAGCAGGGCGGCGACCCGGATGATTTCTTCCGCGCTCCAGCGACCGTGGTGCAGTTGCAACGCATGACGCAGGTTATGCACCGCTTCGTGGATCTCGGGCGGACGGTCATGGCCGCGCAATGAGCGCTTGCTGACATCGATGCGCATCCGCACGCCGTCCAGTGCAACCGCTTGCTCACTTAAAGACAGACGACCGGCGTCGGTCACGCTGTAACGTTTTTTTCCGCCTTCGGCATCGCCCTGGATCATTTCGCTTTCTTCCAGAAAGGTCAGGGTCGGGTAGATCACGCCGGGGCTGGGACTGTAGGCGCCGTCGAACATGCCTTCGATCTGGCGGATCAAGTCGTAGCCATGGCAGGGCTGTTCGGCGATAAGCGCCAGCAGCAACAATTTCAGATCGCCGGGGGCAAACACCCGTGGGCCGCGACCGCCGCGTTCGCGGCCGGGACGTTTCTCGAAGCCGTCGCGGCCGTCACCGTGTTCGCGGTGGGGGGAATGATGGTCTCTCATTTTTCCTTCTCTTTGTCGTGTTTAGATACAACTTAAGATATATCTTATCGAGAAGGCAAGCGAACAGGACCAACGGTCGTCGCCGAAGGACGTCGTGGCGGATTTCAGTGCGGGATGGGAAAAAGCCTTTTTGTGGCTTGCTGTTTTAGAGTTATTAATCTAATTATGTGTAACTAACAGAGAGTGATTATTAATAATTAAGCCTAAGTAGTCTTTATCTTACAGAGACTGTATTTAGTTTGGCTGTGTGCTTTTTTCGTTAAAACTGTTTGTAGTATGTTTCTGTCGGGTGAACGGTTTAATTATTGATTTTATAGATTTTTTCTACTTGCTCGTGGGCGGTTGTTACTACAAGTTCTTCGGAAGTTACGTACTTACTTTCTCAGGTAATTGGCCGATCATTCTCTCCGTCGAAAGTTGAGCCAAATTGCCACCATTTAAACCGGCGATAGGGACGATTCACGCTTTCCACGGACCAATCCTTTGAAAAAGACAGGTACTAAACAATGTTCAAGAAGTTTGCAATCGCCGTTCCGATGACCCTCCTGGCCCTGAGTGCTTCGATGGCGTTCGCTGCGGATGAGTCGCGCACCTCCATCAACATCACTGCGGAAATCCCGAGCAAAGTGTTTCACGCTCAACCCGTGGACCTGGACTTCGGTAAAGACGAAAGAATGCAATACCAAATTGGCGCCGGCACCCTGTCGGAGGTCCGTGGCACCTACGATATCCAGCACACCAACGGCTCGGTGGGCGCTTACGTCGTCGGTGGCCCGACGCCGCTGTTCAACGGTAATGCGACCTTGAACATTCCGCTGACCTACACCTTCAACGGCACCGTACTGACTGCCGATTCGCAGGAAGTGGTCGGCGATACCGAGTCCAACGGTGGCATGCGCGCAGACCTGGTGATTACGGCCGACAAGCCGGGCAACAATCAGGTGGGTGTTTACACCGCCAATCCCGTCGTCATGTTTGATGCCATTCCGCGCATCTGAATGACAGCGTTCTGTCAGCAAGTTCTTGCTTGATAACGCGCACCGATCGATAGGGCCGTAATCCCTGTCGATCGGGTTTCACCGTCTTTATCCACAGAGTATTTCTTTCATGTTCCCGATGACTCCCATCGCGACGGCGCTTGCCTTGTGTTTTTGCGCAACTGCCCTGGCCGCGCCAGCGGATAACGGCCATACACCTCGAAGTTTGCTGGCGCAGGCCAAGGGTTTGCCGAGCGAGTTCGAAGAGCATTTCTTCGATGTACCGTTGGCGGTGCGCGTGGAACTTGATCAACAATTTCTGGGGGAGGCGATGGTCGTGTTAACCCGCGACGACCGCATCACCCTCGTTGACTTTACCGATGTCAGCGACAGCACGATCAAAGCCAGTGAACGCGACACCTGGTCTAGCTATTTGAAACAAGGCGTGGCGCTGGGCAACTGCGAGGCGAAATGCCCCAAGTCGCTATTGGCCGTGCACTACAGCCTGGAAAACTCGCTGGTGTCGATCCTCACGGAAAACGCCGAGCGCGACGATCAGGTCCAGCGTTATTACAACCAGCCCGAAGGCGGCAGCACCGGGTTGATCGTGCGCAACCAGTTGAACCTCAACGGCGGGCAAAACCAGGACCTGGGCGGGCGCTATGGTCTTGAAGCCAGCAGCAGCCTGGGTAACTGGACTCAAGCGGTGAACCTGCAACTGTCGCGACTGGGCGGTGTGGATAACCAGACCTATCACGCCGTGCATGAGCTCTATACCCAGCGTGAACTGGAAGGCAACTTTGTACGCCTGGGTTATTTCACCCCGACCTCCGAAGGGCTGACTCGCCAACCGCGCTCCTTCGGCGCGAGTCCCGACACGGCGCTGGGTTTGATGTACGGCAGCTCCGACAGCCTGGCCATCAACCAGCCGACACCGGCGGTCTACCCGATCTACGTCACCGCCAATCGCCAGGGCTCGGTGGAGATCTACCGCGACGGTTTGCTGATCAATACGCAGGCGATGCCCGCAGGCCTGCAAACCCTCGACACGCGGCCGTTACCCGGAGGCATCTATGAAGTGGAAGTGCGCCTGATCGAAGACGGCCAGATCACCTCCAGTACCCAGGAGCTGGTCTACAAACCGAACAACTGGCGCAACCACGACGAGCAATGGCGCTACAACCTGTTCGCCGGGCGTGAATCCAAATTTCTCAGCAACTGGGACGATCAGAACGACGGCGACATGACGGCCGGTGCCGCCTTCAACTTTCTGCTGCACCCGCGTGTCATCCTCGGCCTGTCGGGTCGACAGGTGCGTGACAGCCTGCAATATGGCACCTCGGTCGATTGGGCGGTCGTCAACAATGCCAGCGTCTATGCCAACGTCTACAAGACCGAGGACTATGGCACCGGCCTCGACGTGCAGGGGCTTTACTCCTATGGCAGCGGCAGCATCGTCGCCAGCCACAACCGCAGCTGGCTCGACACCACCCGGCTCTACGACACGCTGCCGGATGGCACGCGAGTACGACAGCGCAACGTGTTTATCGGCCAGACCAGCAACTCGTCGTTGTCGCTGAACCATCGGCTCACCAGCAAAAGCTCGGTCAATGCCAGGGTGTCCCACAGCGAGGGCAACACCGAAGGCGTCGGCGTGGATCTGGGCTGGAGCCAGCGCGGCCGATTGTTCGGCAGCGACGCCAACTGGCGCTTGTCGCTGTTCGACAGGCCGGGCAGTTTCAGCTCGGGCAATGACCGCAACCGTGGCGTCGACCTGAGCGTCAACATCGCCCTGGGCGGGCCGGGCGAACAGATCTCCGGCAGCATCGGCACCCGCACCGATCGCGACGGCGGACGCGATAACAATGCCTCGGTCACCTACCGCAAAGACTTGCAGGATCACCTGCTGCAAAGCGTTTCCGCCACGGCCATCACCGACACCTATGGCATCGGCATGAACGCGATGGCGACGATGCAATCGGAGCGGGTCAACGCTGACGGTTTTATCCAGCGCTCCTCATTCAACAACGACTTCACCGGTGGCTTGAACCTCGACAGCACCGTCGCCGTCGGCGGGCAAAAAATGGTCGTGACCAGCCAGTACCACCGCAACGGTGCGGGCATGATCATCGATGTCGAATCGGACATCGACGACATTGCCCTGCGTGCCGACGATTTGAGCGGTGGCAGCGCGGTGCTCAGACCGGGGCGCAATTTCGTGCCGATCACTGCCTACAAAAGCAGTTCGGTCAGTTTCGATTTCGAGGGCAATCACGTGCCGGCCGCGACCATCCAGCCGGCCCGTTCCAGCTATCACCTGAACAAGGGCGGCGTCGAGTATCGCCAGGTTCGCGTGATGAGAACCCTCACCGTGCTCGGTCGCCTGGTGGACTACCAGGGCAGCCCGCTCAAGGGCCACCACATCATCAACCACGCCAGTCGCGGGGTCAGTGAAGTGGACGGCTTCTTCTCCATGGAAATGAACGCCGGTTCACCGACCCTGGAAGTGCGCCACGGCAACCAGTTGCTGTGCCAGTTCCGGCTCGACCCGAGCCGTGGCCGCACGGAAAACAATGTGCTGATGATCGGCGACCTGCGTTGCACGCCGGATACGTTGGCGGACGCAACGACAGAGACGCCGACGGCAGGCTGATGCCCGGCAATACGCAGTTTATCTACGAGGTAAATGACGATGAAACGTCGGTTGGCACTGATTGGTTTTTGTTTGTTCACGCAGACGGCACACGCCGGGCCGAGCATCAATATCGGCACGGTTTACGATTACCTGGACGGCGATAAAAGTACCTATTTGAAGCGCGTCTTCAATGGCGGCGACAGCACCGCTTTCGTCAAGGTCAACATCCTGGAAATCCTTTACGACGCTGACGGAAAGTCGCAGGAAGTACCGCTCAAATCCAGTGCCGACGGCAGCGCCCGGGACGGCTTGATGGCCAGCCCGGCGCGGCTGATTGTGCCTGCCAGTGGCATGCAAGGCACGCGGTTGCTGTACATGGGCGAGCGTGACCGCGAGCGTTATTTCCGCGTGCGTTTCGTGCCGGTGGTGCCGGAGAAAGAAGACGAGTTCGCGGTCTCCGGTGAAGAGCGTGAGGAATACAAGAAAACCCTCTCCGCCGGGGTTACGGTGCTGGCCGGGTATGGCGCGGTGTTTTTCGTCCGGCCCAAGGACGCGCGTTACGCCAGCGTGATCGAGAACGGCGCGAAGGATTACCGCATCCGCAACGACGGCAACACCGTGGTGGTGATCGATGAGTTCAAGGATTGCGCAGTCAAGAACGAGCAGGACTGTATGCCGACCACCAAGCATCACATCCTCGCGGGCCGCAGTTTTCAGTTCGAGAAACAGGCCGGTCGCGAATACCGCTTCACACTGGTTGAAGGCGAGAGCAGCAAGAAGCTCGATGTGAAGGGCTGATGACCATGTTCAAAAAACTGATGGTTCTGATGGTGTCCGCAATGGCCTGCCATTCAGCGTTTGCCGCCCGCGAAGTGCACCACTTCGACGTGTTCGTGACGATTCCGAGCCAGGCGTTCTATGTCATTCCCGCAGACTCAGGCTGGATTCATCGCGAACAGCAATTGCCGTGGAATCTGGCGACCTCGACCTTGGGCGGCTTGCGCAAGTATTTCGATGTGAAGAATGAAGCCGGCTCCATCGAAGCCAGGCTTGAGGGCCGGCCTTACCTGTCCAACGGGACGCCGGCCCATGACATTGGTTTGCGTGTGCTGTTCAACGGCAAGTTATTGAGTGAGCTGGAGAGTAGCGAGGTGGTGTCGATGAGCGAGGCCGCGCCGGGTAAACGTGTGTTGCTGGAGATCGCGCCGGTGCCGCCTGTCGATGGGGTTTATAAACCGGGCAGTTATTTCGGCAGCGTCAATTTGCTTTTCAACGCAGTGTTGCCGGGGGCATAGATGTTTGATTTTGTCGCAGCAGATGTTTTCGTTTGTTTATGCCGGGAAAGTGCTGGCGTGGTGCTAATAGGGCGGTGGAGTTTGTAATGATGAAGTCATCCAAACGGTTGCGATCGTTAATCTTGCTTGTCCTGGTGAGCGTGGTTTTTGGGGCTACGGGTTCGGCTTTCGCAGTCACCCTGGAAATGAGTGCCGTGTTTCGACCTGATCCGGCGAACCCCATGCGCAACGCTTTCCAGAACACCACACCGCAAGGCGGTCATTGCAAGGAGCACCCAACGTACTGTGCGCCGGGAGTATTCAGTATTGGGGTGCCGATCCGGTTCAGGGCTATCGCTCCCATTCAGGCTTTGCACGAAGAACGCCAGGGGCCTATGTTTCGGCTTCCGTCCTCATGGAAGGACACGACGGTCATTCATGATGAAACGGGTGAGTCTGCGACGGTCAGAATGCGATTCAGCGGAATCGGGGCGGCCTATACGATCAAGACACCTCTTCACGCCAGCACCTGGATCGCTCACTGGGGGTATCCGTCGCCACCGTGTGTCAGGGGCGGAACGAGCTACGGCAACGCCAATTATTTCGCTTTTTTCTGGAGGATCCCGGCGGATGGAGGTGTTTGTTCGAAGCAAGCCCAGTTGCCGATAACGCAAGACTATGGTTTTGCCTATGAAAATATGAGCTTTTCATACGAGCTAGCGACGCCTAATCCCTTGCAGATGTCGTCGGGGACTTACAAGGGCATTTTGAATTACGTCGTGGGTCCTCTTGGCGATTTTGATATGGGCGATATCATGTTGCCTGATGACGATTTGATAAGCCTTAATTTCACTCTAAGCGTCGAACATGCGCTCAAAGTGGAGATTCCCCCCGGTGGCAATCGCGTCGAACTGGTCCCGCAGGGCGGCTGGCAGGCCTGGCTGACGCAGGGACGCAAGCCCACACGGCTGTTCCGGGATCAGACGTTCAATGTGTCTTCGTCGAGCCGTTTCAAGATGAACCTCGATTGCCAGTACAGCCTGGATGGCAACCGTTGTTCGGTGCGCGACCCGGTTTCAGGCCATGTCGTGCCGCTCGATGTCAGCGTGACCCTGCCCAGTGGCCTGGTGGATGCCGCCGCGCAACCGGTCAATCGCCGGCCGTTGCGGCGCGACGGCAGTGGCACCGAGTTGTTCCAGCCACGCTTTTATGTCGATCGCAAGCCGGGAGCGTTGCACTTCGAGATTGCCCAAGACGAAGTCGGCGAAATGCTCAAACCCGGTGTCGCCCGATCCTACTCCGGCCTTGTCACCGTCATCTGGGATTCGGAAGTGGGTTAAGGGTTGAACCCTGATGCATTACCCGATGCATCAGGGTTGCCCGATTATTGCTCTGCGGCTTTTTGCAATGCTGCGCGGGTCAGCTTTCTGCTCAGCTCTTTTTCTTCGTAGCCCATGTCGTGAAGCAATCGGCCGTAGACCTCATCGCTCATGTCTTCATCGGTGAGCACCACTCTGTCATCGACACCCAGTCGCCGGGCGAGGTCTTGCAGACGTTGTTTGAGTGCCCGTCGTTGCGCAATCTGCTGGCCTTTGGAGCGGGCCCAGGCGTGCTGGGCATCGCGCAACTCATCCAGCAAGTCGCTTTGGGTTTCGTACAGCCGGGTATTGCGCCTGAACTCGTTCGGGTAAGTGTCACGCAAGTATTTCTCCCAGAACGGCTGTTCGAGCATGTCGTTGATCAACCCGTCACCGGCCTCCATCGCCATCACCGTATCGAAGGCGGTGTCGAGGGTTTTGGCGCTCACGCCGGCCAAGGGACGATGCAGCATCGACTCCGATTGCCACGGCAAACCGAGGCGTTGAGCCAGGCCGGTTTCGTAGGCGAGGTAAACCTCCACCTCATCGGGAGTGCCTTCACGGCCGCCAAAATCGGCACGGGCAATGTCATCCACGCGTGCGAGGCGAGCGGCGCCTTTTGCCAGGGTCACCAGTCTGTTTTCAAGGACGGCATTGGACGTCGACAAGGCATAGGCTTCGGAGGCGAGCACCTTGATGCCCATGTGGTTGAACACCTGCGCCCCGGCATCGGCGCAGGTGGTGGGCGCCTTGGCCATTTCGAACAGTTCGTTGCGCAAAGGAGTGTCCACATCAATGGCTTCGACCATGCGCCAGACTCGACTGCTCAGTTGTTGGCGCAATTCACCGCCGGCCCGGTAATCGGCGGAGCGTGTCTGTTTCTCGATCAAGGCAAAAAAATCTTCGGAGCCAGGTTCGGTCATCAAATCGTGCCAGGCGTCCTCGCGGAAAGTGCCCAGCCCCCCGACCTCGGCACTCCACCACACAGAGTCATCCTTCGTCGGCCACTGGTGCATCGCGTCAGCAGCAGCCTCGGCATAGATCTGGTCGGGTGCGAAGCCGACCGAACGTCGATAGGCTTTGAACGTGATCAGGTTTTCCTGCGAAAGACTCTTTGGAAACAAGCGGGTCCGCGCCACGAGGAAGGCCTCCTCCGAGCCAGGCACGACAGTTGGAATGACGCTGATCGGGTTCTCCTGCAAATCCAGAAAGAAGCCCCGCGGTCGACGTTTGCTGAAGGGCCCGAACAGGCTATCAGGCCAGGTGGTTGCCCCTGTGTTGCTCAAACTCAGGATTCTCAGTTTGGGCATGCGCCCGACGTTCGGAAGCATGCCCAGTTGCTTATTGTCATCGAGCCTGATCGTTTCCAGGTGGGTCAGGTTTCGCAATTGCTCGACGGACGACTGGGTCAACGTGATGTCATTGTTCATCAGCCGCAACGTCCGCAGGTAATGCATCTTGCCGATGGTGGCGGGGAGTCGCGTCAACCCGCAACTGCGGGCGCTCAGTTGCCGCAGATGAGGGAAGTCGCCCAACAGGCCAGAGGCGTTTTCGGAGACGTTCGAGCGGTCCAGATTCAGCGTGCTGATCTGATCGACGTAGTGTTTGATATCCGGCGGCAGTTCCTTCCACCAGCGCTCGAGGTCGGGCACATCGAACTCTACCGACAGGTCCAGCGCATAACCGCCGTCGACCATGGTGCTGCGCTCACCGAACACGGTGGGTTTTCTTGAGAAACAATCGATGAGCCGCTCGGCAATGTGCAGCCCGCCACCGCGCACGAACCCCTGTCGGTCGACCCCCCACGTATCGGGTTGCTGATATTGCCACCGGTTGAGCAACTTGCGCAGGTCATACCGCTCTCGGTCAAGCCTCGTCAGTGTCTGATGCCCTTGCTCTTGCGAACCCAGGGATCGAACGAAGGTGTCGACCTCTCGTTCGTTGAAGTGCGGGTACAAATCCTGCACCCGGTCGGTGAGCGTGGCGGCGGTTGTGGAGAAACCGGGACCACGCAACAGCATCAGGTCTTCGTGGTTCGCCATCGGGCGGATCGGTGGTGCGGCGAGCGCGGTGCGGCGTTCGGCCGGGGTCTCGGTCTTGGCCATGACCCATTGCTTGAAAAACGCCCCCTGGCCTGGCCGATAGCCCAACTGCGCCTGTTTGTTTTTCGGCAACGCCGTGAGCACGGCTTCGAAAAAATCAGCGGCGTCGTGCAGCTTGTGGTTGTCGGCGTCCCAGACTTCGAACCGGTTGGCCTCATCCTTGACCAGCACCCGCACCGTCGCCGCGTCACGTGCCCCCACGCTGCCGCGCAGTGGCCCGGCATCGTTGCCTTCACGCACCTCGATACGCAGTTGCGCGAAGGTGTCGGTATGAATCCTCAGTGCATTCAGCACCAGGCTTTCGGTTTGCGCCACCCACTGCGCGCCGTCATGAAAACCCTCGTACGCATGGTTGGTCCGGGCTTCGAAGGCGGCTTCACGGGCGCGGCTCTTGAGGTTCAACGGCAGGCGTTGCTCCTGATTCATGCGCATGAGGTCGGCCACGTCGGAACTGTTCAGCAGCGTCTGTGCCGCGCGGGTCGGCAGCTCGGGGAATGTCTGGCGAATGAGTCGGACCTGTGGGGCGTCGGACGCTTCTGCACCTTGGTAAAGCTGATTGACGATGTCTGCGTTCAGTCGATTGGCTTCGTCCGCCAGTCGATTGCGCAGGGCTTGCACCTGTTCACTTTTGGCGGTTGACCGACCGAGCATCGCTTGCAGCTCTTCTTCGCCGAGGAACTCGACAAGCCTCGGCGCAAACTGCTCGCTCATGAGCTGCGACTGGCTGGTGGACAGCGTCTGCGCCTCGCTCGCCTCGGGATTGCCGTACTGGCGAAAGCGTCCCGTCATGTCGGCGTCTTCGTAAACCTTCAGGGCCTTATCCACAGGCCAGCCGTCCAGGTAAGTCGCCAGGGGTTCAAACCACCAGGAGGCAGGGTCCAGAGGTTGACCGGTTCGAATCCGTTCAATGGCCTCGCGGGTCTGGTGCTGGATTTTCAAGCGTGTGAGGCTGTCTTCCAGTAGCGGTGGCGGGGCTGTGTTGTCGACGTACATCCGGCGCAGCGCAGCGTCGTCGGTGCCGCTGGCGATGCGCACATTGTCCAGTTCTGCGTCGCTGAAACCGTCCACGGAATGGCCGAGGCGACGCATCAACGTCGGGCGCTGCCACGCTCGCGGGTTTTCGGCTTCGTGGGTCCAGGCGCCCTGGCCGTTATGTTTCAACTCGGGTAAATAGGCGTTGTCGCGGTGCGGATGCTGGACGCGGTAGTTGCCGGTTTGTGGGGCCTTTTGCACGGCGTAGTGTTTGTCATCCAGCGGCAAAATGTCCTGGCCTTCGTGGGCATGAAGTCCCAGTGCGTCAGGTTTGGCTTCAGCGGGTAGTTTTACATCCGGCCTCTCATAAGGCTTGAGATCGGGATGCCACAGTCTTGGCTCGCCATTGGGCAGACTCACCGGTTTCATGCCTTCGATCAGCGGCGAAAGCTTCAGGCGCGCAACGTTGCCAATCTTCACCCCGGCGGCGAACGCCACCAACTGAATGACGTCGGTCACCACGCCGATGACGTGTTCGGCAGCTTCGGTCCACAGCCCCATGGTCATATCGACGATGCCTTCGATGACGTCACTGGCCATCTGATACGCCGTGTAGACCATCATCAATTCACCCAGCCCCGGAACGAACGGCGTGATGACCATCAGCGCGACGTTGAAGATGTCCGAGACTATTTTCTTGAAGTTGTCCCACCAGGCCCATCGGGCATTGCTATTGCTATCGGCGGTGGACACGGCAATGTGCCGGGCGTCGTTCAGCACCTTGTTGAGCTTCTGCTGAAAGAGGTATTCCCAGAGTTCGCCGGGGATCGGTGCGGCTTTGAAATGCAGATTGGGGTTGTCGACCGGTACTTCCCGCCAGCTCGGTCCCTGGTCCAGCGGCGCTTTCTGATGCCATTTCACCTCGAACAACCGTTGTTGTAGCCCGCCGAAAAAATGCCCGCGCTCCGATTGATCGACGAACCGGCTGAAATACTGTTGGTAGGTCATGCCGGTGGATGAAACCACGTTGTTGTCGCGCAGCTGGCGCGTCAGTTCATTCATGAACGCGACGGTCGAGGGGTACTCTTTCAGCGGGTGTTCTGGGTCCTGCGGGACGTAAACAATCACCGGCGTCACCTCACGGATGTGTTGTTCCGGCCTGGCTGTGATCAACACGATTCCGCTCAGTTGGCTGTCGAGAATCGACAGTTCGGCGAATTGCATCACCCGGCCTTTGCGGGTGAGGTTGCGCTGGCCATCGAGCATGCTCAGGATCAGGTCACTGGCCTCGGCGTCGATGTCGCCCTTCAAAACAGCCAATTGAACGGCGGCTTTGAACGCGGCTTTCTCGCTCTCGACGATTTTTAACTTCAAAAAACCTTGGGCGAGGCCGTCACTGGGCAGCAACTGTTCTTCGAGGTATTTCGTGTAGCGCGCGCCGATGTCCAGTTCTCGGCAGAGGTTCTGGAATTGGGCAATGGACATTTTGCGTTTGATCGGCAGGACGTCGAAGTGCCCGCGCGCATCGGGTTGGCTGATGAAGTCCGAGTCCGGTTCGCAGGTTTCGTGACGCGCGAAGTTGTGCAGGGCGGCGTCCAGCAATGAGACGGTTCGGGTAACAACACCGCCGGAGACGTCGAAGACATACCACGGGCGTGCTTTGGGTAAGTACAGATGCAGGAACGTGCGGGTGACATCGACATCGACGTTGAATTTTTTTTGCAGTGCATCGGTGAGTAACGGTTCGGCGAACGTGTAAACGTCCTGCACTTCATCCATGAACCGGTCGACTGCATTCTGCGTGGACCAGAGTTCAAGATTGGCTTCTTGTATCGGCGTGTGGTCGAAATCTCTGGCGCTCTGTATCCATCGCCCTGACGCCGTTTGTGTGCGGCTCAGTTCATGAACCCGTCGCACTGAAGCGTCTTTGAAAACGGGGTGGGTACGGTTCTTGATGAACGCGTAATGGTGACCTTTATTGTCGTTGGCCACGGGTGACGGTAACGCTGATATACGTCCGTGTAAGTCAGTCATGCTTTCAATAAACCTTGAGCATTAAGTGGAGTGACCAGCCTAACGCCCGAGGTTCAAAGTAAAAGTCTGAATTCCCGCTGCTTGGAAAGCGTTCTTCCCGGCAAAGCATTGGAATTTTCAATGCCGAAAATAGTTATTTACCGCCATCGTTTTTCAGCGTCGTGCGACCTCCACGGGCAGGCATTGCGTATGTGTGCCCGGTTGCAGATACGGCGTGAGAATCGGTGCCATGCCCTTGAGCACTTGCACCGGTAAGGCCGAGGTGAACTTGAAGGCTTCGGCCGTGCGTCCGGGTACGAATGCGGTCAACGTACCGAAGTGGCTATCACCGATGTAAAACACAAAGGTGGCCGTGCGGTTGATCGACTTCGAACTCAAGATTCGCCCACCGGAACCAATGGCTTCGATGCGGTTGTCACCGGTCCCGGTCTTGCCGCCCATGGCCAGCGGCTTGCCATCGGGGGTGATGAAACTGCCGGAAACACGTTTGGCCGTACCCGCGTCCACCACGTGCGACAAGGCCTCGCGCATGGCCGTGGCCACTTCGGACGGCATCACCCGTTTACCGACATCCGGGTCGTTGATCAGCTTGGTTTCATAGGGCGTATTCGCCGCGAAATGCAGGCTGTCGATACGCAGTGTCGGCATGCGCACGCCGTCGTTGAGGATGGTGCCGATCAGCTCCGCCAACGCGGCAGGTCGGTCGCCGGAACTGCCGATGGCAGTGGCCAGCGAGGGCACCAGGTGATCGAACGGATAGCCGACTTTCTGCCAGCGCGCGTGAATGTCGAGGAACGCCTCGATCTCCAGCATGGTGCGGATGCGGCCATCACGGGCACCCTTATGTTTGCTTTTGAATAGCCAGCTATAGACTTCCTGGCGTTCGAACTGGCTGGCCTTGACGATTTCGCTCCACTTGGCGTCAGGATGATTCAACAAATAACCGATCAGCCACAATTCCAGCGGGTGGACCTTGGCGATGAAGCCCTGGTCCGGCAAATCGTAGATGCCGGGACTGTAATTTTCGTAAAGCCGTTGCAGGCGTTCGTCCGTGAGTTTCTCGGTGAGCTTGGCGCCTGAGAGGTGCGAGCGCACGAAGGTGTTGAAGCTTTCCTGACTGGCTTGCGGCAACAGGTAGCGATGCACCGCAGCCATGCGAATCGGGGTCGGGCGCATGCTGTCGAGGAAGGTTTCGAGCCGTGCCTGGGTGTCCTTGTTTTTGTAGCGCTTCCAGAACTTCAGCAGGAACGAAGTGCCCTCGCGGTCGGCGAACTCGGCGAGGTATTCCTGGCGCCGAGGATCGCGGTCGTCCCCGAGCAGAGCAGCGCTGTTGTTCGGGCCGGAGTAGGTGGTGTAGCGCACCAGATCGCGCATCAGCCGAATGAACGGCAGGTTGATCGATTCGCGCAGGGCATCGCGCAAGGTCGGTATGCGACCGTTGTCTTCCTTGCGGAAGTTGACGAAGGTATGCAACCCGCCGCCGGTAAAAAAGGCTTCGCCGGGGCTGGCCGAGTATTTGCGGTCCAGCGCGGCGCTGAGCATGGCCGACAGGTTGTGGTCCTTGTTCTCGATCAGGTAATCGACGGCCCAGCGGCTCAGGCGGTCCTGATCCGGGACGTCGACTTTCTTCAGTTCCGGGACGGTCATTTCGGCGTACTTGTCGTGCAGCTCGGCAATGATTTGCAGATAAGTCGTCAGTACCCGCATTTTCGCGGTGGAGCCCAATTCCAGTTTGCTGCCTTCGTTGATATCGAATGGCTGGTCGGTGCTGTCGGTCTGCACGCGCACCCGCGAACCGTCCGGGGTCAGTTCGAACAGCGTGAAGCTGTAGCGCACTTGCGTGGTGCTGGTGGGCGTGAGCAGGCGTTCGCCCATCAAACCGATCTGCGTTGCAAACGCCGGGTCGGCCAAGTGCTTGAGGTACTCGGTGACCTGGGTTTGCAGTTCGCCTTGCAGGGTGCTGGTGGCCGAGAGATCCAGGCGGTCGAGGTCGTACAGCGGACGATTGAGCAACCCGCCCAGGCGACTGCGCGCCACGCTGATGCCTTTGTTGGTTTCGATCGGTTGAATGGTCGGCTGGGTCTGCCAGTCGCGATAGGTCACTTTGCTGGCCAATGCGGCGGCGGCGAATGGTGCGTCGATCACAAAGTTTTGCGCCAACAGGCGAATGTGGCTGTCGGTGAGGTCGGCCAGCTCATCGCGGCCCTTGGTCAGGTAGTGGGAAGGGCGGCGCTGGGCAATCATCAATGAGAGCATCTCACGCAGGGCCAGGCCTTTTTCCGCCATGGCCTTTGGATCGGTGTCGGTACTGGCCAGCCGTTCGTTGGCCTTGTTGAAGTCGGCGCCGTACCAGACACGCAAACCTTCGGCCATGCCGTGTACTTCCCCGTGGCCGGGCACGGCGGACAGGGGCACGCTGTTGAGGTAATCACGCACCACGTTCTGGCGCGCCGCAAGCGTTTCCGGCCCGGCCTGATAGGCGCGCACGCTGGCGGAAATCATCTGGCGGATTTTTTCCCCGCCGGACACGGTCAAGCCGTCGGGCGAGTGTCGATACTTCTCGAGTTGCGTCGCGAGGGTACTGCCGCCCGCCGATTGGCCAGGCATGTGCAGCATTTTGGCGACCTGCGACCACGCCGCCATGCCGAAGCGTGGCCAATCCACGGCGGGGTTGGCCCGGGGCTGACGAGGGTCGAGCAGGAAGCGGTTTTCGATGAACAGCAAACTGCTGACCACCACCGGCGGAATCGCGTCAAAGCTTGAGTAGAGCTGCTGCGGGTATTTGTACTGATACAGCGGTGCCGCATGGCAATCGGTGATCGACAATCCTGCCTGGATCTTTTCCGCATAGGGCACGAAAAAGCCTTTGTCGGTGTAGTCCATCAACGGTTGGGAAAAGCGGGTCTGTGCCGCAACGACGTAGTCGCGCTTGATCAGGCGCGGCAGGAATTCACCTAGAGAGCTGTAGCCCAGACGCAAGTCAAAAGGGCCGGCCCCTGGATAGCGAATGGAGTCGCTTGGGCCTGGCTTCAGTTCGTAACTCAGGGTAGCGGCATATTTGCTGGCTTCCCGGGATTGGAACTTCGAGGTACGCATTTCCCTGGCAGCGGCCAACCCCAGAGCAATCAGGATAATCAACACCAGTAACCAAAACGCCTTCCACCCGTGTTTGGTACGACTACGACGGGGTTTTTCGGGGATAGGCGCTTCATCCACACGTTCAGTCGGGACCACAGTTTTACTCGTATCGGTTTGCCATAACGCGCCCATAGTCGACTGATCCATTCACGCAGATTGATCGGACTTGTTTGAAGCTTAGACGGTGGATGCTGCCGGTGAAAAAATTGTGAACACCCGGATATCGAATATTCACCCTGACGGGGCGTGAGCGAATGTTCTCTTTGCAGGGGGCTGGCTTGTTGGCGATGGCGATTTCACGGACGCCATCGCCGGCAAGCCGGCTCCTACAGGGGGGAGGTGAGCCCGATATTTTGGACCGCGCCCCCGATCTGTAGGAGCCGGCTTGCCGGCGATGGCGATTTCATGGGCGCCATCGCCGGCAAGCCGGCTCCTACAGGGGGGAGGTGAGCCCGACATTTTGGACAGCGCCCCCGATCCGTAGGAGCCAGCTTGCTGGCGATGGCGATTTCATGGGCGCCATCGCCAGCAAGCCGGCTCCTACAGGGGGGAGGTGAGCCCGATATTTTGGACAGCGCCCCGATCCGTAGGAGCCGGCTTGCCGGCGATGGCGGTTTCATGGACGCCATCGCCAGCAAGCTGGCTCCTACAGGGGGGAGGTGAGCCCGATATTTTGGACAGCGCCCCGATCCGTAGGAGCCAGCTTGCTGGCGATGGCGGTTTCATGGACGCCATCGCCAGCAAGCCAGCTCCTACAGGAGGGCCGTACTAGAGCCATCGCTACGTAAATGCTGCCTAGGTAGGGGCATGACGATGCACCAATGCTGTGCAATACTCCGCGCCGCTTTAGCGGTAAAAATTCCTACAAAAAGTCAGGTAATGCACCTCCAAAAACCGCGCTTTTACCGAGAGTTCTCGCTGAATATTGTGGGTTGTAGAGTGAAATATCCTGCAAGAAGGTTTTTAGACTGCACGTCCCGCTGATCTTGGAGGGTTTTGCCCTGCAGGACGGTTCTGCCCACGAAGCAGGTCCGGTTTCAGGCAAGCAATGGCTTATCGGTCAGCGCTTCGACACTCGGTGGTCATATCCAATAACAAGACGAGGTTGTACCCCTATGCCAGTCGGCAATCACCTGCCCCACGGCGAGACCGCTCAGGGCGGCCCGCTTAAACGCGAACTCGGCGAACGGCATATTCGCTTGATGGCACTCGGTGCCTGTATCGGCGTCGGTCTGTTTCTCGGTTCGGCCAAGGCCATCGAAATGGCTGGCCCAGCCATCATGCTGTCCTACATCATCGGCGGTCTGGCGATCCTGGTGATCATGCGCGCCCTCGGCGAAATGGCTGTGCACAACCCGGTCGCCGGCTCCTTCAGCCGTTATGCCCAAGACTACCTTGGCCCGTTGGCGGGGTTCCTGACGGGCTGGAACTATTGGTTCCTGTGGCTAGTGACCTGTGTCGCGGAAATCACCGCAGTGGCGGTGTACATGGGCGTCTGGTTTCCCGAGGTCCCGCGCTGGATCTGGGCACTCGCCGCATTGGTCAGCATGGGCTCGATCAACTTGATCGCAGTAAAAGCCTTCGGTGAATTCGAATTCTGGTTCGCCCTGATCAAGATCGTCACCATCATTGCGATGGTGATCGGCGGCGTCGGCGTGATCGCGTTCGGTTTCGGCAACGACGGCGTGGCGTTGGGGATTTCCAATCTCTGGGCTCATGGCGGCTTCATGCCGAACGGCGTGCAAGGCGTGTTGATGTCCCTGCAAATGGTGATGTTCGCCTACCTCGGCGTCGAGATGATCGGCCTGACCGCCGGTGAAGCGAAGAACCCTCAGAAGACCATTCCCAACGCGATCGGCTCGGTGTTCTGGCGGATTCTGCTGTTCTACGTCGGCGCGCTGTTTGTGATTTTGTCGATCTACCCGTGGAATGAAATCGGCACCCAGGGCAGTCCGTTCGTGATGACCTTTGAGCGTCTGGGTATCAAGACTGCCGCTGGCATCATCAACTTCGTGGTGATCACCGCTGCACTGTCGTCCTGCAATGGCGGCATTTTCAGCACGGGGCGCATGCTCTACAGCCTGGCGCAGAATGGTCAGGCTCCGGCCGGTTTTGCCAAGACGTCGAACAACGGGGTGCCGCGTCGTGCGCTGCTGCTGTCGATTTTCGCCTTGTTGCTGGGGGTGCTGCTCAATTACCTGGTGCCTGAAAAGGTTTTCGTCTGGGTGACGGCCATTGCTACTTTCGGCGCGATCTGGACTTGGGTGATGATCCTGCTGGCTCAGCTCAAGTTTCGCAAAGGTCTGAGCGCCAGCGAACGGGCCGGGTTGAAATACAAGATGTGGTTGTACCCGGTCAGTTCGTATCTGGCACTGGCGTTTTTGGTGTTGGTGGTTGGTTTGATGGCGTACTTTCCGGACACTCGGGTGGCGCTGTATGTGGGGCCGGCGTTTTTGGTGCTGCTGACGGTGTTGTTTTATGTGTTCAAGCTGCAGCCGACTGGTGTGTCGCAAGGTTCGGTGCGTTCGGCTTCATAGGGGGTGGATGGGGGGCAGATCCGTTGCTGTGGTGACGGCGGCTATTGGTTTCGCCCTTACGGCGAGTCACTTGGAGAAGCGCCAAGTAACCAAGCGCTCGCGCCCCTGACGTACGGTGGCTCGCTCCGGTCCTGCTCCGTGGGCCCGCCGCCATCGGCCATCCATGGCCGGGGGCGGCTAACCCGGCATCCATGCCGGGTTGCCCACTGCGCAGAACCTCCACTCGGCCTCCCGACGGGGCAGATCAAAATCAAAAGCCAAAGCAAAGCAAAGCAAAAACGAGGCGGCCTGCCAGCCGACCTGTCTCAATGAGCGTACGCATTCCCCTGTAGGAGCCGGCTCCTACAGTTGATCGTATTTACCTAAACACATACGCATTTCCCTTGTAGGAGCCGGCTTGCCGGCGATGGACGTCAACGATAACGCGGGTTGTCTGAATGAACGCGTTGTCCAGACGATTTTCGCCGGCAAGCCGGCTCCTACAGGGAATCGCGTACGCTTTTGATTTCCACCACTCATCAGGCCGAGCGTTAGCTCGCCTTCCGCTTTTGATCTGAGCGCCCCCTCGAGAGGCCGAGCGCAGGTTCTGCGTAGTGGGCAACCCGGCATGGATGCCGGGTTAGCCGCCCCCGGCCATGGATGGCCGATGGCGGCGGGCCCACGGAGCAGGACCGGAGCGAGGGCATGCCGAGCCTTAGCGAGGCACCGAACGAAAGGGGCAAGAGCCCTTGGTTACTTGGGGCTTTTCCAAGTGACTCGCCGTAAGGGCGAAACCATTAGAGGCCGTTACCGCAGAAACGGATATGTACACCAGCAAGAGATTGGTCGGCTGTCAGGCCGCCATCGCTGGCAAGCCAGCTCCTACAGCGGGATCCGCTCAGCTGCCGAACGCTGCGACCTGTTGACCGGCTGGTTCAACCGTTTATTGAACTCCAGCCAGGCCCCCAACAACGCCATCAACCCCGCACCCACCAAGGCTGTGAATATCTGCATGGCAAACGCATCGTCGGTCATGGCATTGACCATGTCCGCCAACGGCGCCAACAACACGCCGAGGCAAAAGATTTCCAGCGAATAACGCCCCATGCGACAACTTTGCTGCGCCAGCCAGTTTTGCGTCCAGCCAGTATCGGGCAACAGCTTCGCCGTGACATACGCCAGCGCCAGAAAGTGCAGCAACCGCACCGGCGACAAGTCAGTCTTGCTGATCGGGTACAACAGGTTGCTCAGCCACGCAGGCATCAGCGCATCATGGATTTCCGGCCATCGCCAGGAAACGGTCAGCACGCCGGTAACCACCACATACACCACGGCACTGACAAATAACGGCCGGCGCAGCAACGGGCGCGCGTCAGGTAACCGGGGGCGCTGCCCGTAAGTTGCCGCCGCGCCGCCCAGCACAAACAGCAGTTGCCAGACCACGGGGTTGAAGTACCACACGCCATCCTTGATGGCCGCCAGGTTCCAGCCGAACCACGGCGCCAACAGGTACACGGTCAACGACACGGCCACCACCGCCCACGGTTTGCGCACCAGCATCGGCAGCACCAGCGGCAAGCCGGCCAGCAGCACGATGTACAGCGGCAGCGGGTCCATGAGGTTCGGTTTGAAGCGCAGCAGCAGTTCATCGACCAGGGCTTGCTGCGGGTTGGTGATGAAATGGTGCATGCCCATTTCCTCCACCAGATCCCTCGTTTCCACGTGGCTGTTGGCGAAGAACACGATGCCCATCAGCATCGCCAGCAGGAAAATATGCACCACGTAGAGCACCCAGGCGCGGCGCAGAATCTTTACGCAGGCAATCAGATAACCGTCCCGTCGGAAGATTTTTCCGTAGGCCAGGACCGCCGCGTAACCGGCGAGAAACACGAAAATTTCCGCGGCATCGCTGAAACCGAAGTTACGCGGGGTGATTTGACCGAGGGGGTTGTGAGGCACGTGATCCCAGAAGATGAATATCAGCGCCAGGCCTCGAAAAAAGTCGATTCGGTGATCGCGTTCAAACGTCATGACAGCGGGCTCGTGAACGGGTGTTGAATAAGGAGTGGTCAGCGCGGCAAAAGGTGCGCGCCGCGCATCGGCGGCGCGCAGGGTGGCGCGATTCGACGACAATTGCAAAAAACACGCTATTACTGAATGTCTCAGATGTGACTGGCTGAACGAATCCATCCACTGGTCTGCCAGCTCGATGGCGTGCCCGAATAATGGTGCACGGCAGCTGTCGAATCTTTACCGAGTATGGTTCAGGAGCGTGAAACGTGAAGGTTTCGCTGATCGTTCCGGTCTTCAACGAAGAGCAAGCGATCAGCCTGTTTTATCAGGCGGTGCAGCGCGAGTTGAGGCTGGGCGGCGACGAGGTCGAGATCGTATTCATCAACGATGGCAGCTCCGACCGGACGGCCGAGCAAGTCAAAGCCCTGGCGCAGGTCGACGAGCGCGTATTGTTGATCAACTTTTCGCGCAACTTCGGCAAGGAACCGGCGTTGTTCGCCGGCCTGGAATACGCTTCTGGCGATGCGGTGATCCCCATGGACGTCGACTTGCAGGACCCGATCAGCGTCATTCCACTGCTGATTGACGAGTGGCAAAAGGGCGCAGACGTGGTGCTCGCCAAACGCCGCAACCGGGCCACCGACGGTTACCTCAAACGCCACAGCGCGGCGCTGTTCTACCATGTGCTGAACCGTATCGCGTACACCCGGATCGAAGAGAACGTCGGCGATTTCCGATTGATGGATCGCAAGGTGGTCAACGTGATCCGCGCACTGCCCGAGCATCAGTTGTTCATGAAAGGCGTGTTGTCGTGGGCCGGGTTCACCACCGCGGTGGTGGAGTACGAACGCGTCGGGCGCGTGGCCGGCAGCAGCAAGTTCAATGGCTGGAAGCTGTGGAACCTCGCACTCGAAGGGGTGACGTCGTTCAGCACTGTGCCGCTGCGTTTGTGGACGTACGTCGGTGGCGGCATTTCGATTTTCGCGGTGCTTTACGCGGTGTACATGGTGCTGGACAAGATTTTCTTCGGCAACAGCGTACCCGGTTATCCGTCGTTGATGACCGCCATTCTGTTTCTTGGCGGTGTGCAGCTGATTGGCATCGGCATCCTCGGTGAGTACGTCGGCCGGATTTACATCGAGGCCAAGCACCGGCCGCGCTACGTCATCAAAGACATCGTCGGCGGCAAAGACCGGCTCGGGCTTTAGCATGGGCCGATTCCGCGATGTGCTCGGCAAGGAACTCGGCGGCCGACAGGTCTGGTTGTTTTTTCTGCTCGCGACGTTGCTGTATGTGCTGCCGCTGATCCTCGCGGACTACCCGTACATCGATGACAACTGGCGTTCGCTGTCGGCGGGCATGGCCTGGGCGGAGCAGGGGCGCTTGTTTACCCAGTTGTTCTACAACCTGCTCACTTTCGGCAGCGCGGCACCGAACATCTTTCCCTTGCCGCTATTGATCGCCACGCTGGCCATGGCCTCGGCACTGACCCGGCTGACGTTTCATTACTTTGCGCAACCGACGCTCGCCTGTTGCCTGGTGCCGTTGCCCCTCTGGTACAACCCGTTTTTTCTGCAAAACCTGTCTTATCAATATGACGGTCCCGCCATGGCCCTGAGTCTGGTGGCGGTGATCTACGCGATCACCTTTCGTCATCCTTCGCGCAGCCTGCAATGGATGGTGCCTTCGTTCCTGATTGCACTGGCGCTGGGGCTGTATCAGATCAGCCTCAATGTGTTTGTGGGATTGTGTTGCCTGGAACTGCTGCGCGGCGTAAATGACCGTTTGGCCTGGCCGCAGTTGTGCAGGCTGATCGGCTGGAAACTGGCGCAGGTCACCCTGGGCTGGCTGATGTATTGCGTCAGCGCCGTGGCGTTCATGGCGCAGGATCGCGCGCTGCTGTTGAACTGGACCGCCGCGCCGCTGCTGCAACTGCAGATCAACATTGGCAGAGTGCTGGAAAAAGTCGTGCTGCTGTTTCATGGCGGATTGGTCTGGGTGTTCGCCGCGCTGTTGCTGTGCGCCATCGTCGGCGCTGTGCAATTGGGGCTTAAAGTGTGGAAGCGTCAGGACAGTGGGCCGAAGAAAGCGTTGATCGGCCTGTTGTGTCTGCTGACCTTGCCGGTCGTGACGCTGCTGGTGTCCGGCGTCGCGCTGTTTTTTCGCGACTTCAACGAGGGCGCTCGAACCCTGATGGGCTTCGCGGTTTTATTGATGCTGTTGTTCTACTTGAGCCATCTGGCGCTGGCGCAAATCCATCAACGACTGACGCTGTTACTGGCTGTTCCACTGCTGGCGATGCTGTCGCTGTCGTTCGCTTACGGTCGGGTGCTGACGGTGCAGAAAGCCTTCAGTACCAGCGCACTGTTCAGCCTTGAGCACGACATTTCGACGCATCGGGAATTGCGCGAGGCCAAGCGGATTTACATGTCGGTGACGTATTCCGATCACTGGCTGTCGGGGGCCGCAGGTTCGTTCAAGCAGATGCCGGTGTTGCACTATCTGCTGAACATCGACTTTTTCATGCTGGCCGAGAATCTGCCGAAGCTCGGCATCACCAACGTGGTCGCGGAGAAGGAGCGCCGCAATGCGACACGGGTAGGTTATCTGGGGTATCCGCCGTTGCTGGAGCGCCCGTACTACCGGATTTACCTGATGGGGGACTACGGTTTTATCGTCATGAAAGAACCGGCCCCGATCAAGGCGCTTCGCTGGTGACGACGGGCCTCAGAACGCATCCATCAGCACGATAATGCAATCCCGGGCCTGGAAACGGTTGATCTGCGGCACCAACCGCCGAAAGTGCTCAGACTGGCAATGAGCATCCAGCGCCGCCTGATTTGGCCATTGTTCGACGAAGATAAAGTGGCCGGGGTCTTTTTGATCGATGAACAGGTCGTAAGCGATGCAATCGGGCTCCAGTCGAGTCTTCTCGACCAGTTCGGTGTACCACGGGCGAACCGTTTCAATGTATTCGGGTTTGATGAAATCCTGAGCGATTACTTTCAGCAAAATGTTCTTCCTTGGTGTAAAGCCAGCCTCCCTACGAGACTGGCGTTCAAACAGTGTTTACGCCGCAGCCAACTCATTGGGCTCAAAACTGTCCGCCCGCGCCATCTGCCACATCCGCGAATAAAACTCGCCGTTCACTTCTCCTGTGAGCAATTCCCCCGGTTTCAAAAACACATGCAGCTGCGAGAACAGCTTGATCTCGGTCGCCGACATGCGCCGCACCAGGTGCTTGGCCGACAATTGCGACGGATGTTCCAGGCCCGCGGCGGCGAGCATTTCCGCGAGTGCCTTGAGGGTGTTGCGGTGGAAGTTGAACACCCGCTGGGCCTTGTCCGGGACGACGAGGGCACGCTGGCGCAGAGTGTCCTGCGTGGCGACGCCGGTCGGGCATTTGTTTGTGTGGCACGACTGCGACTGAATGCAGCCGATGGCGAACATGAAGCCGCGCGCCGAGTTGGCCCAGTCGGCGCCGATGGCCAGCACGCTGGCGATGTCGAAGGCGCTGACAATCTTGCCGCTGGCGCCGAGTTTGATTTTGTCTCGCAGGTTCAGGCCCACCAGCGTGTTGTGCACGAACAGCAGACCTTCGCGCATCGGTACGCCGATGTGGTCGGTGAACTCCACAGGCGCTGCCCCCGTGCCGCCTTCCTTGCCATCGACGACGATGAAGTCCGGGAGGATGCCGGTTTCCAGCATGGCCTTGGCGATGCCCATGAATTCCCACGGATGGCCGAGGCAGAACTTGAAGCCCACCGGTTTGCCGCCGGACAGTTCACGCAATTGCTGGATGAAGTGCATTAGTTCGATCGGTGTGGAAAACGCGCTGTGCCGCGATGGCGAGATGCAGTCTTCGCCCATCAGGATGCCACGGGTTTCAGCGATTTCCTTGGTGACCTTGTGCTTGGGCAGGATGCCGCCGTGGCCGGGTTTGGCGCCTTGGCTCATCTTGATTTCGATCATCCGCACCTGCGGGGTTTGCGCTTGGGCGGCGAAGCGCTCCGGGTCGAAGCGACCGTCTGCGGTGCGGCAACCGAAGTAGCCGCTGCCGAGTTCCCAGGTCAGGTCGCCGCCGTTTTCCCGGTGATACGCGCTGATGCTGCCTTCACCCGTATCGTGGGCGAAGTTGCCGAGCTTGGCGCCCTGGTTCAAGGCGCGAATGGCGTTGGCGCTGAGGGAGCCGAAGCTCATGGCCGAGATGTTGAACACCGATGCCGAGTACGGCTGGGTGCACTGCGGGCCGCCGACGAGGGTTCGGAAACTGCCCGGATCGCTCAACGGTGCCGGGCGCATCGAGTGGCCGATGAATTCGAAACCCGACTGATACACGTCGATCAACGTGCCGAAGGGTTTGTCGGCGCTTTCGTTCTTGGCGCGGGAATAGACCAGCGAGCGCTGGGCCCGGGAGAAGGGCAGGGCGTCGCTGTCGGATTCGAGCAGGTACTGGCGGATTTCCGGACGGATGCCCTCCACCAGATAGCGGATGTTGCCGAGGATCGGGTAGTTGCGGCGTACGGCGTGAGGGCTTTGCAGCAGATCAAACAGGCCCACGAGGCTCAGGACACCGGTGACAGCGGTGATCGGCCAGAGCCAGTCGTGTTCCAGGAACGGCAGACTGGCGAGGGTGAAAATCACACAGACGGCAAAGAAGGCGTAGCGGCTCAGGAGTGACAGGCTCATACGGTTTCCTTGGGTTCGGACTCGGTTGTGTTCGGCACACCTATCCCTGTAGGAGCGAAGCTTGCTCGCGAAAGCAACATTTCAGCCAACATCAATGTTGAATGTGATGGCCTCTTCGCGAGCAAGCTTCGCTCCTACGGGACCGTGCTGTGTCAGGCATTCTGCGCCTGGAGGAAAATCGAAAACAGCTCGGACTGGGACTTGATCCCCAGCTTGCTGTACATGTGTTTCTTATGGACTTTCACGGTTTCGACAGAGATTTCCAGCTTACGGGCGATTTCTTTACTGGAGCAACCGCTGAGCATCAAACGCCCGACATCCAGCTCCCGGGCGGTCAGTTGCGCGCCTTTGAGTTGTTGCACCGAGGCTTCCAGCTGAACGCGCCAGTCACCTTGGACCGGTGCCGGCGCGAGAGCCACGACTTCGTTGATTTCGTAGGGCAGGCGCTGACGCAACAAACCCAGCACCCACGGCTGGATCAACGACAGCAACGCGATCTGCTGGCCGCTGAAACGCTGTTTGCTGCCCAGTGACAGGCACAACGTGCGGTCGCCTTCGAGCTGACAATTGAACTGGATTTCATCGGCCACCACATTCAGACGAAAGTAGCGCTGGTAATACTCGGTCAGCTCAAAGTGCTCCGGCGCCACTTCCGACAGGCGATACAGCCCGGTGCGCGATTGCTCGCGGCAGGCGATGTAGAACGGGTCGAGCAGGTACAAACCGCGCAGGTAATCCTGGAACAACTGATCCGGGCTGCCGTCTTCACCGGGACATTCGGCGAACACTTGCGGGTGCTGATCGGCGCTGAAAAGCAGCGCCACCCAACTGTCGAAGGTCACGTATTGATCCAATAACCGGACAAGCTGCGTCCAGAAATTCGGCTTGTCGAGGGCGTCGATCAGTTGCCCGACCGAACGGTGCCAGGCGATGTCGTCTAACGAAAGTGTCATGCATCTACCCCTATCGGGTTACCCCAGCCGCGTGATTCCCTGGCCGGTTGCTTGCTGCGCATACTGGCGCACAGACAACGACCGGGCAATCTTTCTGCCGCCCGGCCACTAGAACAAGGAATACCCATGAAGGTCGAACTCGCCCAACTGGCGGGCCGTGACAACGACACGGCTTACAACCTCGAACGCGCGCTGGCGGCGATTGGTGCCTGCGCCGCTGACACGCAGTTGATCATGTTTCCCGAAAGCCACTTGATGGGCTTCCCGTCGGCCGAGACCGTGGCCGCCGTTGCCGAACCGCTGAACGGTCCGACCGTCAGCGCAATCGTCGCCGCGGCCCGCGAGCGCAACATCGCCGTGGTGATCGGTACGGCGGAAAACGACAACGGTCGTTTTTTCAACACCACGCTGCTGATCACCCCGCAAGGCATCGCACTGAAATACCGCAAGACGCACCTGTGGGCGTCGGATCGCGGCGTGTACGAGGCGGGTGATCGCTACGCCACGTGCCTGTGGAACGGCGTGCGGGTCGGCCTGCTGATCTGCTACGACATCGAATTCCCGGAAACCGCCCGCGCCTTGGCGCAACTGGGCGCCGAATTGCTGATCGTCACCAACGGCAACATGGACCCGTACGGCCCGACGCACCGCACCGCGATCATGGCCCGCGCCCAGGAAAACCAGGCGTTTGCGCTGATGGTCAACCGGGTGGAAGAGGGCGATGGCGGGTTGTTGTTTGCCGGCGGCAGTGCGCTGGTGAATCCGCTGGGCACGCTGTTGTTCGAGGCCGGGCGCGAGGAGGGGCAGTTTGCGGTTGAGCTGGATTTCAGCCAGCTGGAAGCGGCGCGCCAGGATTATCGGTACCTGGATGATCAGCGGCTGAAGTTGCCGGGGGAGATGGTTGAGCATGCTTCTGGATTGCGGGAGCTGCTGATTCCTGTGCGCTGAGCGGCTGACGCTTTCGCTGGCAAGCCAGCTCCTACAGGGATCTCCAGTGAACACAGAGTTTGTGACCACCCGCGATCAACTGTAGGAGCTGGCTTGCCGGCGATGAGGCCCTGACAGGCAACACATCTTTGTCGGTCTGAAACCAAGAACAACAAACGCAACACCCGTAATTTGCGCCGAACTCGGCTCTGCCATAAATCCAATAAAATTCGGAGTAGTCGCTCATGGCTCGTTTGCAACGCACCCTGTCATTGGGGTCGGTGGTGCTGTTTGGCATCGCCTACATGACGCCGATCATTGTGCTCGGCACTTTCGGCATCCTCGCTCAATCCACCGCTGGCATGGTGCCGGCCGCGTACCTCGCGGCGTTGGTGGCGATGTTCTTTACCGCCATGAGTTATGGCCGGATGGCCTCGGCATTCCCTGTCGCTGGCTCGGCCTATAGCTACGTGCGCAAGGCGATCAGCCCGAAACTCGGTTTCATCGCCGGTTGGGCGGTGCTGCTCGATTACCTGTTCCTGCCGATGGCAATCTGGCTGATCGGCGCGGCTTACCTCAACTCCGCATTCCCGGCCGTGCCGCAATGGATCTGGGTGCTGGCGTTCATCGGCATCACCAGCGCAATCAACATCGTCGGCCTGAAACTGGCCAACGGCATCAACGCCTTGCTGATGCTGGTGCAGTTTCTGGTGCTGATCGCCTTCGTGGCGCTGTGCGTGCATTACGTTGGCGGCGATGCGAGCACGCCATTGTGGTCGGTGAAACCGTTCTTCAACGGCGACATGCAGATGCCACTGATCATGAGCGGTGCCGCCATCGCCTGTTACTCGTTCCTCGGTTTCGACGCGGTCAGTACCCTGACCGAAGAAACCCGCGATCCGCGCCGCACCATCCCGCGGGCGATCATGCTGATCACCCTGATCGGCGGGCTGATCTTCGTCGGCGTGTCGTACTTCGTGCAGATCGCGCACCCGTCGTTCCAGTTCGACAGCGTCGATTCGGCGGCCTATGAAATTGCCCGCAACATCGGTGGCGACCTGTTCGTGTCGATCTTCCTGATTGGCTTGATCGTCGGTCAATTCGCCTCGGGGCTGTCGGCTCAGGCCAGCGGTTCGCGCCTGCTCTACGCGATGGGTCGCGACGGTGTGCTGCCGAAATCCTTCTTCGGTACGTTGCATGAGCGTTTCGGGACGCCGATCAACAGCATCCTGCTGTGCGCGGTGGTGGCGTTGCTGGCGCTGAAACTGGACGTCACCACCTCGACCTCGTTCATCAACTTCGGCGCGTTCCTGGCGTTCAGCCTGGTGAACCTGTCGGTGATTTTTCACTACTGGATTGGCGGCGAGAAAAAGGGGCTGCGTGAGTTGGTGCTGTTCCTGATCTTCCCGTTCATTGGCCTGGCGGCGGATTTGTGGCTGATGGTCAGCCTCGATCACCTGGCGATTTATCTAGGCCTGAGCTGGCTGGCGATTGGCGTGGTGTACCTGGCGGTGCTGACCGGCGGATTCCGTCGCCAGCCGCCGGAAATGGATTTTCAGGAAGCCACCTAACCACCTGACTGCTGAAGAACCCTGTAGGAGTGAGCCTGCTCGCGATGGCGGCGTGTCAGTCACTATTAATGTTGTCTGACTCGGCCTCATCGCGAGCAGGCTCGCTCCTACATTTTTGAGTTGTGTTCAGGCTGCCGTTTTTGATTGGTGGATCGGCAATTCGACGCGGAAAGTGCTGCCAACGCCGACTTCACTCACCACCGAAATATCCCCCCGGTGTTTCTTCACGATGCCATAGGACAGGGACAACCCCAGCCCGGTCCCCTGGCCCACCGGTTTGGTGGTGAAGAACGGGTCGAAGATTTTTTGCAGGCTGGCCGGCGGGATGCCGGTGCCGGTGTCGGCGACTTCGATCCACACCTTTTCACCGTCGATCCCCGTGCGCAGGGTGAGGGTGCCGCGTTCCGGGCCGATGGCCTGCGAGGCGTTGACGATGAGGTTCATGATCACCTGGTTGATCTGCGAGGGCAGGCATTCGATGTCGGGGAGGTGCTGATAGTCCTTCACCACATCGGCCTTGTACTTCAGTTCATTGGCCACGATGTTCAGCGTCGATTCGATGCCTTGCTGCAGATTCGCCCACTGCCATTCCTGGTTGGAGTCCACCCGCGAGAATTCCTTCAGGTCTTTGACGATCTGCCCGACGCGGCTGATGCCGTCCTTGGATTCCTTGATCAGCAGCGGGATGTCGTCGCGCAGGAATTCCAGTTCGATCCGCTCACGCAGTTGTTGCAAGCGTTCGACCAGCTCGCTGGAATCTATTGCCTCTTCCGCATCCCGATAAGCGTCGAGCATTTCCTGCAGCTGTTTGAAATAGCCATCGAGGGTGCCGAGGTTGGAGGAAATGAAGCCGATGGGGTTGTTGATTTCATGGGCGACGCCGGCCGCCAGTTGCCCCAGTGACGCGAGTTTTTCCGACTGCACCAATTGCGATTCAAGCTGTTTGCGTTCGTCGATTTCCCGTTGCAATGCCTCACTGGCCTGTTTGAACTGTGTCGTTCTCTGGTCTACCAGATGCTCCAGGTGGCTCATCTGCACAAAGGCCCGTTCGGTCATGTCCCATTTGGTCAGCAGGGTGTTGGCCATCTGCTGGACTTCAATGTTGTCGAACGGTTTTTTCAGAATCAGCAGACGGTCGTGCGCCTGCAAACGGTCCAGCAGTTCATCCCAGGAATAGTCGGAGTAGGCGGTACACACCACCACTTGCAGGCGCGGGTCTTCCTGCCACAGATGCTCGATGGTTTGTGCGCCGTCCCAGCCTTCGGGCATGCGCATGTCGACGAAGGCCAGCGCGTAGGGCTGGTTTTGCTGCAAGGCTTCTTGGAGTTTGCCCAGACCCTCTTGGCCGCCAAATGCCGAATCCAGCTCGAACAGCGCGCGGGTGGATTTCACTTCACTGCCGAACAGCGCGGCCTCCATCTCGTCCAGCTCGACGGTCTGCACGGGCGTCGGCGTGAGGATCTTGCGGAAATCCACATGAATGGACGGCGTGTCATCGATCAGCAAAATGCGGCGGTTCGACAGTTCGCTCATGCCTCCTCCATGACGGTTTTCAGCGGGATCTGCAGGGTGAACAGTGCGCCCTTGCCCGGCCCGTCGCTGTGGGCGGTGAGGTGGCCGTTCATCTCGATGGCTGCCAGTGCGCAACTGTGCAGACCAAAGCCGTGACCTTCCTTGCGGGTGGTAAAGCCGTGGGCAAAGATGCGCGTCATGTTTTCCGGGGCGATGCCTTCGCCGTCATCCTTGACGCTGACTTGCAGCGTGGCGTCGTCGACCACTTTGACCCCGAGGGTCATTTGTCGCGGGCGGTTGCTGAGGTCGGACATCGCGTACTTGGCGTTGCTGATCAGGTTGATCAGGATCAGCAGCAACCGGTGCTTGTCACCCATGACCTGCGGCACCTCGCCGTACTCCTTGACCACCGTGACGTGATGCCGGGTCAGCGCGCCGGAGTTCATGCGCAGGGCATCCTCCAGCAATTCGCTGATGTGCAGCGGCTCCACCAGGCTGTTGGCGCCCGCGTAGGATTGCTGGGTGGCGACGATGTCCTTGATGTGGTCGACACTTTTGCTCAGTTGGGCCAGTTCGTCGCTCATGCCTTGCTGTTCGAGGGCGATGGCCTCGACCAGTTGGTTGAGGTAGCCGGGCAGCAACTTGCCTTTCTCGTCCTGGGTCAGGAAGGTGCCGAGGTCGCCGGGGTGTTCGTTGATCAGTTGCATGGCTTTGCCCAGCCCCTGGGCCTTGCTGGCGCGCAGTTTGCGCGAGACCAGGTCGGCCGAGATATTGACGCTGTTGAGCACGTTGCCGACGTTGTGCAGCACGTTGGTGGCGATCTCGGCCATGCCGGCCTGGCGCGCGGTGTCGAGCAGCTCGCTCTGGGTATCCTTGAGTTCACGGGTGCGTTCTTCTACCCGCAATTCCAGTTCGTCATTGGCGTTTTTCAGGGCTCTGTTGACGCGATTGATGATGCTGAAACTGCGCATCAAGTGAATGGCCAGGTACACCAGCAACAGGACCAGCAACACCGAGAACACCAGCATGTAAAAGTGATAACGCTGCTCGACCGCATCGGCCTGTTGCTGGTCCTTGTTCAACAGGCTGGTGATGTCGTCCAGGCGCTCGGCGACGGGAATCGCTTCGATATTTCCCAGCAAGCGGTTGACCACCGGTTGTTCGCGCAGAATCAGTGAAATGTGGGTGCTCAGAATATCGATCGGGCTGTGAAACTGCTCGGGCAGGCGCAGCTTGTTCACCCCTAGCTTGTTCAGCCCGACCAGAATGTCAGCGGCCTTGTCGTCGGAAGTGACCTGGGCGAACTCCAGGCTGCTGAGCAGCAAATCGTAAGTGTCGGTGGCGATGTTCTGCAGTTGCAGTTTGTCGCCATCCACCAACCGGGCCAGTGGTTCCTGAATGTCGTCCTCGGCGGTGGGCAGGAACGCCAGTGAGTTGCGCAGCAGCGCGTTGTGGGACTTGAACTGCTCCACCAGCCGGGTCTTTTCCTCGATGGCGGCCAGGTACGCATCATGGCTGGCGCGCCAGATCGGCGAGTCGTTGCGGCCGTGGTTCGACTCCATGGTGTCGAACCGCTCCCACAGCTTTGTCATCTCGGTCAGCGGCGCGACCAACGGATCGTAGTTGTGGTTGGTGGCGATCCTGGCCTTGAGAATCTCGGTTTCCCATTGCGCGTTGAGCTGTTTGATCCGGCCGATCAGGTCCCGGGATTCGGCGTAGGTCGACGTCTCGTTCGAATTCGACTTGAGGTACAGGAACAGCAGCGTCGAGGCCAGTAACAAAGCGACGGCGCCCAGTAGTGCGAGGCTGCGACGGCGGGACATTTTCATAAGGGTTTGCCTCCCCATTCACCGGTCAGGGTCTTGAGGAATTTGATGATCAGGGTTTTGTCCTCGGCGGAAGGAATGCGACCGAGCTGGAACTTGAACATCACGTCCACCGCCTCTTCCAGCGTGTTGGCCGAGCCGTCGTGAAAATACGGTGCGGTCACCGCGACATTGCGCAGGCTCGGTACCTTGAACACGTTGCGGTCCTCTTCATCCTTGGTCACCAGATAGCGACCCAGGTCGGAGTCGGTCGGGTTGCCGCGAACCTTGAAGTAATCGCCCATGACGCCGAATTTCTGGAACATGTTGCCGCCGATGTTCACGCCTTGATGGCAGGCGATGCAGCCATAATCCTTGAAGCGTTGGTAGCCGTACTTTTCCTCGGTCGTGAGGATGTCGGTGTTACCCAGCAGATACTGATCAAACCGCGAGTTGCTGCTGAGCAGCGTTCGTTCGTAGGTGGCCAGGGCGTTTTGCACATTGTTCATGGTCACGCCGTCCGGGTAGGCGTTGGTAAATGCGCTGCGGTAACCCGTGTCTGCGGACAGCGCTTGCACCACGTGCTCCCAGTTGCTGCCCATTTCACTGGGGCTTTTCACCACTTCATGGACCTGGGATTCCAGGGTGTCGGCGCGCCCGTTCCAGAACTGCCGGAAGTTCAGGGTGGCGTTGAACACGCTGGGGGTGTTGATCGTCACTGGCTGACCGGCGAAGCCGATGGAAAACGCCTGGGTATCGGCCCCGCCGTTTTCCAGTCGATGGCAACTGGCACAGGACAGCGTGTTGTTGACCGACAACCGCGTTTCATTGAACAACTGGCGACCGAGTTCGACGCGCAGAGGATTCTGTGCAGGCGCCGCTGGCAGTGGCTTGAGGGGTTCGTCCAGCGGCGCGGCGACGGTGCTCAGACAGAAACCGAGCAGCGGCACCAGGAGCAGGTAGTGAATGGACGGCGACATCTGATAATTCCTTGGCTGTTAGCCCGTGTGTCGTTGCGCATCGTTCACGTGGCAATAAATGGAACAGGTTTCACCGACTCTAGGTATCGGGCGAAGGCGTCCGGTTCGACGGCTTTGCTGAAGTAGTAACCCTGGCCTTCTTCACATTGATGGGCCTTGAGGAAATCCAGCTGTTCGAGGGTTTCCACCCCTTCGGCGATGATGGTCAGCTTGAGGCTGCGGCCCAGGCTGATGATGGCGCTGACCAGTGCAGCGTCGTTGCTGTCGGTGCTTAAACCGCGAATGAACGACTGGTCGATTTTCAGCACGTCGATGGGAAAGCGCCGCAAGTAGCTGAGGCTGGAGTAGCCGGTGCCGAAGTCATCGATGGCCAGCCGGATACCCATGACCTTGAGTCGGGTCAGGGCGGTGACGGTGGTATCGATGTTTTGCATCAACACGCCTTCGGTGATTTCCAGTTCCAGCAACGCCGGTTCCAGGCCCGTTTGTTCGAGGGTCAGTCCGATGCCGTCGACAAAGTCGCGCTGCCGGAAATCGATGGCCGACATATTCACCGACATGCATATTTTTGGCAGCCCTTCGGCTTGCCAGGCGCAGGCCTGCCGGCAGGCCTCGGCCAGCACCCATTTGCTCAGCGGCACGATCAGACCGCTGTCTTCGGCCACACCGATGAACTCCGATGGGTAGATCAATCCGTGCCCCGGTTTCTGCCAGCGGATCAACGCTTCGGCGCCAACCACCTGACCACTGCTCAGGTCCAGTTTGGGTTGGTAGTGCAGGATAAACTCGTTGCGCTCCAGCGCCAGGCGAATACCGGTTTCGATACTTTGCTGATCCCTGGCGCGCTGGTTCATTTCATCGATGAAAAAGCTGAAATCATTCGGGCCGATTTCCTTGATGTTGCGCATCGCGGTCTCGGCTTTTTTGATCAGCTCGATGGCTTCGAGGCCGTCATCGGGATAAATGCTGATGCCCAGGCTCGCGGTCACGCTCAAGTCGTGGCCAGCGATATGCAGGGGGATGCGAATGGCGTTCAAGAGTTTTTCGGCGATGCCCCTGGTCTGTTGAGGGTGGCGAATGTCGGCGAGGATGACCACGAACTCGTCGGAGCCATAGCGAAACACCGAATCCGACTCGCGCACGGTGGCCACCAGATTGCGGCTGACCTGTTTCAACATCTCGTCACCGGCCGGATGGCCGAGCGCATTGTTGATGCGCTTGAAGCGGTCGAGCCCCAGAAACATCACCGCCAGTTGTTTGTCATTGCGTCGTGAAAGGGCCAGCGACTGGTTCAACCGGTCACCCAGCAACGTGCTGTTGGGCAACTCGGTCAACACGTCGTACTGCAGCAGGTGCGACACCTTGAGCAGCTCGTGAACCCGCGCCTCGATGGTTTGCTCCAGGCTCAGCACTTTCATCGCCGCGTCCTGCGCCATCTGCCATTTCCAGGTCAGGGCACTGGCCATCTGGCGGATTTCCAGGCTGTCGAAGGGTTTTTTCAGCACCAGCATCTGGTCGCCGAACTCCAGCCGTTCGGTCATGGCTTCCCAGGTGTAATCCGAAAAAGCGGTGCACAGCGCGATTTCCAGGTGCGGGTCGGCTTGCCACATTTGCTTGATGGTTTCCAGGCCGTCCCAGCCCGGCGGCATGCGCATGTCGGTGAACACCAGCGCATAGGGGCGACCTTCAGCCAATGCGTGTTTGACCAGTTCGAGGGCTTCCTGCCCCTGGTACGCCGAGTCGAGCTGAAACGTCAGGCGATCCGTGTGCGGCGTGCCGAACAGTGCGGCTTCTGTGCCAGCGAGGGTCTGTTCATCGTCGGTTTCGGGGCCGAGGATCTTGCGGAAGTCATCATGAATCGAAGGCGTGTCGTCGACGATCAGGATGCGCCGGTTGGTCCGCACGCAAGGCACTTTCATCCTTTGTCCTCCGTGGACCGGTGCGGGTTGTCCCGGATCGGCACGATGCTTCCGGCTTTCAGCAGCTCGGCGGCCTGCTGGCTGCTGACCGCTTTGCTGAAAAAGTAACCCTGGGCGTTCATCGGCGAGCCGGTGGCCATCAATGAACTGCGCTGTTCCTGGGTTTCGACACCTTCGGCGATGATTCCGATCCCTACCTCCCGGGCGAAATTGATAATGGCGCGCAAGGTGTTGGCACTGGCCGGGTCGCGGGCGGCGGTATCGATGAACGGTTGAGCGAGCTTCAGGTGATTGACCTGATAGGTCTTGAGGTAATCGAACGACGAATACTCGGTGCCGAAGTCGTCGATGGCAATCTTCACCCCCAGCTCCCGCAGGCGCGGCAGCACATCGTTGTGGGTCCATTTGGTCTGGGCCAGCGTCGCCTCGGTGACGTCGAAGCGCAGGTCCCAGGCGCAGAGCTCCCAGCGCGCGGTGGTGCGCAGCACGTCATAAATCAGTTCCGGGCCGCTCTTGAGCTGGGCCAGGGACAGCTTGATCGCAATCACCGGTGGCGCGACACCTTCATCCCGCCACTGGCGCATTTGCCGGCAGGCGCGATCCAGCACCCAGTGACCGAGGGCGATGATGGTGCCGGTCTTTTCGGCGGCGGGCAGGAACGCGGGGGCTTCCAGCAAGCCGCGTCCGGGGTGATTCCAGGTGACCTGCGCTTCCATCCCGAGGATCTTGCCGCTGCTCAGGTCCACTTCCGGCCAGTAGCGCAGTTCGAGTTCATCGTGCTCGATGGCCTCTCTCAATTCGCTGGCGATGGTCATGCGCTCGACCATCTCCTGATTGATCTCTTCGGAGTGGAAGTGGTACTGGTTGCGGCCCTTTTCCTTGGAGCGATAGAGCGCCATGTCGGCCTGGGTCAGCAGGCCGTCGGCGCTGGTGCAGGCCGGGCTGTAACTGCTGATACCGATGCTGACCGACACCCGGACATCGTTGCCGGCCAGGGAGTAGGGGAGCACCAGCGCGTCGCGGACCTTGGTGGCCAGGGACGCGGAGTGGGTCGGGTCGCTGACGTCCAGTTGCAGGATCGCGAACTCGTCGCCGCCAAGGCGAGCGACGATATCGTTCTCACGTACGCAAGCCTTGATCCGCCGGGCGACTTCTTGCAGCAACAGATCGCCCACCGGGTGCCCGAGGGTATCGTTGATGCGTTTGAAGTGGTCGAGGTCCAGATAAAAGATGGCAAACGGGGTCGCGCCACGACGCGCAGCGGCGAAGGCCTGGTGCAGCCGTTCGATCAGCGTCGCGCGGTTGACCAGCCCGGTCAGCCCGTCGGTGCGCGCCAGCAGGAAGATTTTCTCCTCGGCCAGCTTGCGCTCGGTGATGTCGATGATGATGCCTTCGACTTCCAGCAGGCGGCCTTCATCGTCGCGCACCGGGATGTAGCGGTTTTCCACCCAGCGCCAGGCCCCTTCGCCAGTGCGCATCCGAAACTCGATGGACGCGCCGGCGGCATGGCGGTCCAGCACCCGCGCCATCGCCGTGTCGACCTTCGCTTGATCGTCGGGATGAATCAGCTCCCGGGCCCAGTTGGCCGAGGCCACCAGTTTTGCCGCGACATGCCCGTATTTGGTGATGTTGTGCGAGATGTACATCAGTGGAAACGACGGTTCGCCCCGCAGCCGATAGAGAATGGTCGGGCTGTTCTGCACGATGATGTTGGCATCGGACAGTTCCCGGGTACGCTCCTCGACCGCTTGTTCGAGCAGCGACATCTTCAGCGCCGCGTCTTCGGTCATTTGCCACTTGGCGGTCAGCGCGCTGGCCATCTGGCGGATTTCGATGGCATCGAACGGTTTCTTCAGAATCAGCAGACGGTCGCCGAGTTCCAGGCGCTCGTCGATGTCTTCCCAGGAATAGTCGGAGTAGGCCGTGCAAAGCGCCACTTGCAGCTTCGGATCGACCTGCCACAGCCGTTCGATGGTTTCCAGACCGTCCCAGCCTGGCGGCATGCGCATGTCGATGAAGGCCATCGCATAAGGCAGGTCGTTGGCCAGGGCTGTCTCGACCTTGTCCAGTGCTTCAAGGCCCTGAAACGCCGAGTCAAGGATGAAGCTCTGCAACGTGACGGCCGCCGTGGTGCCGAACAGGGCATTTTCAGCGCTGGTCAGGCTGTCGTCGTCAAACGAAGGCGGGCTGAGGATCTTGATGAAGTCCTCGTGGATTGAAGCGGTGTCGTCGACGATAAGAATCCGACGATTGGTCCGCGACAACAGCGTATTCATCGCCATATGCCGGGACCGACAGCGTTTTGATACACCGTGTTCATAAGGGGCATCCTTTCCCTGACCGCTTGGCCGAACGTACAGATAATGGATCCGAGTGACGTGAGCATAGTCGCCCGGATCAGACTTCGCGCAACCGACTGAAACGAATCATTGCGGTGGTGGATCGAAAATCATCTAGCCTGTAGGTCAGGATCCGGCAATAGGGGATGTTTGCCCGGTTCCCGACATATCGCTGTAACCGTTTTCGCCCGAGGTAATGCCATGGAAGAGCAACTCCCCACGAGGTCCACCTATAAACCCAAAGTGCTGCTGGTCGACGATGAGGAGTCCATCCTCAACAGCCTGCGTCGACTGTTGCGCGGCCAGCCCTACGACGTGTTGCTGGCCACCAGCGGCGCCCAGGCTCTGGAAATCATGGCGCAGCAGCCCATCGACCTGGTGATGAGTGACGCGCGCATGCCCAACATGGACGGCGCCACGCTGCTGGCCCTCATCCACCAGCATTACCCCGATACCGTGCGCATCATGCTGACCGGTTATGCCGATCCGTCAGCCATTATCAAAGCCATCAATGACGGGCAGATTCACCGTTACATCAGCAAACCCTGGCACGATGAGGAAATGCTGCTGGTCCTGCGACAATCACTCGCGTATCAGCATTCCGAGCGTGAACGGTTGCGTCTGGTCCAGGAAACGTGGGATCAGAATCAGGAATTGAAGCTGCTCAACATCACCCTGGACAAACGCGTCGCCTCCCGCACCGCTGAGCTGCAGCAGACCGCCGACATGCTCGACCTGGCCTACGAAGAGCTCAAGCACAGCTACGTTACCGGCACCGAAATGTTCTCGCTGCTGGCCAACCTGCGCATGCCGCCGGCCAAACAGACCAACCGCCAGATCATCGAGCTGGTGCGGGTGTACTGCAAACTTCATGACCTGGACGAAGGCACCAGCCGCGACCTGACCATGGCGGCGGCGCTCTACAACATCGGCAAGCTGAGCTGGACCGACAGCATGATGACCGCCCCCGCGGACCTGTTGCATCACAATGATCGCGAGCGTTATCGCAATTACCCGAAGCAGAGCGAATCCCTGTTGATGACGCTCGATCCGATGAAGGACGCTGCCCGTCTGATTCTTCACCATCAGGAGCGTTGGGACGGCAGCGGTTTTCCTGACCGGCTCAAGGGCGAGGCGATACCGGTCGGTTCCCGGCTGTTGAAACTGGCAGTGGATTTCATCGAGTTGCAGCGCGGGTTGATCCTGGAACGGCAGATGAACAGTGATGAGGCGCTGGTGTATATCCGCAGCTACGCCGGAAAACTCTACGACCCTGAGATGGTGGAGGATTTCATCAAGGTGTGTGCCGCGTACCTGAGCGATGTGTCCCTGGCCGATCCGATGGTCAAGGTCATGACCACCCGGGAATTGGCAGCGGGGATGGTCCTGGCACGCAACCTCAACGCCGACAACGGCATGTTGTTGCTCAACGCCGGCAAGGTGCTGAACGGACCGCTGGTGGAAAAGCTGATCGCCTTCGAAGCCATGGAGGGCGCGAAGTACAGCATTTTCGTGAAGGTGCCGGAAGAAGTGAACAGCGCGATTCTCGAGATGGAACAGGTTCCCCAAGCCTTGCATTGATCCTCTGTAGGAGTGAGCCTGCTCGCGATGAGGACGACGCGGTTTTTCAGGTACAGCGCGTCATCGTTCATCGCGAGCAGGCTCACTCCTACAGGGGCGGTGTTTCGCAGAGGTTTTTTCGGCGTGACGATGTCCCGCCACTCATGTGATGCTTGCACCTTTCAGCCAAGGCCACGCCTCACCCATGACACTTGCATCAGCCACTTCCCCCCGCATCATCCACATCGCCGCCGCCCTGTTGATCGGCCCTGACGGTCGCACGCTGCTGGTGCGTAAACGTGGCACTGAAGCTTTCATGCAACCGGGCGGCAAGATCGAAGCCCATGAACAACCGGTTCACGCCCTGGTGCGTGAGCTGGAAGAAGAATTGGGATTGGCCATCGATCCGGCGCACGCCACTTATCTGGGGCAGTTTTCGGCACCGGCCGCCAACGAGCCAGGTTTTGTCGTACAGGCCGAACTCTTTCAGCTGACTATCGATTCAGACGTATCGCCTGCGGCGGAAATCGAAGAGGTGCGCTGGATCGACCCCGCCACCGACGGCGATGTGACGCTGGCGCCATTGACACGCGACCTGATCCTGCCGTTTTATCGAGCCTCGCTGAGCACAATCGCCTGATCATTCACGCCAAGGAACCGCCATGATCCCGCTTCAAGACTTGCTGATCTTCGCCGCTGCCGCGTTGCTGATGGTACTGACGCCGGGACCGAACATGATCTACCTGATCTCTCGTTCGATCTGCCAGGGGCGCAAGGCCGGAGTGACTTCGTTGCTTGGTGTGGTGGCGGGTTTTTTTGTGCACCTGTTCGCCGCGGCAGCGGGATTGACGGCGGTGTTCCTCGCGGTGCCGATGGCTTATGAAGTGTTGAAGTGGGCCGGCGCGCTGTACCTGGTGTGGCTGGCCTGGCAGGCAGTCAAACCGGGCGCGCGTTCGCCGTTCGAGGCACAGCAGTTGCCACCGGACTCCTCGCGCAAACTGATCACCATGGGCTTTTTGACCAGCGCCCTGAACCCGAAAATCGCGGTGTTTTACCTCTCGGTGTTTCCGCAATTCATCACCCCTGAGCACGGTTCGGTGTTCAACCAAAGCATCATCCTCGGCCTGACCCAGATCAGCGTCAGTTTCAGCGTCAACCTGCTGATCGCGGTGTTCGCCGCCGGCATCGCATCGTGGTTCGTCAACAACCCGACCTGGCTGGCGGTGCAGCGTTACTTCATGGGGTTTGTGTTGGCGGCGCTGGCTGTGCGGCTGATGCTTGAGCAACGACGGACGGCGTGAACATGTGGATTGAACGGCTTGATGCCAGCCATGCCCTGGACTATCGGGCGTTGATGCTCGAAGCCTACGACCTGCATCCTCAGGCGTTTACCTCCACCGTGCGCGAACGCGCCACGATGCCGCTGAGCTGGTGGGAATCGCGCCTGAACAACAAACTCGATGTGGTGTTCGGGGCGTTTGAGGAGGGGAAGTTGGCGGGCATCGTCGGCCTCGCTTTCGATCCTCGGGAAAAGGCCCGGCACAAGGCGACGCTGTTTGGCATGTACGTGTCCAGTCAGGTCCGCCAGCGCGGGCTCGGTTATCAACTGGTGCAGGCGGCGTTGGCCGAAGCGCAAACCCACCCGGGGTTGAGGCTGATTCAACTGACCGTTACCGCCGGCAATGACGCGGCGTTCAACCTGTACCAGCGTTGCGGCTTCATCCAGTTCGGCCTCGAACCGCTGGCGGTGCGGGTGGGCGAGGACTACTTCGACAAGATTCATATGTGGCGCGAGATCTAAAGATCACAGAATCACCCTGTAGGAGCGAGGCTTGCCCGCGAAAGGAACGACGCGGTTATTTGGACAGACCGCGTTATCGTTCTTCGCGGGCAAGCCTCGCTCCTACAAGTCCGTGTCGTTCTAACGGACGGCGCTGACACCATCGAGTGTCGAGAACGACGTGTCCTTGGCCGTCAACAGGAAGTCGCGCATATACGGCGCATCCAGCATGTCCGCACGAACCGCCGCGTACAACGTCGCAAACAATCCCTTCTCGCCCAGTCGCTTGGCCTTCACGTAGCCCCGTGAACTGTATTCATGCAGCGCCCAGTGCGGCATGCCGCACACACCACGACCGCTGGCAACCAACTGCATCATCATCACCGTCAGTTCCGAGGTGCGGACCTGGGCCGGTTCGATGTCGGCCGGCTCCAGGAAGCGGGTGAAGATGTCCAGCCGGTCACGTTCCACCGGGTAAGTGATCAGGGTTTCCGTGAGCAAATCCTCCGGAACGATGTACGCCTTGTTCGCCAAACGGTGCTGATTGGCAACCGCGAGCATGGCTTCATAAGTGAACAACGGCACATACGTGATCCCGGCCAGTTCCAGCGGATCGGAGGTCACCACTAGATCCAGATCACCACGGGCCAACGCCGGCAGCGGTGCGAAAGAAAAGCCCGAGGCCAGGTCCAGCTCGACTTCCGGCCAGGCATCGCGGAACTGGTCGATGGTCGGCATCAGCCACTGAAAGCAACTGTGGCACTCGATCGCCATGTGCAAGCGCCCGGCGGTGCCACCGGCCAGCCGCGCGATATCACGCTCGGCGCCGCGCAGCAGTGGCAGGGTGGCGTCGGCCAGTTGCAGCAGGCGCAAACCGGCACTGGTGAAGCGCACCGGTTTGGTCTTGCGCACGAACAGCGGCATGCCCATGCGCTCTTCCAGCTCCTTGAACTGGTGGGACAGCGCTGACTGCGTCAGGTGCAGCCGGTCGGCGGCATCGACCAGGCTATCGGCTTCGCGCAAGGCGTGCAGGGTCTTCAAGTGACGGATTTCAAGCACCGGAGGGCTCCATGAGGAAAACTTGTGATCAACACGAAAAGGTTGAGTTTGTCTCATGTTGGGTTGGCTGTCGACAATAGCGCCATCTTTTACAAGGAGGAACTCACCATGGCTCTGGCCCACACACTTGGTTTTCCACGCATAGGCGCTGACCGCGAACTGAAAAAAGCCCTCGAATCCTACTGGAAGGGCGATCTCGATCAGGACGCGCTGAAAAGCGTCGGCCGCCAACTGCGCGCCACCCACTGGCAATTGCAGAAAGACGCCGGCATCGACCTGCTGCCGGTCGGCGACTTCGCCTGGTACGACCAGGTCCTGACGCATTCCCTGACCTTCGGTGTAATCCCGGAGCGTTTCGACAGCGCCAAGAATGCCAGGGGCCTGCCGTCGCTCGACACGTTGTTCGCCATGGCCCGTGGCGCCACCACCACTTGCTGCGGTGGCGAACACAGCAAAGCGCAATACGCACAGGAACTGACCAAGTGGTTCGACACCAACTACCACTACCTGGTCCCGGAGTTCAGCGCTGACCAGCAGTTCAAGCTGAGCTGGGAACAGCTGTTCGACGAAGTCGACGAAGCCAAGGCCCTCGGCCACAACGTAAAACCGGTGATCATCGGCCCGCTGACTTACCTGTGGCTGGGCAAGGCCAAAGGCAACGACTTCGACAAACTCGATCTGCTGGAACGCCTGCTGCCGATCTACGGTGAAATCCTCGGCCGCCTCGCCGCACAAGGCGTGGAGTGGGTGCAGATCGACGAACCGATCCTGACCCTCGACCTGCCGCAAGAATGGAAAAACGCCTTCGAACGCGCCTATCACATCCTCCAGTATTCGCCGCTGAAAAAACTGGTGGCGACCTACTTCAGCGGCCTGCAAGACAACCTCGGCCTGGCCGTCGGCTTGCCCGTACAAGGCTTGCACATCGATGCGGTGCGCGCGCCCGACCAACTGCTGCACGTGCTCGATCGTCTGCCGACCTACAAGATTCTCTCGGTGGGCCTGGTCAATGGCCGCAACGTCTGGCGCTGCGAACTGGAACCGGTGCTCGCACAACTGCAATTGGCCCAGGAACGTTTCGGCGACAACCTGTGGGTCAGCAGTTCCTGCTCGCTGCTGCACAGCCCGGTAGACCTGGAGCGCGAAGACAAACTCGATCCGGAACTGAAAAGCTGGCTGGCGTTTGCGGTGCAGAAGTGTGGCGAAATCGCCGTGCTGCGCGACGCGCTCAACGATCCGCAATCACCCAAAGTGCAAACCGCGCTGGCACAAAGCCGGGCGATTCAGGCCCGCCGTGCCGAGTCGCCGCGTATTCACAAAACCGAAGTGCAAGCCCGCATCAATGCCATCAGTGCAGCGGACAGCCAACGCCAATCGCCGTTCGCCAAACGCATCCAGCAACAACGCGCACGCCTGAAACTGCCGGCGTTCCCGACCACCACCATCGGCTCGTTCCCGCAGACCGGTTCGATCCGTCTGGCGCGACAGGCCTACAAGCAAGGCAAGCTGTCAGCCAACGACTACACCGACGCCATGCACCATGAAATCCGCCATGCCGTGCAGGTCCAGGAACGTCTGGGGCTGGATGTGCTGGTACACGGTGAAGCCGAACGCAACGACATGGTCGAGTACTTCGCCGAGCAGTTGGACGGCTACCTGTTCACCCGCTTTGGCTGGGTCCAGAGCTACGGTTCGCGCTGCGTCAAACCGGCAGTCATCTATGGCGACCTGAGCCGTCCGAAAGCCATGACGGTCGACTGGATCAGCTACGCGCAGAGCCAGACCGACAAGGTCATGAAAGGTATGCTCACCGGTCCCGTGACCATGCTGATGTGGTCGTTCCCGCGTGAAGACGTTTCGCGCAAAGTCCAGGCGCAGCAGTTGGCGTTGGCCCTGCGTGACGAAGTGGTCGACCTGGAAAGCGCCGGCATCAAGATCGTGCAGATCGACGAAGCCGCGTTCCGCGAAGGCTTGCCACTGCGTCGGGCGCAATGGCAGGAATACCTCGACTGGGCGGTGGAAGCATTCCGCTTGAGCGCCTCCGGCGTGCGCGATGAAACCCAGATCCACACGCACATGTGCTACAGCGAATTCAATGACGTGATCAAGGCGATTGCCGACATGGATGCCGACGTGATCACCATCGAAACCTCGCGCTCGGACATGGAATTGCTGGAAGCCTTCGAAGCATTCGACTACCCGAATGACATCGGTCCGGGCGTCTACGACATTCACTCGCCACGGGTGCCGGACACGGCCGAGATGGTCAAGTTGATGAGCAAGGCCGTGAAGCGCATTCCGGCAGAGCGGTTGTGGGTGAACCCGGATTGCGGTTTGAAGACCCGGGCATGGCCGGAAACTGAAGCGGCATTGGTGAACATGGTGGCGGCGGCGCGGCAGTTGCGCAGTCAGTTGGCTTAAGGACGCCATCGCGAGCAGGCTCGCTCCCACATTGGATTGATGTTGATCACAGATTTTGTGCACGACATCAATCCAATGTGGGAGTGAGCCTGCTCGCGATGAACGATAACGCGGTCTTGAAAAATGACCGTTCAGCAATCTTCATCAAACTGTCACGTAACTGTGGCAGCGCGCTTCAACAAACTTCATCAGACTCGCGCTCTACTGGGGTTCTGCGTTTCGGTGTTTTTCATGCGTGCACGATTTTTATCAACGGCGGCCTTCCTGGCCGCGTTGTTCTTTGGTCTTCCGTCCTTTGCGGCGTCTCGATGCGATGTCAATGTTCCGACCGAACGGGTCGATCTGGCGCAGGTGAGCCTGGCGTACCAGAGCATCGGCCGTGCCTCCGATCCTGCGTTGCTGCTGGTGATGGGCCTGGGCGGACAGTTGATTCACTGGCCGGACGAGGTGGTGGTTGCGCTGTGTCAGCAGGGTTTTCGGGTGATTCGGTATGACAATCGCGATGTCGGCCTGTCCACCTGGCGGCAATCGCCTGCCGACGCCAACCTGACCTTCGAAGTGCTGCGCTACAAACTCGGTTTGCCGGTATCGGCGCCGTACTCCCTGACCGACATGGCCGACGATGCGCTGGGTTTGATGGATGCCTTGCACGTCGAGCAATTCCACGTGCTGGGCGCGAGCATGGGCGGGATGATCGCCCAGCACATGGCGGCCATGGCGCCGCAGCGGGTCGAGAGCCTGACGCTGATCATGACCAGTTCCGGTGCCGAAGGCTTGCCGGCGCCGAACGCGGCGCTGGTACAACTGCTTTCGCGGCGTGGCGCGCCGAATCGTGAAGTGGCGCTGGAGCAGCAGGCTGATTTGTTGGCGGCGCTGGGTAGCCCGTCGGTGAGTGATGATCGGCAGGCGCTGTTGCATCAGGCGGCGCTGTCCTATGACCGTGCGTTCAACCCCGAGGGTGTGAAGCGTCAGATCATGGCGATCCTCGCGGAGCCGAGCCGGGTGGCACTGCTCAATCAACTGCGGGTGCCGACGCTGGTGGTTCATGGCACTGCCGATCCGCTGTTGCCGGTGATGCATGGCGTGCACCTGGCGGCGCATATTCGTGGCAGCCAGTTGAAGCTGATTCCGGGGCTGGCCCATCGTTTTCAGGAAGCCTTCAAAGCGCCATTGCTCGCGGCGGTGCTGCCCTATTTGCAGGCCCACCGCGAGGACACTTCGCATTGGGCACAGATCGATCCGGTGGCCGAACACAACCTCTTGTAACGATGGCGGCCTCGACAACGATGCAAGGTTTGAAGGCCCCATCGCCAGCAAGCCGGCTCCTACAGACCGGGTTGACACACCTGACCTTGTAGGAGCTGGCTTGCCAGCGATGACGGCCTGACAGCCAACCAATTTCTAACTGATGTACTCAGACCCACAGGTGTATCGTTCAACTTTTCCGGCCCGTATCCAGCCCGAGAGGTGAGTGATGAGTACCCCCCTGAAAATCGATTTCGTCAGCGACGTGTCCTGCCCCTGGTGCGTTGTCGGGCTGTACGGCCTGACCCGTGCCCTGGATCTGCTGGGGGACGAGGTCCAGGCCGAGATCCGTTTCCAGCCGTTCGAGCTGAACCCGAAGATGGGCCCGGAAGGGCAGAACATCACCGAACACATCACCGAGAAATACGGCTCGACCCCGGAGCAGTCGCAGAAGAACCGCGAAATGATCCGTGCGCGTGGTGCCGAAGTCGGGTTCGCCTTTCGCACCGACGGCAACAGCCGCATCTACAACACGTTCGATGCGCATCGCTTGCTGTACTGGGCGGGGCTGGAAGGGTTGCAGTTCAATCTGAAAGAGGCGTTGTTCAAAGCGTATTTCACGGAGGGCGGCAATCCGTCCGACCACGCTCAGTTGGCGCAGATCGCGCAAAGTGTTGGCCTGGACCGGCAGCGGGCCGAGGCGATCCTGGCCTCGGACGAGTTCGCCAAAGAGGTGCGTGAGGAGGAGCAGTTGTGGCTGTCGCGGGGGGTGAGTTCGGTGCCGACGGTGGTGTTCAACGGGCAATACGCAGTCAGCGGCGGGCAACCGGTGGAGACATTTGTCGGGGCTATCCGGCAGATCATGAGTGAAGTGAAGGGCGGAAAGGTCAGTTGATCGGCGCCAGTTGAAAACAAATATATCAATGTGCCACTATTGTTTCAGCCGTTGCTGCCGACATAAACAGCAACGTTTTCATTCATAGGGACATGATCCATGACTTTTCATGCTTTTCGCACTTGGGCGGCGCTGACACTGCTTGCCTGCCTGACCCTCACCGGCTGCGCCCACGTTCAACCGCCTGTTCCGCTGGACAAACAATTCTGGGATGCCAAAGAGCCGACCATCGGCGTGGCCATCACTGTGGTGCCGGCGCCGGTGCTGGCGCTGACCGGTCAACAGGGGATGCTCGATTACGCAATCAACCGGGGCGTGAACAGCAAACTCAGTGACAACGTCGAAAAATGGCAAGTGCGCGACTTGAACACGTTGCCGGATGTCATCGTCGCCAAGCTTCAGGCCAAGGGCTACAAGGTCAAGCGGATCAACGAGCCGGTTGACCTGAATGCCTATAAGGAAACCAGTTTCCGTGAAGGATATGTGGGCCGTGACCTCACGCCGGTCAAGGGCGCTTATGGCGTCGATCGTCTGTTGCTGGTGAATGTCTTCGCCACCGGCGCTACCCGCAGTTACTACGGATTTGTGCCGACCAGCGTTCCGATGGCGCAGGTGAGCGGGCAGGGCATGGTGGTCGATCTGGCCGACAACAAACTGCTGTGGTTCAAACCTTTCACTGCGGTGCAAGCGGCCCAGGGTGAGTGGGATGAACCGACCTACACCAACCTGTCCAACGCCTTCTACCAGGCCATGGACAATAGCCGTCAGCAAATGATCACGCCGTTCGAGCAATGAAGCGCTCGATCTTGGGGGCCTGCGCGCTGCCCCTGCTGATGCTTGCCGGTTGTGCACAGAAACCCGCGCCCGAGACCGGTTTCAAGTCGCAGAGTGCTGCGTCCTACGTCCAGGCTCATGGGCTGAAAGTGGACATGCAGTTGCCGCAGGCGTTTGTCGGTGCGAGCACGGTGATTGACGCCAAGGCGGCGCAGGAGGCTGCGGAGTCGAGTCATAACCTGGTGGCGAGTTCCGGCAACACGGCCGGGTTGGCCGGTCTGCTGGTGGCGAGCCTGATCAACACCCAAATGGGCAGTGGCAGCTTGCAGCGCGATGCGGAAAAGGTTGCGCTCAAGGATTCACGTCCAATGGCCGACCTGCTCGCCGGTGTGCCGTTGCAGGAACGTCTGCAACAGCGTTATCAACAGGCATCGCACTCGGCAGGACTGAAGCAGGGCGAAGGGCAGGTCACCGGGCGGCTGGTGATCGAACCCAAACTGATGCTCACCCCCGATCGCGGCAGTTTTGTGCTGATCAATCAGGTGCAGGTTCAGGACATTGCCGGGATGGCGCTGTACCGCATGCGCATCGAAGTGGCCAGTCAGCCGATACGCCGTTGCGGCAAGCAATGCATCGACGACGGCAGCCTGGATCTGGCGAAGGTCACCGCTGTGCTCGACGAATGCATCGATGAATCCATGCGCGTGCTGGCCACCGACCTGATGCTGCCGGCTCCCCCGGAAGCGGCCCAGGAAACCTTGCGGTATGTGCTGGATGGTCAGCGCGTGGTCGAGCGCGGTTACCAACTGGCCAACAACGGCAATTACTGGCGTTACCGTAACCTCTACGGCGCGGTGAAATCAGTCCCGGTGCCGTTCGAAGATGCGCTGACGCAAGCGCAGTTGCAGAAGGTTTATGCGCACTAGCTTCGCAGGTCATGCCCGCACTGCTCGTGGGCATGAAAGTCAGCGCACAATCTTGTCCACATGAATCCCCAGCTTCTTCAACCGATACCAGAAGCTGCGTTCGGAAATCCCGATCAACTGCGCCGCGGCTGCCTGCACGCCGTTGCTCTGTGCCAGCGCCGCCAGAATGTAGGTTTTTTCCACCTCGGCCAGCGCCGCTTCCAGGTCTGCCGGCACGCTGCCCTCAGCGATCAACGTGGCGCCGTCGGCGGAGCTTGAAGCAAACAGGTACGCCGGCAGGTCTTCCTCTTCAATCACCGCGCCCGAGGCGACAATGGTCGCCCGCTCCACGCAGTTTTGCAGTTCGCGAATATTCCCCGGCCACGAATACCGGGCCATGGCCTGCAACGCCTGCGGGCTGAAACCGCTGAAACGTTTGCCGGCCGCAGCCCCCAGCGTGTGGGCGAAATGCCGGGCCAGCGGCGCAATGTCTTCAACCCGTTCGCGCAGGGCCGGCAGCGGAATCGGGAAGACGTTGAGGCGGTAGTAAAGGTCTTCGCGAAACTCCTTGTTGGCCACCGCGTCCAGCAGGTTTTTGTTGGTCGCCGCGATCACCCGTACATCGACCTTGCGCTCGCGGGGATCGCCCACCGGTTCGATCACTCGTTCCTGTAAGGCCCGAAGGATTTTTGCCTGCAAGGCCAGCGGCATTTCGCCGATTTCATCGAGAAACAGCGTGCCCTTGTCAGCCTGCTGGAAGCGCCCGACGCGATCCGCCACCGCGCCGGTAAACGCGCCTTTGCGGTGGCCGAACATTTCGCTTTCCAGCAGCCCTTCGGGGATTGCCGCGCAGTTCACCGCGACAAAAGGCTTGTCGGCGCGATTGCCGTGGGTGTGGATCGCCCGGGCGACCATTTCCTTGCCGGTGCCGCTTTCGCCGGTCAACAGAATGGTCGCGTTGCTTTCGCGCACCGAGTCGATGGCGTGCAGCACCCGTCGAAAGCTTGGGCTGTCGCCGATCAGGCTGTCGATCTGCCGGTGTTCGTCGAGCTCGGCGCGCATGCGCTGGTTGTCTTTGAGAATGTCGCGAAATTGCAGGGCCTTGTTGACGGTGATGTCCAGCTCATCAATGTCGAACGGCTTGGCGATGTAGTCGAAGGCGCCGTTGCGCATCGACTGCACGGCGTTTTTCACCGTGCTGTAGGCGGTCATGACGATCACCGGCAACTGCGGAAAACGGCTTTTGATTTCCGCCAGCAGTTGCGGGCCGTCCATGCCGGGCATGCGCCAGTCGCTGATCACCAGGTCGATGTCTTCGCACTCCAGCACCTTGAGCGCGTGCAGGCCGTTGCCGGCGGTGAACACCACAATGCCGTTCTGACTGAGCGCCGAGGCCAGCAGGTCGCAGAGCTTGGGCTCGTCGTCGACCACCAGTACGTTATGTGTCATCGCTGCCCTCGTCGAAGTCTTCACCGTTGGCCGGAATGTACAGGGTGAATGTGGCCCCGGCATCTTTTTCACTGACGCATTCGATGCGCCCGTCATGACTCTCCATGATCGAGAACACCTTGGCCAGACCCAGCCCGGTGCCCGAGGCCTTGGTGGTGACGAACGGTGTGAAGATCCGTTCGAGCATGTCCGGTTCAATGCCTTGGCCGGTGTCGCTGATGCTGATCACCGTGTAGTGCCGGTCGCTGCTGATGCCCAGGGTCAGCCGCCCACCGTCGGGCATGGCGTCGATGGCGTTGACGATCAGGTTCAGGCCGGCCTGCTTGATTTGCCGCGCGTCGGCGTAAAGCGTCGCGGTGGGCGATTGATCATCGATTTGCACATCGATGTTGTGGCTGGCCAGCTCCGGCGCGCAGAAGCCGGCCAGTTCATCCACCAGCGGGCGTGCCAGTTGGGTCGAGCGCATCGGTGCGCTGGGTTTGGCGAAGTCGAGGAAGTCGGTGATCAGGTCGTTGATCCGGCTGACTTCGCTGACCACGTATTCCAGATGACGCTTGTCGGTCTCGGGCAAATCGGCGCGCCGGTGCAGCAGTTGCGTCGCGGTTTTGATGATGCCCAGCGGGTTGCGGATTTCATGGGCCAGGCCCATCGCCACTTCGCCCAGCGCATGCAGGCGGTCACGCCGACGCAGTTGCGATTCCAGATGCTGCAACTCGCCGAGGCGTTCGCTCATGTGGTTGAAGGTGCTGCTCAGTTCCGCCAGTTCGTCGCCGCCGGTGACCGGCAGGCGTTGGCGATAATCCCCGGCGATCACCGCTTGTACGCCTTTGGATAGCCCGCGCAACGGCTTGGTCAGGCGCTGCGAAACCAGCCAGCCGACCGCCAGGGACGCCGCCGAGCTGAGCAGGAAAATCAGGATGAACAGGTTGCTCTGATTGACCAGCCCGACCAGGCTGGTGTGGCGCAACAGGCCGCTGAAAATCACCCCTTGCAGCTCGCCGTTTTCGTTGAGGATCGGCCGGTAGATGCCGCTGTAGCGGTTGGTGAATTGTTCGATTGGCTGTTTGGTGCTGCGCAGGATCTGTTCGATTTTTTCCGGCACGGCCGCCGGGTGGTCCTCGAAGCGCTGGGTGGAAAAAATCTCCGAGAAGTCATTGGCCTTGGCCAGATACAGGCGCAGGTCCAGCGAGTGCACGTCGGCCACGCTGGTGAGGAAACTGTTGTCGAGGTAGGTGGCAATCACCAGTTTGTACTCGACGCCGTCCTGATCCGTTTCGAAGGTCGAGACCACCGTGCCGGTCGCCACGCCACCGACTTGCAGGGTTTGCAGCACCGCCTTGGGCGCGGTGCTGATCTGGCGGACGATGTCGTCGGCGGCGGTGCTGAACACCACTTTGTGATCGCTGGCGCGCACCAGCGCCACGACGTCGATGCCCATGGAGTCGGCGATGTCGGTGGTGAGTTTGTCGTGTTTGTTCGCCAGCCGATCGGTGGGCGGGCGCGTGTAACGCAGGAATAGCTGCGCGACCCGGGCGTTGTCGCGCAGGATTTCGCTGATCTCGTCCTCGACGATCTTGGTCGATTCCTGCAGCCAGATGCGTACGTTGCTGTCGAAAATCTGCGACAGCGTGGTGGCCGCCAGTTCGGCGGCGATCATCGTCGGAATGACGCTGACCAGCCAGAACGCCAGCACCAGTTTGCGCTGCAGGCTCCAGCCGGAGAGGGCGAAAGGTCGAGCGTTGGTGCGTGAGTCTTTGGTCATTGTGCTTCGCTTATTGCTGCTCGCTGATCGCGGCGGCCATGGCAGGGTCGGAACGGTCCGGTCGGATAAACAGTTTCACCACACGCAACAGGCTGTCGAGCAAGCGGTTGCGATGGCGGAAAAACACGGTGTTGCCGGTAAACGAGCAACCCAGGCGCAGCTTACTGGCATAACCGGCCTGGCCGCACGCGTAGATCGGGATGCCGTGCTCAATACAGTAGTCGACATTGGCCAGCCAGCTGCGCACGTAGAGATTGTGTTCACGGGTCCGGGCCAGGTCGTGGGCGAAGAACTTGTCGACCAGGCGCTGTTCGTCGAACAGCACAAGGTTGAACGCCACCAGCTCTTCGCCGACCCAATACAAAACGCACGCGGCACGTTCATCGAGGTGTTCCAGGACCTGGCGGAAGTAGCCGGGCGGCAGGCGTTCGAAGGTCAGGTCGCTGCGGCTCAGCGTGGCCTCGTAAAGCGCCATCATGCGCGGCAGCAGGTCATCGACCGAGCGCCGCCATTCGATGCGCGGCCCCTGGCCACGCAGGGTGCGGCGCAGGTCTTTGCGGGTGGATTTGCCGAGCGTGCCGAGGTAGGCGTCCACCGAGCCAAAACGGATCGGCAGCTCGGCGCTGGGCAGGCCGGGCATGCTTTGCAGACCCGCGTCCTGACACACCTGCAACCATTGCGGGTCGCGGTGAGAAGCATCCTTGACGGCCAGCAAACCGACCCCGGCCTGATCGGCGTCGTGGCGCGCCAGCCGTAATAATTGCTGAAGCAGGTCCACGCGCCGGGCCGCGTCGATGTGCGGTGCGGTCCCGACATGGCACTGCTCGGCCACCGGTGAACCGAGGGCATACAGGCGCACATCGAACAGCCCCGGCCACACGCGGCGCAGGCGTTCGCTGATGCGTTTGCCCAGCCCCTGAACCGTGGTGTCCAGCGAGTAAGCGGTGGTGAACGCCACGGCTGCCGCGATCAGTACCTCGTCTTCGTACAGCGCCAGATAGCGCCATTGAAAGTCTGCGATGCCGGCCCGTTCAACCGCCCGGTAGTAATTCCAATCCTCCAGCTCGGCAGGGAAGCAGGCATTCCAGGCATCGCGGCCAATGGCCTCGATCGTCGAAAAGGCAAGGGCTGTGATCACATCGTTTCCTTAAGGTGTTACCGCCTCACCCGGTCCGTAGGAGCTGCCGGAGGCTGCGATCTTTTGATCTTATAGATCAAGATCAAAAGATCGCAGCCTCCGGCAGCTCCTACCGGGATCGTGGATTTCGTCAGCTTCAGGCCAGTTGCCGATAGTCCTGGCGCATGGGTTTCGGGGCGCGGCGCTGTTGAATGAAACGTTGCCGGATGAAGTCCGCGCTCAGCTCCACCACGCGGCGGTATTGCAGGTCGACGGTGATCATGTGGTAGCAGTCGTCGAGCAGAACCTTCACCACCGGACCGCCGAGTTTGCGTTCCACATAATCGGCGTTCCAGCGGCTGGTGATGTCGTCTTCGCGCGAGTGCAGCACCAGCGTTTGCGTGGTGATCTGCGGCATGCGTTTTTTCACCGCCGCCACCAGTCGATGCAGTTCCCGGACACTCACCCCGGACATGGTCAGCAGCCCGGCATTGCTGCTCTCGCCAGCCTTCATCTGCCGCTCGACGACCGCTCGCAAGCGTTCGTCCTTGATGCCAAAAGGTGATTTTTCGTTGAAGCGGCATAGGTGCACGCCAAACGGAATCGCCATCAGCAACGGCGTGAGCACCGCGACTTTGGGCATGTTCCAGCCGTCGTAACGCAGGGTCGTCGAATACAGCAACAAGCCTTCGATCTGCCCCGGATGCTCGGCGGCGAGGTACATCGACAGCACCGCGCCCATCGACAAACCGCCGACGAACACGTGCTCGTGTTTGCGCCGCACACCGATGAAGGTATTGCGTGCGCTCTCGTACCAGTCACGCCAACCGGTGGCTTGCAGGTCGGCGTTGTCTCCGCAGTGTCCGGCCAGCGTCGGCACGTACACCGTGCAGCCCGCCTTGGCCAGGCCGATGGCGACCCGACGCAACTCGGTCGGGGTGCCGGTGAGGCCGTGGATCAACAACACCGCGACCTCCCCGCTGCCGAGAACGAAACCGGCGCTGCCTTCGCCCATGTCGATCTCTTGCTCGTTCATCGTGTCATCGCCCGATGCAGCAAGCGGTCGAGCAGGGCGATGCCCAAATCGATTTCCGGATAGCTGATTTCCAGCGACGGCGCGAGGGTGATGACGTTCTTGTAGTAACCGCCCACATCGAGAATCAGGCCCAGGCGTTTGCCGTCGATTTCGATGTCGCCCTTCATGCCTTCTTCGACCATGAAATCGAGCGTGGCCTTGTCCGGCGTGAAACCGTCCGGGCCGCAGATTTCACAGCGCAGCGCCAGGCCCAGGCCGTCGACGTCGCCGATGATCGGGTAGCGTTTCTGCAAGTCTTTCAAACCTTCGAGGAAGTACTTGCCCTTGTTCATGACCATCGCGCCGTAGTCGACTTCGCTGGTCATCTTGAACATTTCCAGGCCCACCGCTGTGCCCAACGGGTTGGAGGCGAACGTCGAGTGGGTCGAGCCTGGCGGGAAGATTTTCGGGTTGATCAGCTCTTCTTTTGCCCAGATGCCGCCCAGCGGGTTGAGGCCGTTGGTCAGCGCTTTGCCGAAGACGATGACGTCGGGTTTGACGTCGAAGTGCTCGATCGACCACAGCTTGCCGGTGCGATAGAAGCCCATCTGGATTTCGTCGACCACCATCAGAATGCCGTGCTGGTCCAGCACATGCTTGAGTTCGCTGTAGAAGTTCATCGGCGGAATCACGTAGCCACCGGTGCCCTGGATCGGCTCGACGTAGAACGCGGCGTATTCGCTCTGGCCGACTTTCGGGTCCCAGACGCCGTTGTATTCGGTCTCGAACAGGCGGGCGAATTGCTGCACGCAATGGCTGCCGTATTCTTCCTTGGTCATGCCTTTCGGGCCACGGAAGTGATACGGGAACGGGATGAAATTGGCGCGCTCGCCGAAGTGGCCGTAGCGGCGGCGATAGCGGTAGCTGGAGGTGATCGACGACGCGCCGAGTGTGCGCCCGTGGTAACCGCCCTCAAACGCGAACATCAGGCTCTTGCCGTTGGTGGCGTTACGCACGACTTTCAGCGAGTCCTCGATGGACTGCGACCCGCCGACGTTGAAGTGCACGCGACCGTCGAGGCCGAATTTTTTCTTCGCGTCGACCGCGATCATTTCCGAGAGCTCGATCTTGCCTTTGTGCAGGTACTGGCTGGCGATCTGCGGCAGGGTATCGATCTGCTGTTTCAGCGCATTGTTCAGGCGCGGGTTGGCGTAACCGAAGTTGACCGCCGAGTACCACATTTGCAAATCGAGGTAGGCCTGGTCTTCGGTGTCCCAGACGTAGGAGCCTTCGCATCGGCTGAAGATACGCGGCGGGTCGATGTAGTGAACGGTGTCGCCGTAGGAGCAGTATTTGGCTTCTTTATCCAGGAGGATCTGGTCTTCTGCGGTGGCGATTCGAATATCAGACATGGTGGAGGAGTTCCTGATTTTCTGCGTTGAAGGTTTCTACGTTGAAAGAGGTGGCATTGGCGGCGTTGGCGCTTGGCAGCAAGGCCAGCAACGCAGGCAGTTCGGCGAAGCTTTCGAAGCGCGCATAGGCGATGCCGTTGCGCTCGCAGTGCTCGGCCAGGCGATCCTTGGCGAACACGAAATCGGCGGTGGCGGCCACGCACATGTCGGACTGGCCGTCGCCGATTACCAGTACCCGTTTGGTGCTGGGGGTGGACTTGCATTTGCAGTTGCCGGAGGCGGCGCGGCAGGCGTCGCTGGCATGGGGGAAGTCGATGCGCCAACTGTCGTGATCGAGCTGGCGCAGGCGATTGGCGAGGATCGGCAAGAGGCTGACGTAGTTGCGCGCCAGGATCCGTGCGATGCCTTGCTCGATGCCGTCGCTGACCACTTCGAGGGACGCGCCTAGGCCGATCACGTGGTCGACGAAGTCGGGGAAGTCCGGGTCGATCTCGACTGTGTCGAAGAACCCGAGCAGCTCGGACGGTGTGGCCTTGACCAGCGAGAGCTGGCGGCTGAGGCATTCACGGGAACCGATGTCGCCCGCCAGCCACTCGTTTTCAATCGCTTCCCAGCTCGGGTCGGCGAACCGTTGGAGGATGCTGTCGATCACGTCGGTGCGGGTGATGGTCCCGTCGAAATCACACACGATATGCCAGTCAATCATCTGCGTTACCTATCTTGTAAAAAGTGTGCGCCGGGTGTGCTGTCTGCGCTGCACAGGGGGTAGAGCAGGGACTGTGCCAACCGGGTTTGGCCCAGCTGGGGCGGGGTTCTGGCGTGTGTTCGTGTCTTCGAAGCTACAATTTTTGTAGGTCGCTACAAACAACATGAGTGCTTGCGCCGGGAGCGCGATCCGGGGATTGATGCGCGCATGTCCCGTTCAAGGAATTGCCTCATGTCGAGGATCACTGTTGCTCTATTCGCCGCGCTGACGTGCCTTTCGGCCAACGTTTCAGCAGACGGCATCACCGGCGAAGCAGGGGTTGGCCTCAGCTATCAGCCGCACGACCCAACCGGCAGCCGTTACGAAACCCGGCCCGTGCCGTACCTCGATCTGGACTGGGGCGATGTCAGCCTGAGCACCGATGACGGGCTGACCTGGGACGCGTTCAACGCAAGTGGCTTCAGCGCCGGGCCGTTCCTGAATTACCTGCCGGGACGGACCTCCAACGGTGAGCTGCAAGGCTTGCGCGATGTGCCGGACATGGGCGAAGTGGGCGGGTTTGTGCAGTACGCACCGGCCGATTTCTGGCGGGTATTTGCTTCCGTTGGCCAGGCGGTGGGCGGGCGAGGCGGGCAGGGCGGGGTATTGGGACGGCTGGGTGGGGAGGTGGGTTATCCACTGGGTGGCGGGGTAATCGGCAGCTCAAACCTGACCGCGCATTTTGCCGATGCCCGGCAGACTCAGACGTTCTTCGGCGTCAGCGCCGACGAGTCTCAAGCCTCGGGGATCCGCCCGTACAATGCCGGTGGTGGCTTGCAGAACGTGGCGCTGACCCAGAGCTTCGAATTTCCCCTGGCGCCGCAATGGTCACTGCTGACGAGCGCGAGCTGGATTCACCTGACAGGGGCGGCGACGGATAGCAGCATTGTCAAAGCGGTCGGGGATACCAACCAGGGGGAGGTGCAGGCGGCGGTGGCCTACAAGTTTGACTAGAGAGGTTTGTTGGCTGGGCTGACGCCATCGCGAGCAGGCTCGCTCCCACATTTTGACCGCATACCCCTGTGGGAGCGAGCCTGCTCGCGATGGGGCCCTTGAGATCACAGAACTCTAGGTTTCTTCACCTTCGGCCAGCAACGCAATCCCCCCCATGATCACCGCCACCCCTACCCAGTGCAGCACGCTGATCTGCTCGCCCAACCCCAGCCAAGACCCAAGCAAAACCCCGACGAACACCAGCGAACTCAGTGGAAACGCCAGCGACAGGCTGCTGCGTCGCAATATCAGCATCCACACGAAAAACGCCCCGATGTAACAGGCAATCGCCAGCCACACCCCGGGATTCACCGCTACGGCCATCAGCCACTTCAGGTTGAAATCCATCTGCCCCAGTTGATCGCCACCGACCTTCGTGGCGATCTGCCCGGCGCTTTCAAAAGCGATCAACAGCGCCCACAGAACGATGGTGCCCAAGCGTTCATGCAGCCAGTCGGTCTTGCCTCTGATCATCGATTGAGCCTCATGCATGGGCGACACACACGAGCATCACGCCCGCCGTAATCACTAAAGTGCCGAGCCAGCGCCGACGACTCACGGTTTCGCCGAGGATCAGTTTGCCGGCCAGCACCACGCCGCAATACGCCAGCGCCGCAGCCGGAAACAGCAGGCTCAGCGGCGCGCGGGAGAGGGCTTCGAGCCAGACAAAAAACTCGATCACGTAGGCGCCGATCCCGCACCACAGCAGCGGCGCGTTGAACACCTGGCCCCAGAATGCAATCAGGCGAAAACCGCCTTCAAGTTCCGGCAAACGGTCGAGTCCGAGCTTGAAACAGAGCTGGCCAATGACGTCCAGCACGATGGAAAACGCCACCAGCACAATCACGGTAATGGTCATGGGAACAGCTCCTCGAACAGCTCGATCAGTGCCTGATTGGTGGCCGAGTTACGCAGCAGATCGTCTGCGCTCCAGCGTTCCGCCGGCGGCTGGTCGGCCTTGGCTTCCCAGCGTTTGAAGGCGTTGCTGAAGGCGGGACGGGCGTATTCGCCGCAGATGTCGATGCCGAGGATCCGCTTGTTCGCGGCCAGCACGCGTATCGCTTGCAGCAGATGGCTCAGGCGCATGCCGCCCTGATCCCAGTTGGTCGCCGCGTCTTCGCAGGCCAGGACGTCTTTGTCGATGGTGATCCACACCGCTTCGGTGGGCAGGCTGGTGATCAACTGATCGAGAAACACCGGCCAATCCAGTTCGGCGAGGTTGCGCCAGTGCAGCTGGTTTTCCAGTTGCTGATGCCCGGCGCCATCGCCGACCCGGCCCCAGACTTTCGAGGGCGGATGCTGCCACGGAAACAGCTGCAAGACCCCGCGTTTCAGGGCACTGAGGTTGCCGCCCTTGAGCTGTGGATTTTGCAGGTCATCGCTGCACGGGCCGAGGGTGACGATGCGCTGGACGTTCGGCAGTTTCAGCGCCTGGTTGACCCACGAACCGCAATGCCGACGCGGGGCGAAGTGGACCCAGTCGGGGTGATTGTCGAAGTGGATCAGGCTCACCGGCACCGGCAAGTCAGTGAGAAAGGCCGGGGTCAAGTGGTGGTAATCGCCGGAGCCGACGAAGAAAATTTCCGGTTGCGGGCCGCTATGGCGTGGACGTTGTTGCAGGCGTTCGGCGAAGCGGCGCCAGGTGCGTTCGCTGGACCAGAGTCGCAATTTCGGGCCGAGGTCGAGCAGGTCCAGGCGTTTCGCGCGGCCGCTGTCGAGCAACCGTGCGATGGGGGCCTGGGCAGTCAGGCTGTGGTCAAGATCTAAAATGTTCAAGGTCGCAATTCACCCTTGGCAGACCCTCCCAGACACCGGCTCCATCCATCATGAAGGCCGGCCGAGGGGGCTTTGGGGGGTAAATGCAAGGGGCGGGCCAGCCTCCAGCCTCGAAACAACGCAGATCCTGTAGGAGCGAGGCTTGCCCGCGAATGGTCCGCCGCGGAGCAACTGATACACCGCGTTATCGTTCTTCGCGGGCAAGCCTCGCTCCTACAGGGGGTGTGGTCAGGTGTGGAAGCGTACCCAGACGCTGACGAGGATCGTAGCTGCGATCAACCACGCCACCGCCGCCACGGCGAGCGAAGCCTCAAGCCGCATCCGGTCGACCATCACGTACAACGTCGCCAGATAGATGAAGTACGGAATGATCGACCACATGCCAAACACAATCGTGGTCTTCAAGTCGTCCAGCGAGCGGCCCTTGCCGACGATGTAGTGCGCAATCAGCGCAAAGGTAGGAAACAGCGGCACCAGGCCGGCGATGTAATAGTTTTTGGTCTTGGCCAGCGCAGCGAGGATCAGCACCACCGCCGCGCCCAGGGTTGCCTTGAGCATCAGGTCCATCAGTGGCTCAACCCGTACTTCTTCACTTTGTCGAACAGCGTGGTTTTGGCCATGCCCAGTTCCAGGCTGGCCTGAGTCAGGTTGCCGCCGCTGCGTTGCAAGGCGTCGCCGAGCAGGTTGCGTTCGAAGGCTTCCACCGCTTCGGCGAAGGCCAGGCCCTGATTGCTGCCGCTGGCGCCGGACTTCTTGAAGGCCGGCAGACCGAGGGCATACCGCTCGGCTACGTTGCGCAGTTCACGGACGTTGCCCGGCCAGTCGTGGCTCATCAGGTTCGACACGGTCTGGTTGTCCAGCTCCGGCACGGCACGGTCAAAGCGCAAGGACGATTGCTGCAGGAAGTGCTCGAACAATTGCAGGATGTCTTCGCGGCGCTCGCGCAGCGGCGGCAGTTCCAGGGTCACCACGTTCAGGCGGTAATACAAGTCGCTGCGGAATTCGCCAGCCTTGCTCGACTCGTCGAGATCGGACTTGGTCGCCGCGATCACCCGGCAATCCACCGCCACGCTCTGGTTCGAGCCGAGGCGTTCCAGGGTGCGTTCCTGCAACACCCGCAGCAGTTTGATCTGCAACGGCAGCGGCATGCTTTCCACCTCGTCGAGGAACAGCGTGCCGCCATCGGCGTGTTCGATCTTGCCGATCCGCCGCTTGCCGGCGCCGGTGAAGGCGTTGGCTTCGTGGCCGAAGATTTCACTTTCGAACAGGTTCTCCGGCAGGCCACCGCAGTTCAGGGCGACGAACTGTTTGGTGTGACGCCGACTGAAGTCGTGCAGGCAGCGCGCGACCAGTTCTTTACCGGTGCCGGTTTCGCCTTCGATCAGCACGTTGGCCGAGGTATCGGCGACGTTGGCGATCAATTCCCGCAGGTTCTGCATGGCTGGCGAACGACCGATGATCCGGCCTTCCAGGGAATCCCGTTCTGCCAATTGCCGGCGCAGCGAAGAGACTTCCCGGGCGAGGCTGCGTTGCTCCAGCGCACGACGGGCGACATCCACCAGGCGTTCAGGGGAGAAAGGTTTCTCCATGAAGTCGTAGGCGCCTTTCTGCATCGCGCCGACGGCCATGGAAATGTCGCCGTGGCCGGTGATCAGCACCACCGGCAGGCTGCGATCACGGGCCTTGAGCCGGGTCAGCAATTCCAGGCCATCGATGCCCGGCAGGCGAATGTCGCTGATGACGATGCCGGCAAAGTTGTCGCCGACCCGCTCCAGCGCTTCTTCGGCGCTGCCCACGCCGACGCAGGGAATGTCTTCCAGGGTCAGCGCCTGTTGGCAGCCGAGCAGCACATGAGGGTCGTCTTCGACGATCAGCACACTAAGGTCGTTGTTCATATTGGCTCGGCTTGAAGGGGGCTTACCAACGGTAAACTGAGGACGAAGGTGGTACCACCGCTGGCCGGGTGTTCGACACCCAGGTGTCCGCCGGTGGCGGCGGCCAGGCTGGCGGACAGGGTCAGGCCGAGGCCCAGGCCTTGCTCGCCGGGTTTGGTGGTGAAGAACGGTTCGAACAGATGCTTGCGCGCTTCGGCATCGATGCCGTGGCCGTTGTCGCGTACTCGCAGGCGATACTTGCCGTCGAACGCTTCGCCTTCGAGCCACAGTTCCGGTTGGGGCTGCGACTGCATGGCGTCGAGGGCGTTGCCGATCAGGTTGACCAGAATCTGCTCCAGGCGGGTCTGGTCAATCTGCACCTGTACGTCGACGAACTCACGATGCAAGTGCAGAGGGACGCTTTCCACGCGTCCGCCGAGCAGTTGCAGCGCGGCGTCCACCGCTTTGCCGAGGCAGGCCTGGCCTTTGTCGTCGCCGCGCCGGGCGAAGGAGCGCAGGCTTGCGGTGATCCGGCCCATGCGGTCGATCAGTTCGTTGATGGTCTTGAGGTTGGTGCTGGCCACATCCAGTTGCCCGCGCTCGAGAAAGCGCACGGTGTTGCCGGACAAGGTGCGCAGCGCCGCCAGCGGCTGGTTCAATTCGTGGGCGATGCTGGTGGACATCTGGCCGATGGCTGCGAGTTTTCCGGCCTGCACCAGTTCATCCTGGGCGCGGCGCAAGGTCTCTTCGGCCTGACGGCGTTCGCGAATCTGGCCCTTGAGCCGTTCGTTGCTGGCGCGCAGGTCGGTGGTGCGTTCGGTAATCCGACGCTCCAGTTGATTGTTGGCTTCCTGCAAGGCTTCCCGGGCGGCGAGACGGGTGGCGATCACCTTGCGGCGCTCGTTCCAGGCGATCAGCAGGAACGCCACCAGGGCAAACGCCACGGCCACCAGAATCCCCTGATTGATCGCTTCGCGACGCAAATCCTGCAGCGGCGTGAGCAGGGTGAAATTCCACGGGGTGTCGCTCAAGGGACGGGTTTGCGAGAGGTAACTGATGTCCTCTTCGTCGGACTCCACTTCACTGTTGGCCGGGAAGGTCAGTTTTTCCTCGCCTTCGGCCAGTCTTTCCCGGGCCAGCGGTTGCAGCTCGTTCAGTGGAAACCAGTAGTACTGAAGGCTGCGGGCGAGTTTTTCCTTGGTCTCGTCGCTCAATGGAACGACTGATTTCAGCCGTCGCGCCGGATCGCTGGAGAGAATGATGATGCCATTTTCGTCGCTGACGAAGGCTTCCAGGCGCGCGCGCTGCCAGCGTTCTTCCATGGCTTCGAGGCGGACTTTGACCACCGCGACACCGATGATCTTGCCATGTTCTTCCAGGCCATGGGCCAGGTAATAACCGGGTTCGCCGTTGGTGCTGCCGATGCCATAGAAGCGACCCGGCTGGCCGCGCACGGCGTTCTGGAAATAGGCGCGAAAGGACAGGTCTTCACCGAGGTAGCTGTCGACATCGCGCCAGTTGCTGGTGGCCATGACGCGACCGGTGGTGTCCATTACGTAGATGGCCCGACTGCGGCTGCGCCGGTTCAGGCCTTCGAGGTATTCATTGACCGTTTGCCGGTGTTCCGGCGACGGGTCGGCCAGCAGCTTCGAAACGCTGGTTTCGAGTTCCAGCAGGCTGGGCAGGTAGGTGTACTTGCTGATTTCGCTCTCGACGGCGCGGGCGTGCAGTTCGAGCTGACGCTGGCCGTTCTCGCTGAGGCTGCGGATCCCATAGTGCTCGCTGACCCAGAAGCCGAGGTAACCCAATCCGATCATCAGGGCGATGACCAGTGGCGGCAGGAACAAGTGGCGGATCAGACGGGGTTTCACGACGAGTGATGGCGGCGCTGCGCGATAGAGAGTGGGGTCGCATTTCATCACAGATGCCTTGGGTCAACCACAACACAAATCTCAGTACCACCACCGACCCCTGTAGGAGCCGGCTTGCTGGCGATGGTGGGTCAGCCACATTGATGTCGACTGACACTCCATCGCCAGCAAGCCGGCTCCTACAAGGGGAGCGGTGTTTTTTAGTGCTGCAGAATCTTGTTGAGGAAGTGCTGGGTACGCTCGGCGCGGTGGCTGATGTCGCCGAAGAACTCCTCTTTCTTGCAGTCTTCGATGATTTTGCCGGCGTCCATGAAAATCACCCGGTCCGCCACTTTACGGGCGAAGCCCATTTCGTGGGTCACGCACATCATGGTCATGCCTTCGTGGGCCAGTTGCACCATCACGTCGAGCACTTCGTTGACCATTTCAGGGTCGAGCGCGGAGGTCGGTTCGTCGAACAGCATGACGATCGGGTCCATCGCCAGCGCACGGGCAATCGCCACACGCTGTTGCTGACCACCGGAGAGCTGGCCCGGGTGCTTGTGAGCGTGTGCCGAGAGGCCGACGCGCTCCAGCAGTTGCAGGCCTTTCTTGGTGGCTTCTTCCTTGCTGCGGCCCAACACCTTGATCTGCGCGATGGTCAGGTTTTCGGTGATGGTCAGGTGCGGGAACAGCTCGAAATGCTGGAACACCATGCCCACGCGTGAACGCAGCTTCGGCAGGTTGGTCTTCGGGTCCGCAATGGACGTGCCGTCGACCACGATGTCGCCTTTCTGGAACGGTTCCAGGGCGTTGACGCATTTGATCAGGGTGGATTTGCCGGAGCCGGACGGCCCGCACACCACGATCACTTCGCCTTTTTTGACCTCGGTGCTGCAGTCAGTCAGTACCTGGAAGTCGCCATACCACTTGTTGACATTCTTGATAGAGATCATACGGCAAACCTTTTTTGCAGACGCTTGACCAGCAGCGAGGCGGCAAAGCTGATTGTGAAGTACACGAGACCTGCGAAGATCAGGAACTCATTCGAACGGCCGATGATGTCGCCACTGGCACGCGAGGCATTGAGGAAGTCCACCAGGCCGACGGCGTAGACCAGCGAGGTGTCCTGAAACAGGATGATGCTCTGTTGCAGCAGCAGCGGGGTCATCTTGCGGAACGCTTGCGGCAGGATGATCAGGCGCATCATCTGGCCATACGACATGCCCAGGGCCTGGGCAGCGCCCATCTGGCCTTTGGGAATCGACTGCACGCCAGCGCGGACGATTTCGCAGAAGTACGCCGCTTCGAACATCATGAACGCCACGATGCACGAGGCGAATGCGCCGATCGGTGTGTCTTCGCCGGTGATCCAGCGCAGCACGAACGGCACCGCCAGGTAGAACCAGGTGATGACCAGCAGCAGTGGAATCGAACGGAAGTAGTTAACGTAGGCGCCGGCGAGGTTCGACAGCAGCTTGCTGTGGGACAGGCGCATCAGCGCGAGGATCGTGCCGAGGATGATCCCGCCGACGACGCCCAGCGCCATCAATTGCAGGGTCATGACCATGCCGTTCCACAGGCCCGGCAGGGACGGGATGATGCCCGAGAAGTCGAATTCCATCATTTACCCCCTACGGAGATCAGGCCCGGCACGGCTACTTTCTTCTCGACCAGGCGCATCAGCAGCATCAGGCTCATGTTCAGGGTGAAGTAGATCAGGGTCGCCAGGGTGAACGCTTCGAACAGGTTCGCGGAGAACTCGGCGGTCTGTTTGGTTTGTGCGAGCAACTCCATCAGGCCGATCAGCGAAGCGACGGAGGTGTTCTTGAATACGTTCAGGAATTCCGAGGTAAGCGGCGGAATGATGATCCGGTAGGCCTGGGGCAGCAGCACGTTCCAGTAGATCTGCGGCAGCTTGAAGCCCATGGCGCGAGCAGCGGATTCCTGGCCTTTTGGCAGTGCCTGAATACCGGTGCGCACCTGTTCGCAAACGCGAGCCGTGGTGAACAGGCCCAGGCAGACAACAACGCTGAGGAACGCCGAAGTGGTCGGGTTCAGGTCCTGTTTGTACCATTCCTGCAGGTCTTGCGGCAGCAGGTCGGGCACCAGGAAGTACCAGATGAACAGCTGCACCAGCAGCGGTACGTTACGGAAAAGTTCGACGTAGCAGGTGGCGATGCCCGATACGATGCGGTTCGGCACGGTGCGCATGACGCCCAGGATCGAGCCCAGTGTCAGGGCGATGATCCAGGCCGCGATGGCGATGCCGATGGTCCAGCCCAGACCGGACACGTACCAGTCGAAATAGGTCTCGCTGCCCACGCCGGTGGACTTGAAGAACACGCCCCAGTCCCAGTTGTAATTCATTAGGGTCTCCCCTCAGTTCAATCGATGTGCAAGTGCCCGCTTGGGGGAAGCTCCGTTCCCGCCTGACCTTTTCGATCAGGCACACGCTCCCGGCTCGACAGCCACCGGTTCGAGTGTTTCCAAAAAATACCAGCAGGAAGTGACCACCTCCTGAAAGGGCGGCGGCCCTCTCAGGAGATAAGGTTAGTCAGAAAATCAGGACTTCTTGTCGTCAGCCGCTTTATCAGTCGGATTGGCGATCAGGGCCTTGAGCTCGTCGCTCATCGGGAAGTTCAGGTTCAGACCTTTTGGCGGGATTGGCTGCATGAACCATTTGTCGTAGATCTTGTTGATCTCGCCCGACTTGTAGGTCGCCACGATGGCGTCGTCTACAGCCTTCTTGAACGGCTCGTCGCCCTTGCGGACCATGCAGCCGTAGATTTCGTAGGACTGTGGAGTGCCGGTCACGGCCCAGTCAGTTGCCTTCTTGGCTTTGGCTGCTTCACCTGCCAGCAGGGCGTCGTCCATCATGAAAGCCACGGCACGGCCGGTTTCCAGCATCTGGAAGGATTCGCCGTGGTCTTTGGCGGAGATGACGTTCATACCCATCTGCTTGTCGGCGTTCATCGCCTTGAGGATGCGTTCGGACGTGGTGCCGGCGGTGGTCACGACGTTCTTGCCGGCCAGGTCAGCGAAATCCTTGTACTTGGAGTCTGCCTTGGACAGCAGGCGAGTACCGATTTCGAAAATGCCGACGGAGAAGTCAACTTGCTGCTGACGCTCGACGTTGTTGGTGGTGGAGCCGCACTCGAGGTCCACGGTGCCGTTCTGCACCAGCGGGATGCGGGTTTGCGAGGTCACCAGGTTGTATTTGACCTGGAGATTCGGCATGTCGAGGTCTTTTTTCAGGGCTTCAACGACTTTCAGCTGAATATCGTGGGAGTAGCCAACCGGTTTGCCGGAAGCGTCCGCGATATAGGAAAACGGAATGGAAGCGTCACGATGCCCGAGGGTGATGGTGCCGGACTCTTTGATCTTCTTCAGTGTGCCGGTGAGTTCGGCAGCGAAAACTGGAGTGGTAATCAGAGCGGCAGCAATGGCTGCGCCCAGGATATGGGGAACGATGCGCATCAAATTTTCCTCGACATTGTTTTTTTTATGGAGCCAGTTCATCGGCCCTTTTGTGCTTCGAATGTCTGTCGGCTTCTCAAGGTCCGCGCAACAAGCATTCGTCCAAGAGTGTAGAGCATGACTCGTGCCAGACCAGTCGATACAAATTAAAGTATTGATTTATAAGGAGATTAAATATTTATGGCGCGTTTTTTGGAGTGAGATAGTCCGGTTAACCGAATAGACCGATGAGTCGCGTTCGGAAAACCGAATGCCGGACGCACGCTAACCCTGTAGGAGCTGGCTTGCCGGCGATGGCGTCCCTTGGATAGGTGCAAAAGCCAAGGGCCTCATCGCTGGCAAGCCAGCTCCTACAGGGGATTGATGGTGTTTCCCGAATAGCAAAAAGCCCCTGAATCGTGAGATTCAGGGGCTTTCTTTTAAGCTGACTACCGATCAGGCCGCTTCAATCTTGCTGCGGTTCTGCTCGACCTTGCTCAGATACTCAGCCAGCGCTTGCTGCTCGGCCGGGGTGGTGAACAAGCCCAGCTTGCTGCGACGCCACAGAATGTCGTGCGCCGTGGTTGCCCACTCTTCGCTGCACAGGTAATCGACTTCGCGGGTGTAGAGACCGCCGCCGATGTGCTCGCCCAGGTCGCTGAGGCTTTGCACACCTTCAAGCATGCGCCAGGTGCGGCTGCCGTAAGTGGTGGCCCAACGACGGGCGATTTCGGTCGGCACCCAGTCGAACTGGTCACGGATGCGCGAGCTCAGCGCCTGCGGGGTGGTCATGTCTTCGCCGCCCGGCAGGGTGGCGCTGGCGGTCCAGCTCGGCTTGATGTGCGTGAAGTAAGGCGCCAGTTGCGCCAGCGCCGATTCGGCCAGTTTGCGGTAGGTGGTCAGCTTGCCGCCGAACACCGACAGCAGCGGCGCTTCTTCGCCAGTGCCCGAAAGCGCGAGGGTGTAGTCGCGGGTGACGGCCGACGGGTTGTCGGATTCATCGTTGCACAGCGGACGAACACCGGAATAGCTGTGCAGGATGTCGTCGCGGCTGATCTGCTTCTTGAAGTGGGCGTTGACCACTTTCAACAGGTAATCGGTTTCGCCTTCGGTGATCGCCACTTTTGCCGGATCGCCGGTGTATTCGCGGTCGGTGGTGCCGATCAGGGTGAAATGGTTCAGGTACGGAATCGTGAAGACGATGCGCTGATCTTCGTTTTGCAGAATGTGCGCGTGATCGCCTTCGTACAGTTTCGGCACGATCAGGTGACTGCCCTGGATCAGGCGGATGCCGTACGGCGATTCCATCTTCAAATCATCACGAATGAACTTGGCAACCCATGGGCCGGCCGCATTCACCAGCGCCTTGGCGCGGATCGAAAGCAGGCTGCCGTCGGCGCGTTCCAGGTGCAGATGCCAAAGGCCTTTGGTGCGACGGGCGCTGACGCAACGGGTCTGGGTGTGCACATGGGCGCCGTTCTCGCGGGCCGCCATGGCGTTCAGGACCACCAGGCGCGCGTCGTCGACCCAGCAATCGGAGTATTCGAAGCCTTTGGTGATTTCGCTTTTCAACGGGCTGTCCGGGCCGAACTTCAGGCTTTTCGAACCTTCCAGTTTTTCCCGTTTGCCCAGGTTGTCATACAGGAACAGGCCGGCACGGATCATCCAGGCTGGACGCAGGTGCGGACGGTGCGGCAGGACGAAGCGCATTTGCTTGACGATGTGCGGCGCCTTGGCCAGCAACACTTCGCGCTCGGCGAGGGCTTCGCGGACCAGACGGAATTCGTAATGTTCGAGGTAGCGCAGGCCACCGTGGATCAGTTTGCTGCTGGCCGACGAGGTGTGGCTGGCCAGATCATCCTTTTCGCAAAGGAACACCGAAAGACCGCGACCGGCGGCATCCGCTGCGATCCCCACGCCATTGATCCCGCCACCGATGACGGCGATATCGTAGACCTCGGCGAGTGGGGGCGTAGGCAAGGTAGAAGTGGGCATCGGCTGGCCTCGGTTTTTTTGATTGTCGATATTGGATTTCGAACATTAATGTTCATTTGCGAAAATGGTAGCCCATAAAGCCGCCTGCAGCCAGTTAACTTCGATTGAAAATACTGATCGAAGGGCCGTTAAAGGAAAATTTACGAACATTAAAAGAGAAAGAGAGGGTGTTGCGGGGCACACATTTGTAGGAGTCGGCTTGCCGGCGATGGCGTCCTCAAGTACGCCATCGCCGGCAAGCCGGCTCCTACAAGTTGTTAAACAACCTCGAGCCGAATCTTGTGCTGACTCAACAACTGCGCCAGCGCCGGCACTGGCTGCTGATCCGTCACCAGGCAATCGATCAAGCTGATCGGCCCCAGGCGAATCATGGCATTGCGCCCGAATTTGCTGGAGTCCGCCGCCAGAATCACCTGCCGCGCATTGGCGATGATCGCCTGCGACACCCGCACTTCCTGATAATCGAAGTCCAGCAGGCTGCCGTCTTCATCAATACCGCTGATACCGACGAGGGCGAAGTCGACCTTGAACTGGTTGATGAAGTCGACACTCGCCTGACCGACCACGCCACCGTCACGCCGCACATTGCCACCGGTCAGCAGAACGTCGAAGTCGTCCTTGGCGCTGAGCATCGAAGCCACATGCAGGTTGTTGGTGATGATCTTCAGGTGGTTGTGGTTGAGCAGCGCCCGTGCGATCGATTCGGTGGTCGTGCCGATGTTGATGAACAGCGAGGCGTGATCGGGGATCTGTGCGGCAATGGCTTCGCCGATACGCTGCTTTTCATCGCGCATCTGATCGGCACGCATCGCGTAGGCGGTGTTTTCGACACTGGAATCGTAGGCTGCGCCACCGTGGTAGCGACGCAATAAATTGGATTCCGCGAGCTGATTGATGTCGCGGCGGATGGTCTGCGGTGTAACGACGAACAGCGTGGCCATTTCCTCGATGCTGACATAGCCGCGTTCGCGGACCAGTTCGAGGATTTGCTGCTGACGGGGAGGCAGATTCATGGGGCTTCCTTTGGGCTGCCGTGCAAAATTTGCCCATGATGCCGCAGGAATCTGCTCCCTACCAGTTACATACAGATACGAGTACTTACGTTGGCTTATTCAGCGCCTTCATGAGGTTCCCAGTCACGCGTGCGGCTGACCGCTTTTTTCCAGCCGGCGTAGAGTTTTTCCTTGGCGGTTTCGTCCAGCTTCGGTTCGAACTCGCGCTCGATAACGGCCTTGCCGCGCAACTCCTCCAGGCTGCCCCAGAAGCCACACGCCAGACCGGCCAGGTACGCGGCACCGAGTGCGGTGGTTTCGCGCATTTGCGGGCGCTCGACCTGAGTGCCGAGGATGTCGGCCTGGAATTGCATCAGGAAGTTGTTTGCCACCGCGCCGCCATCCACACGCAATGCTTTCAGGCGTTCGCCGGAATCCTGTTGCATGGCGTCGAGCACGTCGCGGGTCTGGTAGGCAATCGACTCCAGCGCTGCACGAATGATGTGATCCACGCGTACGCCGCGAGTCAGACCGAACAATGCGCCACGGGCATACGGGTCCCAGTACGGAGCGCCCAGACCGGTGAAGGCTGGCACCAGGTACACGCCGTTGCTGTCCTTGACCTTGTTGGCGAAGTATTCGGTGTCGTGGGCGTCGTTGATGATTTTCAGTTCGTCACGCAGCCACTGAACGGTGGAGCCGCCGTTGAACACCGCGCCTTCCAGCGCGTAGGCCACTTCGCCACGCGGGCCGCAAGCGATGGTGGTCAGCATGCCGTGCTTGGACTTCACCGCTTTGTCGCCGGTGTTCATCAGCAGGAAGCAACCGGTGCCGTAGGTGTTTTTCGCCTGGCCTGGCTCGACGCACATCTGGCCGAACAGGGCAGCCTGCTGATCACCGGCGATACCGCCGATGGCGATGCCGCTTTTGGTGTGGCCGTAGATTTCTGACGAGGATTTAACTTCCGGCAGCATCTCGCGCGGAATATCCAGCACCTCCAGCATCTTCGCATCCCACTCCAGGGTGTGGATGTTGAAGAGCATGGTGCGCGAGGCGTTGGTGTAATCGGTGACGTGGACTTTGCCGCCGGTAAATTTCCAGATCAGCCAGCTGTCCACGGTGCCGAACAGCAACTCGCCTTTGCGCGCACGCTCGCGGCTGCCTTCAACGTTGTCGAGGATCCACTTGAGTTTGGTGCCGGAGAAGTACGGGTCGGTGACCAGGCCGGTGGTGTCGCTGATGTATTGCTCGTGGCCGTCACGTTTGAGCTGCTGGCAGATCTCGGTGCTGCGGCGGCACTGCCAGACGATCGCGTTGTAGATCGGGCGGCCGGTGGTCTTGTCCCAGACCACAGTGGTTTCGCGCTGGTTGGTGATGCCGATGGCCGCGACCTGGTCGTGATGCAGGCCGGCTTGTGCCAGGGCCTCGACCATCACGGCGCTTTGGGTGGCGAAGATTTCCATCGGGTCGTGTTCGACCCAACCGGCTTGCGGGTAATGCTGGGCGAATTCGCGCTGGGCGGTGCAAACCACGTTCGCGTCGCGGTCGAAAATGATCGCGCGGGAGCTGGTCGTACCCTGATCGAGGGCAATGATGTAGTTCTTATTCTGAATGTCGGTCATGTCGATTGCCTTGGACGAAAAAAGGGAATGAGGTCAGGCGCGGGACCAAATGGGCAGGATCACGCGCCTACGGTATCAAGAAGTTCTTGGTTTGCCGTCAATGGCCGGTGTTGCGTCCTTTGTAGCAGGTTCGGCGCTGGGCAGATGACGGGCAATCAGCCCGCGATACGCTGCAGCACCGAGGCAGGCACCGACAATCGGTGCAAAAATCGGGATCAGGAAATACGGGATATCGCGCCCGCCGGTGAAGGAAATTTCACCCCAGCCAGCGAAGAAAGTCATCAGTTTGGGACCGAAGTCACGCGCCGGGTTCATCGCAAAACCGGTCAGCGGGCCCATCGAACTGCCGATCACCGCGATCAGCAGGCCGATCAGCAGCGGCGCCATCGGCCCGTTTGGCAGACCGTTGTTGTCATCGGTCAGGGACATGATCACGCCCATAAGGACCGCGGTGATGATCACTTCAACCAGGAAAGCCTGGGCCGTGGACAAGACCGGGTTGGGGAAGGTGGAGAACACCGACGCCAGTTCGAGGCTGGCTTGAGTGCCACGAACCATATGGTGAGTTTGTTCGTAATCGAAGAATAGATTGCTGTACAGCGTGTAAACCAACAACGCACCGCAGAAGGCGCCGGCCACCTGAGCAAGAATATAGAACGGCAGTTTGCGTTTTTCGAAGTCGGCGAAAATGCTCAGCGCGATGCTCACGGCAGGATTGAGATGAGCACCCGAAACCCCGGCGGTCAGGTAGATCGCCATGCTGACGCCGACACCCCAGATGATGCTGATTTCCCATAAGCCAAAGCTGGCACCCGCGACCTTGAGCGCGGCAACGCAACCGGTACCAAAAAAGATCAGCAGTGCAGTGCCCAGAAACTCGGCCATGCATTGGCTCGAAAGCGACGGTTGTTGTAAAGCAGTTGTCATTGAAAACCTCTTTGTTTTTGTTGTCTGGCGCTTTTTTCGTCATGGCCAAAGCGCGATTTTCACCAGGGCAGGATCCCCATCCTGTTCCTGGCTTACTGCTGGGTTTTGCGTTGTCACGTTTTACGGTATTCAGATTCGAAAAAATATAGACAAGAAACACTGCTGTCAAAGGTCGAAAGTGAACTGTCGGTCACAATGCAACTATTAGTCACATGAATGATCGTTTTGTTTGGCGAACCGGACGAACTCTGACGAGCGGTAAAGAAACGCGCCAAGCGCTGGAAACGCTGCCGTGATAGAGCCTTTTATGGAGCAATGTCCTAGAATCCAGCGCAGTATTTTTTCTCTGCCGCCCAGTCTGGAGCTGTCATGACCCCCGCATTGGATTTGTTGAAAAAAGTTCGTGCCGAACATCGCGTGCACAGTTACGAACATGATCCGAAGGCGGCGTCCTACGGCTTGGAGGCCGCGGAGAAACTGGGGCTGGACCCGGCGCAAGTGTTCAAGACGTTACTGGCGGCCAGTGAAAAAGGGGAATTGCTGGTGGCGGTGGTGCCGGTCGTCGGAAGTCTGGACTTGAAGGGCCTGGCGCATGCCGCCGGGGTGAAAAAAGTCGAAATGGCCGACCCTGCCGCCGCGCAACGCTCGACGGGTTATCTGTTGGGCGGCATCAGCCCGCTGGGACAGAAAAAGCGCCTGCGCACGTTTATCGATAATTCGGCCCAGCCCTTTGCCAGCATTTTTGTCAGTGCCGGTCGACGTGGCCTGGAAGTGGAACTGGCCCCCGCAGTACTGGCCGAACATACCCAGGCCAAGTTCGCCGATATCGGCCGCGCCTGAATCAGGGAGAAGGTTATGCAGCTTGAGTTTCATCAGGTCGATGCGTTCAGTGAGCGACCGTTCAGCGGTAACCCGGCGATGGTCTATCGGCTTGATGCCTGGCTCGCCGATGAGTTGATGCAAAAAATCGCCGCTGAACATAACCTCGCCGAAACCGCCTTTGTGGTGCGTGAAGGGCAGGGTTGGCACATCCGCTGGTTCACTCCGACCACCGAGGTGCCTTTGTGTGGGCATGCCACCCTGGCCAGCGCTTATGTCTTGTTCGAGATCTATAAAGAACCGGTCGAACGCCTGGACTTCATTTGTAAGTCCGGCCCGCTGAGCGTGAGTCGTGAGGGCGGCCGCTTGTGGCTGGATTTCCCGGCAATCGTGCCGTCTGCAGTCGGCGTGACCCTGGATGTCGAACGCGCCTTGGGCGTCGACGTGGTCGATGTGTTGGGTTCGAATGAATTATTCGTGGTGCTGGAGTCAGAGCAGGCCGTGCTCGACTGTCAGCCCGACATGGTCGCGTTGGCCAAACTGCCGTGGCCGGGTGCCATCGTCACCGCCAAGGGCAGCAAGCATGATTTTGTGTCGCGGTACTTCGCGCCGGCGATTGGTATCAATGAGGATCCGGTGACCGGTTCGACCCATTGCAGTTTGATCCCGTATTGGTCGAAGCGTTTGGGCAAGTCGAGCCTGACGGCGTATCAGTGTTCGAAGCGAGGCGGGGAGTTGTTCTGTCGGCTGGAAGGCGATCGGGTGAAGATCGGCGGGAATGCGACGCTGGTTGCGAGCGGAATGCTGATGCTGGGTTAACCCCAATCCCTGTAGGAGCGAGGCTTGCCCGCGAAGGCGTAGTGTCAGGCAATGCAAATATCGACTGACACTACGCCTTCGCGGGCAAGCCTCGCTCCTACAGTTTTAGGTATCAGCTGGCAGTGCTGTAACGCCGAACGCCGGATTCGACTGTCGGAATCTGTGCGGCGATGCTGCCGGACGCCTGGAACAACACCAGGTGTTCAGCGGCAACCCGAATGCCAACTTCTGCACCGATCAGATGATCGGCATGGCTCGGGAAAATCGATTCCAGCTGCGCGCCGGTGGGCATCTGCAACCGATACAACGTCGACGCACCCTGGAACGACTTGCCGACAATCCGCGCCTTCAAGCCACTGTCCGGTGCATAAACGATATCGTCCGGGCGCAACAATACGTCCACGGCGCCACCAATCGGCCAGGTGTAGGCCCGATTGCCGCGCAGCTCACCCAGCTCGGTCTGCACCGATTCCGGGCTGCTCAGCTGACCACGAATGAAGTATCCCTGACCGATGAAACTGGCCACATAGGGCGTCAGCGGTTCGTGATACAGGTTGTAGGGCGTGTCCCACTGTTCCAGGCGACCTTCCTTGAAAACCCCGACATGATCGCTTACCGCGAAGGCTTCTTCCTGGTCGTGGGTCACCAGAATCGCGCTGGTGCCACGGGCCTTGAGGATGTCGCGCACTTCGTGGCTGAGCTTGCGCCGCAGTTCGCCGTCGAGGTTGGAAAACGGTTCGTCGAGCAGCAGCAGTTGTGGTTCCGGCGCCAGGGCGCGAGCCAGGGCGACACGCTGTTGCTGACCGCCGGAAAGCTCGTGCGGAAAGCGTTTGCCGAGGTTTTTCAGGTTGACCAGTTCCAGCAGCTCTTCGGTCACGCGATCCTTTTGCGGATGCTTGCGAATCCCGAACGCGATGTTTTCCGCCACGCTCAAATGCGGAAACAGCGCGTAATCCTGGAACACCATGCCGATCCGGCGTTTCTCCGGTGCGAGGGTGAAGCCGGCGCTGGAGATCGTCTCGCCCGCCAGGGTGATTTCACCTTCGTGCACCGGTTCAAAACCGGCAATCGCCCGCAGCGTCGTGGTTTTGCCGCAACCCGAAGAACCGAGCAGGCAACCGATATCACCGGCATTCAAATGCAGGTTGAGGTTCTGCACGACGCGCTGGTCTTGATAGCCGCAAGCGAGGTTGCGCAGGTTAAGCAGTAATGGCTGGCTCATGCGTGGTGGTACGAAGGCGGAACGAGAAACTCGAGCAGGGCCTTTTGTGCGTGAAGACGGTTTTCCGCTTGATCCCAGGCGACTGAGCGCGGGTCATCGAGCAGGTCGAGGCTGATTTCCTCGCCACGGTGGGCGGGCAGGCAATGCATGAACAGCACGTCTTCGGCGGCCAGGTCGAGCAGGGCACGGGTGACCTGGAACGGTGCGAACAGCTTCAGGCGCTTGGCGGTTTCTTCTTCCTGGCCCATGGAGGTCCAGACGTCGGTGCTCACCAGATGAGCGCCGCGCACGGCGTCCTTCGGATCCCGGACGATGGTCACCCGGTCACCGGCGCTGGCCACGAACTCAGGATTGGGCTCATAGCCTTCAGGGCACGCGATGCGCAACTGGAAGTCGAACTGGATCGCCGCTTCTATATAGCTGTTGCACATGTTGTTGCCGTCGCCGATCCAGGCAACGGTCTTGCCCTGGATCGAGCCGCGATGTTCGAGGAAGGTTTGCATGTCGGCCAGCAACTGGCACGGGTGCAGGTCATCGGACAGGCCGTTGATCAGCGGGACGCGCGAATTGGCGGCGAATTCGGTCAGGGTGCTGTGGGAAAACGTACGGATCATCACCGCATCGAGCATGCTCGACATGACAATGGCGGCGTCGCCGATCGGTTCGCCACGGCCCAGTTGCGTGTCGCGCGGCGACAGGAAGATTGCCTGGCCGCCGAGCTGGATCATGCCGGCCTCGAACGAGATCCGGGTACGGGTCGAGGACTTCTCGAAAATCATCCCGAGCACGCGGTTTTTCAGAGGCTCGAACAGTACGCCGCGGTTACGCAGGTCTTTGAGCTCAACGCCTCGACGGATCACGCTGACCAGCTCTTCGGGCGTGCAATCCATCAGGGAGAGAAAGTGCCTTGCGCTCATCATTGACTACCTTTTTGCTACAAACCGCAGATGCTCAAAGCCTTGTTTAACTGGAAAACGGGCGAGACCTGCGGCGTAAGCCGCACAGGGCGACGAAATAGGGGGAGGCGCGATCTTATAATTAAATGTCGCGTCTTACCAATAGGGCTACGGTTTTTAGGGGATTTCAGAGGGGCTATGGGGTGACCGCAGTAGCGCTTTTGAAGCCTGTTTCCTGACAGCAGCTGCTCATTTGTACACTGCGGCTGCGGGGCTTTGCAATCAAACAGGGCGGGCATGGTGCGCTGATGGTCGGTTTCTGACCCGGCATTCCAGCCAGCTGATGGCAATGTGCCTCGTTTGTAACACTTGCTAATGCAATGTGCTGGGTTATAACTAAGTCACGAGCGACGCAGGAAGCCTTCGGAATGGAATCGAAAGAACAGCAATTGATGGAATTACTAGGTCTCACGGCCCGCTCACTGACGCATCTCACCGCTTCCATGACCTCAATGTCCTTTGAGCTTTTGCGAAGTAACGACGAGGTGACCAGGGCCGCTGGCCGGCGGATGATCGACCGCATGGCCACCATCAGCACAGGGCTCGACGAGCACTGGCGGCTGATCGGCGAGCTCACCGGCGTGCATGTATCCCACGAACAGATTGAAACCATCCAGGAGATTCAGTTGCAGGCGCCGCCGAGGCTGCCGTCGAACTGATCCCGAGCGGTCATCGGCTGGCCTGATGGCCGCCGATTCACAAGACGAACGTCGCTGGCGCAGTGGCGGGGCAGGCGCCATAGTTTTGTTCCCGCGGCCGTTATTGCCCGCCCAGAACAAGACAGAGACTGGCCATGACCAAGACTCTCCATCACCGTGCGTGCCACCTGTGTGAAGCCATCTGCGGCCTGACTATCGAGACCACCGAGCTCGATGGCGATGTGCAGATCACCTCGATCAAGGGCGATGCCCTCGATACGTTCAGCCGCGGGCACATCTGCCCCAAGGCCGTTGCCCTGCAAGACATCCAGAACGATCCTGACCGCCTGCGTCAGCCGATGCTGCGCGTTGGCAGCGAATGGCAGCCGATCGAGTGGGAAGATGCCTTCAACCTGGTCGCCGAACGTCTGGCAGGGATACAGGAGCGCCACGGGCAGAACTCGGTGGCGGTTTATCAAGGCAACCCCAGCGTGCACAACTACGGGCTGATGACCCACAGCAATTACTTTCTTGGCCTGCTGAAAACCCGCAACCGGTTTTCCGCGACCTCGGTCGATCAGTTACCTCATCACCTGACCAGCCATTTGATGTACGGCCACGGTCTGCTGTTGCCGATCCCGGACATCGATCACACCGATTTCATGCTGATTCTTGGTGGTAATCCGCTGGCCTCCAATGGCAGCATCATGACCGTGCCGGATGTGGAAAAGCGCCTGAAAGCGATACAAACCCGGGGCGGCAAAGTGGTGGTGGTGGATCCGCGTCGCAGCGAAACGGCTGCGATTGCCGATCAGCATCTGTTCGTCCGTCCGGGCGGCGACGCAGCATTGCTGTTCGGGTTGCTCAACACGTTGTTTGCTGAAGGCCTGACCCGCGACAGCCATTTGCCGGTCGACGGCCTGGATGACGTGCGCGAGGCCGTCGCGGCTTTCACCGCCGAAGCCATGAGCCCGTTGTGTGCCGTGCCGGCCGAGCAGATCCGCCAATTGGCGCGGGACTTCGCGGCGGCGCCGAGCGCGGTCTGTTACGGGCGCATGGGCGTTTCCACCCAGGCATTCGGTACCTTGTGTCATTGGCTGGTGCAGTTGATCAACCTGGTCACCGGCAACCTTGATCGCGTCGGTGGTGCGGTGTGCACCGAACCGGCGGTGGACCTGGTGGCATCTACCTCGGGCGGACATTTCAATCTGTGGCAGAGCCGCGTATCCGGGCGTCCGGAATACAGTGGCGAGCTGCCGGTGTCGGCGCTGGCCGAAGAGATGCTCACCGAAGGGGAAGGACAGGTTCGCGCGTTGATTACCGTGGCCGGCAATCCGGTGTTGTCGACGCCCAATGGCCGGCAACTGGAGCAGGCGCTGGACGGGTTGGAGTTCATGGTCAGTGTTGACTTGTACATCAACGAAACCACGCGCTATGCCGACCTGATCCTGCCGTCCACTTCCGCTCTGGAAAACGATCACTACGACACCACGTTCAACATGTTTGCGGTGCGTAACGTCAGCCGGTTCAACCGCGCGATCCTGGCCAAGCCGGAAGGCGCGTTGCACGACTGGGAGATTTTCGTCGGGCTGGCCAAGGCCTTTGCCGCGAAGACCGGCAAGGAACTGAAACCGACGATTCCCCCTGCGCAGATGATCGATCGTGGCTTGCGAATGGGGCTGTATGGCGACGCCTCGCCGCACAAGCTGTCTTTGGCGACGCTGTTCGATCAACCGCATGGCGTCGACCTTGGCGCACTGAAATCCAACCTGGCGCCACGCCTGAAAACCGCCAACCAGCACGTTCAGGCAGCACCGGCGGCGATCCTTGCCGACCTCTCGCGATTTGCGGCGCTGCAAGCACCGGTGGCTGATGAACTGCTGATGATTGGCCGTCGTCACGTGCGCAGCAATAACTCGTGGATGCACAACTATCACCGACTGGTGAAAGGCAAGCCGCGTCATCAGTTGCTGATGCATCCGGACGACCTTGCCAGTCGCGGGCTCAGCGATGGGCAGCGGGTGCGGGTCAGTTCCCGGGTCGGCATGATCGAAGTGGAAGTGCTGGGCAGTCAGGATATGATGAAAGGAGTGGTCAGCCTGCCGCACGGTTGGGGCCATGCGCGGCCTGGCGTGCAGATGACGATTGCCAGCGGCCAGCCAGGTTCCAGTGCCAATGACCTGACCGACGAGTGTCAGCTCGATGAGTTGTCGGGGAATGCGGCATTGAACGGTGTGCCGGTGACCGTAGCGGCGGCTTGATTGAGTCTGTCGGGGAGACCGAGCATGGCGCTCGGCTTTCCGTTACAATGCGCCACCGTGCCGACCCCCGAGTCGGAAAGTTCAGCCGAGGTGCTTCATGGATATCATCGAAACGATTAAAGAGCAGATTGCCAACAACACCATTCTGCTTTACATGAAAGGTTCGCCGAATGCCCCGCAGTGTGGCTTCTCCGCGAAAGCCGCACAGGCCGTGATGGCATGTGGTGAAAAGTTTGCGTACGTGGACATCCTGCAGAACCCGGAAATCCGCGCCAACCTGCCAAAATACGCCAACTGGCCAACTTTCCCGCAGCTGTGGGTTGGTGGTGAGCTGGTCGGCGGTAGCGACATCATGACCGAGATGGCTGCAGACGGTTCGCTGCAAAGCACCATCAAAGCGGCTGTTGAAGCCGCCGCTGCTGCCAAGACCGAAGCCTGACCTGCTTTCTGTAGGAGCGAGGCTTGCCCGCGAAGGCGTTGTACCTGACACACCGCTTTCGCGAGCAAGCTTCGCTCCTACAACAGCACAGGCACAAAAAAGCCCCGCCTCTTAAAAGAGAGCGGGGCTTTTTATTGTCTTGAGTTTAGAGAGCGCTAACTTACTCGTCGTCGCCCATCTGCGATTGCAGATAGTTCTCAAGACCGATTTTATCGATCAGGCCCAGTTGGGTTTCCAGCCAGTCGATATGTTCTTCTTCGGATTCAAGAATATCTTCGAGCAGTTCACGGCTACCGTAGTCGCCAACGGTTTCGCAATGAGCGATCGCGACTTTCAGGTCGGCATGGCCGGTGCGTTCGATGCGCAGGTCGCACTCAAGCATTTCCTGGGTGTGCTCGCCGATCTGCAGCTTGCCCAGGTCCTGCACGTTAGGCAGGCCTTCCAGGAACAGGATGCGCTTGATCAGCTTGTCCGCGTGTTTCATCTCGTCGATGGACTCGTGGTATTCGTGCTTGCCGAGCTTGTTCAGACCCCAATCTTCATACATGCGCGCATGCAGAAAATATTGATTGATCGCGACCAGCTCATTGGCAAGGATCTTGTTGAGATGCTGGATGACTGTAATGTCGCCTTTCATGATGGGGTCCTGCCCTGTATTAGCCGTCTATAAAGTAGAGTTTGAGCCGCACAACTAAGAGTGTCAAACCTAAGTTATTGAAACTTAAATGAAAATTAATCGGAATAAGAATGTTTGTGTTCCGCGTCTAGGGCGTAACCAATTGATTTTCAGGCATAAAAAAACCGGACATGAAGTCCGGTTCTTTGGAATGGGGTATTTACGCGGCAGTAAATTCTACCGGGAAAGGAATCGCAGCCTGGGCTGTTTGTAATTTGGTCAGGGTTTCACGCACCACTTCCTTGGCAAGGCAGGCGCATTTGCCGCATTGGCTGGCTACGCCGGTAGCTTGGCGGACTTCCTTGTAGCTGCAGCAACCTTCATAGATTGCTTCGCGGATTTGTCCGTCGGTGACGCCAGTGCAGAGGCAGACATACATAACTGAAACCGTCGCTGGTTATGACTCAATTGCGATGGATCTTAATGTTAACGAGAATGATTGTCAAAGTGGTTTCTGAAAGCTTTGCGTTATAAGCGAGGGTGACTGACGAACGGTTTTCCTCGGGCAATCTGCCAGTAAGCGTGTCGCCGGGAATTTAGCCTGTCGGTGAAAATCCGTTGAGGACAGCTCAAAAACGCAGTGTATGATGGCCGGTCCTTATGAAGCGGGTGGGTGTCACAGGGCTGTCGCCTGAGGGTGGCAGGCTGGCGCAAACCCGGAACTTCACGTTTTTACACCAGGAGATATTCAATGAGCGTACTCGTAGGCAAGCAAGCCCCTGACTTCACCGTACCAGCCGTACTCGGCAATGGCGAAATCGTCGACAGCTTCACCCTGTCGTCGGCCATCAAAGGCAAATACGGCCTGGTGTTCTTCTACCCGTTGGACTTCACCTTCGTTTGCCCATCCGAGCTGATCGCTCTGGACAACCGCATGTCCGACTTCAAGGCCCGCAACGTTGAAGTGATCGCTGTTTCGATCGACTCGCACTTCACCCACAACGCGTGGCGCAACACCCCGGTCAACAATGGTGGCATCGGCGAAGTTCGCTACACCATGGCAGCCGACCTGAAGCACGAAATCGCCAAGGCCTACGACGTTGAATCCGAAGGCGGCGTGGCTTTCCGTGGCGCGTTCCTGATCGACGACAAAGGCGTTGTCCGCTCGCAGATCATCAACGACCTGCCACTGGGCCGTAACATCGAAGAGCTGGTCCGTCTGGTCGACGCTCTGCAATTCCACGAAGAGCACGGCGAAGTTTGCCCTGCCAACTGGAAAAAAGGCGACAAAGGCATGACCGCTTCGACCGAAGGCGTCGCGGCTTACCTGACCGAGAATGCTGCTGCCCTGTAAGGCGCATTCGAGGCACAAAAAAACCGGCCATGGAGGCCGGTTTTTTTATGGGCGGAGAAGCGGTGATTCCTGTAGGAGCCGGCTTGCTGGCGATCCAGGCACCTCGGTAATCAGACAAACCGCGGTGGCTGAATCGCCAGCAAGCCGGCTCCTACGAAAAGCCGATCAGTCGTTGTAGTCTTCCCAGCCGCCCATCTGTTTCCAGCGATTGACGATGCCGCAGAACAGCTCGGCCGTCTTCTCGGTGTCGTAGCGAGCCGAGTGAGCCTCGCGACCGTCGAAGTCGATATCGGCGGCCTGACAGGCTTTCGCCAGCACCGTCTGACCGTACGCCAGACCGGCCAGGGTGGCCGTGTCGAAGCTGGAGAACGGATGGAACGGGTTGCGCTTCATGTCCATACGCGCAACCGCCGCGTTCAGGAAGCCCAGATCGAAACTGCTGTTGTGCCCGACCAGAATCGCCCGCTTGCAGCCGTTGGCTTTCAGCGCCTTGCGGATGCCACGGAAGATATCGGTCAGCGCCGCTTCTTCACTCACCGCCATGCGCAGCGGGTGATCGAGTTTGATCCCGGTGAACTCCAGTGCGGCCGCTTCGATGTTGGCGCCTTCAAAAGGCTCGACGCGGAAGAAGTAGGTGTGGTCAGGGTATACAAAACCCTTCTCGTCCATGGCGATCGTGGTCGCGGCTATTTCCAGCAAGGCGTCAGTGGCAGAGTTGAAACCACCGGTTTCAACGTCGACAACGACTGGCAGGTATCCACGGAATCGAGCTGCCATCGGGTGGCGTGGACCACCTCCGCCGCCTTGACCGTCCTGTTCGTCGTCGTAATGGTCTTCACTCACGCGTGTTCCTCCAGCAGGCGCCAGCGCAGTTTTTCACCGGCGCGCAGCGGGATAACGGTCAGCTCGCCAAATGGCAGGCTGGTTGGGGCGGTCCACTCGTCGCGGACCAGAGTAATGCGATCGGTGTTCACCGGCAGGCCATAGAAGCGCGGGCCGTTGAGGCTGGCGAAGGCTTCGAGCTTGTCCAGTGCGTTACGTTGTTCGAACGCTTCGGCGTACATCTCGATCGCCGCATAAGCGGTGTAGCAACCGGCACAGCCGCACGCGGCTTCTTTGGCATGCTGGGCGTGAGGCGCCGAGTCGGTGCCGAGGAAGAACTTTTCGCTGCCGCTGGTGGCGGCGTCGAGCAGGGCTTCCTGGTGCGTATTGCGCTTGAGTATCGGCAGGCAATAGAAGTGCGGCCGAATCCCGCCCACCAGCATGTGGTTGCGGTTGTACAAGAGGTGATGCGCGGTGATGGTCGCGCCAACGTTGGCCGAAGCCTCGTTGACGAACTGCACGGCGTCCGCGGTGGTGATGTGTTCGAACACCACTTTGAGCGTCGGGAAACGCTCGACCACTCGACGCATGTGCTCATCGATGAAGATTTTTTCGCGGTCGAACACGTCGACATCGCCACGGGTGACTTCACCGTGAACCAACAAAGGCATCCCGACTTCGGCCATGGCCTCAAGCGCAGGGAAGATCTTGTCGATGCTGGTGACGCCAGAGTCCGAGTTGGTGGTCGCGCCGGCCGGATACAACTTGGCGGCATGAATGAAACCGCTGGCCTTGGCCTCACGAATTTCTTCGGGCTGGGTGCGGTCGGTCAGGTAAAGGACCATCAACGGTTCGAAACGGCTGCCAGCCGGACGTGCAGCGAGAATCCGCTGGCGATAGCCGTCGGCTTCAGCGGCGTTGCGCACCGGAGGTACCAGGTTGGGCATGATGATGGCGCGACCAAAGGTGCGCGCGACATCCGCAACGGTATTGGTCAACACGGCACCATCGCGAAGATGAATATGCCAGTCGTCGGGACGCAGCAGGGTCAGGCGGTCGGACATGAGGGGATTCCAGGCGGGTCAAACTGAAGGGAATGCTACCGGAAAAGACTCTCTCAGGCACTCGCTATCAAGTTTTGCGGGAAGCTTCCGATATCCAACAGGTATGCCGTAAACATGTGTGTGTCGGTCTTTTTGTTGTAGAAGCCAGTGGAGCCTCCCGTGCGCCAGCGTTATTTAGCCTTGCTCAGCGTGTTTGCCAGCCTTCCCGCGATGGCGCTCACTTTCCAGACCCGTCTGGAAAGCATCGAGTGGACGGTCGAAGGGGACAAGTTCGAGTGCCGCCTGACTCAACCGATCACCGATTTCGGTTCGGGTGAGTTCGTGCGCCGCGCCGGCGAGCAGGCGACGTTTCGTCTGAAAGCCTATAACTCGATGGTCGGCGGCGGCTCGGCGACCCTGCTGGCAGCCGCAGCGCCCTGGCAGCCGGGGCGGGGCGACATCAATCTGGGCTCCGTGCAGATTGGCAGCGGCAATGTGCTGTTCAACAGTTCTCAAGTTCAGGCCGGGCGCCTGATCAGTGGCCTGATGGACGGGCGTAGCCCGGTCGTTCGACATTATTCGGGCGATGGCCGGGTGTCGGAAGTGCGGTTGTTGCCGGTCAAGTTCAGCAAGGCGTTCAACGATTATCAAAGCTGTGTGGCGAAGCTGCTGCCGAAGAATTTCGAGCAAGTCAAACAAACGCAGATCGGCTTTCCCGGCGACGGCCTGGATCTCGACGCACAGGCCAAGGCCCAGTTGCAGGTCATGCTGGAGTTCATGAAGGCCGATCCGACGGTCAATCACATCGAACTCGACGGCCACTCCGACAACAGCGGCAATCGCCTGGCCAATCGTGACCTGTCGCGGCGTCGGGCCCTGGCGGTCATGGAGTTCTTCAAGGCCAACGGTTATCAGGAATCGCAGATCACCGTGCGCTTTCACGGCGAGCGTTATCCATTGGCACCCAACACCAATGCCGCCAATCGGGCGAAGAACCGTCGGGTCAATGTGCACCTGGCGCGGGTCGCACCCACCGAGCAGCCGGCGCCTCAGACAACCGCATCGGCGAGCCCCGCGAAGACATCCTGAACCGGCTGTCATCGTCGCCCGCTCGACATAATCTGTCGCTTCGTCGTCATAAGCTGTCGCGCCTCTGTAAATTATCCTGCATGACCGGTAGACTTGACGGCTTTCCGTAGAACCCCGTGGAGTGATGGCATGGCGGACGTAAACAAGGTCGTTCTGGCGTATTCCGGCGGCCTGGACACTTCGGTGATCCTCAAGTGGCTGCAGGATACTTATAACTGTGAAGTGGTGACCTTTACCGCTGACCTGGGTCAGGGCGAAGAGGTCGAGCCGGCTCGCGCCAAGGCTCAGGCCATGGGCGTAAAAGAAATCTACATCGACGATCTGCGCGAAGAATTCGTGCGTGACTTCGTATTCCCGATGTTCCGCGCCAACACCGTTTACGAAGGCGAGTACCTGCTGGGTACTTCCATCGCTCGTCCGTTGATCGCCAAACGCCTGATCGAAATCGCCAACGAAACCGGCGCTGACGCCATTTCCCACGGTGCCACCGGCAAGGGTAACGACCAGGTTCGTTTCGAACTGGGCGCTTATGCCTTGAAGCCAGGTGTGAAAGTGATCGCTCCGTGGCGCGAATGGGACCTGCTCTCCCGTGAAAAGCTGATGGATTACGCTGAAAAGCACGCGATCCCGATCGAGCGTCATGGCAAGAAAAAATCCCCGTACTCGATGGATGCCAACCTGCTGCACATCTCCTATGAAGGCGGCGTGCTGGAAGACACCTGGACCGAGCACGAAGAAGACATGTGGAAATGGACCGTCTCCCCGGAGAAGGCTCCTGACAAGGCGCAATACCTCGAACTGACTTACCGTAACGGCGACATCGTTGCACTGGACGGCGTCGAAATGACTCCAGCCACCGTGCTGGCGACCCTGAACCGTATCGGTGGCGAACACGGTATCGGCCGTCTCGACATCGTCGAGAACCGTTACGTGGGCATGAAGTCCCGTGGCTGCTACGAAACCCCGGGCGGCACCATCATGCTGCGCGCCCACCGTGCGATCGAGTCGATCACGCTGGACCGCGAAGTGGCTCACCTCAAAGACGAGCTGATGCCTAAATACGCCAGCCTGATCTACACCGGTTACTGGTGGAGCCCTGAGCGTCTGATGCTGCAACAGATGATCGATGCGTCCCAGGCTCACGTGAACGGCGTCGTGCGCCTGAAGCTGTACAAGGGCAACGTGATCGTCACTGGCCGCAAGTCCGACGAATCGTTGTTCGATGCCAACATCGCGACGTTCGAGGAAGATGGCGGCGCCTACAACCAGGCCGACGCGGCGGGCTTCATCAAGCTCAATGCGCTGCGCATGCGTATCGCGGCAAACAAAGGTCGCAAGCTGTTCTGAGATCTTTGACACGCTGATGGAATGTGTGGCCTTGTCCAGGACAAGGCCACACATTTGAAAATAGGGATTTTCTGTCTGACATTGCGATTCAACATTCTTGTTGTTTTAAATACCTTCCTGTCCGCTCCCATTGATCCTAAAGAGCTACTGCCTGCTGTGTATCAGCCCGGCAATATTGATCAATGACCGTCACGTCATGTGAACTCAAATTGTAAGCAATGCAAAACGTTGCGCTGCTGCGTTTTTTTGCGTTTCTGCAAAACTTGAGTGCGCTTTCTTTCAGTAACGTCTCCGATTCGCCAACAACGAGAAACACGACAACGTGTGCCGGATTCCCCATGGGCTGGCGAAGCTGTTCCAGAAGGGCGCGGAACTGATTTTTTTTGTTCATCCACCGCGCATCAATGATGTGCAGGTCCTTGAGTGACTCGGGCAGCCGAATAGGGTACTGAACCGAAAGACTTGGCTGTAAGCCGATCTCGTCGGGTGGATCTTGCGCGTTACCTGAACGCTCTGCGTTATCCATCACCTTTATGAAGTGCTTTCCCTTTTCAAAATCGGAAGGCGCATAAAGCGATCGATAATTGAAGTTAAGGGTGGCGAAGAAAAGAAACAGCAAATAAAAGGGAAAACTGATTAAAAACCAGATGTAAATCTCTTTGTTTTCGTCATCTAGGAAGGGCAGAGAGATGGCTGCTGATGTTTCAGACAGTGTTGCGAATATCGCGATGACTGTCATGGGGTTGGTGATTCGTTGTTTGAGTTTTACCATGTTTTTTACTCATATTAGTTTGTCTTTTCTCATTGGGTTGGTGGGTGATTGTTGGTGTGTGAAGTTGCTATCGTAACGGTGGTTTTATAATTCGGATATATCTGTTTTGTCATTCATTTGTTATTAACTGACTTTTGGTGTAAGGCTTTGTGTTTGATGTTTCTGGTATAAGTGGCAGGCCGAGAAATATCAATTACCCTACAAGGGTAGACCAATCGTTGGCGTGTGTCGGATCATCTTGGTCAACGGTTGTTGTGTGGAGCGCTGGTTGTAAGTCGAAACAAAAAACTGTTGAATACTGAAATATCATGAGACAGATAAAGTTTCTGGTGCGCCGTGTTTCAAGATTTTTTGTAAGATTATTCCGCGTTGTTTGTAGGGAATGTCTCTCGGTGTGGGTGACTGGGGGGAGCGGCATGCCATGGGTGAAACGACTAGGCTATTGTGCGGGCTCTAAAAATTCGAACAGCGAAAATTGGACTTGCCCATGAATAAAGTGCTGATCGTGGATGATCACCCCGTCATTCGTCTTGCGGTACGTATGCTGATGGAACGTCATGGCTACGAAGTCATTGCAGAAACAGATAATGGCGTGGATGCATTGCAACTAGCTCGTGAACATATGCCGGATATTGTCATCCTGGATATTGGAATACCTAAACTGGATGGGTTGGAAGTCATTGCACGTCTGGCATCGGCAGCGATGCCAATGAAAGTACTGATATTGACTTCACAGGCTCCCGGGCATTTTTCGATGCGTTGCATGCAATCCGGTGCTGCCGGATATGTTTGCAAACAACAGGATCTCACTGAGTTGCTCAGTGCAATAAAGGCTGTATTGTCGGGCTACAGTTACTTTCCCAATCAAGCCTTGCATACCGTGCGCTCCAGTCTGGGGAATGCCAGTGAAGCCGATATGGTGGATCGTCTTTCGGGGCGGGAGATGATGGTCTTGCAGCAGCTGGCCCGTGGCAAGACCAACAAGGAAATTGCCGATGGAATGTTCCTAAGCAATAAAACCGTCAGTACTTACAAGACGCGGCTGTTGTTGAAACTCAATGCGCGGTCCCTGGTTGACCTGATCGAACTGGCTCAACGCAATGGGTTGGTATGACTGGGCCAGTGCTTGACGGGGCGTAAAGAGTGGGCGTTTTCAAGGTTTCGCACCTAGTAAAAAGCCTCCGTTTCGGGAGGCTTTCAGGTGTCATAGGTCAAAATCGTAATCGGCCAATTGCTTTTGCAGTCGGCGCTCCTCCAGCAGATTATCGATGGTGCGGCGTTTGCTCAGGTTGGTCTTTGCCACTTCAACCACCGGTTCCGCGTCATCGGCCTCAACGGGTGTGAAGTCGTCTTCTACGTCCAATTGCTCTTTGCCAGTGCTCATAAGGTTAACTCCAGGCTAAGACTGCCTTTGGCGCTCCTTATATCGATAATCGCCTCGCGGGTAAAAAAGATTTTTTCAATCGATAAATCAAAAAACCTAATAGCGCCTCAATCGTCCGAAGTCTTGTGCTTGTATTCGCACAGGTCTTCTATCCGGCAACTGCCGCAGCGAGGCTTGCGAGCCAGGCAAACGTAACGCCCATGAAGAATCAGCCAGTGATGGGAATCGAGCAGATATTCCTTCGGCACGAACTTCATCAGTTTTTTCTCGACCTCGACCACATTCTTGCCGGGAGCGATGCCGGTACGATTGCTGACCCGGAAAATATGCGTGTCCACGGCCATGGTCAGTTGGCGGAAAGCAGTATTGAGCACCACGTTGGCAGTCTTGCGGCCGACACCGGGCAACGCTTCCAGCTCTTCACGGGTCTGCGGCACTTCCCCGCCATGGCGTTCCACCAGCAAGCGGCAGGTTTCGATTACATTTTTTGCCTTGCTGTTGAACAGGCCGATGGTCTTGATGTACTCGGACAGACCTTCCACGCCCAGCGCGTAAATCGCCTGTGGCGTATTGGCCACCGGGTAGAGTTTGGCGGTGGCTTTATTGACGCCGACATCGGTCGATTGTGCTGAGAGAATCACCGAGATCAGCAATTCGAATGGCGAGGAGTAGGCCAGTTCGGTCTTCGGCTCCGGATTGTCTTCATGCAGCCTGCGGAAAATTTCCAGACGTTTTGCGGCATTCATGGGCAGTGCGTTTCCTCGGAAGCGATCAATGTGAGGGAGTCGGGCGGGGCCAGGCTTGCCAGGCGGCGATCAGCAAGCCCAGCAGAATGAAGCCGCCAGGTGCCAACGTGGCCAGGCGCAAGCCTGCGTCGCCGAGGAGCTCGCGCAGCAGGCCCAGGCCGACCATCAGCGCGCCGAACAGGACACACAGGCGCAGGCGCTCACGCCATGCACTCTGGAAAAAACCGGTATGTTCCAACACGACGCACTGCAAAGCGATCAGTGCTGCATAAAAACCCGAATGCTGGTGCCATTGAAGTGACCAGACCTGCGCGGCGAGTTCTGCACAACCGGTCAGCGTGGCCGCCAGCAGGACGCCTGCGAACAAGCGGGACGCCGGGATCAGTCGGGATCGCACGGCAGCCATGCTCGCACCAAACGCACTGATCACCACGATGAACATCAACCACACACCCAGTGCGGTCACTAATGAGTCAGTGGCGCCGATCAGCGGCGCGAGCATCAGTGAGTTCTGTAAATTTGCGGACTTATTCATGGAGGCCGCTCCCGATCAGCTGACGCGAGTGTTCATCGAAGTAGCGCAGAGCATCGTGGATAGCATTGATCACGGCTCTGGAGGTAATGGTCGCGCCAGCGATTTGATCAAATTGACCCTGATCTTTTTTCAACGCCCAACCGCTGTCGGCGGGTTCATTCAAGGATTTGCCAGTGAACGCCTGAAACCAGGTGTTGGGCCAGTCGGCGATACGCGCACCCAACCCCGGGGTTTCCGATTGTTTCAGGGTCTTGACCCCCAGCAACTTGCCGTTCGCGTCAATGGCGATCAGCAGATCGATGGCGCCCGCATACCCGATCGTCTGGCTGCGCAGCAGGACCGCAACGGGTTGGCCGGCCTTGGTTGCGAGGTAGCCGCCCAGCAAGGTGCTGTTGGTCAATGCCGTGCTGCCGAGGTGCAGCGGCTGCTCCAGCGGTTGATTGTCGTAACTGTCGGAGGGCAGCAAATCGAGCAGGTTGCGGCTGTCGATCCGTCGCTGTTCGGCTGCGATACGTGGCGCGCTGCTGTACTGCACAAGGTAGGTTGCGCCAATCCCCAGGCCTGCCAGCAACAGCAAAATCACAGCGCTCGACGTTCGGCTCATGGCGAAATCGGCTCCTGCCTGGACGCGACAAACCGCTCCAGCGCCGGCACGCAAAGATTCATCAACAACACTGCAAACGCAACGCCGTCCGGATAGCCGCCCCAGGTGCGAATCAGGTAAGTCAGCAGTCCCACGCCCGCACCGAACAGCAGTCGGGCGCCTGGGATTTTTGCGCCGGACACCGGCTCCGTGACGATAAAGAATGCGCCCAGCATGCTCGCGCCCGTGAGCAGATGAAACAGGGGGGAACCATGGGAGTCGGAGCCCGAGCCGTTCCAGCACAGCAGGCTGATGACGAACAGGCTGGCAAGCATGCCCACCGGCGCATGCCAGCTGAACACCTGCCGTTGCAGCAGAAACAAACCGCCCGCCAGAAATGCCAGGTTGACCCATTCCACGCCGCGCGCGCCGAAGTGGCCGAACGCCGGATTGCTGGCGAAGAGTTCGTCCATGGTCAGGCTTTTGTTGATTCGCAAGCTGTCCAGCGCCGTGGCCTGAACCCACGCATCCGGTGTCTGGCTGAGGCTGAAACCGAACACTTGCTGCAGACCACCGAGCAGGTCCATGCCGTGGGACGAAGGCCAGTGAGTCATTGGTTGGGGAAAGGTCACCAGCACCAAAGCGAAACCGAGCATCGCCGGGTTGAACGGGTTTTTCCCCACACCGCCATACAGTTGTTTGCCGAGCAGTGCGAATGCCGCGGCGCAGACCGTCAGCCACCATGGGCAATACGGCGGCAACGCCAGGGCCAGCAGCGTCGCACTGACCAGCGCGCTGCCATCGCTCAAGGTCGGTTTGATCTGGCGTTTGCGCAGCCACAACACGGCCGCTTCAACGGCCAGCGCGGTAACGCCGGCCAGGATCAAATTGATCAACACGCCCCAGCCATACAACCAGAACAGCACCAGCATCCCCGGCACGGTGGCCAGCAACACCAGCTTCATGGCCTGCTGAAGGCGCTCGTCGACCGATTCAAGGGGCGACATAGGCATCCACCTGGCGCTCGGCTTCTTGCAGGCGAGCGCGCGCCTTGTCCATTACCTCGGCGGGGGTGTCAGTGCGACGTTCGAGTTTGCTGACATCCGCGCGAGCGTAGGCCAATTCGGTTTTCAGCTGTCGAAGCTGGCTGTCGATGGGGCGTTTTTCGATACGTGCCAGGTCAGGTAAAGGCTGCGCGCTTGCAGTTTCTGCCGCGTGCAGGGCTTTTTCAGCGTCGCCGAGTGCGCGCTCCAGGGCTTCGATCTGCTCGGCTGGGGCGTCACTAGTTTGCGCTTTCTTGAGTTCGGCGCGGCGCATGGCCAACTGTATTTTCGCCCGCTTCAGCTCCGCGTCCTTCACTGGCGCCGCAGGTGCAGCGGCGGGTGGTGCGCTGTTTTCCAACTGCGCCAAGGCGTGTTCAGCGGCGTCGAATTGCTGTTGCAGGACGATCAGTTGCGACTGCTGTTCGAAGGTCGGCGGATGACCGAACGCCTTGAGCGATTTGTTCAGTTGCGCGCGGCTCATCGCGAGATCGATTTTGGCTTTCTTCAACGCCGCATCGGCATTGGCCGCTTTCTGCGCACGAACTCTCTCCAGTGCGGCTTGAACCGGGTCGAGCGTTGTCACTTCACTGTGCTGCTGTTGCGCAGCGCGATGTGCCCGGGCCTGACGCTCGGCGAGTTTCTGTTCTTCTTCGCGGTGCAAGCGGGCGTTGCGCTGTTCAAAGCGACGCCGGGCGTGATTGCGTTTGGCGGTACGCGCCTGTTGTTCTTCAGGGCTGACCGCCAGGCCTCCGACAATCGGCAACACCGTGGCCAGCGGCAACGGCCGCATTTCGATGCAGTCCACCGGGCAAGGAGCCACGCAAAGGTCGCAACCGGTGCATTCGTCAATGATCACCGTGTGCATCAATTTCGCTGCGCCGACGATGGCGTCTACCGGGCACGCCTGAATGCACTTGGTGCAACCGATGCACTCGGCTTCGCGGATGTAGGCGATTTGCGCCGGGGCCGAGCCGCGACTGACGTCCAGCTCCAGCACCGGCACTTTCAGCAATTGAGCCAAGGCTGCAATGGTTTCGCTGCCGCCGGGCGGGCACTTGTTGATCGGCTCGCCGCTGGCGATGCCTTCTGCGTACGGCTTGCATCCGGGATGACCACATTTGCCGCACTGGGTCTGCGGCAAGAGGGCGTCGATGCGTTGAATCAGACTCATGTTTTGATCAGTCCGCTGAAACCGAGAAAAGCCACTGCGATCAGTCCGGCGCCGATCAGGTCGATCGGCAGGCCGCGAAAGGGCAGGGGAACATCGTTATCGAGGGTGCGCTGGCGCAAGTCGCTGAACAGACTCAGCACCAGCCAGAACCCCAGCCCGGCGCCGAGGCTCAGGGCTGTGGCGTGGAAAAATCCGTGGTTTTCCTGGGCGTTGATCAGCGCCAGACCGAGCACGCCGGCATTGCCGAGCAGCAGGGGCCAGAGCCCTTCGAACGAAAGCGTCGAAAACACCTTTGCCAGCAACTTCAGCAGTGGTGTGATCAACAACACGCTCAGCGGCAGAAACGCGAACAAGCGCAGCGAAGTCAGCTCCAGCGGCGCCAGCAGCCAGTAATAGAGTGCGTAGCCGAGCATTCCGACGATCAGCATCAGGCACGTCGTCGCAATGCCCAGCGCATGCACCTGACGGCGCTCGCTGCCCAGCAGCGGATCGACGCCCAGCGGCCAGTGCAACACGACGTTGTTGATCAGGGCAGCGCTGATAAGCGTAAGAAGCATCTCGGTCATGATCGTGCCGGAAGAAAGAAGCCTTGCTAACAAGGTTAGGCATTATCCGGCAAGGAAGGAGGGGGGGGCCAGATATGAAAATCCCACAGTCGCGTCGGGCACGACTGTGGGATCGGTTTGCCGCAGGATCTTACTTGATACGTTGACCTGGCTTGGCACCGCTGTCGGGGCTGAGCAGGTAGATTTCTTCACCGCCAGGACCGGCCGCCATCACCATGCCTTCGGAGATGCCGAACTTCATTTTCCGTGGCTTGAGGTTGGCGATCATCATGGTCAGGCGACCATCGAGCTTGGACGGATCCGGGTAAGCGCTCTTGATCCCGGAGAACACGTTGCGTTGCTCGTCCCCGATGTCGAGGGTCAGGCGCAGCAGCTTGTCGGCGCCTTCCACGGCTTCGGCCTTGACGATCAGCGCAACGCGCAGGTCGACGGCGGCAAACGCATCGAATTCGATCTCTGGCGACAGCGGATCCTTCGCCAGTTCGCCGTTGCCGGCAGGTGCAGCTTCGCCGGTGTCGGTCTGGCTGGCGGTAAGGTCTTCTTTCGAAGCGTCGGTCATGGCTTGCACTTTCACCGGGTCGATGCGGGTCATCAGCGGCTTGAACTCGTTCAACTGATGGTTGCTGAGCAGGGTTGCGTGATCGTTCCAGGTCAGCGGCGCGACGTTGAGGAACGCCTCGGCATCGGCGGCCAGCAGTGGCAATACCGGCTTGAGGAAGATCACCAGTTGGCGGAACAGGTTGATGCCCAGCGCGCAGATCGCCTGGACTTCATCGTGCTTGCCTTCCTGCTTGTTCAGCGACCAAGGCGCCTTGTCGGCGATCCAGGCGTTGGCGCGGTCGGCCAGGCCCATGATTTCGCGCATGGCACGGGCAAAGTCGCGAGCCTCGTAGGCTTCGGCAATGCTTGGCGCTGCGGCGAGGAAGGCTTCGGTCAGTTCCGGCGCGGCGTTACCGGCCACCAGCACGCCGGCGTTGCCTTTGTGGATGAAACCGGCGCAGCGGCTGGCGATGTTGACGACTTTGCCGACGAGGTCGGAGTTGACCTTCTGCACGAAGTCTTCGAGGTTCAGGTCGAGGTCGTCGACGCCGCGTCCCAGTTTGGCCGCGTAGTAATAACGCAGGTATTCCGGCGACAGGTGATCCAGGTAGGTCCGGGCCTTGATGAAGGTGCCGCGGGACTTGGACATTTTCTGACCATTGACGGTCAGGTAGCCGTGCACGTTGATGCCGGTCGGTTTACGGAAACCGGCGCCTTCGAGCATCGCTGGCCAGAAGAGGGCGTGGAAGTTGACGATGTCCTTGCCGATGAAGTGGTACAGCTCGGCGGTGGAATCCTTGCCCCAGAACGCATCGAAATCCAGCTCCGGCGTGCGGTTGCACAGGTTCTTGAAGCTGGCCATGTAACCGATTGGCGCGTCCAGCCAGACGTAGAAGTACTTGCCCGGCTCGCCTGGGATTTCGAAACCGAAGTACGGCGCATCGCGGGAGATGTCCCACTGTTGCAGGCCGGCATCCAGCCATTCGGCGATCTTGTTCGCGACGGCGTCTTGCAACGTGCCGCTGCGGGTCCAGGTTTGCAGCATTTCCTGGAAGTCCGGCAGTTTGAAGAAGAAGTGCTGGGAATCCTTGAGCACCGGGGTGGCGCCAGAGATGGCCGACTTCGGATCCTTCAGGTCAGTCGGTGCGTAGGTTGCACCGCATTTCTCGCAGTTGTCGCCGTACTGGTCTTCGGTGCCGCATTTCGGGCAGGTGCCCTTGATGAAGCGGTCGGCCAGGAACATTTTCTTTTCCGGGTCGAAATACTGCGTGATCGAGCGCGTGGCGATGTGCCCTGCGTCGCGCAGCTTTAGGTAGATCTGGCTCGACAGCTCACGGTTTTCTTCGGCGTGAGTGGAGTGGAAGTTGTCGAAGTCCACCAGGAACTCGGCAAAGTCGGCGCTGTGTTCAGCCTGGACGTTGGCGATCAGTTGTTCCGGGGTGATGCCTTCCTTTTCCGCGCGCAGCATGATCGCCGAACCGTGGGCGTCGTCGGCGCAGACATAAATGCATTGGTTGCCGCGGTGCTTCTGGAAGCGCACCCACATATCGGTCTGGATGTATTCCAGCATGTGGCCAAGATGGATCGAACCATTGGCATAGGGCAGGGCGCTGGTGACGAGGATCTTGCGTGGCTCGGACATGGGGCTCGGCTACTTGATGAAACGGAGGTCGGCCACTATAAAGCGCCGGCGCATATTTTTCACCCCGTGCGCCTGTTTCATTGGATGACTGACGTGGATTCATGCGATGCGCCGCGTTCCTGTAGGAGCCCGGCTTGCCGGCGATGGCGCCTTCAAGTCAGCTATCGCCGGCAAGCCGGCTCCTACAGATCTTTTCGGCATGCCGCCAAACGATCAGAACAGGTACGATACCCGCCTGATTTTCCAGTCTTGCTATCGGAGTTGCCCATGAGCGCCGTCAATCGCGCAGCGGTGGAAGCCGTCCTTCGCCAATACACCGACCCTTACCTGAACCAGGACCCGGTCAGCGCCGGGTGCGTGCGCAACATCGACATCCAGGGTGATCGCGTCAGCGTCCAGCTGGAGTTGGGTTACGCCGCCGGCCTGTTCAAAAGTGGCTGGGCGCAGATGCTGCAGATGGCCATCGAAGGCCTCGACGGCGTCACCAGCGCCCGCGTTGATATCACCAGTGTGATCGCTGCACACAAGGCTCAGGCACAGATCCCGGGCCTGGCCAACGTCAAGAACGTCGTGGCCGTGGCGTCCGGCAAGGGCGGCGTGGGCAAGTCCACCACCGCCGCCAACCTCGCGTTGGCCCTGGCCCGCGAAGGCGCGAAGGTGGGGATTCTGGATGCGGACATTTACGGTCCGAGCCAGGGCATCATGTTCGGCATTCCCGAAGGCACCCGACCAAAGGTCAAGGATCAGAAGTGGTTCGTGCCGATTGAGTCCCATGGCGTCGAAGTGATGTCCATGGCGTTTTTGACCGACGACAACACGCCGATGGTCTGGCGCGGGCCGATGGTCTCTGGTGCTCTGTTGCAACTGGTGACACAAACCGCCTGGGGCGATCTGGATTACCTGGTCATCGACATGCCGCCTGGCACCGGCGACATCCAGCTGACTCTGGCGCAGAAAGTCCCGGTGGCCGGTGCTGTCATCGTCACCACCCCACAAGACCTGGCGTTGCTGGACGCGCGCAAAGGTGTGGAGATGTTCCGCAAGGTCAACATTCCGGTGCTGGGCGTGGTGGAAAACATGGCGGTGCACATCTGCTCGAACTGCGGGCATGCCGAGCATCTGTTCGGTGAGGGCGGTGGGGTGAAGCTGGCCAATCAGTACGGCGTCGAACTGTTGGCGTCGTTGCCGCTGGCGATGGCCATTCGTGAACAGGCCGATGGCGGCAAGCCAACGGTGATCGCCGAGCCGGACAGCCAGATTGCGATGGTTTACCAGGAACTCGCCCGCCATGTCGGCGCGCGGATCGTGTTGCAGGAAGCGGCGACCCCGGCGATGCCGAACATCACCATCAGCGACGATTAATCGCGATCCAATTGTGGGAGCGAGCCTGCTCGCGATGGCGGATTAACATTCAACAGATGCGTTGACTGGCACACCGTTATCGCGAGCAGGCTCGCTCCCACATTGGTTTTGCGGTGTTGGTCAGATCCGCAACCCGCCATCCATTTCCAGGATCCGGCCGGTGTAGTAGTCGTTCTCGAAAATGTACGCCGCCGAATGCGCGATCTCTTCCGGCTTGCCCATGCGCTTGAGCGGAATCCCGGACGTCATTTTCTCCAGCGCTTCAGGCTTCATGCCCAGCGTCATCTCGGTCTCGATAAAGCCCGGTGCAATGCCCGCAACGCGGATGCCGTAACGCGCCAATTCCTTTGCCCACGTGACGGTCGCCGCCGCAACCCCGGCCTTGGCTGCCGAGTAGTTGGTCTGGCCGACGTTGCCGGCGCGGGAGATCGACGAGATGTTGATGATCGCGCCGCTATTCTTCAGCTCTACCATTTTCGCCGCGACTTCGCGGGTGCACAGGAACACGCCGGTCAGGTTGACGTCGATGACCGCTTGCCATTGGGCCAGGCTCATCTTGGTCATCTCGCCATCCTTGACCTTCAACAGCAGCCCGTCACGCAGGATCCCGGCGTTGTTGATCAGCCCATGGATCGCGCCGAAATCTTCGGCCACCTGAGCGACCATGTGCGTCACTTGCTCTTCATTCGCGACATTGCACAGGTAGGCGCGGGCCTCGACGCCCTTGGCCTTGCACGCGGCAACGGCGTCATCGAGCTTTTCCTGGTTCAGGTCAACCAGCGCAAGCTTCGCGCCTTTGGCGGCGAAATACTCGGCCATCGAACGGCCTAAACCCTGGCAACCGCCAGTGATAATGATTACTTTGTCAGTGAGTTGCATTCGCGTGCCCCAGTTGCAGGTTGGAGTGGTCTTCCTTCTAGAGAGCCTCTCGATCTGCACCTGATGTGGCCTGGCTGCACATGAGAACTGCCCCGATGGCGGACTGGAACTTTCTGCAGTCGCCTGTCCGTTTTTTCGACGGATTCTATATAAGGAGTCATAAATTGAGCGTTGAAGCGGCCAAGAATGCCCGAGAATTGCTTCTCAAGGAATACCGCGGAGTGCTGTCGACGCACTCCAAGGCGATGCCCGGTTTCCCGTTTGGCTCCGTGGTTCCTTACTGTCTGGACGAGCAGGGCCGGCCGCTGATCCTGATCAGCCGCATCGCCCAGCACACGCATAATCTGCAGAAAGACCCGAAGTGTTCGCTGTTCGTCGGTGAGCGCGGGGCCGAAGACGTGCAAGCCGTCGGCCGCCTGACATACCTCGCCGAAGCAGAAAAACTCGAGGACGCGGCTGCGATTGAAGCGGCAGCCGAGCGCTACTACCGTTACTTCCCGGATTCGCAGAATTACCACAAGGCCCACGATTTCGATTTCTGGGTGCTTAAACCCGTGCGTCACCGTTACATCGGTGGCTTCGGCGCGATTCATTGGGTCGATCAACTGACGTTGGCCAATCCGTTCGCCGGCAAGGCCGAGGTGAGCATGGTCGAGCACATGAACGCCGATCACGCCAAAGCCATCGCCCACTACGTCGAACTGGCGGGGCTGCCGAAAACCGAGCCGGCGCAATTGGCCGGGATCGACACTGAAGGCATGCACCTGCGCATTGGTCAGGCGCTGTACTGGCTACCGTTTCAAGCCCCGTGTAATACGCCGACACAAGTTCGGGAGGCCTTGGTTTTCCTGGCTCACGCCGAACATTGGCCGAAAAATGAAGTGGCCGGTGCTTGAATTCACGAAAGGGCGACGTCATCTAGGGAAGACTGGCAAGGCATTCTTGCGTTGAGGAACCATTTGATGCGCCCTTTTTTATTGCTCTTTGTACTGTTTCCGGTGTTGGAGCTGTTCGTATTCGTCAAGGTCAGCGGTGCGATCGGGTTTTTCCCGGCGCTGCTGCTGGTCATTCTCGGCTCGATGCTCGGCGTGTTCGTGCTGCGCATCGCCGGCCTGGCAACTGCGCTGCGTGCGCGTGAAAGCCTGAACCGCGGCGAACTGCCAGCCCAGACCATGCTCGAAGGCCTGATGTTGGCCCTGGCCGGTGGTCTGTTGATTCTGCCGGGCTTCGTCACCGACGTGCTGGGCCTGATCATGCTGCTGCCGATCTCGCGTCGACTGCTGGCCAATAAAATGCGCCAGCGCGCCGAAGAGGCGGCGATCCGTCAGCGTGCGTTCGCCGATGATCTTCAGCCGCGTGGCGGTCCTGCCCCGCGCGAGCCGTTGGGCCGAGAGCCGAACGTGATCGAAGGCGAGTTCGAACACCGCGATTCCAAGTAAATCGTTTCACCTGCACGGCACCTTCGGGTGCCGTGTTCGTTTTCGGGGCATCAACGTAAAAAATTTCGATCCCCGCCCTTGTAATAAGCTTATGCGCCCTTATGTAACGGTCACCGCAAGGTTTCTGGCAATCACGCCAGACAGACTTCCGCGGTTCGCTTGACGAACCGCACCCGGCACCGCCGGATTTGTTAAACCCGCCGGGACTACACCGGCCGATGAAAACCACAATTAGGAGAGATCGACAATGAAGCTTCGTCCTCTGCATGACCGCGTCGTCATCCGTCGCAGCGAAGAAGAAAAGAAAACCGCTGGCGGTATCGTCCTGCCAGGTTCGGCTGCTGAAAAAGCCAACAGCGGCGAAGTGCTCGCTGTAGGTACCGGCCGCGTGCTGGACAACGGTGAAGTGCGTGCGCTGGCCGTGAAAGTGGGTGACAAGGTTGTGTTCGGCCCGTACTCCGGCAGCAACACCGTGAAAGTCGACGGCGAAGACCTGCTGGTAATGGCTGAGAACGAGATTCTCGCTGTTATCGAAGGCTGATTCCCCGCTCATTTTCCCGCTACTACAAAGTATTTAAGGAATATCGATCATGGCTGCTAAAGAAGTTAAATTCGGCGACTCCGCCCGCAAGAAAATGCTCGCCGGTGTAAACGTCCTGGCTGACGCAGTAAAAGCGACCCTGGGCCCTAAAGGCCGTAACGTGATCATCGAGAAGAGCTTCGGCGCTCCGACCATCACCAAGGACGGCGTGTCCGTTGCCAAAGAAATCGAGCTGAAAGATCGCTTCGAAAACATGGGCGCGCAGCTGGTCAAAGACGTTGCCTCCCGTGCCAACGATGACGCAGGCGACGGCACCACCACCGCTACCGTTCTGGCTCAATCGATCGTCAACGAAGGCCTGAAAGCCGTCGCTGCCGGCATGAACCCGATGGACCTCAAGCGCGGTATCGACAAAGCGACCATCGCTATCGTCAAAGAGCTGAAAGCCCTGTCCAAGCCATGCGCTGACACCAAGGCAATCGCTCAGGTCGGCACCATCTCGGCCAACTCCGACAACTCCATCGGCGACATCATTGCCGAAGCCATGGAAAAAGTCGGTAAAGAAGGCGTGATCACCGTTGAAGAAGGCTCGGGCCTGGAAAACGAACTGTCGGTTGTTGAAGGCATGCAGTTCGACCGTGGCTACCTGTCCCCGTACTTCGTCAACAAGCCAGAGACCATGACTGCCGAGCTGGACGGTCCGCTGATCCTGCTGGTCGACAAAAAGATCTCGAACATCCGCGAAATGCTGCCAGTACTGGAAGCCGTTGCCAAAGCCGGCCGTCCACTGCTGATCGTGGCCGAAGACGTTGAAGGCGAAGCCCTGGCGACTCTGGTTGTGAACAACATGCGTGGCATCGTCAAAGTCGCAGCCGTCAAGGCTCCAGGCTTCGGCGACCGTCGCAAGGCCATGCTGCAGGACATCGCTGTTCTGACTGGCGGTACCGTTATCTCCGAAGAGATCGGTCTGAGCCTGGAAAGCACTACCCTGGAACACCTGGGTAATGCCAAGCGCGTGATCCTGTCGAAAGAAAACACCACCGTGATCGACGGTGCCGGCGTTGAGGCTGACATCCAGGCTCGCGTTCTGCAGATCCGTCAGCAAGTGGCCGACACTTCGTCCGACTACGACCGTGAAAAACTGCAAGAGCGTCTGGCCAAGCTGTCCGGCGGCGTTGCAGTGATCAAGGTTGGCGCTGGTTCCGAAGTTGAAATGAAAGAGAAGAAAGCCCGCGTTGAAGACGCCCTGCACGCTACCCGTGCAGCCGTTGAAGAAGGCGTGGTACCTGGCGGCGGCGTGGCACTGGTTCGCGCTCTGCAGGCTATCTCCGAGCTGAAAGGCGACAACGATGACCAGAACGTTGGCATCCAGTTGCTGCGTCGCGCTGTAGAAGCTCCACTGCGTCAGATCGTTGCCAACTCCGGCGACGAGCCAAGCGTAGTTGTGGACAAGGTCAAGCAGGGTTCGGGTAACTACGGTTACAACGCTGCCACCGGCGAATACGGCGACATGATCGAAATGGGTATCCTGGACCCGGCCAAAGTGACTCGTTCGGCTCTGCAAGCGGCTTCGTCGATTGCCAGCCTGATGATCACCACCGAAGCCATGATCGCCGAGATCAAGGAAGACGCACCAGCTGGCGGCGGCATGCCAGACATGGGCGGTATGGGCGGCATGGGCGGCATGATGTAAGCCAGCCTTACCCCGTACGAAAAAACCCCGCCTGCGAAAGCAGGCGGGGTTTTTTATTGCCTAGATTTGGTATGTCGGGAGACCGAGTCGCGGCCTTCGCGGGCAAGCCTCGCTCCTACAAGGATCACGCTGAACCTGTAGGAGCGTGGCTTGCCCGCGAAGGCGTCAGATCAGACGCTGACAGGTTCTGCCTTGGTTACTCGATCAGCCTTCAACGCCGGTCGATAAAGGATGTAGTAATACGACCCCAGACAAATCAGCCAGCAGAAAATCGCTGTCCACACGTTGTGCGAGAAAAAATGCGCGCCCTGCAGCATCCGGCCGATGGAAAAAACCGTGCCCAGCGCAAACGCGAACACCAGCGCCTTGCGCGCCAGACGCGGACGTCGGTCGCGCAGCACGAAAAACAGCGCAAACAACGTGAAACCGGTGGCGGCATGACCACCCGGCCAGCAACGGCCGGGTTTTTCGGTCGGTGGGCGCGGGCTGAGCAGTTCACTGTAGGTTTCATGACCGCCGAATTGCTCCAGGCTCCATGGGCATTGAACTGCGGTCACCGCTTTGACGGGCGTGACAAAAGAGGTCGCCAGGCCAAGGGACAGCACCAGGCAGCCCAGTTCCCGTTTGAACGGTTTGAGCCGGTCGATGAAAAAGGCGCCGATGAAGCCGAAGATGGCCAACACCGAAAACGCGATGACCACTTGTTTGGCGCGGTCATGCAGGATGTTTTCGAGGAAGTAACTGTGCCGTCCGATGAAATCCCCCGCGGCCGGGTCATAGAACATCCTCGCCAGGTCCATGTCCACGGACGTCAGTTCGAGCAGCACCAGAATGATCGCCGTAACGGCGGGCACACCCAGGCACACCCAGAAGTTCAGAGGGCGAGAGGCGGGGCGGGCAGTGGTCGAAACCATGGCAGTTCCTTGGTCGGTTAAATGTTCTTGAGAGCGCAGCCGCGCGGAGTTTGGGCCTGTTTCTGTCGCGGCTGTGTGAACCGATAGTGAAAAAATCGTCAACGTCACACCGGGTTAATCAATGGGTTTGACCACTGCACACAGTTCTGGCTCTGCGCCACGCCAGGCCTTAAGCTGCGCGGGCCAAGACGGCCGTTACTGTGTACGGAGGAGGTGCCCATGCGAATTCTATTGGTTGAAGACAACCGCGATATCCTGGCCAATCTGGCCGATTACCTGGGGCTCAAAGGCTACACCGTGGATTGCGCGCAGGACGGTTTGTCTGGCCTGCACCTGGCGGCCACCGAGCACTACGACTTGATCGTGCTCGACATCATGTTGCCCGGCATCGACGGCTATACCTTGTGCAAACGCCTGCGCGAAGACGCTCGTCGTGACACCCCGGTGATCATGCTGACTGCTCGCGATCAACTGGACGACCGGCTGCAAGGCTTCAAGTCCGGGGCCGATGATTACCTGATCAAGCCTTTCGCCCTGTCTGAACTGGCCGCGCGGATCGAAGCAGTGATGCGCCGGGCACAGGGCGGCGGTCGTCGTACCTTGCAAGTCGGCGATCTGAGCTACGACCTCGATACCCTGGAAGTCACCCGCGAAGGGCGCTTGCTGAAACTCAACCCGGTCGGCCTGAAACTGTTGGCCGTGCTGATGCAGAAAAGTCCGCACGTCTTGCGCCGGGAAATTCTCGAAGAGGCCCTGTGGGGCGATGACTGCCCGGACAGCGACAGCCTGCGCAGCCACGTCCACCAATTGCGTCAGGTGATCGACAAGCCGTTCGCCAAGCCGTTGCTGCAAACCGTACACGGTGTGGGTTATCGCTTGGCCGAGGGCCGTGATGGAGTTTAAACAGAGCCTTGCTCAACGGATCATCATCGCCTTTGCGCTGATGAGCGCATTGGTGGCAGGCGCCTTCGCCATGGGCATTGTGGCAACCGTGCACCTGGTGGAAGAAAAACTGATTTCGGCAGGTCTGGGTGGCGATCTGCAACGTCTGTTGTTGATGGACAGTGTCTCTGACTGGAGCCATCGCCCCGAACCAGACCAGCTGTTCTACTTCAGCGGCGGGCCGGGCGATTTCGACTTGCCCAAGGATTTGCGACATCTGGAGCCGGGTTTTCACGAGGTGTTCCGGGAGCAGCTGTCGTATCACGCGATGGTCGAAGTCGTCGACGGCCGGCATTATGTGCTGCTGCAAGACCAGAGTGATTTCGAAGAGCGCGAGCGGGTGCTGTTCGCGGTGGTGTTGGTGGGCTTCGTCTTGAGCCTTGCGTTGGCGGTGTTCCTCGGCTGGGTCCTCGCGCGCAAAGTGATGGCGCCGGTGGTGCGCCTCGCTCGGCAGGTGCGTCACCGCGATCAGCTCCTGGGGCTGGCGCCCCCGTTGGCACCGGACTACGCCGCTGATGAAGTGGGCGAGCTGGCGGTAGCCTTCGACGCCACCCTCGGGCGCTTGCGGCAGGCATTGACCCGGGAGCGATTGTTCACCAGTGACGTCAGCCACGAATTGCGCACGCCGTTGATGGTGCTGGCCAGTTCCTGTGAACTGTTGCTGGAAAACCCCGGCATCGACCAGCGGGGGCGGGCTCAGGTTGAACGAATCGCCCGCGCCTGCGAAGAGATGCGTGAGCTGGTGCAAACCTTCCTGATGCTGGCCCGCGCCCAACATGAAGACGCCAGCATGGCGCCGCAACAGTCCTTGAGCCAGGTCGCCGGCGGGCTGCTCAATTTATGGCGAGAACCGATCGAGGCAAAAGGGCTGTCGCTGATATTTGAACCGGGCAATCCGGCCAGCACTTGCTACAACGCAACCCTGTTGCACGCAGTCATGGGTAACCTGCTGCGTAACGCGCTGCATTACACCGAACAGGGCTTCATCCGTTTGACGCTGACGACCGCCGGTTTCACGGTCGAGGACAGCGGTGTGGGCATTCCCGAGGAAAAACGCGAGGCGATGTTCGAGCCGTTCGTGCGTGGCAACGAGAAACGCGGTGAAGGCCTGGGGCTGGGCCTGTCGCTGGTGCAGCGGATCTGCGAGAACCAGGGGTGGAATGTCAGCCTGACGAATATGGAGCCCAATGGCTGTCGTTTTCAGGTGACGCTGAGTCAGCGCGATAGTTGATTTCGTTGGTGGCCCTCGGCCACTGCCGTCAACCTGTAAAACCTCGAAATAAATCGGGGTTTTACACCACGATTTTTTCACGAAGGCATGACCTGGCGCTGACACACCATTCCTTAGGGTAGTGGTCATCAGAAACGCAGGAGCCCTTCGTGATGGCTGGCCCGATCAAACTTGATTTTTCCGAAAAATACGACGATCAACACGCTCAGAAATACCTGCGCAAACATCAGGACGGACTCGGTCGTCGACTGTCCCATTGGCGTGACGAGCAACTGGCGCGCAAGGCTTTGACACTGGCCGGTGAACCTGGTCTGGTTCTCGATTTACCCTGCGGTGCCGGGCGCTTCTGGCCACTACTGGCGGAAAAAGCCAATCGGGTGATTATCGGTGCGGACAACTCCGAGTCCATGCTGAAGATCGCTTTGAAGGCGCAACCGGCCGATGTGGTGAAACGGGTACAACCCTTGCACACATCTGCGTTCGACATTGCCTTGCCTGATAACGCCGTCGACAGCATTTTTTGTATGCGCTTGCTGCACCACATCGGTGAAGCCGAGCATCGACTGGCCATTCTGCGTGAGTTCGAACGCGTCACGCGTGACAGTGTGATTCTTTCGTTGTGGGTAGACGGCAACTTCAAAGCCTGGAAACGCAGGCGGCTTGAAAAAACACGTGGGCATCTCGGTTACCAAAACCGATTTGTGTTACCGGCTGCTACGGTCGAAAAGGAGTTCGAGCAGGCGGGTTTTCGAATCCAGGAACAACTGGACTTTCTACCGCTCTATGCCATGTGGCGGGTTTATGTATTACGCAAGAGGTAACTCAATGGCAGTGCAGTGTGCAGCAGAAACGGACGTCGCTTCCCAGGATCGCTTTGACTATTTCTGGAATCAGCGCGGTGAATGGGTTGAAGAACCCAACGTCCGTCGCGGCGGCGAAAGTGGCGTGCAGCGTATCAAGAGCAGCAGTGGACAACTGCTCTACGTCAAGCGTCAGACCGGACATACCTATCGGAGTTGGCTGCATCCATTCGGTCGGCCGACGGTGTTGCGTGAGCGAGATGCGCTCATGGGCATGCGCCTGATCGACGTGCGTGTTCCGGAAATCGTTTTCTGCGGTGCGCAGCATGACCCGGTTCACAAGTGGCGCGCATTGCTGGTGACCAAGGCACTGGACGGTTTCGAAGAAATCGAACACTGGTATGCAGGTGGTGGTCGCGAGCGCCATGGCGAGGCGGTGCATGACCGGATCCTGAAGGATCTGGCCGAGAATCTGGCCCGCATGCACAAGGGCCGCTGGCAGCACGGCTGCCTCTATATGAAGCACGTATTCGTACGCGTCACTGGTGAGGGCGAGGCCGCCAGCGTCGAGATTGCCATGCTCGATCTGGAGAAGAGCCGGAAACGTTTGACCGCCCGTCGCGCCGCTACCCATGACATGCGGCAACTGCGCCGCCACTCGTCGTTCAGCGACACGGACTGGAAAAATCTCGTCTACCTTTATGAGACGGCGTTTGGCAGCGCTATCAAAGGTTTATAGCAATGAAACTCGAAATTGCTAGAGGTTTGTTCCTGATAGGAGCCTTGGCAGTTGCTTCACTGGCGGTGGCGGCTTGGGAGCAGCCCCGCACGCAGGTCCTCGGTTCAGTGAACGGGGACGCGCGTTGTCCGATGCCGCGGGTTGCGAAGGCGACCGTTGCAACCCAACCCGATCATGATTTATTACTGTTCATGTTCGGACTTTCTCAAGGACTGAGGCCGCAGAGTTGACCAGATTGAAGCCCAAATAAAAGGCCTCGCAAAATGCGAGGCCTTTTTCATTTCCGTGTCAATTCACGCAACCCCTGTAGGAGCCGGCTTGCTGGCGATGGTGGGTCAGCCACGGTGATGTCGACTGACACACCATCGCCAGCAAGCCGGCTCCTACAGAAGTTATGTGTGTGCAGGTTTATCGGGTTTAGCCAGCAACGTGTACACGCACGGCAGCACAAACAGCGTAAACAACGTCCCGATCGACATCCCCGTGGCGATCACTGTGCCGATGTCGAACCGGCTGACAGCGCCCGCGCCCGTGGCGATGATCAACGGCACCATGCCAAATACCATCGCCGCGGTGGTCATCAGCACCGGCCGCAGACGAATGGCCGCTGCTTCCTCAACCGCTTCGCGCGGCGTCAGGCCCTTGTCCTTGCGCAACTGGTTGGCGAACTCGACGATCAGAATCCCGTGCTTGCTGATCAATCCGATCAACGTCACCAGCCCGACCTGGGTGTAGATGTTCATGCTCGACCAGCCGAGGAACAGCGGAATCAGAGCGCCGCAGATCGACAGCGGCACGGTCACCAGAATCACCAGCGGGTCGCGGAAGCTTTCGAACTGCGCCGCCAGCACCAGGAAAATGATCGCCAATGCCAAGGCAAAAGTGACCCACAGCGCACTGCCTTCCTGCACGTACTGCCGCGATGCACCGGCATAGTCGACGGCAAAACCTGCGGGTGCCTCTTCCCGGGCAATCTGACGCACCGCGTCGAGGGCTTCACCCATGCTCACCAGCGGGACCCCGGACAGGATCGCCGAGTTGAGCTGCTGGAACTGATTCAGTTGCCGTGGGCGTGCCCGGTCGGTCACGGTAATCAGGGTCGACAGGGCCAGCAGTTCACCCTTGGTGTTCTTCACGTAATAGTTGTTCAGCCAGTCGGGGTTGTCCCGGAAGGGCCGTTCGACCTGCGCGATGACTTTGTAGCTGCGACCTTCAATGGTGAACCGGTTGATCTCCGCCTCGCCCAGCAACGTCGCCAGCGTGCCGCCCAGATCCTGCATGGACACGCCCATTTGCGCGGCCTTCGCCCGATCGATATCGACCACGACTTCGGGTTTGTCAAAGGCCAGGTCAACGTCGACGAAGGCAAACTTACCGGACTCCATCGCGCGTTTTTTCACCCGGTCCATCACTTGCAGCAGCGACTCGTAATTGTTGGCGGTATTGACGACGAATTGAAACGGCAGCCCTTCGCCGGTCCCCGGCAGGGAAGGGAGGTTGAAGCCGAAAATCTGCAACCCTGGAATGCTTTCCAGTTTGCTCTGGACCGCGGGCAGGATCTGCATTTGCGTGCGCTCACGCTCGTTCCACGGTTTGAGCAGGAAACCGCCAATCCCCGATTGCACGCCGTTGAAGCCGTTGATCTGGAACGATGAGTAGTACTCGGGAAACGCCTTGAAGATGCTGACGAACTCGTCGGTGTAGGTGTTCAGGTAATCAAGGTTGGTCGGCTGCGGGGCGCTGGCCAGCATGAAAATGACGCCCTGGTCCTCGTCCGGTGCCAGTTCCGATTTGGTGAAGTTGAGCAGCACCGGAATCAGGCACAGCACGATCACCGCGAACACCAGCACCACTGGCCGCGTGTTGAGCGTGCCGTGCAGCATGCGCTGGTAGCGGCGCTTGAGACCTTCGAAAATCAGGTCCAGCCGGTGAGCGAGGCCGCTGGGGTTTTCGTCGTGGCGCAGCAGAAAGGCGCACATCATCGGCGACAACGTCAGGGCGACAATGCCGGAGATCACCACCGCACCGGCCAGGGTCAGGGCGAACTCCTTGAACAGTGCCCCGGTGAGGCCGGTCAGGAAGCCGATAGGGGCGTAGACCGCCGCCAGGGTGATGGTCATCGAGACCACCGGCATGGCGATTTCCCGGGCGCCTTCAATGGCGGCGTCCAGCGGCGTCTTGCCTTCTTCGATGTGACGGTGGATGTTTTCCACCACCACGATGGCGTCGTCCACCACCAGGCCAATGGCCAATACCATCGCCAGCAGGGTCAGCAGGTTGATCGAGTAGCCCATCATCTGCATGAAGAACATCACGCCGATCATCGACAACGGAATGGTCACCACCGGGATCACCACCGAACGCAGCGCCCCGAGGAACAGAAACACCACGACGATCACGATCAACACCGCTTCGAACAGGGTTTTCACCACTTCGTCGATCGAGGCCTGGATGAACAACGTGGCGTCGTAGGCAATTTCACCCTTGAGGTTCGGCGGCAGCTGGGCTTCCAGGTCCGGCATGATCTTTCGCACTTCCTTGATCACGTCCAGCGGGTTGGCGCCGGGCGTGGCCTTGATGCCGATGTACACCGAGGGCGTGCCACCGAAGGAGCTGATGGTGTCGTAGTTTTCCGCGCCCATCTCGACCCGCGCGACATCGCTGAGCAGCACCCGACTGTCACCGTCGACCTTGAGCGGAATCGCGGCGAAGGCTTCGGCGGATTTGAGCTCGGTGTTGGCGTTGATGCTGGTGACCACGTACTCGCCTTTCACTTCGCCGGCGGCGGAGAGGAAGTTGTACTTGCGCACGGCATCGGTCACATCGCTGGCGCTGAGGCCGAACCCCGCCAGTTTCATCGGGTCCAGCCACAGGCGCATGGCGAATACCTGGTTACCGAGAATCTCGGCTTCGGCCATGCCTGGCAGGGTCGCCAGTTTTGGCTGGATGACCCGTGACAGGTAATCGGTAATCTGCGGGTTAGTCATTTCCTTGCTGAAGAAGCTGATGTACATCAGCGCCGACGCATCGGCGGCTTCCTTGCTCAGTACCGGGTCTTCGGCGTCCTGAGGCAACTGGTTTTTCACTTCGTTGGCCTTGGCCAGCAACTCGGTGAACAAGCGGTCGCTGTTGGAACCGATGCGCGCGTAGATCGAGATCACCGAGAAGTTCTGGCGACTGACCGAGGTCATGTAGTCGATGCCCTCGGCGCTTGCCAGGCTCTGTTGCATCGGTTGGGTGATGTAGCCCTGAATGGTTTCGGCGTTCGCCCCGGGGTACGCGGTGGTCACCGTGATCAGGGCGTTTTCCATTTGCGGGTATTGGCGCAGCGGCAGCTTGCTCCAGGCCTGAAAGCCCAGCAGCACAATCAACAGGCTGACCACGGTGGCGAGCACCGGGCGGCGGATGAACGGGTCGGTAAAAGCCATTGGGGGTTCCTTGATCAGTCAGCGCGTGGCTGACTGTTCTTCTCGGCCAGGGTCTTGTCGTCGCTGATGGCAATGTGCGCGCCGTTGTCCAGTTTGATCTGGCCGGCGGTGATCACTTTTTCGCCGTTCTTCACGCCTTTGGTAATCATCACCTGCCCATCGCGTCGTTCGCCGGTTTCGATGAAACGGCGTTCGGCGATCAGGATCGGTTGGCCCTTGTCGTCTTTTTCGATGCTGCCGTCTTCGGTTTTTTTCTGCGCTGCCACGTACAACGAATTGCCGTACAGCGTGTACGTGATCGAGCTTTCCGGCACGACGATGCGCGGCTGCGGGTTGGGCAGCATCACCTGCAGGCTGGCGAACATACCCGGTAACAGTTTGCCGTCGGGGTTGGCCAGGGTCGCGCGGACCTGCATGTTGCGCGTGCTGTTCTCGATTTTCGGGTTGATCGCGCTGATGGTGCCGGGGAAGGTCTGCGCCGGGTAGGCCGCGACGATGATTTCAACCGGCTGGCCGATGGCGATCTTCGGCACCGACTGTTCGGGGACGAAAAAGTCGACGTAGAGACTGCTGAGGTCTTGCAGGGTGGCAATCATGGTGCCGCTGGCAAGATAGTCGCCAACGTCCACCTGCCGAATGCCGATGGTCCCGCTGAAGGGGGCAACGATGCTTTTTTTGCCGAGTGCAGCCTTGAGTTGATTGACCGTGGCTTTGCTTTTTTTCAGCACCGCCGAAAGTCGGTCGAACTCACCTTTGGAAATGGCCTGGCTGCCCACCAGTTGACTACCGCGACCGAAATCGAGCTGGGCCAGCCCGAGGTCGGCCTGAGCGGTTTCCAGCAAGGCACTTTCCACGGCGCTGTCGAGGCGCAGGAGTGGTTGACCGGCCTTGACCTTCTGCCCTGACTCGAACTGCAAATCGATGACGGTGCCGTCGGTCTCCAGGCTCAGGTCCACGCCTTGCAGCGCCTTGAGCGTGCCGACGGTAGGCAGGCGTTCCTGCCACGGTTGCTCGGTAGCAGTAGCCACGGCGACGCTGATCGGCGGTTTCGGCACAGCGAAGCCTTGAATCATCGTGTAGATGGAGAAGGCTTTGTAACCGGCCAGAACCAGCACGATCAACAGAACAACACCCAACATGATCAGCATGCGGCGACGCAGCATATTTCCACTTCCTTGGAGAAAATCAGGTGAGACAGTCGGGCACATTACTCCGAGTGTGCCGGGTATTCCAACTGCCACTTTTTACAGGCCACCGCAAAACCTGTAGGAGCAGAGCTTGCTCGCGAAAGCGGTGTGTCAGGCACATCCATTTTGCATGTGCCGCCGCTTTCGCGAGCAAGCTCTGCTCCTACAAGAGCGGGGCAGTCAGATGAGGTGCAGGTGGTTATCCCAGAGCCCCGCAGGCAGTTCGAGAGGTTTTGCAACAAGGTTTGTCTGGCGGCAATCGTAGTACCGGCATCGGCCTTGACCCGAGGTCACGACAAAACCGTCGGCCACCGCACCCACCCCGGCGCAATCGGGAAGCGGCGCATCCAGGCGCACTTCACCGCTGTCCATGTCCCAGATGAAAAAGCGATTGCCCCGTGGTGCCGTTAACGCGACCAGGCGCAAATCACTGTGCACCGCGACACTGGCGGTGTAATGCCCCATGGCTTGCAACTGATGCTCGGGCACCGGGAACGCCACGAACGGTTGCCCCGGACGCTTGATCGCCAACAACTCCGACGACTCATGGGACGGCCCCATGAATTGCTGACCGGCGACGATGGTGCCATCACTGGCGATCCCCAGGTGCCGCACGCTGTTCATCTGTTGTGCGAGGGTTTCCTTGCTCAGCAATGTACCGTCGCGCTGCATCAGCACCAGGCTTGGTTCCATGGCGTTGAGGTTCATCTCGACGCGGCTTTCAGCCTCGGTGCGAATGCCGCCGTTGGCCACCACCAGGGTTTCGCCATCGGGCATCCACGACACCTGATGCGGGCCGATGCCATGGGTCGAAATCTCGCCGCTGTGCACCAGGCGCTCGCCTTCGAACTTGTACACACCCAGCAAGCCGCGACCGGGATCGGACGTGTCGTTCTCGGTGGCGTACAGCCAGTCGCCGCTCTGGTGAATCACCGCGTGACCGTAGAAATGCCGGTTCGGTTGCGAGGCCACGGTTTGCAACAGCGTGCCGTCGCGCAGGTCGATCAGGTAGCTTTCGGTGCCCGGACGCCGGGCGACGAACAGCGCGATCGGCAGCGTCGGGTGGTTGATGATGTCGTGGCAACGCTGGCCGACCTGGGTGGCGAACACCCGCGTACCGTCCAGCCGATAACCGACGGCGTAGTGCTTGCCGTCGCCATCGTCCCGTGCCGAAAGCAGCAGCGGGCTCTTGTCCTTTTGCTTGAACAGCGTCCAGCCGCCCAGTGTCACTGCTCCCAGCAGCAAACTACCTAACGTCAGAGCCTGTCGTCGCAGCATGGCACTCGCCCTCATCAGTCACCGTCGTTGGCGTTGAAGCCCAGTTGGATGCCCAGCGCCTTGGCCAGTTCACCCTCGTGCAGGCGGTGGACGACGTTGAGGCTGTCGTAGATGTCGTTGAGCTGCTGGCGACCGGCGTCGTCGTTGAGCATTTCAGTCAGCGAGCGCTGGTTGCTGGCGAACAGTTTCAGGGACGCGGCGTAAGCGGCGTCGATCTTGTCGGCCAAAGATTTCTGCTCGCTTGGCAGCAAGCCACGCAGGCCTTTGTTGTCAACGCCTTCCCACACGGTTTTGGCGGCGGCGAGGCTCGCTTCCATACTCGTCAGGGACGACTGGCTACGCCACTGGTCAGCCTGGAATGGTTGCGGCACACCCTTGGTCTGGCGGCCCATCGGCGTGCCGAGTTTTTTCTTCAGGCTGTCGAGAGCGGTGACCTGTACACGCAGCAGATCGGCAATCGCTTCGTGGGAGTCGGCGTAGCGCTGGTTCGGGAATTTGCTCAACTGCGCGAGCATGCCGTCGGTGTTGTTCCAGGTTTTCAGAATCTCTTCGGCCAGCTGTTTCTGACGCTCGCCAATGGCTTTCAGCAGAGGGCAATACTTGGCTTTTTGCGCCTCGTTGGCCACGTCAGGCTTGCTGTCGAACAGGATGTATTCGTAGGCCGAAAGGCCTTGCACCACAACGCTGGATTTGGCCAGGGCGGTGGCATCGATCTGCGGTTGCGCGGTCACCAGTTGCTCGACCTGACGGCCCACCAGGTTTTTCTTGTCCGGCCAGAATTGCACTTGCCAGGCGCGATTGCCTTCGGCCAGCGGCCCGATCAGCAGCGGTTGCAGCTCGGCCCAGGCTTTCTGCGCATGGAGGAAATCGGCACGGGCGGTGTCGAGGTTTTCCTTGCCTTCGCAATAGGCCAGCGCGCTGACGGCCAACTGGCGATCGGCTTCAACCCAGCGCGTGTAGGTCGGCAGGATCACCGACTTGGCGATGGCCGCCGACGTGACAGCTTGCGGATCCTGCGGTGAGCAGGCGCCGAGGGCGAGTGCGGCAAGGCTGGTGAACAACAACTTGGGACGGAACATTTAGGGCTCCCGCTAAGGAATACGTTTAAAGGGAATTCAAAAACGCCAGCAACGCCGCGCGCTGCTCGGCATTGAAAGACAAAACCTGTTGCTGGGCCGCTTTTGCTTCGCCGCCATGCCAGAGCACGGCTTCGAGCAGATTGCGGGCGCGGCCGTCATGCAAAAACTGGGTGTGACCACTGACTGCCTGCGTCAGGCCGATGCCCCACAACGGCGGCGTGCGCCAGTCGCGGCCACTGGCCTGGAATTCGCTGCGGTTGTCGGCCAGGCCGTCGCCCATGTCGTGCAGCAGCAGATCGCTGTAAGGGCGAATCACTTGATTGGCCAGTTCAGGTTCTGCCGCGTTGGCGGCGGTGGTGTATTTCGGTGTGTGGCAGGACTGGCAACCAGCCTGGAAAAACAGGGTCTTGCCGGCCAGCACTTGCGGTGTGCCGACGTCGCGGCGAGCCGGTACGGCAAGGTTACGGCTGTAGAACAGCACCAGACGCAGAATGTTATCGCTGACTTCCGGTTCGCCGTCCGGGCCGTTGCCGTTCGGCGCCTGTTTGCAGGCGGTTTGCGCGTCGGTGCAGTCATCAAAGGGTCTCAGGCTGGTCGTGAGGCCCATATCACCAGAAAACGCGTGAACGTTCTGTTGATTGAGGTTCGGCTGCCCGGCCTTCCAGCCAAATCGGCCGAGGACGGTTTTCTGTTGTGCGTCATCCCAGACCTGGTTCGGTCGGCCATTGATGCCGTTTTTCTCTTTGGCCTGCGCGGCGGCATTGGCCAGGATCGCTTCTTCCGGGATCGCCTCGAGCAGCCCAAGGCCAATCATCGGCGGGGCGATGCGCGCGGAGAAACGCGTGTCCGGGTGCATCGGGCCGTAGCCGAGTTGGGTGATCTGCAATGTCGGCTTGCGCAACTCGACTTCGGTGCCGTCCTTGAAACGCACCGGCACCGGCGTGTAATCAACCCGAACCTTGCCTTCCGGAACCACGCCGGGCACCGACATGTCCTGGAACTGGCCGCCGTAGACCGGCTCCGGCACGACACCTTGCTGCTCGATGATTTTGGCGTAGGTCGGTGAATCGGGTATCGACAGGCGCACCAGCATCGAAACGGCATTCACCGCATCAGGTGCAGGCGGGTGACCGCGACCGTCCTTGATGTGGCAGCCCTGGCAAGCGTTGGTGTTGAACAGTGGGCCGAGGCCGTCGCGGGCCGTGGTGGTCGACGGGGCGATCACCCAGGGGTTGCGGAAGAAGCTGTTGCCGACGCTGAAGTCCACGCGCCGTGACGGCGGCAGGTTGGCGGAGGGCAGGGAAAAGGCGTTCTGATCGGTCTTGCGCACGGTCGCGCTGCCACCGGACCTGGCTTCACCGGGTTCGGCCTGGGTAAAACGCGGGGCGTCATCGCAGGCACTCAGGCCCAGGGCCAGAAACAGTGCGGACAAGCGAAGAGGCAGCGAGGGCATCAGACATCCTGCAAGACGAGCAAAACAAGGGCGCAAAGTCTAACAGGGCAGGGGAGATTGAATAAGAGGAATTATCGTTTGGTTGATGTGGGGCAGGGTTTTCCGGCAAACCACGATCCCCTGTAGGAGCGAAGCTTGCTCGCGAAAGCGGTGTACCAGTCGCCACTGTCGTTGAATGTGACGCCGTCTTCGCGGGCAAGCCTCGCTCCTACAAGGGGCGGTGTTGGGCAGGCATGAAAAAGGCGACCCGAAGGTCGCCTTTTTTATTCAGCCAGCGTTGATCAGAATTCGTGATCAGCGTTGTCCGGGTTCAGGTCGCTGATGCCCAGCTTGCCAGCGGCAGCTTCGATCGAACCGGTCTGCTTGACCAGCGAAGCGATGGCGTCGCGAACGATCTGGTTGCCAGCGGTGTTGCCGGCAGCGATCAACTGGTCGTAGTGCTCACCCTTGTTGGCGTGATCGACAATGACCTGCATCTTGGCTTCGGTCGCAGCCAGGTCGGCCTTCAGCGCGGTGTCGGCCGCCGGGTCCGCCTTGGCCACCAGAGAGGACAGGCTGGCGCCGGTCATTTTGGTGCCGTCGACACGGGTGTATTCGCCCAGGTACACGTTACGAATGCCTTTGGCATCGTAGAACTGCGAGTTGTGGGTGTTGTCGCTGAAGCAGTCGTGTTCGTCTTCAGGGGAGTTGGCTTCCAGGGAAACCTTCATGCGCTCGCCCGCCAGTTCGCCCAGGGACAGGCTGCCCATGCCGAACAGCATTTTGCGCAGGCCGGAATCCACCGGTTCCGCTTCCAGGGTGGCGCGGTAGTTGTCGGCCACGTTCGGCTTCCAGTTACCGACCATTTCTTCCAGGTCGCTGACCAGCAGTTGGGTCACGGACTTCAGGTAAGCGCGACGACGATCGTTGTGACCGCCGGTGGCGCCTTTGCCTTCCAGGTAGTCGGAGGCTGGACGGTTGCCGGCGCCAGGGCCGGTGCCGTTCAGGTCCTGGCCCCAGAGCAGGAATTCGATGGCGTGGTAGCCGGTGGCGACGTTGGCCTCGGAACCACCCAGCTCGTTCAGGCTGGCGAGTTTTTCCGGGGTGATGTCCTTCACGTCGATCTTGTCTTCGCCGACCTGAACTTGAGTGTTGGCGATGATGTTGGCGGTCGCGCCCGGGTTACCCAGTGCGTGCTCGTAGGATTTGTCGACGTAGTCGATCAGGCCTTCGTCCAGTGGCCAGGCGTTCACCTGACCTTCCCAGTCGTCGATGATGGTGTTGCCGAAGCGGAACACTTCGCTCTGCAGGTAAGGAACGCGAGCAGCGATCCAGGCAGCCTTGGCGGCTTTCAGGGTGTCGGCGTTCGGCTTCGCGAGGAAGGCGTCGACGGCGGTTTGCAGGGTTTTCGCGGTGGATTCGGCATCGCTGTAAACGGCGAAGACGATGTCGGCGTAATGCGCGACAACGGCTTTGGCAGCGGCTTCGTCGACTTTGCCGGCAGCAGTTGGCGCAGGCGCAGCGGCCGGGGTAGTGGCGGCTGGCGTAGGCGCTGGGGCGGCAGCTTTGTCTTTGCCTTCGCCACAACCGGCGAGGGAAATAGCGATGGCCAACAGACTGGCGGTAGCCAGAGGCATACGAATCATGGCGAACATCCTGCTTCGAAAGGGGGTGGAATGGCGCAGCTAGCGCGCAAAACTGCGACATAATGCAAATCTTTCGCATTATGTGTAAAGAGTTGTTCTTGGAAATATTTCTTATTCAGATAGCGGATGTTGCACTTTGTAGGAGTGAGCCTGCTCGCGATGAACGTGAACGATAACGCGTGCAGACTGAAAGAATGCGTCGCCTTGGAGTTCATCGCGAGCAGGCTCGCTCCTACAGGAACCCTACAAAATAGCCGCGTTGCTGCGCTGGGCCTGCTTCAGATAGGCGCCCAGTTCTCGCGCCGGCAGTGGCTTGCTGTAAAAGTAGCCCTGACCTTCGTGGCAGCCTTCGGAAATGATGTAGGCCTCTTGCTCGACGGTTTCCACCCCCTCTGCAATGACCTGCATGCCAAGGCTCTTGCCCAACTGGATGATGGCCCGAACGATGGTTGCATCGTCGTCGTCATCGAGCAGGTCTTGTACGAAGCTCTTGTCGATCTTGATCTTGTCCAGCGGCAGGCTTTTCAGGTAACTCAGCGATGAGTAACCGGTGCCGAAGTCGTCGATGGCGATCAACGCACCGGAGCGACGCAGGCTCAGCAGATGCTGGGCGGCGGTGCTGATGTCTTCCATCAGGCCGGTTTCGGTGACTTCCAGCTCCAGGCTGCGCGGTGGCAGGCGGTACATTTGCAGCAGGTTATTGACCACCCGCGGCAGCTCGGCGTGGTGCAACTGCACCGTGGACAGGTTCACCGCCATGCGCAGGTCGGTGAAGCCCTGGTCATGCCAGTCGCGCAATTGTTTACAGGCCTGATCCAGCACCCATTCGCCAATGGCAATGATGGTGCCGTTCTGCTCGGCCAGCGGGATGAACAGGTCCGGCGGCACCAACCCGTGTTCGGGATGTTGCCAGCGAATCAATGCTTCGACGCCCACCACCCGATGATCGCGGTAGCTGATCTGCGGCTGGTAGACGAGGTAGAACTGGTCGCGGATCAACGCGTCGCGCAGGTCCTTTTCCAGTTCGCGACGGCGACGCATCTCGGTGTCGACACTGGCGATATAGAACTGGTAGCGGTTGCGTGAGCGAGTCTTGGCCAGGGTCATGGTCTGCTCGGCTTTTTGCAGCAGCTTCTCGGTGCTGTCGCCATCCTCGGGGAACAGGGTGATGCCGATGGTGGCGCGCAGACGAATCTCTTGATGATCGAGGGCGAATGCCGCTTCCAGGTCATCGAGAATGCTTTGCGCCAGTTCGGCGGCTTCGTAGGGTTGTTCGATATCGGCCTGGACCAGGGCGAACTGATCGCCGCCCAGTCGGGCGAGGGCGCCAAGGCGACCGCTGTGGCCCCGCAGGCGATCAGCCAGCGCCAGCAGCAGTTGGTCACCGGTCTGATAGCTGAATTGTTCGTTGATGCCCTTGAAGTCATCGAGGCCGACACACAAAACCGCGACCCGGCGTTGCAGTTTGCCGGCGTCGACGAGGATCTTGTCCAGTTGCTGTTGCAATTGCTGGCGGTTCGGCAGGCCGGTGAGGAAGTCGTACTGGGCCATGCGCAGCAGGCTGTTTTCCGCTTCGTGGCGCAGGTGGGTGTTGCGCTCGATGGACTCGAGCAACTGGTTGGCGGTGTTGATCCAGATGCCCAGTTCGTTTTTCTCGTGGCCCCTGAGCTGTGGAATCTTGTGCTCGCTGGGGCGGTCCGGGTTGATTTCGGTCAGGTGCTCGATGATCCGCGACAGCGGTTTGGTCAGCAGCCAGTGGTAGACCAGATACAGCACCAGCCCCATGGCGAGGGCGCGCAATACCCCGGAAATGAAGATGATCACCGAGCTGACGATGAACCCTTGTCCGTAGGTGGCGGTGTCGAGGGTGATGCTCAGGTCGCCGTAGTACTCGCTGTACGGGCCGCGACCCACCAGTTGAGTGGTGAAGGTGCGTTCCTTGCCGAGGATCAGGTCGGTCAGCCAGCGGCTGCTGGATTGCTGCAACTCGCGGGATTTTTGCGCCAGCATGGCTTCATTGGGGTGGCCGATGGAGGCCTGGCGGACGGCGTCGTCCTGAAACAGGCCTTCAATCACTTGCATGCCCATCTCTCGGTCCAGGCTGTAGACGGCCTGGGTCGATGGGTCGCGGAACATGTCGAGGATGCGCTGGGCATCGCCTGCCACGGCCTGGCGTGTTTTATAGGCATCGAAAACGATCTGCGCGCAGCTCAAGACCACGCCGACGATCAATGCCGACAGGAGCACGACCCGGAGCAACTTCACCGACAAGCTGTTCTTGAGTTCCAGCTTCAAAGAGTCATTCCTTGTTCCGTGCAGGTAGCATCAAGTTGCCATGAGTATTGGCAATCCGGTGATGGCAGTCAAAGGGACAATCAAACACAGGGGAATTTGCCTGTGGGTTGGCCGAAATGCTGTTGCCTGGAGTATTTGCCCTATTAGTACTGTGTCGGTAGTCGAGTCCTTCAACTTGAGGGGGATTTGGACTTATTTTCCATTTGGTTGATGGTAGACGTCTGTGGCGTTGGGGCAAGGGGCTTAACGCTTGTTTCATTGTCTGTAATCACCCATCTGCAACACCGCGATCTCCTGTAGGAGTCGGCTTGCTGGCGATGGCGGCCTCGTGGCGGACCATTTTCTTTCGGGTGTACATATCCATTCCTGCGGTAACGGCCACTTAGGGTTTCGCCCTTACGGCGACTCACTTTTCCAAACGCCGAAAAGTAAGCAAAAGGCTTCGCCCCAGCGTCCGGCCCCTCGCTTAGGCTCGGCGTTCCCTCGCTCCGGTCCTGCTCCGTGGGCCCGCCGCCATCGGCCATCCATGGCCGGGGGCGGCTAGCCCGGCATCCATGCCGGGCTGCCCACTGCGCAGAACCTGCGCTCGGCCTCCCGAAGGGGCGCTCAGATCAAAAGCTGAAGGCGAGCTAACGCTCGGCCTGATGAGTGGTGAGAAGCAGGTGTATGTCAGCCTGCTTTTGTAGGAGCCGGCTTGCTGCGGGCGGCGTTCCGACGATGGCGACCTGACAGCCAACCCGTTCTACGGGAACACCTGGGTTTGTACGTTTCCAAACCCATAAAAAAACCCGGCAAAAGCCGGGTTTTTTGACTGGCGTCGAGCTTAAGCGGTGAAGGTTTTGCCTTCGAACTGCTCAGCCACGAATTTCCAGTTGACCAGGTTCCAGAACGCTTCGACGTATTTCGGACGAACGTTGCGGTAGTCGATGTAGTAGGCGTGTTCCCAGACGTCGCAGGTCAGCAGCGGGGTGTCGCCGTTGGTCAGCGGGTTGCCGGCGCCGATGGTGCTGGCCAGGGCCAGGGAACCGTCAGCCTTTTTCACCAGCCAGCCCCAACCGGAACCGAAGGTGCCGATGGAAGTCTTGCTGAATTCTTCCTTGAACTTGTCGAACGAACCGAAGGAAGCATTGATGGCTTCAGCCAGTGCGCCGGTTGGTTGACCGCCGGCGTTTGGCGCCAGGCAGTTCCAGTAGAAAGTGTGGTTCCAGACTTGAGCGGCGTTGTTGAAGATACCGCCCGAGGAAGACTTGACGATCTCTTCCAGGGTCTTGCCTTCGAACTCGGTGCCTGGCACCAGGTTGTTCAGGTTCACGACGTAGGTGTTGTGGTGCTTGTCGTGGTGGTACTCCAAGGTTTCCTTGGAAATGTGCGGCTGCAGGGCATCGTGTGCGTAAGGCAGCGGCGGCAATTCGAAAGCCATGATGATTCTCCTAATCAGGTCAGTTGCGGTGAGCGCAAGGCCGATCACGGGCGGCCAGACAAGCGCCGGGGAGTTTGTACTCTTTGCGGCGCATCGAACCGGATCATAGCACCGGGGGTGCGGCATAACCACGCAACAACTGTGTGGAATAGAGGTTCCAGAGCCATTTGGAATATCAGGTAGCGATGATCAGTTGGCCGGCAACGGCGAACATCATCACTGCCACCAACAAATCAAGGATCCGCCATGTGCTTGGCCGAGCCAGCCATGGCGCCAACCAGGCGGCGCCCAGCGCCAACGTGAAAAACCAAAGCAGCGAAGCGCTGGCCGCGCCGACAACGTAAGCCCCGGGCTCGGTTTGTTGCGCGCCAAGGGAGCCAATCAGTAAAACGGTATCCAGATAAACATGCGGGTTGAGCAAGGTCACCGCCAGGGCGCTGAGCATCACCGCGCGCAGTGAGCGGACCGTCTGGTTTTCACCCTGTTGCAGACTTTGCTTCGAGCAGGCCCGGCGCAGCGCGAGGCTGCCGTACCACACCAGAAACGCCGCGCCGCCCCAGCGAGCGATAGCCAGCAATGTCGGGTTTTGCGCCAGCACGGTCGCCAGACCGAATACACCGGCCGCTACCAGCAACGCGTCGCAGGTCACGCAGAGCGCTGCCACCGGCAGGTGGTGTTCGCGTCGCAGGCTCTGGGCCAGCACAAACGCGTTCTGAGTGCCGATCGCCATGATCAGCCCAGCGGCCACCAACAGGCCGTTCACATAGCTTTGCCACATAAGTTTTACTCCGCGTTGGCTGCCAGATCCCGCAACACTTGCAGGGCGCGTTCGGCATCGGCCTGGCCGACGAATAAATGGTCGTGGAAGTAACCGGCGATCACGTTGCAACTGATCCCGGCCTGGCCCAACGCGGTGGCGAACGCGGCGGTCAGGCCGACGGCTTCCAGGGCCGAATGCACGTTGAGGGTGATCCAGGCTGCGACGTAGTCGAAGCTGAAACCGGCCCGTTCTGCGTGGGAGCGTTCCAGAATCACCGTCAGACCTTCCTGCTCGCGAAAGCTGCCGACAATCTCAAGGTTCGATGGCAATTGACCGTCCCGCAGGGTGCAGAACACGTATTCGCCTGCGTTGAGTTGCGGGCTCATGCTGCGTAGCAGTGTTGCCAGTGAAGTTTCGCCAGCCATGTCGGTAATCCTTGTTCAAGAGTTCTTGCCGCGCATTCTCTGCTGCTAACCTGTATAAGAAAAATCAATCATGCTGATCGCTCATTAGGAAAACTGATGTTCGACTATAAATTGCTTTCTGCGTTGGCCGCCGTGATCGAGCAGGCCGGTTTTGAACGTGCCGCAAAGGTGCTCGGCTTGTCGCAATCGGCGATCTCCCAGCGCATCAAACTGCTGGAAGCGCGGGTCGGCCAGCCGGTGCTGGTGCGGATGGCGCGACCGGCGCCGACGGAAATCGGCCGACGTTTGCTCAACCATGTGCAGCAGGTGCGCTTGCTGGAGCGGGACTTGCAAACGCTGGTTCCGGCGCTGGATGAAGAAGGCTTGCCGGAACGTCTGCGCATCGCGCTGAACGCCGACAGCCTCGCCACCTGGTGGGCCGAGGCGGTCGGTGACTTTTGCGCCGAGCAACACCTGCTGCTCGACCTGGTGGTCGAAGACCAGACCGTCGGCCTCAAACGCATGCGTGCAGGCGAAGTGGCGGCGTGTGTCTGTGCCAGCGAACGTCCGGTGGCGGGTGCGCGCAGCGTCCTGTTGGGCGCCATGCGTTATCGCGCGCTGGCCAGTCCGGCGTTCATCGCCCGGCATTTTCCGCACGGCGTTCGCGCCGATCAGTTGTCGAAAACGCCGGCGCTGGTGTTTGGGCCGGACGATTTCCTACAGCATCGCTACCTCGCGTCCCTCGGCGTAGACGGCGGTTTCGAACACCATTTATGCCCGTCATCCGAAGGGTTCATTCGCCTGACGGAAGCCGGTCTCGGCTGGGGACTGGTGCCGGAATTGCAGGTGCGCGAGCAACTTGAGCGCGGTGTTCTGGTGGAGCTTTTGCCAGATAAGCCCATCGATGTGCCGCTGTACTGGCATCATTGGCGCAATGGCGGTCAGTTGCTGGGGTTGCTGACCGATCAATTGGTGCGCTCGTCGAAGCAATGGCTGGTGCCGTTGACCTGACCGGCAGCGTCAAGACCTCACGCACTACGCAAAACGAAATATTCGGAGCACTACATGAAGATTCTGGTCACCGGCGCAAGCGGCTTCATCGGCGGGCGCTTTGCGCGTTTCGCCCTGGAGCAGGGCCTGGACGTGCGGGTCAACGGTCGCCGGGCCGAAAGCGTCGAACATCTGGTGCGCCGTGGCGCCGAGTTCATTGCGGGCGACTTGAGCGACCCGCAACTGGCGCGCGACCTGTGTTCCGATGTCGAAGCCGTGGTGCATTGCGCCGGTGCTGTCGGCGTGTGGGGACGTTATCAGGACTTTCATCAAGGCAACGTGCAGGTCACCGAAAACGTGGTCGAAGCCTGCCTGAAGCAACGCGTGCGGCGACTGGTGCATTTGTCCTCGCCGTCGATCTATTTCGACGGCCGCGATCACCTCGGATTGACCGAAGAACAGGTGCCCAAGCGCTTCAAACATCCCTACGCCGCGACCAAATTCCTGGCCGAGCAAAAGGTCTTCGGCGCCCAGGAATTTGGCCTCGAAACCCTGGCCCTGCGTCCGCGTTTCGTGACCGGTGCCGGCGACATGAGCATCTTCCCGCGACTGCTGAACATGCAACGCAAAGGTCGCCTGGCAATCATCGGAAACGGTTTGAACAAGGTCGATTTCACCAGCGTGCAAAACCTCAACGAAGCGTTGCTCAGCAGCTTGCTGGCCAGCGGTTCGGCGTTGGGCAAGGCCTACAACATCAGCAACGGCACGCCGATTCCGTTGTGGGACGTGGTCAATTACGTCATGCGCAAAATGGACGTCCCACAGGTGACCCGCTACCGTTCCTACGGCCTGGCCTATGCCGTGGCGGCGCTTAACGAGGGCGCGTGCAAGCTGTGGCCAGGCCGCCCCGAGCCGACCCTGTCGCGCCTGGGCATGCAAGTGATGAATAAAAATTTCACCCTGGACATCAGTCGCGCGCGGCATTATCTGGACTACGACCCGAAGGTCAGTCTCTGGACTGCGCTCGATGAATTCTGCGGCTGGTGGAAGGCTCAGGACATTCACTGACAAATCCCGTTACTGAACGCAGAGTGGGGATCAGGGTCAATCGATGCGGCTGACGGGTTTATACTTCGCCCCATCAAGCCATCACCGCGTTCCACAAAGGTTGACTCAATGTCCATGCGTAACGATGCCAACGACGACTTCGACGATGTACCGAGCCTGCGTGCCGACAGCCTCGACGACGATGATTTTGTGCCCACCGCCCGCACCGCCGTGCATTCGCGCACGCCGCCGGTGGTCAAGGTCAGGGCGGCCAGCACCGGCCCGTTGTGGGCGCTGGTCGGCGCCTTGTTCTTTGCGTTCGCCGGCCTTGCATGGTGGAGCTTTCAGCAGATCTCGCTGATGGAACAGCAACTGGTGGCGACCCAGGAAAGTTTCGCGCGTATCAGTGAGGATGCAGCGGGACGCTTGCAGGACATTTCCGGCAAGGTGGTCGCCAGTCAGACCAACGTCACCAGCGACAGCGAAGCGCTGAAACTGCAAATCAGGCAACTGGAAAGCAAACTCCAGGACCAGAGTAAACAGCAGCAGGGCGTTGCCGGCCAGACGTCGGACCTGGACAAGCGTCTGGCGCAAATGACTGCGCAAACCGCCGACCTGGACAAGCGCCTGGCGCAAGCCACCGCCCAGAACACCGAGCACCAGACCGCCAACACGCAATTGCAGGCCCAGGTCAAAGCCCTGAGCAGTGAACTGTCCACCCTGAAAAGCGCCCCGGCGGACACTGACAAATTTGATGCCCAGCTAAAAAGCCTCGGCGCCGACATCACCGCGCTGAAAAAACAAGGCAACCCGAGCGCCGCCATCGAACGTCTGGAGCAAGACATAATCGTGCTCAAAAGCGAGCAGGACAACCGCCCGGCCGCCGCGTCAGGCCCGTCCAGTACCGCCGAGTTCGACGCCTTCCGTAGCCAGGTCACCCGTAACATCAACACCCTTCAGGCGCAGATTCAGAATTTGCAGCAGCAGTTGCGGGCCAGGCCTTGAGGCTGAAGGCGCGGTAATTCGCTGCAATACCATTTTGCAGACTGCGGTTCGCTGAATATCCATACATGCCCCATTGCCGTCTACGCTCTTCAAACACCGAAGAGAACGAGGGATGCGTAATGGGGTTTTTGCACAGGTTGGCCCTGCTGGGCGGGATGCTGTTGCTGTGCTTGGGGCAGGCGCAAGCCGCCGGGACCGAGAAGGACGACAGCCAGGCCGCCATCGCCTTGCTGGAAAAAGCCCTGGCCTATTACCACGACAATGGCGACAAGGCGTTCGCGGCCTTCAGTCGTCAGGGCGAGTTTGTCGACAAGGACCGCTACGTGTTCGTGCTCGATACCAAAGGCGTGATGCTCGCCAGCGGTGGGCCTTCTTCGGCGTTGATCGGGCGTGATGTATCGGATGTGCTCGGGCCGGATTTGCAGAAAGCCTTCAAGGACGCATTGAAAGTGCCGGAGGGCAATGGCATTCAGCAAGCGGAGTATCGCTGGCAGAACTGGTCCGACGGCAAAGTCGAACGCAAGCATGTGTTCTACCAACGGGTCGGCCAGCGGATTCTGGCGGTGGGTTACTACTTGCCACGGGCGTCGGCGGAGCAGGCGATGGCGTTGCTGAACAAAGCGGCGACCGATCTGGCCAAGGACGAGAAGGGCACGCTCACGTCGATCAACTCGCTCAAGGGCGGTTATTTGCAGGATGACTTGTATGTGTTCGTCGTCGACTTGAATACCCAGCGTTATGTCGCCCATGGCACCAATCTGCGCTTGATCAATACCGATTTCGGCAAGATCAAGGACCCTGAAGGCAAGCCGGTCGGCGAGCCGATCCTGGCGTTGATGGCCGGGCAGGATTATGGCGAATACGCGTATCGGTGGAAAAACCCGGTGACCGGCAAGGTCGAGGACAAGCATGCGTACCTGAAGAAGGTCGGGCGTTTTCTGGTGGCTGTGGGGTATTACAGCCCTTGAATCTCTATCACATGGGATGACGTCTTCGCGGGCAAGCCTCGCTCCTACAGGATCGCGTAGTCCTTGTAGGAGCGAGGCTTGCCCGCGATGGCCGCGACTCGGTTCAACTACCGAGCCTTGTCTTCCCGCCCACGCAACACCCGGTTCGGCATGGCAATCGCCGCCGCCAACCCAAGCAACGACACCGCCGCACTGACCATCAACAAATGCCGGAAGGTCAGCAGCAGCTCGGCGCGCAAGGCGTTCTGCGCATCCCCCGGCGCGGCGTTCAGGCCGTCCAGCAAGACGTTCCCGGAGCTGCCCTCGGCAATCAGTGTCGAGCCGGCCAGATGGGCGAAACTCGAGTCTTGCAGCAATGCCAGCAACAACGCCGACATCAATGCCACGCCCACCGCGCCGCCCAGGGAGCGGAACAGGTTGGTGGTGCTGGTCGCCACGCCGATGTCCCGTTGATCCACCGAGTTCTGCGTCCCGACCAATGACGTCGGGAACTGCATGCCGGAGGCGATCCCGCTGAGCACCATGAACAGACTGCTGAGCACCACCGCCTGTGGCGGACTGAACGCCATCCCGAGGATCGAGATCGGCATGAGGAGGGCGCCCGCGAGAATCATCGGTTTATAGCGCCCGGTCACCGAGGTTCGGCGCCCGGCGAAATACGCGCCTATCGGCAAACCCATGGCCAGTGGCAACAGGTGCAGCGCGGCACTGTCGGCCCCGGCGCCGGTCACGCTCTGGAAGCGCAACGGCATCAGCACAATCAACGAAATCGCCTGGAAACTGGTGAAGAAAATCGTGCACCAGCACAGGATCGCGTTGCGGTTGGCGAACAGGTGCATCGGCAGCAACGGCTCCCGTGCACGGCGCTCATGCCCGACGAACAACGCCAGGACCACCACCGCACAACCCAGCAACCCCAGCACCTCGGCGCTGCGCCACGAATGCCCTTGGCCGACCTGAGTAATGCCGAGCAACAAGGCGGTCAAACCGATGATCATCAACACGGTGCCGAGGTAATCGATGATCGGTTTGCGCTGCGGCACCGGGAGCCCGACCAGGGTGTGACGGGCGACCAGCCAGGCGCCAAGGCCCAGCGGCAGGTTGATCAGGAACACCCAGCGCCAGGACAGGTATTCGGTCATGTAACCGCCGAGCACCGGGCCGGCGACGCTGGCCACCGCGTACATGCTGCTGAAATAGCCTTGATAACGACCGCGTTCGCGAGGCGGCACGATGTCGCCGATGATCGCCTGGCTGACCGAAATCATCCCGCCCGCACCAATGCCCTGAAGAATCCGCGCCAGCACCAGTTGCTCCATGCTCTGGGCCATGCCGCAGAAGAACGAAGCAATCGTGAACAGCCCCATGCCGAACAGCATCAACTTGCGCCGACCGTACAGGTCGCCGAGTTTGCCGTAGATCGGCACGGCCACGGTCATCGCCACCATGTAGCCGGAAATCACCCAGGCCAGCAGGCTGACGTCCTTGAACTGCGCGGAGATGGCGGGCATCGATACAGCGACGATCGTCTGATCCAGCGCCCCGAGAAAGATGGCCAGCATCAGGGCGATCAGCACGCTCCGGATGGCCGGTTTGGGCGTTTCAGGCTGGTTGAGATTGGTCACGGGAGAACCTGCGGGCAGTGAGGGTCCCGCAGGAGACAAGGGCGAGCGGGGATGCTCGCCAGTGTAAGTCGGTAGCAGGCTATTCGATAGCCTCATACGGAAGTCCGACGTAATTTTCTGCAATGGTTTTTCGACCGGCTTCGGAGCTGACGAAGTAGTCCAGCTCCGACGCGCTGATGCGCTGGCTGAACGCATCGTGATCGTCAAAGCGGTGCAACATCGAGGTCATCCACCAGGAAAAACGTTCGGCTTTCCAGACTCTGCGCAGGCAGACTTCCGAGTATTTCTCCAGCAAATCGACACGGCCTTCGCGGTAAACCTTCAGCAGGATATTGAACAACGTACTGACGTCGCTGGCCGCCAGGTTCAGGCCTTTGGCGCCGGTCGGCGGGACGATGTGCGCGGCGTCGCCGACCAGAAACATCCTCCCGTATTGCATCGGTTCGACCACGAAACTGCGCAACGGCGCGATGCTTTTTTCGATGGACGGCCCGGTCACCAAAGACTCGGCCAGCGCAGCCGGCAGACGGGATTTGAGCTCATCCCAGAAGCGTTGATCGGACCAATTCTCGACAGCCTCGTCGGTAGGGACCTGAAGGTAATACCGGGTGCGAGTCGCCGAGCGCATGCTGCACAGGGCAAAACCGCGTTCGTGACGGGCGTAGACCAACTCATCGTGAACCGGTGGTGTGTCGGCAAGAATCCCCAGCCAGCCGAACGGATAAACCCGTTCGAACACCTTCAGGTTGTCGGCGGGAATCGATTGCCGCGCTACACCATGGAAACCGTCGCAACCGGCGATGTAGTCGCAATCGAGCCGATACGTTTCGCCGTCCTTTTCGAACGTCACGAACGTTTCATCGGTTTTCATACCGTGAGGCACGACGTTGCTGGCTTCATAGATCGTCTGCGCGCCGGCCTCCCGACGAGCGGCCATCAGGTCGCGAGTGACCTCGGTTTGCCCGTAGATCATCACGGTTTTGCCCCCGGTCAGTGCGTGCAGATCAATGTGCACCTGGCGCCCGTCTAGGGCCAGTTCGAAGCCCCCGTGAACCAGCCCTTCGGCGTCCATTCGCTGGCCGACGCCGGCCTGACGCAGCAGCTCTACCATGCCTTGTTCGAGGACACCGGCACGGATTCGCCCGAGCACATAGTCCGGGGTCTGGCGTTCGAGAATGAGGGTGTCGATACCGGCGTTGTGCAGCAATTGGCCGAGCAGCAAACCGGAGGGGCCGGCGCCAATGATGGCGACTTGGGTTTTCAACGTTTTCATTGTTTTTATGACTCGCAAGCTCCACACGACCTGCGTCGGTGAATTATTTTTATGGATCGAGTGCTTGCATTTTTCACTTGCGGGTCTGTCAATTGAAGGTGAAAACTGAGCCGATAGCTGTACTTTCTGCCAATCGGTGCGATTATCGCCCGTCACCTCCCGAGGCCTGGATTGAAGTTATGAACAAGCCTGCCCTGCCTTCGATACCGGTGTTCAAGCTCTACGGTGAAAGCCTGGACTGGCCGACCCCGGACTTGCTGCACTGTGAAACCATTTCCAAACGCAGCCGCGAACACCAGTGGGAAATCAAACCCCATCGCCACGCCGATTTATGCCAATTACTCTTCGTGTTCAAAGGTCAGGCAGAGCTTGAAATCGAAGGCAAACGTACGCAATTGGACGAACCGGCGATCCTGGTTCTGCCGCCGTTATCGGTGCACGGTTATCGTTTTTCCGAGGATGTCGAAGGCTTTGTCGTGACCCTCGCCGCGCCACTGGTGGCCCATCTTCAGGCGCAGCTGGGCAACTCGGTGAATGCTCTGGCCCAGGCCGAAAGTTATCCGGCCGGCAACGACAGCGAGTACCTCAACAGCCTGTTTTCTGCGCTGCAAACCGAATACACCGGCCATCAACCGGCCCGGGAAATGCTCATGCATTCGCTGGTCAGCGTGATCATGGTGTGGGTCAGCCGGCAGGCGTTGCAGCGTCGCTCGGCCAGTCAGCGTCCGCAACGTGCGCGGGAATACCTCAACGGGTTTATCCAACTGGTGGAAGAGACGTATCGCCAGCACGTCAAGGTTGAAGACCTGGCGCATCGGCTGGGGATTTCGGTGTCGCACCTCAACGGCACGTGCCGTGAGCTGGCGGGACAACCGGCGTTGCAGATCATGCACGAGCGGCAATTGCTGGAGGCCAAGCGTTTGCTGACCTACACCAGCATGACCATTTATGAAATGTCCGATGTGTTGGGGTTTTCCGATCCGACCAACTTCACGCGCCTGTTCCGACGTCGTGTGGGGATCTCACCCAAGGCGTTCCGCGACCGCTTGAAGGCCGATCAGGACAACGAGGCCTGATCCCTTCATCACCGGAGGGCGTTGAGGGTCGCGTTGTGGGGAATGCAGCGCTCGAAGTTGCAGCTCGCGTACTCACGGGGCAGGTTTCGCAATTGCTCAACGCGCCACGCCGCGGTGCCGTACAGCGTCAGCGTCACCGCGCAGGTGATGAAAATGGCGAGGTATCTTCTTGTTTTCGTGTTCATGGCGTTGACCTCTGAACGAATACCCTTCGGTACTAAGTTCAGCATAGGTCAGCGGCAGTGAGTTGCCAGTCATGCATTCCCCCCTGTAGGAGCCAGCTTGCTGGCGATGAACGTAAAGGCACCGCGTTTATCCAGTAAGCCCGCGTTATCGTTAACGACCATCGCCGGCAAGCCGGCTCCTACAAGGGGGACGTGTTTACAGGCCAATATCCCATTCCGGTTCTTCCGGAAACCGCAGCACCAGAAAATCCAGCACGCTGCGCAATGCCGCCGGCATGTGCTTGCGTGAGGCATACACCGCGTAGATGTTCATCTGGCGCGGTTCGGCCTGGGGCAGCAGGCGGATCAGTTCGCCGCTGTGGATATGCACACCCGCCTGATAACTCGGCAGCATCGCCACCCCGGCGCCAGCGATTGTTGCGCGCAGCAGGGTGCTCGCTTCGTTGGCGCTGATGTTGCCCTGTACCGGCACCGAGACCGGTTCGCCGTCCTGCTCGAAATGCCACAGGCTTTTGCCGAAGTAGGAGTGGGTCAGGCAGTTGTGCTGGCTCAGGTCTTCCACCCGCATTGGCGTCGGGTGCTCCTGCAGGTAAGCGGGGGCGGCGCAGATCACCGAGCGGCAGACCGTCAGCCGCCGCGCAATGAGGTTCGGGTCCAGGTCATTGCTGGTGCGAATCGCCAGATCGATGCGCTCATCCACCAGGTTCACCGTGCGGTCGAGCATCTGCAGGTCGATGCTGACGCCGGGGTAACGTTTGACGTAGGCGGCCATCGCATCCGCCAATTGCGCCTGGCCGAACGAGGTGCTGACGCTGATCCGCAGCAGGCCCCGCGGCGCATCGTCCGGCTCGCTGACGGCGGCCTGCATGTCCGTGGACAGGTCGAGCATCTGCCGACAGCGCGGCAGGATTTCACTGCCGGCGGCGGTCAGGCTCAATTTACGCGTGGTGCGATGCATCAGGCGCGCGCCAACCCAGTCTTCCAGTTCCGCCAGATACCGCGAAACCACCGGCCGCGACAGGTCCAGGTGATCGGCGGCGGCCGACTGGCTGCCGAGGTCGACCACCGTGACGAATACGCGCATTGCTTGTAGACGATCCATGATTTGCCCGCTTTCAGAAACAAACTATGTCTAAGCATCGCATTTTTTGTAATGAATAAGGCAACTAAGCTCTGTCCTCCTGTAGGAGCGAGCTTGCTCGCGAAGGGCGCACAGGCACCGCGTTTCAACCGGTAAGCACGCGTCATCGTTAACGACCATCGCGAGCAAGCTCGCTCCTACAAAAGGCGTCGACAAACAACGGAGCAACAGATGATCGGTTTCAACCTCAAGCGTATTTTGCTGGCCACGGCCACCCTCGGTTTCGCGGCCCACGCGGCGGCATCGACGCTGACGCTGGATGTTTACAACCCTGGCGAGAAAGCGATCTTTCCGGTGACGTCGGTGCTGGTCAGCGGCGAGAAAGACGCGATTCTGGTGGACGCGCAATTCGGCAAATCCCAGGCCGAGCAAGTGGTGGAAAAAATCCGCGCCAGCGGCAAGCAACTGACCACCATCTACATCAGCCACGGTGACCCGGATTACTACTTCGGCCTCGACACCCTGACCGCCGCGTTCCCCAACGCCAAGGTGCTCGCCTCGCAACCGACCGTGGACCACATCAAGCAAACCGTCGACGGCAAACTGGCGTTCTGGGGGCCGAAAATGGGGGCCGACGTGCCGGCCAAAACCATCGTGCCGGACGTACTCAAGGGCGACAGCCTGATGCTCGAAGGGCAGAAGTTGCAGGTGGTAGGTCTTGAGGGCAAACAACCGGATCGCACCTTTGTGTGGATCCCGTCGATCAAGGCAGTGGTCGGTGGCGTGGTCGTCGCAGAAAACATTCACGTGTGGATGGCCGATACCCAAACCGCGCAGTCCCACGCTGATTGGTTGGCTACGCTGCATTCCATCGAAACCCTGAAACCGCACACCCTCGTGCCGGGTCACTACCTCGGCAAAAGTGCCCGCTCCCTGGCCGCCGTGCAGTTCACCGCGGATTACATCAAAGCCTTTGACGAAGAAACCGCCAAGGCCAAAGACGCCGCCGCGCTGATCGCCGCGATGAAAAAACGCTACCCGAAACTGGGCGAAGAAAGCTCGCTGGAGCTGAGCGCCAAAGTCGCCAAGGGCGAGATGAAGTGGTAACCCGATTCACCCACTCACACTGATCCACACTGGAGAACGTCATGAGCAACATCGCAATCATCGGTGCCACCGGCCGTGCCGGCAGCCAACTGTTGGAAGAAGCCCTGCGTCGTGGTCATAGCGTTACGGCCATCGCGCGCGATACGTCGAAAATCGGCCAGCGTGCCGGGGTGGTCAGCAAGAATGTCGACGTGCTGGATGGCGACGCCTTGCAAGCCGCTGTGACGGGGCATGATGTGGTTATCAGCGCGGCACATTTCTCCACGATTCCCGCCGCTGCCGTTGTGGCGCCGGTGAAGAAGGCCGGGGTGAAACGTCTGCTGGTGGTGGGCGGTGCCGGTTCGCTGTTGCTGCCGGACGGCACCCGCGTCATCGACAGCGAAGGCTTCCCGGCGGAATACAAGGCAGAGGCCAGCGCCGGTGCGTTGTTTCTCGAAAACCTGCGCAAGGAACAGGAACTGGACTGGACCTTCCTGTCGCCCTCGGCGGAGTTTGTCGAAGGTGAGCGTACGGGCACGTTTCGGGTTGGCAAGGATGATTTGCTGGTGAGCGGGGCGGGGCGCAGCTGGATTACGTTTGCTGATTATGCGATTGCGATGTTGGATGAAGTGGAAGTGCCGAAGCACTCTCGGCAGCGGTTTACAGTTGGGTATTGAGGTCACTGATCTCCTGTAGGAGCAAGCTTGCTCGCGATGATCGCCAACGATAACGCTGGGAACCAGATACCCCGCGGTGTTCTCCGGTTCATCGCGAGCAGGCTCGCTCCTACAGGATATTGTTCAACGCGACTGCGCCTGCTCCACCAACCACCCCATCAATTCGCGCAACTTCGGCGAAGGTGCAGGTTTCTCCGGGAATACCAGGTAATACGCCAACCCGGTTTTCACCTTCAATTCAAACGGCATGACCAGCCGCCCGGCACTCAGGTCATCGCCAATCAACGACCAATCACCAATCGCCACACCTGTTCCCTGAGACGCCATCGACATCGCCAGGTCCAGGGTTTCGAAATGCTGACCCTTGCTGACATTGCTCAGTTGAAGATTCGCTGCTTTCAACCAGGCATTCCAGTCGCGCTCATCCCGCGTCGGGTGCAGCAGCAAGTGCTGTTGCAGATCCGCCGGTGACTGCAAGGCCTGCGGCCCCTCCAGCATCGGTCGCGAACACACCGGCGTCAGTTGCTCATCGAACAACAGATAAGACGTCAGCGCGTTGTCCGGCGGCGCGCCATACATCACCGCCGCATCGAATTGCTCGCGATGAAAATCCACGCCGTGCTTGACCGTGGTGGTCAGCTCCACCGGTACATCCGGACGCTCCCGTTGCCACTGCAACAGGCGCGGCAACAACCAGCGCATCACACAGGTCGGCGCCTTGAGTTGCAGGGTTTCGCGCTTCTCGCCGATCTGCTCCACCGCCTCGTCGATCAAGCCGAAAATCTGCTGCACCCGTGGCAGCCACTCCCGTCCTTCAGCCGTCAAATCCAGGCCGCGGGCCTGGCGAATGAACAGCTCATAACCCAAATGTTCTTCCAGCCCGGCGATCTGTCGACTCACCGCGCCCTGGGTGATGAACAGCTGTTCGGCGGCACGGGTGAAGTTGCAGCACTGCGCGGTAATCAGAAAAGTGTGCAGCGCCGGCAGGGGAGGCAATCGTTTCATTGGGATCCAAGGTATGACGTGAGGACATGGCTAGTATGACTTTTTATCCATTGTTGCGGCTACGTGTCGCCCGTTCCAATGAGGCCATCCCTGGACCTGCCCGCTCATCATAAACACTGCGCAGGCCCGGCGTCTCAAACGAACAAAAAGGGCAAAAGACATGGCGACGTGCGGCGAAGTATTGGTCAAGTTACTCGAAGATTACGGGGTTGAGCAGGTGTTCGGCATCCCCGGGGTTCACACCGTGGAGCTGTATCGCGGGCTGGCCCGTTCGAGCATCAACCACGTCACTCCGCGTCACGAACAGGGCGCCGGTTTCATGGCCGACGGTTATGCACGCACCAGCGGCAAACCGGGTGTGTGCTTCATCATCACCGGCCCGGGCATGACCAACATCACCACCGCCATGGGCCAGGCCTACGCCGATTCGATCCCGATGCTGGTGATCTCCAGCGTGCAGACCCGCAGCCAGTTGGGCGGTGGTCGCGGCAAGCTCCACGAGCTGCCGAACCAGAGCGCATTGGTCGGCGGCGTGGCGGCGTTCTCCCACACCCTGATGTCGGCGTCCGAACTGCCGGGCGTGTTGGCCCGCGCTTTCGCGCTGTTCCAGGCCGGTCGTCCGCGTCCTGTTCACATCGAAATTCCACTGGACGTTCTGGTTGAAGAAGCCGACGACCTGCTCAGCAGCCTGCCGGTCAACATCGACCGTGCCGGTGCTTCGCCAAGCGCGATCAGCCGCATGACCGAACTGCTCGCTGGTGCCAAGCGTCCGCTGATTCTCGCCGGTGGCGGTGCCATCGATGCCGCTGCGGAATTGACTGAACTGGCTGAATTGTTGGACGCGCCAGTGGCGCTGACCATCAACGCCAAAGGCATGCTCGAATCCGGCCATCCGCTGTTGATCGGTTCGACCCAGAGCCTGGTCGCGACTCGCGCCCTGGTTGCCGAGGCCGATGTGGTGCTGGCCATCGGCACCGAGCTGGCCGAGACCGACTACGACGTCACTTTCGCCGGTGGTTTCGAAATTCCCGGCAAGCTGCTGCGCGTTGATATCGACCCGGACCAGACCGTGCGCAACTACCCGCCGCACATCGCACTGGTAGCCGATTCGCGCAACGCTGCCCAAGCCTTGCTGAGCGCGTTGTCCCACAAATCGCTGGCCGAGCGCCGCAACGATTGGGGCCAGGTCCGCGCCGCACGTCTGCGCGAAGACCTCGCCGCCACCTGGGACGCGCCGACTCTGGCCCAGACCCGTTTCCTCGAAACTGTCCTGCACGAATTGCCGAACGCGGTGTTTGTCGGTGATTCGACCCAACCGGTGTACACCGGCAACCTGACCTTCAACCCGGAGCGCCCGCGCCGCTGGTTCAACTCGTCCACCGGCTACGGCACCCTCGGTTACGCCTTGCCGGCAGCGATTGGCGCCTGGCTCGGCGGTAGCGTTGAAAACGGCGCGCGTCCTCCGGTGGTGTGCCTGATCGGCGACGGCGGCCTGCAATTCACCTTGCCGGAACTGGCCAGCGCCGTTGAAGCGCGTACCCCGGTGATCGTCCTGCTGTGGAACAACCAGGGCTACGAAGAGATCAAGAAATACATGGTCAACCGCGCCATCGAGCCGGTCGGCGTAGACATCTACACCCCGGACTTCATCGGTGTCGCCAAGGCATTGGGCTGTGCGGCCGAAGCGGTCGACGGTGTCGAGCAACTACGCGGTGCATTGCGCTGCGCGGCTGATCGCCAGGGCCCGACCCTGATTGAAGTCGATCAGACTCTGTGGATGCAGGCGGTGTCGAAATGACCTTCCCAACCACGCTTGACGGTCTGTTCATTGACGGAAAATGGTCGGCGGGCAGCGAACACCTGCGCGTGATCAACCCGGCCACCGAAGCGTTGCTGACCACCGTGAATGGCGGTGATGCGCACTCCGTTGATCAAGCCGCAAATGCAGCCACCGAAGCCTTCAAGGCCTGGTCGCAAACCACCGGTGCCGAGCGCGGTGCCATCCTGCGCAAAATCGCTGCGGGCGTGCAGGCCGGTCGCGACAAGTTGATGCACTTGCAGTCGAGCAACAACGGCAAACCGTTGTTCGAAGCGGCCATCGACGTCGATGACGTGATCGCTACGTTCGAGTACTACGCAGGTTTGGCCGAAGGCCTGGACGCCAAACAGGACAGCAACGTCGAGCTGCCCACCGACGACTTCAGCGCCCGTGTGCTCCGTGAGCCGTGTGGTGTGGTCGGCCTGATCGTGCCGTGGAATTTCCCGATGGTCACCACCGCCTGGAAACTCGCCCCGGCCTTGGCCGCCGGTTGCTGCGTGGTGCTCAAGCCTTCCGAAGTGACGCCGCTGCCGGAGCTGGAACTGGCGGCGATCATCGCCGAGGCCGGTTTGCCGAAGGGCGTGTTCAACGTGGTCTGCGGCACCGGTCTGGCGGTCGGCGCGCCGATGTCGGCGGACCCGCGCATCGCCAAGATTTCCTTCACCGGCAGCAACGCGGTCGGCGTGCAGGTGATGCAACGCGCAGCAGAAACCGTGAAGGGCGTGAGCCTGGAACTGGGCGGCAAATCCTCGCTGCTGGTGCTGGCCGATGCTGACATCGAACTGGCCGTGGAAGTGGCCTGTGGCGGTGGTTTCTTCAACGCCGGGCAGATGTGTTCCGCCACCAGCCGAGTGCTGGTCGCCGATGAGCTGGCCGACGAATTCCTCCTGCGCCTGAAGGCGCGTACTGAAGCCATCCGCGTGGCCGACCCGTTCGACCCGAACGTGGAAATGGGCGCACTGGTCAATCAGGCGCAATACCAACGCGTACTCGGTCATATCGACCGCGGTTTGAGTGCTGGCGCCAAGCTGATCTGCGGCGGCAATCGCCCCGCAGACCTGCCACGCGGTTATTTTTTGCAGCCGACGATTTTCACCGAAGTGCCCCTCGACAGTGCGCTGTGGTGTGAAGAGATTTTCGGCCCGGTGATCTGCGTGCGCAGTTTCGCCACCGAAGCCGAGGCGATTGCCCTGGCCAACGACAGCCAGTTCGGCCTGGTGGCCAGCGTGGTGACGCGCGATGCCGAGGCGGCGGATCGGGTTGCCAACGCTTTGCAGGCGGGGCTTGTGTGGATCAACGCGCCGCAAGTGATCTTCCCGCAGACCGCCTGGGGCGGCTACAAACAGAGCAGCATCGGCCGCGAATTGGGGCCATGGGGCTTGCAGGCTTTCCAGGAAATCAAACACGTGATTCGCGCCGTCTGACGGCACGAAAAAGGTGAGCGCATGCCTTCAAAGGAGGCATGCGCTGGCGTCATGGCTTCAATGAATTTTTATCGATAGTCAGGTGTTTTACACGACCTCAGGATGAACTCACTGGTTCAGCCAAGCCCCCGAAAATACGGGGGATAACACTGATCCGGCCGCGCGGATGCAACAGTTTCGACCTGCCTTATACCTACAAAAACAAAGGGAGTCCGTAATGGGCGAGCATGATCTGAACAGACGTCAATTCATCAAAACCGTAGGCGTGGCCTCGGTTGCCGCGGCAGCCATGAGCTTGCCCTTCGTCAAGGCCAATGCCAGCGACACGCGCTTCCAGGGCAAGACCCTGCGCCTGCTGACCTGGTCCGATGACACAGGCCTGGCCGCACTGCGCAACATCGCCGCAACGTTCGAAGACAAGTACGGCTGCAAGGTCATCGCTGACCGCACCGGCAGTACTTCGGAAATGGTCGCCAAACTCAAGGCCGGCGGTGATCGTCCGCAATACGACATCATCACCCTGGCTGGCGTTGGCGCCGAAGGTCTGGCCGCCGCCAACCTGCTGGAAAAACCCGACCTCAACCGCATCCCCAACCTGGTGGATGTCCCGGAGAAATACCGTACCGGCGCCAATGGCCACGGGATCGGCTACCTGCTCTGGTGCAACAGCCTGGTCTACAGCACCCGTACCATCAAGGAAGCACCGGACAGTTACGCCGCCCTGTGGGACGCCGAGCTGTCGCCGAACATCTTCCTGCCGCCGCCGAACTGGACCGAAGCGATGGACCTGATCATCATCGCCGCCAAACTGGCCGGTGGTGACGAACACAACATCGAACCCGGCTTCAAGAAACTCGCGGAGCTGAAGGATCGCGTGGTGACCCTGGGTGAAAACCCGAACCAGATCGCCGAGCTGTTCCGCACCGGTTCCCTGGACATGGGCGGCTTGTACGCACCGGCCTTCTTCCCGAAACAGATCCGCGATCCGGCCTACGGCCTGGGCGCCACGTTCGGCATGAAAGAAGGTTTCTACACCGACCTGATGCTGTCGGTGATGCCGAAAAACCGTCCGGGCGATACCGACCTGACCTACGCGTTCATCAACCACTCTCTGGACCCGCTGGTGCAGGGCAAGATGGCTGAGGACATTTACAACGGCCCGGTCAACGCCAAGGCGATCATCTCCGCCGAAGCGCGCAAGAGCCCGTACATCCTCACGCCTGAGCAGATTGCCGAGAAGGCGATCATGCACGACAACGCCTTCCTGGCCTCCGTGCATGACCAATGGATTCGTCGCTACACGGAAATCTTTTCTTCCTGATTTGAATCGCAGGGAGGTTCTTCGAACCTCATCGCTGGCAAGCCAGCTCCTACAAATACAGCGCTAAGCCCTGTAGGAGCTGGCTTGCCGGCGATCGAGTGCGCAGCACTCGCCAGGATCTTCCATTGACGAGACCCTTGCTATGGAACACCAACCTCTGACTCATCCGGTCGATGCAGCTCCTGTGCGCGCCAATCGGGGTGTTTCGCCGACGACCCGCGCCTGGTTTTTTCTGACGCCGTCGATGCTGTTTCTCGGCGTGCTGATTGCCGCCAGCCTGCTGGTGCTGCGCATGAGCGTCGGCACCAAAGGCGCGGAATGGACCGGGTTCAGCCTGGCCAGTTACGCCCAATTGCTGGAACCGTATTACCTCAAATCCTTGCTGCTGACCCTGCGCCTGGCGCTGATCAGCGCAGTGATCGCCGTGGTGCTGGCGATCCCGGTGGCCTACACCATGTCGCGCCTGACGTCGCCGTTTGTGCGCAGGATCTTCCTCGCTGCGGTGCTGCTGCCATTGCTGGTCAACCTGCTGCTGCAAAGCTACGGCTGGCTGGTGATTCTCGGCCCGGGCGGCATGCTCAATCAGGCACTGATGGGCCTGGGCCTGATCAAGCGCCCGATCATGCTGCTGTACAACCAGAACGGCGTGCTGATGGGCCTGGTGCAAACCGCGTTCCCGTTGGCCGTGCTGCCGATTGCCAGCGCCATGCGCGGCGTCGCCCGCACTTACGAAGAGGCTGCCGCCACGCTGGGCGCCAGTCGCTTTCAGGTGTTCCGCCAGGTGGTTCTGCCGATGAGTTTTCCGGGGATCATCACCGGCGCGACACTGGTTTTCGCTTACAACGCCAGCAGCTTCGTGGTGCCGTTGTTGCTGGGTGGCCGACGCGTGCCGATGCTGGCGGTGATGGTCCATGACCAGATCGCCCCGCTGATGAACTGGCCCGCCGCGTCCGCCGCCGGTGTGGTGCTGATTGTCACCACGCTCGCGATCATGACTTTGTCCGAATACATCACTGGCCGTCGTCGGCGCATGCTGGAGGCTTCGCAATGAGCTCTGTGATCAAGAAGCGTTATTCGCTGCTGCCAGGCGAAACCGGCAAGTTTGCCGGCATCCTCTCGGGGTTTATTTTGCTGCTGGCGGTGTTGCCGATCCTGACCATGATCGTCATGTCGTTCAGCGGTTCGTCGAACCTCGACTTCCCGCCGAGCAGCTACAGCCTGCAATGGTACAAGGCCGCCTGGCACACCTTCGTGTCGCCGGACGCGAGTGATGTGCTGAGCCTCGGCAAAGCCATGACCACCAGCCTGATGGTGTCGTGCCTGACCATGGTCTTCGCCACGATCATCGCGGTGCCGGCGGCTTATGCGCTGACCCGTTGCGAGTTCCGCGGCAAGGCGGTGGCGCTGCAACTGATGTCGCTGCCGCTGGTGTTTCCGATGGTGGTATTGGGCCTGGCGTTGCTGCTGGTGTTCGACAGCCTGCCGTTCCAGATGACCACCTCACGGCTGGTGATTGCCCACGTGATCCTGGCGCTGCCGTTCGTGGTGAAAAACTGCACGGCGGCAATGCTCTCCATCGGCAGCGAAGTCGAAGAGGCCGCACAAATGCTCGGTGCTTCGCCAACGCGGGCGATCATCGATGTGGTGGTGCCGCTGATGAAATCGGGGATTCTGGCGGGGATGCTGCTGGCGTTCATCGTCTCGTTCAACGAATTCACCGTGACCTATTTCCTTTACACCATCGACGTGATGACCGTGCCGATCTGGATGTACAGCCGCACCGTGTCGTCGCTCGACCCTACCGTATTTTCGTTTGCCGTGCTGATCGTGCTGATCGACTTCGTCCTGATCTGGGCGTTGGAGAAGCTGGTCGGTGAAGGTGGCGTTTCGTTCTGATTCTTGAGGTGATTCATATGTCTGGTCTGATTCTGGAAAACGTCGAGAAACATTACGGCTCGGCCTGCGCGGTAAAGGATGTGAACCTGCATTTGCCGGAAGGCAAACTGGTGTGTTTCCTCGGCCCTTCGGGGTGCGGTAAAACCACCTTGCTGCGGATGATCGCCGGCCTCGAAACCCTGACCGGCGGCGAGATTCGCCTGGACGGTGAAGACATCGGCCAAACCCCGGCGCATCTGCGTAATTTCGGCATGGTGTTTCAATCGTTGGCGCTGTTTCCGCACATGACCGTTGGGGAAAACATCGCCTATCCGCTGAAATTGCGCGGGGTCAGCAAGGCTGATCAGCACAAGCGCGTAGTGGAATTGCTGGAACTGATCCAGTTGCAGGAAATGATTGACCGCCCGGTGGCGAAACTGTCTGGCGGTCAACGCCAGCGTGTGGCGATTGCCCGGGCGATTGCCAACCACCCGAAAATCCTCCTGCTGGACGAACCGCTGTCGGCGCTGGACGCCAAGCTGCGCGAGTCGATGCAGGTGGAAATCCGTCAGCTGCAACAACGCCTGAACATCACCACCATCATGGTCACCCACGACCAGCGTGAGGCGATGACCATGGCCGATATCGTCGTGGTGCTGGGTGAGCATCGCGTGCAACAAGTGGGCACGCCGATCGAGATCTATCGTCATCCGGCCAACGAGTTCGTTGCGGACTTCATCGGCTCGGGCAACATTTTCCCGGCGACCGCGCTGGGTAACGGCCAGGTCAGCCTGCCGGGGGGCGATGCACTGCAAGTGCCGATCTGCACGAGCATTGCGGCGGGGGAGAAGGTCAAGATGCTGATCCGCCCTGAGGACCTGCAACTGTCGCATCCGCAGGCGACGGCGGGGAATCGCTTGTTGGGCACCGTGACGTTCGTGCGTGACATCGGCGCGACGATCGAGACGACCGTGGAGTGTTCCGGGGTGTCGTTTACCGCGTTGAGCACGCCGTGCCAGGGGTTTGGGTTGAGCATTGGCAACCCGGTGTCGGTGACGTTGCCGGCCGAGGCTTGCCGAGTACTAGGCGCCTGATCCGGATTTGATGTCGGCTTTGCTGGCCTCATCGCGAGCAGGCTCACTCCCACATTGGATTGGTGTACACCAAACCCCTGTGGGAGTGAGCCTGCTCGCGATGGGGCCGGCACTTGCTCCGCAAAATCCGGATCAAACCGTCAACCGCAACCGCGCCAAATCCCGCAGCGGCGGCGCCCCGAACAACCGGCTGTACTCCCGGCTGAACTGCGACGGGCTTTCATACCCGACGCGATACCCCGCCGCCGACGCTTCCAGCCCTTCGGCCAGCATCAACCGCCGCGCTTCCTGCAAGCGCAATTGCTTCTGATACTGCAACGGACTCATAGCCGTCATCGCCTTGAACCGGTGGTGCAAGGTCGACACGCTCAGGTTCACTTCCTTGGCCAGATCATCAATGCGCAGCGGCTGCTCATAATTGCCGTTGAGCCATTTGATCGCCTGGCTGATGCGGTGGCTCTGGCTATTGGCAATCGCGATCTCATACAAGCGATGGCCCTGCTGACTGCGCAACAACCGATAGAGAATCTCCCGGCGAATCAACGGTGCGAGCATGGCGATGTCTTTCGGCGTGTCCAGCAATCGCGCCAGGCGCAACACCGCGTCGAGCATCGCGGTGTCGATCCGTTCGACATACAAACCGCGACCGGTGGGGCGGGTCGGTACGCCCAAAGGGCCGGCGTCGGCAATCAACGCGGTGATTTCCGCCGGATCAATGTCCAGCCGCACCGAGAGAATCGGTTCTTCAGAGGTGACGTTCACTATTCGCCCGCTCAGGGGCATGGAGACCGACACCACCAGGTAGTTCAGCGGGTCGTAATTGAAGTATTCGTCGGCCAGTCTGACCTCTTTGCGCCCCTGCGCCATGATGCACAACGCCGGTTGCGCCAGCACCGGGGTGAATTCATGGGACTGGCTGTGTTTGCCCATGAACAGCGAGGCGACGGCAGTGGCATAAGTGCCATCCTCCATCGTATTGCGACGGATGATGGCGGCCAGTTCCGCGCGCTGTTTCTCCATGTCGGCGTCCAGCGGGGCTTGAAAGTGATCGAGCGACGACATGCAGGGCATCCTCGGCGAAGCAATGGGAATGAGCTGAGCTTAAATTTGTGCAAGGCACAGCGGTAGACACATCCTGCGAAAAGCTTGCCTGATTCTGCACGGGGTTGAAGAGGTGTGCTGCCAGGGCAGTCTATGGCAGGGGAAACTTGCTCGAACCTCGTGTTTCAGGCCTGTGACACTATTCACACATTGTTACAGGTACCGAATGCAGTCTCGCAGGATTGTGCAACAAGCCGGCAGGAATCGACTAACGGGGCGGCGTGCAGGGGCTTAATCTTGGATCCTGTCGCAGCCCGTCCCACGGCTGCCACTCGAGTACCTGGGAGGGTTGAACATGTCTAAGCAGATCCCCGTCAGTCATATGGCCTTCGTCCGGGCCCGCGCCGGGTGTTCGGCGGAACTCGGTGCGCGCCTCAGCGCCTTGATCGAGCCGTCGCGCACCGCGCCTGGCTGCCTGAGTTTTTCCCTGCAGCATTCGCAGTGCGATCCGGAGTTGTGGCTGGTGTCCGGTTTCTGGACCCATCAGCAAGCCATGACGGCCTATTTCAGCACGCCGGCCATGGATATTTTCGCTGAGCTGGTGCAAGAGCTGGTGGTCAACAGCCTGGATTTCCATACCTTCAAGGACGTTTCGGCGGCCCAGGCGCAGTGGCAGTCCCGGTCGCGGGTACACAAACTGGCGGGTTGAGGGTTTAATGACGCCATTCTCAATCAGCCAGGATCCGCGACATGGCACGCAAAGCCTTTGAAACCTTCGAAGCCGTATCCGCCGTAGTGCCCCGCGAGGGCGGTTACTATGCGGCGATTGCCACCAAAGCCATCGGTGGCTCGGGCGCACCGCGCTTCAACAAATTGCTGGAAGACCAGACTTTCAAGACCGCCAAAGAAGCGGACGAAGCTGCCGCCCTGCAACTGACGCACCTCAAGGGCGTCGGCGAAGACGGCGAGCTGATCTGGTAATTATCTGACCGCTCCCGGGCGGAACATCTTGAACAAGGCCTCCGGGCCCAGTTGAAAGTAATCCGCTGGTCCGCCACCGCGCAGAATCGGTTCTGCCGCGGCGGTGTCGTACACCCCGTCCTTCAACAGCCATTTGGCGATATGCACGGCGACCACTTCGCCGAGAATCAGCCAGCTCGGCACCACGTTGCCGTCAGCGCGCTGCAATTGGATGATCTGCGTGACCTTGCACTCGAAGGACACCGGGCTTTCGGCGACCCGTGGCACCTGAATGATTTTCGACGCCACAGGCGTCAGCCCGGACAACTCGAACTCGTTGACCTCTGGCCCGACCATCGCGCAGCTCTGGTTCATTTGTTCGGCCAGCGGCCGGGTCGCCAGGTTCCAGGCGAACTCGCCGGTCTGTTCGATGTTGTTTAGGCTGTCTTTGCGTCCGACGCTGGAAAATCCAATGATCGGTGGAATGTAGTTGAACGCGTTGAAGAAACTGTAGGGCGCCAGGTTCAGGCGGCCGTCGGCATCCTGCGAAGAAATCCAGCCGATGGGGCGCGGGCCGACGATGGCATTGAACGGGTCATGCGGCAGACCGTGGCCGTTGGCGGGTTCGTAGTAGTGGATGTCGTCGGGCATGAAGGGATTCCTGTTGGTGTGGCGTTCATAGTGCAAGGATGGACAGCGGATTTCCAGCGCACACAATCCCCTGTAGGAGCCGGCTTGCTGGCGATGGAGTGTCAGACACGTTGATGTTGACTGACACACCATCGCCAGCAAGCCGGCTCCTACAGGGTTTTGTGCTGGGGCAAAGAAAAGGGGCAGACCCGCTAAGGTCTGCCCCATTTTTTTGTTTCGCTGACGAGCTTAGTCCGTCTCGATCCGCGAATGTTTGCGGGTGTCTTTCATGGTGATATACACCAGCAACGACACGGCAATACACGCGGTGACATACCAGTAGTAACCGGTTTCCATGCCAATGCTCTTGAACCACAGCGCGATGTATTCAGCGGTGCCGCCGAAGATCGACACGGTCAGTGCGTACGGCAGGCCAACGCCCAGGGCGCGGATTTCGGTCGGGAACAGCTCGGCTTTCACCACGGCGTTGATCGAGGTGTAGCCGCTGACGATGATCAGCGCCGCCATGATCAGGAAGAATGCGCCCCACCACGACTGGATGGTGTGCAGCGTGGTCAGGATCGGCACGGTGAACAGCGTGCCAAGGATGCCGAAGGCAATCAGGATCGGCCGACGACCGACCTTGTCCGAGAGCCCGCCGATGATCGGTTGCAGGCACATGAACAGGAACAGCGTGGCAGCGGAAATGGTGGTGGAGTCGGAGATGCTCATGCCGACGGTGTTCACCAGGTATTTCTGCATGTACGTGGTGTAGGTGTAGAACGCCAGGGTGCCGCCCATAGTCAGGCCGACCACGGTCATCAGTTCCTTGGGATGGCGCATCAGCGTGCGCATGGCGCTTTCTTTTTTCTCTTTTTCGACCTTGGTGAACGACTCGGTCTCTTCCATGCCACGACGCAGGTAAAGCGCGACCACGGCACACAGCGCGCCGATGGCGAACGGAATACGCCAGCCCCACGCGTACAGCTCTTCGGTGGTCAGCACTTGTTGCAACACGATCAGCACCGCCAGTGCGATGAGCTGGCCGGAGATCAGGGTCACGTACTGGAAGCTGGAGTAGAAGCCGCGACGTTCCTTGGTCGCCATCTCGCTGAGGTAGGTGGCCGAGGTGCCGTATTCGCCACCGACCGACAGGCCTTGCAGCAGACGGGCGAACACCAGCAGGATCGGCGCGCCGATGCCGATGGTTTCATAACCGGGGCTCAGGGCAATCAGCAGCGAGCCGAAGCACATCAGGTACACCGAGGCCATCAACGCGCGTTTGCGCCCGGCCTTGTCGGCGTAGAGGCCCATCAGCCAGCCACCGATCGGGCGCATCAGGAAGCCCACGGCGAAGATCGCGGCGGTGTTCAGCAATTGTGCGGTGGTGTCGCCTTTGGGGAAAAACGCTTTGGCGAAGTACAGGGAGAAGGCGGCATAGACGTACCAGTCGTACCACTCGACCATGTTGCCGACCGAACCGCTGAAGATCGATTTGATACGACTGGCGGTGGTTCTTTCTTTGGCCGGCACGGCAGCCGACCCAAGGGGCAGGGCGTTGGAGTTATCCATTGAAGGATCCTTCGTTTAATTGTTTTTGTGGAGCGCGTTTAAACGCAGCCTGCAGGGGCTATAGCAGGAGCTGTGCCAACGGGGGGAGGGCCGGTTTAGAGGGGGGTGGAGGTTTTAGTGAGCGGAAATCCGCTTATGGCGTTCGGGTGGTCAAGCGGATTTCCGCGCACGGCGCCGACCCTGTAGGAGCTGGCTTGCCAGCGATGAACTCCGCAGCACTGCGTTTATCCAGCCTGTACGCGTAATCGTTAACGACCTTCGCTGGCAAGCCAGCTCCTACAGGTTATGTGTTGGCCGTTAGAGGAACATCTCGCGGGTCAGGCCATGCCGCTGCATCTTTTCATTGAACGTGCGGCGCGGCAGTTGCAGCTCTTCAAGCACCGCTTTCACATCGCCCTTGTGCCGCGTCAACGCCGCGCGCAGGCAATGCGCTTCGAACGCTTCCTGCTGCGCTGCCAGCGACTGCCCCGGATCGATGCCCGCAGGCGTGGGCTCTTCCAGCCCCAGCACTTGCCGTTCGGCCACGTTCGCCAGTTCGCGCACATTGCCCGGCCAGTCGTGACTCAACAGATGGCTTAACTGCGGGCCGCTCAGCGGCGCAATCGTGCGACCCAGCCGCTCGGCAGCCTTGTGCGCAAACGACTCGAACAACAACGGAATGTCTTCACGTCGATCACGCAACGGCGGCAAGCGCAACTCGGCCACGTTCAGCCGATAGGCCAGATCCTCGCGAAAACGCCCGGCCCGCGCCTCATCCAGCAAATCGGGTTTGGTCGCAGCGATGATCCGCAGGTCCACGCGAATGCTTTGATTGGACCCCAACCGCTCCAGCTTCTGCTCCTGCAACACCCGCAGCAATTTCACCTGCTGGGCCAACGGCATGCTTTCGATTTCATCGAGAAACAGCGTGCCGCCATCGGCGTATTCGAGCTTGCCGATGCGTTTGCCCTGAGCGCCGGTGAACGCGCCGCTCTCGTGTCCGAACAGCTCGGCCTCGAACAATTGCTCGGGAATCGCCGCACAGTTCAGCGCGACAAACGGCTTGTCGGCACGCGGACCGAAGTCGTGCAGGCAACGGGCGACCAGCTCCTTGCCGCTGCCGGTTTCACCGCGAATCAACACGTTGACCGGCAACGCCGCCAGATCCAGCACTTGCCGACGCAATGTCTGCAAGCCACGGGACACGCCGAGCAAGGTCGCGTCGAGTTTGGCGCGGTTATCGGCCTGTTCGTGCAACGCGCGGTTTTCCAGCACCAGTCGGCGCTTGTCCAGCGCACGGCGCAGACTGCCGAGCAGGGTTTCCGGGCTGAAGGGTTTTTCGAGAAAGTCGTAGGCGCCATCGCGCATCGCATCGACCGCCATTGGCACATCGCCGTGGCCGGTCAGCAGAATCACCGGCAAGTCGGCATCGCGGCGCTGCACTTCGGCGAGCAGTTCCAGCCCGGTCATGCCGGGCATGCGCACATCGCTGAGGATCACCCCGGGGAAATGCTTGGGCAACTGCGCCAGGCATTCATCGGCGCGGCTGAACAACTGCACCTCGAAACCCGACAGGCTCAGCCATTGTTCGACGGCACTGCGGATGCTGCTTTCGTCGTCGACCACCATCACAGAATTCAGCATGCGCCAGGCGCCTCCGGATCGATGGGCAGGGTGAGGGTGAACACCGCGCCGTTGTCGTGATTATCGGCGCTCAGGCGTCCGCCCGATTCGTGAACGATGGCAAAGGATACGGCCAGACCGATGCCCAGGCCATCGCCCACCGGTTTGGTGGTGAAAAACGGATCGAAGACCTTCGACAGATTTTCTTCGGCGATGCCGCCACCGTTGTCGATGACGCTCAGGCGCCAGAGTTGTTCGTCGGCTTCGAGGCGGATTTCCAGGCGTTTGCAGGGTTTATCCTGCATCGCATCCAGGGCATTGCGCAGCAGATTGATCAGCACCTGTTCCAGACGAATCGCATCGCCCCGCACCCACGCCGGGCGCGTCAGGTGCAGCACGGTGCTGACCTGTTCATCGCGCAGACGCGTGTCGAGCAGTTGCAGCGATTGGTCCACCACTGAAGCCAGGTCCAGGCGCTCGCGCAAGCCGCTGGGGCTTTTGCGGGCGAAGGTTTTCAGGTGGCCGGTGAGGGCGGCCATGCGCGTCAGCATTTCATCCACCGGTTTCAGTGCCTTGTAGGCGTCTTCGACCCGGCCGTGATCGAGCAGCAACCGCAGCGTCGCCAATTGCATGCGCTGGGCGGTCAACGGCTGATTGATTTCATGGGCCAGCGCTGCCGACATCTGGCCGAGGGCGGCAAGTTTGGCCGATTGCACCAGACCGTCCTGCGCCGTGCGCAGGTCGCGGGTGCGTTCTTCCACTAACTGTTCGAGCTCTTCGCGACTGCGCTGGCGCATCTTCGCCAGGCGCCAGCGCTGGTTGAGGAACAGCAACAGAAACACCAGCGTCAGCCACAGACCGGCAGCGGCGAGGGCGGCGTTGCGACTGTCTTCGAACGCCATTTGCGGACGACGCAGCAAGTGCAGCGTCCAGCCCTCGGCGGTCAGCGGCAGGGATTCCCACAGGTAATCCGCTTTGCCGTCCGGGCCTTCGACCCGGGCCAGTTCGCTGTTGTCGTCGAAGCGCCGCAATGATTGATAGCCGAGCAGCGTCAGCGGCTGCTTGTCGTATTGGCGGGTGGCCTTGAGTTCGGCGTGGTCGCTTTCACTCAGCGGTTTCAACTGGCGATAGCGCCAGCCCGGTAGATTGGCGATGAAGATGATCCCGCGTGCATCGCTGACCAGCAGCGTGTCGCTGCCCTGACGCCATTCGCGCTCCAGTTCGGGAAATTCGAGCTTCACCACCATCGCGCCGAGAAACTTCCCGCCGTCATCGGTGACGGCGCTGGACAGGAAGTAACCGGGAATCCCGCTGGTCACGCCCACGGCATAAAATCGCCCGGTGCCCTGGGTGCGGGTCTGGCTGAAGTAGGGGCGAAAACCATAGTTGTGACCGACGTAACTGCTGGGCAAACGCCAGTTGCTCGCCGCCACGGCGAGGCCAGTGTGATCGAGCAGTTCCAGGGTCGAGGACTCGGCGGCGCCGTTGATCTTTTCCAGTTTGCGGTTCAGCACGTCCTGCTGTTCCGGTGTCACCGGACCGTTTAGCGCCGAACGCAGCTCCGGGTCCAGCGCCAGCACGGCGGGCAGGGCGCGGTAGCGTTCGATCAGGGTGTGCAGGGACGTGGCGTACAGGCCCAGTTGCAGATTGGCGCGGGCCGCGTCTTCCACCAGGGCCTGGCGCTCGGCGTGGCGCATGGCGAGTGTGGCGGCGAGGGCTGCACCGGCGAGGATAAGAAAGGTGTACAGCGTCAGGCGCAGGGTGCGAGGGATCTCAAACATGCTGGGCGTTACACAATGTGTACGGAGGGCGCGCACCATAACATGAGCGCGCTTTCCCCTGTAGGAGTGAGCCTGCTCGCGATGGACTCCGGAACGCCGCGTTTATCCAGATTACACGCGTTATCGTTGACGACTATCGCGAGCAGGCTCGCTCCTACAGGGGGGATGAGTGGGCAATAAAAAAGGCGACAGGAGCATGACCCCTGTCGCCTTTGCTTGGTCGGTGAAGCGCTTACTGCACTTCTACCGCCAGGCTTTCACTGATCTTTTGCTGCCAGATGGCAGGACCGGTGATGTGGACCGATTCACCCTTGCTATCAACGGCAACGGTAACCGGCATGTCCTTCACGTCGAACTCGTAGATGGCTTCCATCCCCAGTTCAGCGAAAGCCACCACGCGGGATTTCTTGATGGCTTGTGCCACCAGGTAAGCCGCGCCGCCCACTGCCATCAGGTAAACGGCTTTGTGGTCCTTGATCGCTTCGATAGCGGTCGGGCCGCGTTCGGATTTGCCGATCATGCCCAACAGGCCGGTTTGCTCGAGGATCTGACGGGTGAACTTGTCCATCCGCGTCGCAGTAGTCGGACCGGCAGGGCCAACCACTTCTTCGCGCACCGGATCGACCGGGCCGACGTAATAGATGAAGCGACCCTTGAGGTCCACCGGCAGGGTTTCACCCTTGTTCAGCATCTCGACCATGCGCTTGTGCGCGGCGTCGCGACCGGTGAGCATTTTGCCGTTGAGCAGGACGGTTTCGCCCGGCTTCCAGCTTTGCACTTCTTCCGGCGTCAGGGTGTCGAGGTTGACGCGACGGGCCGACGGGCCTGCTTCCCAGACGATTTCCGGGTAGGCGTCCAGCGGTGGCGCTTCCAGCGAAGCCGGGCCTGAACCGTCGAGCACGAAGTGCGCGTGACGGGTGGCGGCGCAGTTCGGGATCATGCACACCGGCAACGAAGCGGCGTGGGTCGGGTAATCCATGATCTTCACGTCGAGCACGGTGGTCAGGCCACCGAGGCCCTGGGCGCCGATGCCCAGTTGGTTGACCTTCTCGAACAGTTCCAGACGCATCTCTTCGATACGGTTGGACGGGCCGCGCTTCTTCAGCTCGTGAATGTCGATGGATTCCATCAACACTTCCTTGGCCATGACCGCGGCTTTCTCGGCGGTGCCGCCGATGCCGATGCCGAGCATGCCCGGTGGGCACCAGCCGGCGCCCATGGTCGGAACGGTCTTCAGCACCCAGTCGACGATCGAGTCGGACGGGTTGAGCATGG